>Ga0187809_10000725_pt1 | contig 16790 bp, 14 predicted proteins | sample NC_wetland_sal_i_8_FD_132415 | JGI IMG/M metagenome (GOLD analysis project Ga0187809, IMG submission 132415) | Wetland sediment microbial communities from Neuse River Estuary, North Carolina, USA - ASW_4 | ecosystem: Environmental > Aquatic > Freshwater > Wetlands > Sediment | place: USA: North...
CCGCGCGTCGGGCCGACTGCTATGGCACACTGGCCGCGCCTCATTTTTGCGGCCATGCTGTGGAAACATGGATTGGCTTCGTCAGCGAGGATCGGCGGGATGCGGCCAACAGCCTGTATACGGGAAGACAGGAACTATAGGATCGCCCCATCCGTCCTTCCTTACTGGCGCCATTTGGTAACCGCCTTTTTCACAGGTCGTACGCTTCGCAGGTAGGTGTATATATACCGGATGTCCTCATCCTTCATGTTAGCCAGGATCGTCCAGGGCATCAGCGTATTGTATTTTCCCGGGTTCATGTCATAATTCTTGGGATCGCGGTAGTTCCTGAACTTCGCCAGGAACATGTCCTCCGTCCAGGCGCCGATACCGGTGGCACTGTCGGGTGTGATGTTCGCGGAGGTGACCGTGAAATAGCCGGGCTTGCTATATTCATTTCCACCGGAAAGCCATCCATCCATTTTGAAATCAAGCGATTTTTCATCGAACGGGCTATGGCAGCCCATGCAGTCGGCCGCGTTCACCAGGTAGGCGCCCATGGCAATACTGTCCCCCTGTGGAACCGGTAACCTGTCGCCGGCATGTTTTACAATGAAACTGTCGTACAACTTGCGCAGGAACCCCGGCGGGTATTGCTGCATGTTCCGGGGTGGTACGCTGTCGGGAATCGGTCGCAGGGTCCGCAGGTAGGCGATGATACTGTAGATATCCTCGTGACTCATTTTTGCATAGTTACGGTAAGGCATTACGGGGAACAGGGTGTCCCCTGTCGGGGTAATACCGGTGGTCAATGCACGGGCGATCTGGTCATCCTTCCATGAACCGAGTACGGCGGGTGTAATATTCCTGACATAGATACCCGCACTGATCTGTTCCCCTCCCTTTCCAAAAGTAGCCGGGTCAACGGGACCCGCGAATTTCGTGAAATCGCGGTCCGCATGGCAGTGCATGCAATTGCACACGGTATTCACCAGGTAATCACCCCTGGCGACCCTTTCAGCCATGGCCGATGCATGCCCGCCGGAGGCAGTGCCGGGTTGATGGCCGGCGTGGCGGCAAGAAGGCAGGATCGCAAAAAAGATCAGCAAAGCAACGCAGGCCGGAAAAACAATCAGTCGGGTCATGTCGGTAATCGGTTTGTAAACAATATCTTAAAAGTAAGGGATTACGTTCATCCGGCATACAAGATCGTTCATGTTTTTAGGGTGACGACAGGTGCTGCCGGGCACTGACCGGCATCATCCTGCCAGGCTATCTGTCATCATTCTTTGGCAGCAACGGGCGGTCGAAGTTTGCAATCGAATGAACAGGTTACGGATAACGTGACTACAAAAAAGAAAGATCATGAAAAAATTTGAGGGCAAGGTGGCCGTGATCACCGGCGCCGGTTCCGGCATGGGGCGCGCAACGGCCCTGATGTTTGCCACGGAAGGGTGCCGCGTGGTGGCCGCAGATATCAACGCCGGGACACTGGAAACCCTGCGCAGCGCGATCCAGGAAAGCGGAGGAATCGTCACCACGATCATGACAGACATGTCTGTTCCGGCTGATATCGATAAAATGATGGATTTGGCCGTTCGTCAATATGGCGGCGTCGATATCCTGGTGAACAACGCCGGCATTATGGATGACTTTAGTCCTGCAGGGGAAGTCGATGACCGGATGCTGCAAAAAGTCATTGATATTAACCTTATCGGTCCGGTGAGGGCCATGAAAAAAGCGATCCAGCTGATGTTGCCGAAAGGAAACGGCTGCATTATCAATATAGCCTCCATCGGTGGCATCGCCGGGGCCCGGGCAGGGATTGCCTATACATCCAGCAAGTTCGGTTTGATCGGCGCGACCAAGAACACCGCATTCTTTTATGCTCGGAAAGGCATCCGGTGCAATGCCATTGCACCGGGCGGAATCGAGACCCATATCGGCGAAGGGGAATTCATGAAGAAAATGAATTCGGCGGCTTTCGAGACGCTTCAGCCCGGAATGGCGCTCAACCCGGCGATGGGCAAACCCGAAGACATTGCCGGTGCTGTAGGGTACCTTGCGTCCCCACAGGCGCGGTTCGTGAACGGCGCCGTCCTTACGGTGGACGGTGGATGGACCGCCTACTGACCCGGAAAAGAGAACATAAAGTGCCCTCACGAAGTGGGGGCACTTTTTTTATGAACCTTACAATCCGGAGGGGTTCATGAAGGCTGCGAAGGGACGGTCCTGAATTGTATTCACGGCCTACAGTGACAAAGATGGGACATGGGACGCGGGGACGGGTCGTTTTTCGCCGGCCGGCCCCGTTTATACGGTAAATGACGCTGATCGTTCGATGGTCCGCCGGGAAAGGCAGGGAAAACGGCCATGACCGTGCCCTGGAAGCCACCGATCTTATTCTTGGTACTCAACCAAAAAGTAATTACTTTGTCACAACATTCTTAATAATCTCCTGAATTGATAACATGAAAAAGATCATTCTGCCGTTGGCGGCCCTTTTGCTTTCCGTGACGGCCCAGTCTCAAACCGATTCAGTTACCGTGGCCGACTATGAGCATGCGGAACAACTGCTTCCTTACTATGCACAACGATACGTCGATTACGGCAGGGTCAGCCCCGAATGGATCCAGGGGGACCAGTTCTGGTACCGGACGTTTACACCCGGGGGAAGCGAATTCATCCTGGTCAATCCCGCGAAGGGTAGGCGACAACCTGCCTTTGACCAGCAGCAGCTGGCTGCCGCCCTTTCCAAAGCCGCCGGCAGCACGTATTCTGCACAGCAACTTCCCATTTCCACTTTCCGGTACGGGGATGATATGAAATCGATCTCCTTTAACGCCGGGGGAAAGAGCTGGACGGCCTCATTGCCTTCCTATACCTTGACAGATAATGGAATGGCGACGAAAAGTGAACGCCGGGACCGCGACGAAGTCATTTCCCCGGATGGAAAGAAGGCAGCCTTCATCAGGGACTTTAACCTTTGGGTAAGGGACCTTTCTACCGGCAAGGAAACACAGCTTACTACGGACGGTGTAAAGGATTTTGGTTATGCTACGGATAATGCCGGCTGGAAACACAGTGATGCGCCGGTGTTGCGGTGGTCTCCCGATTCCAGGAAGATCGCCACCTTCCAGCAGGACGAAAGAAACGTTGGCAATATGTATCTCGTGGAGACCAGGGTGGGTCATCCCGTACTGCAGACCTGGAAGTATCCGCTTCCAGGCGACAGCGTGGTGGCCATGATCCAGCGGGTGATCATCGATGTGGACGCTCCGCGGGTCATCCGGCTGCAGATGCCACCGGATTTTCACCGCGGCACCCTCCAGGACGATATTTCCGCCAGCGGTACCCTGGACGATGTTGACTGGAATCCGGACGGCTCCGAGCTGGCTTTTCTGTCCACGTCGCGGGACCACAAAACCGAAAAATTCAGGATCGCGAATGCCGGGACCGGCGCGGTACGGGAGGTTTTTGAAGAGACTGTGCCGACGCAGTATGAATCCGGCCAGGGAGCGATCAACTGGAGATACCTGCCCAAAACCCATGAGATCCTCTGGTATTCGGAGCGGGATAACTGGGGACATCTGTACTTGTATGATGCGCTTACGGGGAAGTTGAAGAACCAGATCGACCGGGGCGATTTTGTGCTCACCCAGCTGCTGAAAGTGGATGAAAACAGCCGGATGCTCTATTTTCTTGCGGACGGGAAAGACCCCAAAAACCCGTATTTCACGCACTTCTGCAAAATAAAGTTTGACGGTTCAGGCCTGAAGGACCTCACACCGGAAACCGGGAACCACGAGATCACGCTTTCCCCGTCCGGTCAATATTTTATCGACGACAATTCGCAGCCCGATGTGCCCAACACGATCGTCCTGCGGAACATGGATGGCAAGCTGGTGACACCCCTGGAAAAAACCGATGTAAGCAGGCTGGCAGCCACCGGCTGGGAACCCCCTAAACCCTTTACCGTAAAAGCGCATGATGGCAGCACCGATTTGTATGGCCTGATGTTCACGCCCCAGGGGCTCGATCCCGCCAAAAAATATCCCGTGATCGTTTACATTTATCCCGGTCCGCAGGGAGGGAGCGTGGGCGGTTGGTCGTTCTATCCCACGCGGGGGGATGACGCGTCCCTCACCGCCCTGGGATTTATTGTCGTGGAAATTGAAGGCACCAGCAATCCGCTGCGCTCAAAATCCTTTCATGATATGAGTTATGGTTTTATGGCAGAGAACACCCTGCCGGACCAGGTAGCCGGCATCCGCCAGCTTGCTGCCCGGTTCGGGTACCTGGACACGACGCGGGTGGGGATCTGGGGGCATTCAGGAGGGGGATTTGCCACGGTATCCGCCATGTTCAAATACCCTGACTTTTTCAAGGTGGGCATCGCCGAATCCGGCAATCATGACAACCGGGAATACGAAGATGACTGGGGCGAACGCTATATCGGCCTGGAAACCTGGAATGCGAACGGCGTATCGAATTATGAAGCGCAGGCCAACCAGGTGTATGCCAAAAATCTCAAGGGCAAGCTAATGCTGGCTCACGGCCTGCTGGATGATAATGTTCCGCCTTATAATACCTTCCTGGTGATCGACGCCCTTGAAAAGGCCAATAAGGACTACGACCTGGTGATCTTCCCCTATGCGCATCACGGCTACGGCATGATGTCGCTCTACATGATGCGTCGCAGGTGGGATTATTTTGTTAAAAACCTGCTGGGGAAAACACCACCCGGTCAATTTGAGATCAGGTACGCGCAGGACCCCAGGATGGCAATGCGATAAGCGGGCACCCGGAGGAGGAGGGGGCTGCCGTGGCCATAGCCGGTCATTTTTTGCCGGTGGTGCCTCCTGCAGGACGGGGACTTATTACAAAAAAAAATACTCCCAAAAATGGGAGCACTTTTTCTATAACCAATGTAAACCCGGATGAGATGTTGAAGGAAAGCGAGCGGTTTCCTGCTGTTCTGCGATCGCCTCATTGTCCGCTTTCTGAATACAAAGATGGTATAATCAAAGCGGTGCAGCGCCTGTTTTTCGGCGGCTGATTCGTTTTGTTCGGTGAACGTCCTGCAATCTTCGATCTCGATTTATTCCGGTGTCCTGAACGGGCAAACTGCGCGGAAGCAGGGGGACCGGGGACCAGGTGGTTCTTTGCAGCTTCAATTGGTACCAATGAGATCTTTTGGGCGACGCTGTCTTATCGCATTTGCCTGTCTGTGGAATGTTGCAATGGCACAGACCGTGTCCATCAGTTTCCTGAAGGATCAGCTATCCCATGCTTCTACCGACCCGCAACGACTGGCATTAACGCTGGCCCTGTGTGACCAGGCCCGCAACCTGCATCCGGATACGCTCCTGGTCTATGCGAATACTGCATGGCATCTGGCCGGCGTGTTGGGGGAACGGACCGCTGCCATCCGGGCGCTTTATTACATATCCTACGGGCTCACCGGAAACGGTTCCATTGATACGGCGTTGTCGAGGATCGACGAAGGATTGGGCCTGTTACGCCGCCACCCGGACCCGGCGCTTGCCGGTGACTTTTATAACCAGAAAGGCAGGTGTTATATGCGCCAGAGCGACTATGAAAACGCGATTCGGATGGGGTATGAAGTGATTCGCAACGGTGAGCTGTCGGACGATACACTGTTGCAGATGGAGGGAAAAACGCTGATCGGCTGGGCGTACCTCGAGATGGGCCGGAACAGCGAATCCCTGTACTGGCATTTGCAGGCCCTTCATACGACCAACGACGAGGAATCCAGGGGAAGATATGCGATTTTGCTGGCTAACCTGGCGCTGAATTACGGGGCCCTGGGACAAAATGATTCAGCATTTTATTTCATCAGCAGGGCCATCCGGTATGCCCGCAAATATGAAAATCTGTTTGCCCTGTCTAATTCCCTGGCCATCGAAGCACAGTTGCTGGTGCGCTCGGGTCAGCCGCAGCTTGCCGAGGATCCGCTGAAGGAGACCGTTGCTATCCGCAAGCAGATCGGCGACCCGTTTTACATGGTATCGGACATGTCGCAGTTGGGGATCTATTATGCCAACAATCATCAACCCGACAAAGGAATTGCCATCACGCGCGAAGGAATTGACATTGCCCGCAAGTACCATATTGATACCAAGCTCGCCTTCCTGTATAACACGCTGGCGGAAAATTACCGGTCGGCCGGCGATGACAGCGACTATACCAGCACTTTGCAAAAGATCATCTCCCTGAAAGATTCCATGTACCGCAAAAACTCTGCTCAAGCCCTGGCAGAAATGCGGGCAAAATACGAGCTGCAGAAAAAGGAAAATACCATCATTGCGCAGGAATTCGACCTGAAACGGAAAAATTATCTTTTCTATGGTTCGCTTTTCCTGACCCTGGTGATCCTGTCCTCTGCCTATGCGATATTCCGGAACAACAAAAAACAGGAGCAGCTGAAGCTCGATGCGATGCGGAGGGATGAAAAGAGAATTTCCCTGCTGGCGGTTGCCGCGGCGGAAGAAAAAGAACGCCGCAGAATTGCCGCGGACCTGCACGATAATCTTGGTGCCTACGCTGTTTCGCTGGCCTCCAATATCGACTTTATCGAGCGGCATCTTTCCACGGGGGAGGAACGGGACGTCTATGTGCAACTCCGCAATAACTCCCAGGAAATCATTTCTCAATTACGCGATACGATCTGGGTCCTGAACAAGGACGAATTGTGCATCACCGCCATCAGCGACCGGATCAAGCTTTTCGTGAACCGGATCGGGCCCAGTCACCCCGCCTTGACCATCGATATCGTTGAAAGGATCGGGCATGATCTTCCTCTTTCTTCCCCGCAGGCATTTCACTTATACAGGATCCTCCAGGAGGCCATCATGAATGCCCTGCGTCACAGCCATGGCTCCCGTCTCGTGATTGACATCTCCAGTGACAGGACGTGGAGGATCATCGTAAGAGACAATGGGCAGGGCATGCGCGCCGGTACTTCGCCGGGAAATGGCATCGCCAACATGAAGAGCCGTTGTACCGAAGAAGGCTGGAGCATCGAGTGGCAGACCGGCGGGGAGGGCACGGCCGTCATCCTGTGCCCTCTTACAGGTTAAAAAATAATTCCTGGAATGGCCCCGCGGCCAAAATCTTACGAGGGCGATTGCAACAGGTATTTGTTCAGTAACCGGATACCCTCCCGGATGGCCTCCCTTCCCTTCGATTCGATCCCATACCATCCACGGTACCCGCTTTCCCTGCACAGGTTGATCATTTCCCGGGTTTGGGATTCCGTGGGCTGGTTCCGGTAGGACATCCCCCTGGCGAAAGGAAGGGTTTGCTGCAAATACCTGAAATTGTCGAAATCACCGGAGGGCAGGCGCCAGTCGGGGTACATACCAAACAAGGGATCGTTCACTTCCCTGAACAATTGCAGCATGAACTGGGAATCATTGGACACGCCCCCATGGTTTTCGATGAGGACTGCTATGCCCCCGGGTCTTGCATATTCGAGCAATGGCCGGTACGACTCAACGGCATATTTCAGGGCTTCCGACCGATCCATGTTAACATTCCCGCGGCAATTCGTGCGAATGGCGTGGCATCCCAGGTAATGGGCGATATCGATCCATTTGCGGTGATTGATCCCGAATTGCACCTGATCTTTTTTATCCGGCGCACAACCATCCCCTTCCTCGTCTACCATGATCAGGACCATCTCGACGCCGTGGTCGGCAGCATTTTTCCTGATAACGTCCAGGTAGGTCTGGGTCGGCGCCTCGAAGAGGGTGTTTACAAATTCGATCCCGTTCAGGCCGAAGTCTTCGCGCGCGATTTTCGGAAAATCCGTGGTCTTCCATTTGCCTGCGCGAATTTCTTCCACGAGCGCCCACTGGGCAAGTGAGATGTCATCTTTCATATCGACAAAGTTTACATCAGGCCAGTCGTCCCGGACCGGTGCTGCGGGGCAAAATTAACACAGTATCCTGACTACATGCTGCTCCTGATTCGATACCTTTCCGCAAAGGAACCGCCAGGTGGTTAACGATAACTTCAGGAAAATGCTACGGCTCGCCGAAGAGGTGTTTGCGGCAAGACAGGATCCGCAGCAGCTGGATGTCAATGAACAGGTACTGGAAAAGTTGCAACAACTCCATCCCGCGTCTGTTTCGGAGCGGTCGGACGCCAGCGGCCCTTATTGCTGGATCCTCCTGATTCCGACCACCCGGCCGCTGATGGAGGCTTTTCTCAGCGGCAGGCTTTCAGAACGGGAACTCTGCGACCGTACTGTTCCGGGCCCGTCTTTTGACTGCCTGTACCTCTGTTCCGCCATGGTTCTGACGGAATACCGCCATCGCGGCATTGCACGGGAGACCGCCCTGGAGGCCATCCGGCAGATCCGTGAGCGATATCCCATAACCTGCCTGTTCGTATGGCCTTTCACCCCGGAAGGCGACGCCACCGCGCAAGCAATTGCCCGCGCAGCCGGTCTGCCCCTGCTTACCCGCCCGCATGAAACCTGACGCTGGAAAGTGGCATAAATACCCCCGGGCACGCCGGTTTTTCGGAAAAAGAGTCAATAAATGTTAAACTTTGGCGTTATTGTTGAGTCAGAGCATTCAATATCTCAAGAATAATTTGAACTATGAAAACGAAATTTAGAAGTTTTGCGGCAGTTTCACTGCTGACAGCGACCCTCCTGTGGGCTGCCTCTTGCAAAAAGGACAACAACACAACGTCCGATTCCACCACCAACAACAACGCGGCATCCATGGCCACCAGCGGCGCCTCCGCTGACAATGCCTATGACGACGCATTTGGCGTTGCCCTGCAAACCGGCAGTGATCAAAATCTTGATCTGCTGACCAAAAAACCCGGCGGCGCGGCAGAGGTGGTCCAGAACATAGAAGGAACTTACTACTGTGCCAATGTAAGTGTTTCGGGAACTTCCTTCCCGATTACGCTGACGGTTGATTTTGGCAGTGGCTGCAAAAGCGCTGACAGTATCGAGCGTTCCGGCTCCATTACCTACGTCTTTAGCGGGCACCTGAGCGTTCCGGGCACTACGATCACGGCCACCTTCAATAACTATACGGTCAACGGCTACAAGATCAACGGGACCTATTCCATTTCAAATACGACCACTAATATTGATGCGCCCCAGATTACCACTGCGGTAACAGGCGGGAGCATCCAGTTTCCCAGCGACACGTCCTATGCCTTCTCCGGGACCAAGATCATCTCGGTTTCCGCCGGGAGCATTGCCGATATTTCCTCGCTGGTATTCACGATCACCGGGGGGTATAAAATCAGCAGTTCGTTCGGGGACTCCCTGACGGCAACGGTGACCACTCCGCTGGAAAGGAAAATAACCTGCCGCTATATCGACCAGGGTGTTATCTCTTTCACGTATTCCAAGGGAAGCAGCAGTGCAAGTGGTACCCTGGATTTTGGGGACGGTACGTGTGACGATACTGCGGTGGTGACAATAGGAGCGTTCACCAAAATCGTGACCATCCGGTAAGTCCCCTGGACATAAAATGATATTTTGCCGGGGCCCCTCACAAAGGGGCTCTTTTTTTGTGGTATTTAGTCGGGCATCGGCAGGCTCAGGCCCTTACCCGGCCGATGACCGTGGCCAGGACATCCACCACTTCCTGCTGGATCATCCCGATCTGTTCGATCTCGTCTCCGGCGCGCCAGTGATTCCCTTCCCTTACGAGCGTGCATCGCTGGGTTCCCCTGCCGGACTGAAGAAGCACATCATAGGTTCCGGTCAGTCTTCCCTCCCAGGAAATGGTTTCCGCAAGGGCCGCCTTGTAGAAAATATTATTGTGTGTAAAAGTGGTCGTGAACACCAGGTGATCGGCTGAAGCTGGGCCACCGGTAATAAGCTGGAAGTCCATATCGCAAGATTTTAGTACAGGAAGATAATAAAATCCCGGCAGTTTCCGCGGGGGAATGTAGATGGACGGATTTATTTTTATACGGGCGATGCACGGGCTGCCTGAACTGCCGCAAGGGTGGGGTGCCTGGAAAAAGGCGCAGGCCTGTGGAACACAAGAACCTTCGGTCGCCAGGACCCGGGACCGGGCGTTATTCCACCACGTTCCTGGTAGCGGGGCATCCAACGCGCTTTTCCTTGCGCGAATGATAGAGCCCTGCGATCTGTTTGTATTTATCGAAAAAATACCGGATGGTGTATGTAACGGCAATAAAGTAGTATCCGTCCCGCTTGCTGTTGTTTCCCCGCATTACACCTGCCGCCGGGTAGGCGCCGGTGCCCCGGTAAGCAAGTTCCACTGCCTTGGGACCCCGTGCATTGAGCAGGGCGGCCCGGTCCACGTATGTACCGCTGACATCATCCAGGTAATCGGTGAACAGTTTGCGGTATCCAAATTCCAGCCCGAGCCGCATGTCTTCGTTCAGTGCGTAGTCGGCGCCTGCGCCGAATGGGATGCTGAACTGGGTAAGATGATATTTTCTGACCCCTGCCACGAACACTTCTCCTTCGGTTCCGAGGGGTTGGAGATCGTATTTTTTACCGGAACTGTCTTTGGTGTAGGGATTGAAATGGTACAATCCCGCACCTGCGAAAAGGTAGGGTGTCCACCAGTGTTCGTTCAGGCTGAAGAGATTGTACTGAAGGGAAATCTCCCCGTCAATTATACCGGAAGTGAAATTGAGATTGCGCTGCTGCATGGCCGTGTTTCCCGCGCGGTCATCGGCATGAAGGGAGGTCACCGAAATATAGCCCCGCGCGGCCAGGTGCTCCGAAAGATCGTAGACGGCCCCGAGGGATCCCATCAGCCGTGTCTGTGACAGCGTAATGCCTTTGGCCTTCAGGTCACCCTGGTAACCGGCGACGCCCAGCCGGGCCGCAAAATGAAAATTCTGGCACTGCCCGCATACGGGCCCGAGCCACAAAATGAACAGGAATCGTTTCATGGAGGTCAAGCGGTTTCGCCGCCACAGGTTAACGTTTTTCGCAGGTAAATATTTTAATGACGGGGGCTTGCGTCCATACCCTCCCCGTTATAAATAGCTTAGCCACCAGGACCGGTGGGAACTTTTATACCGGTTGTACCTCCTGCAAAGCGGGTACATCACCAGCACGACGACCATCCATAACAGGTAAATATTCAGCAGGCCAAACCCGATACCGTTTGGCTTGAACAGGAACGGGACGTTGGGTGACACAATGTCTTTTGCACCGAATCCCTGGGCAAAAAAGACGATGATCCCGATCACATGGATCAGGTAGATGTGAATAATGTAGTAGAACATGGGTACCCTGCCGTATATATTCATGATACCCGTGAAGCGATTTTGCACGCGCTCCACCAGCGCCAGGAATAACATGGCAGGCCCCAGCGTCATACAGGTGTACAACAGCGAGGGTGGGTATTTGGTGACGTTCAGGAAGGACAGGATCGTATAGACCGTACCGCGGGGCTGCACCGACCATGGTTCCGGATCACCGTAATGATTGATTAGCCTGAGCAATACGAAAACCAGGATCAGGCCCCATCCCCAGCGGAGGAGTTGGGCCCGTCGTTGCTTTTCCGTTACACCGTTTTCATACAATTTTCCAAAGCCGTAACCGAGGAACATGATACCGGTCCAGGGCAGGAAGGAATAGACGATCAGGAAAAAATGCCGTCCCCAGAGCCGGTAGATCGTAAAATCAGAATAGTACGCCAGGTCGGCCAGCACGTGGCCCTTCAGCAGCCGGGCCAGTGCGGGTTGGTCGAGCAGGTTGTGAGCCGCCACCAGCACGACGCCGGTAATCAACACCACCCGGTAAGGGAAACGGACCATTCCTCCCAACAGGATCATGCTGATGCCGATGGCCCAGATCACCTGCAGGATGAAAAGGTTGAAGAAAGGATTAAAGGTCCATCCAAAAGTGATAATGACCAGCTCTACGAAAATGAGCCATAGCCCCCGCCTGATCAAAAATCCGCTGACGGAAGCCCTGCTGCGTCGCTGGCACATCAGGTATACCGAAACACCCGCCAGGAATACGAACACCGGTGCACAAAAGTGGGTGATCCAGCGGGTGAAAAATAGCATCGGATAGGTGGTCTTGAGGTTGGTTGGGTTCATCGTAAAATCATTCGCCCGGTGGATGTCGACCCTGTAGAGATAATCACGCAGGTGATCAAGCGCCATGATTACCATGACGAGGCCGCGAAGGACATCCAGAGACCGGACGCGGCTTTTGGCAGTAGCTGGTTCCATACCCTTGAGTTAAGGCAACAAATTATCGAATACTTTTCTTTTTTCCCGGAAAATTAGCACCGGTCTTCGAAGCCGGGAAGATGCCGGGGACGTTATAAAAAAATGGACGTCCACCCAACCAAATCCCTGATTCAACATCAAAGTAGGAAAACCTGTTACACTCAATATGAAAAGAACCGGGCTGGCGTGGGGAATCATGCTGTTGTCATTCGGTGTGAAATGGCAATCCGACCTTTCCGGCGCAGAAAAAATCGCGCAGGAAAAACACGAATTGATTTTGCTGAACTTCTCTGGCTCAGACTGGTGCGGTCCCTGCGTCCGGATGCACCAGGAGATATTTGAAAGTGATGTGTTTACCAGGATGGCCGATACCTCGCTGGTCATGATGAACGCGGATTTTCCGAGGAGTCACCGCCACCGCCTGGACCCGGCCTTACAGCACAATAATGATCTCCTGGCAGAAAAATACGATCCGGAGGGAAAGTTTCCCTTCACGCTGCTGCTGGACGCCGGGGGGAATGTCCTGAAAACCTGGGACGGTTACCCGGATGAGAGTGCCGATGAATTTGCCGGCGAGATCAGCGGCATTTGCGATAGCAGAAAGTGAGGGCGGTGAGGAAACTGCCTGGTGACTGCAGGTGCGGTCGCTGGCCCGCCGCATAGCCAATAATCAATACATGAAAAAAATTTGCCTGACGCTTGTGGGAATGTACCTGATGTTGTTACATGCCATGGGACAATTGGACAGCCCGGACTCATCCCTTTATATCGCAAAGCCACTCCGGGTCGAGGAGGTCCATCTGGTCTCCAGCTACTATACTCAAAACGGGGACCATTCAGCCGTTACCGGGGGCATCGGGACCGAAAGGGTCGTAGATCTATCCAACGGGATCGAATTGAATTTCGTGGGAACCGACGCCCTGAAGAGAAAACACACCCTCGTTGCCGGCCTGGGATTCGATGCGCATTCGTCCGCTTCGGCGGCCCATGTGAGCTCCACCGGCGCCTCCCGGACAAGCGGTACCCGGGTGTACCCTTCGCTGGACTGGACGATGGAAGATGCCCGGACAGGGACCAGCCTGGGCTTCGGCCTTTATCTTTCCAAGGAGTATAATTACAGTTCCGTCGGGATCGATGGCAGCTTTTCCAAAAAGAATCATAACAATGGCGAGTTTTCGGTCAAAATGAGCGGTTACTTTGATCGTGTCAGGATGATCTATCCTTCCGAGCTCGTGCAATCCATCGTGACGGTAACTTCTGCCAGTACCGGAGGGTTCAGCAAGGCCAAGATCCCGAGCAGACCCCGCGTGACAGGTGATCTTTCCCTATCCTTTTCCCAGGTGATCAATCAACGGTTGCAGGGATCGGTGATGCTGGATGCCGTCGGCCAGGGGGGCTACCTGGGGCTTCCCTTTCACCGCGTGTATTTCCAGGATGGCTCACCAGCTGTCGAATTACTTCCTTCCGAAAGGTTCAAATTGCCGTTGGGTTTCCGGCTCAATTATTTCCTGGGAGATAATCTCATTATCCGGAGCTATTACCGGTATTATACGGACAGCTGGGGTGTCAGGGCACAAACGGCCAGCCTGGAAATACCCTGGAAGATCACTCCGTTTTTCTCCATCGCACCGTTTTACCGGTATTATGAACAAACCGCTTCCCGGTATTTTGCGCCGTATCAACAACATACGGAAGCGGATGTGTATTACACCAGCAATTACGAATACGCGGCTTTCTCCAGTGGTTATTTCGGCGTGAATTTCCGGCTGGCGCCTCCGAAAGGCGTTGCATCCACCCTCCGCACCGTCGAATTGCGCTACGGGCATTATTCCCAAACGACCGGGTTGCATGCCGACCTGGTTTCCATTGACCTGGATTTTAAGTGAGGCAACGCCGGTCAATTCCTGAAGTATTACAAAACCGGTGGGTGGATACTGTTCCGGGCCCCGGATGGGATAGAAAACAATTGGTATCTTCATACAAAAAGGCGATGCAGGAAATCACCGATGAATACATGAAGCAGATGGGCGCGACGACGAAACCCTATACCGTCGTGATCCTCAAAAAAGGACCCGCTTTCAGGATGCCAGACGTTTTTCCCGTGCTATGGGAACATGGCCGCCGCAACTACCAGCTGCGGGCGGCCGGAAGCCTTTCCATCGTATGCCCCATCCCCGGGGATACGGGTATGGCGGGGGTGGGGATTTTTAGCACCGACCCGGAAACCACCCGGGCGATCATGGATGACGACCCGGCTGTCAGGGAGGGGATCCTGGTTTATGAAGTCTACGCTTCCAAAAGCTTTCCCGGGGACCATTTGCCCTGAGCGGGACTCATTTTTATTTCTGGATTTTTTTTATTTTCTTCGGGATAAATTAACTGTTATGGAACCAGTTCAGTCCTTTGCGGGCGACGTGATCACCGACATGGTGTCCCAGGAGCATTTCGAATACGCGAATTTCGGCACGCGCTTGCTGGCGCTGCTCATCGATAGCGTCGTGTTGATTATCCCCAATATTATTCTTTTTAATTTATTTCGTGGAACAGACCTTCCAGCGCTCTATTTTATTTCGGAACTATTGGTCTCCTGGCTCTACTATGCCATCCAGGAATCCGGCCCGGGGCAGGCCACCCTGGGTAAAAAGGCGCTGAACATCCGGGTGGTCGACCTCCAGGGTAACCGGATCTCTTTCGGCCGTGCCTCGGGAAGGTATTTCGGCAAGCTCCTGTCGTCCTGCATCCTGCTGATCGGTTATCTGATGAACATCTGGGACGACCAGGGACAAACCCTGCACGACAAACTCGCGGGATGCCTGGTCATCAAAAACAACCCGCACCTCCTCTAAGATATTGCCAGTCAGCATCCCTGCCGGTCTCGGGGTAAGACACTGAATTGCTGATCAGTGTCAGGTGCCGGACTGACCACTATTCTGTGCATGGCTGGTCACCCGGGATATTTTTGCCTTTATACATCCGGTAACAGACCGCTTCCGGTGTAAGGTTCATTCATGATGACAGGATGAAGGACCAGCCTATTTAACAGGAGCAGGAAAACATGAACAAAACAAGCCCGGCTGATACAGCACTGACATGCTATCATTGCGGCGAAGATTGCCCGAACGGCAGGATCAGTATCGAAGACAAGGTATTTTGCTGTGAAGGCTGCCGGATGGTATTCCAGATCATCAATCACCATGATCTGTGCGACTACTATCAACTCAACCCATCCCCCGGGCTTGCCCAGCGCATCGTGGTCAGGAAGGACAAATTCGCCTTCCTGGACGACGGGAAAATCGCTGGCAGGCTGATCAGCTATCGCGACGAGGAACAGTTGCGTGTTACCTTTTATCTCCCGCAGATGCACTGCAGTTCCTGCCTTTACCTGCTGGAACACCTCCACAGGCTGGATGCGGGCATTATATCCGGCAAGGTCAACTTTGCCCGGAAGGAGCTGGATGTTATCCTGCATCCTTCGAAAACGAGCCTCCGTAAGTGCGCGGAATTGCTTGCCGGGATCGGGTATGAGCCCTGCATCAGCCTCAACGACCTGAAGGAAAAGCGACCGGCCATCAACCGCTCGATGGTATATCAACTGGGTGTCGCGGGGTTCTGTTTTGGCAACATCATGCTGATGAGCTTTCCCGAATATTTTGGATTTGATGCATCCGATGAGGGACTGAAGATTCTTTTTCGCTGGATCAATCTGGCGCTGGCACTGCCGGTTTTGCTTTACTCATCGCTTCCTTTCTATATTTCGTCGTGGAAAAGCCTGAAACACCGTTACCTCAATGTCGATACGCCCATTGCGCTGGCGATCCTGATCACCTTTGTAAGGAGCACCTTTGTCGTAATGTCCGGGGCCGGCGGCGGCTATTTCGATTCCATGGCCGGGATCGTATTTTTCATGCTGGCAGGAAGGATCCTGCAGGACCGGACCTATCGTCAGCTGTCGTTTGAACGGGACTACACCTCCTACTTCCCGCTGGCCGTTTCAGTGATCCGGGACACCGTGGAGGTGCCTACTACGCTGCCGGAAATAAAGCCAGGAGACACCCTGCTGATCCATCACCAGGAGCTGATCCCGGCCGATGGGATCCTGACCAAGGGCAAGGCCTTTATCGATTACAGTTTTGTCACGGGTGAATCCCTGCCCGTGCTGAGGGAGGTGGGTGAGATCGTGTACGCGGGAGGCAGGCAAACGGGAAGCAACATCGAAGTGCTCGTCGTCAAGGAAGTTGCTCAAAGCTATCTCACGAGGTTGTGGGATCAGCCGGCACACAAGAAGCCGGGGAAGACCCGTCGGGTGACGCTCGTGGATCTGCTGGCCAGGTATTTTACGTACATCATATTTTTTGTGGCCCTGGCCACGGCTGCCTACTGGCTGGTACAGGACCGGCACTTTCTCTGGCCTGCCGTCACCGCCGTGTTCATCATCGCATGCCCCTGTGCGCTCGTCCTTTCCAACACCTTTACCAATGGCAATATCCTGCGCATCCTCAGTCGTAATCATTTTTACCTGAGGAATGCGGATACCATCGATGAAATTGCCGGGGTGACGCATATCGTTTTCGATAAGACAG
>Ga0187809_10000726_pt1 | contig 16789 bp, 14 predicted proteins | sample NC_wetland_sal_i_8_FD_132415 | JGI IMG/M metagenome (GOLD analysis project Ga0187809, IMG submission 132415) | Wetland sediment microbial communities from Neuse River Estuary, North Carolina, USA - ASW_4 | ecosystem: Environmental > Aquatic > Freshwater > Wetlands > Sediment | place: USA: North...
CGGCCTTAAGCGCCGCCTCAATCAAATCGGCCACTGCCCAAACCCGGTCAGTCAGCCCGAGCGCCATCGCAGGCGTCATCCGCAGGGCTTCATGCGTGCGACACAGATTGTAGAACGCGACGTGCAAGCTCACCGCCGCAAGGTGACAATCGATTTTCTTCGAAAATCCGTTGCTGAGCCGCCCGAACCGCTTTGAGCCCATGCGCAGTGTGAGGTTCTGGCGCTCAACGTAGCTGGTCGAAATGTGTTCCGGCTCGCCCTCTACGGCTACGCGCTCTACGGCTACTACCTGGGCCGGGGAATAGCGGCGCGAGGCTTCCGTTACATTCAGGTGCGTTACCGAATAGGTCTTGTTGATGACGCCATGCGCAGCGCGGCCGGCGAAGGCGTCTCGGATCGCGTTCTTGTACGGGTGGAAGCCGTCCGTGCTGATCTCAGGCGATCCGATGACGCGTTGCCGAAGGTCCTGAATGAAATCGTCCGTGGTCAGTGTATCGCGCTTGCCGGTGCGGTAGGTGAGGATCGCGCGGCTGGCGGAGCCAAGGGCGATATAGGTGTACTGGTCGCCCTTGACCGGCGATGGATTGCGCTTCGCGCCAACCTGCGGATTGCGCTTGTGCCCGACATAGGCCCAGAGCTCGTCGCATTCGATCCGGTGCACCCGGAGGCCGACGAACATGCGGTCATGCAGTTCGGCGCAGCCACGGCCCACGCGCAGGGCAATGCGGGCCACTGTCTTGCGGTCGGTGCCGGTGAGGCGGGCTACGGCGCGCTGGCCGACGCCTTCACAGAGGGCGGAAATGATCTCGACTTGCTTGGAGAGAGGAAGATTGTTCATGGCGGGTCCAATCCGTCACGTTGAGGGATTGGCCGGCCGTGGCTATATTTGCCGATACGGTCACAGCTTTGGGGTCCAATCCCGGGGTTGCTGATCTAGGGGCCGGTCCGGTTGCCGCCGGGTCGGTCCCGCTAATTTGGTGGAAGCGGTGAGATTCGAACTCACGGGACCCTGCCTGGGGTATGGACGCCCAAAGGTCCGCCGAGGGGTAAGCTCGGTGCGATAGGCCGCTCTGCCACGCTTCCGAACGCAAAAAGGCCCCGCCCGGTTGCAGCCGGACGGGGCCTTCCTGCTTTTGCGTTATGCTTAGCATGACCGGAAGAATGCTTGACAGGGAAGAGGGTGTCAAGCATTATCTTGGTGTGGCAAGCATGGGAGTGCCCAATGGTCAATGCTGCGGACAAGCGTAAGGCAGGGAAAATCGGCGGTGCGCGTCGAGCGGAGCTCTTGCCGCCCGATAGACGCTCGGAAATCGCGCGCCGCGCGGCGGAAGGCCGATGGGGGCTTAAAGCTACCCATAAGGGCAGCTTCAAAGAGGAATTTGGAATCGATGTGGACTGCTACGTGTTGGACGACCATCGCAAAACGGCGGTGATTAGCCAGCGCGGGATGGGGGAGTCTCTTGGGATGTCCGGGGGTAGGGACTTTCCGCGCTTCCTTGCCAGCAAGGTGATCGCCGAGGCCCTCGGTGGTGAACTAAGGGAAAAACTCGAAAATCCCCTTAAATTTCAAGTGGGAGGCGGCGGTGCTGAGCAGCCCCCAGCAACCGTCCATGGCTTTGACGTCGCCCTGCTGATCGACCTCTGTAATGCGATCATCGCCGCCGAAGATAGCCTCGGGAAGCGGTACGAGCGGGTTGTGCGGCAAGCGCATGTTATCGTGGGTGCCTCGGCTAAGAAGGGCATCCAAGATTTGGTTTATGCTCTTGCTGGGTACAATCCGACTGCCGAAGAGGTCATCACTGCATTCAAACTCTACGTTCAAGAAGAGGCGCGAAAATATGAGCGAGAGTTTCCGCCAGAGCTTTATCAAGAGTGGCATAGACTCTACCAAATCCCGGTGCCCCTAAGGGGAAAGCCGTGGCAATTCAAACATCTCACCGTGAAGCACATTTGGTTCCCGCTTGCGAAGAGCAATGGAAAAATTCTGGAACTAGTCCGACTGCTCAAGGCGAAGGACGGGGATCGCCAAAAGAAATTACATCAATTCCTAAATGAGGTCGGCGCTCGTGCATTAGGTAGGCATATTGGCCGCGTGCAGGAAATTGCCGAAACGTCAGCTTCGGCCATGGAATACGAGATGAGGGTCAATAGGCGCTTCGGCGAGCAAAAGGAGTTAGATTTTGTGACGCCGCCGAACGTCGTCTTGCCCCCTGCTAAGTCTGCATCTATTGGCCAGAGGGATCTTTTCGCCGACTTTGAAGAGCGGCAGAAATAAAGAGGCCGCCAACTGAGGCGGCCTTGACGACACTACTGGCAGATTCAGGCGGTCTTGCTCAGTTCCGGCGGGTCTGCCTCCTGCCTCGCTTCCAGTACGACGCAATTGGAGCAGAGGAAGATATTGACGGTTTTGGAACCGGCCATCTGCGTCGATACGAACACCATGCGGTTTCCGCAGCGGTGACAGGTAGGTGCACTTTTGGAAGGGCTTTGAGCGCTCATAGACTCCCCCTGCATGTAGGCGGGAGCGCGGTCGCGTCTCTCAGTCACCAGCGCCTATGGGACAAAGCCTTGGCCGGTGATGTTCGATCATGGGCCGTTACGCTTAGGTTGGCCAATAAATTCGGCGTGCGAAAAGGGGCCACCTCTAATTTCAAAAGGGGCCAGTGGGGATGGAAAGGGACCAGTACCCATAGTCCGAAAAGAACATATTGCGAACAGAGAACAGATAGGGTACATTGGCTCCATCAGTCGATTCCGGCGGTGTCCGAGGGCCCAGAGCCTCGCGTTGTCGGGGGGTCGATTCTTAGGCCATAAGGAGCGCGACATGAGTCAGCCTGCCCTGCGTCTCGTCGAAGGATCGTCCATGGATAAGTCGAAAGCCCTGTCCGCCGCGCTCAGCCAGATCGAGCGGCAGTTCGGCAAGGGCTCGATCATGAAGCTCGGCAAGAACGACAAGACGATGGACATCGAGTCCATCTCGACCGGGTCGCTCGGGCTCGACATCGCGCTCGGCATCGGTGGCCTGCCGCGCGGGCGTATCGTGGAGATCTACGGGCCGGAATCCTCGGGCAAGACGACGCTCGCGCTGCACACCATCGCCGAGGCCCAGAAAAAGGGCGGCATCTGCGCCTTCGTCGACGCCGAACACGCGCTCGACGTGGTCTATGCCCGCAAGCTCGGGGTCAACACCGACGACCTGCTGATCTCGCAGCCGGACGCCGGCGAGCAGGCGCTCGAGATCGCCGACACCCTGGTGCGCTCCGGCGCGATCGACGTGCTGGTGGTCGACTCGGTCGCCGCCTTGGTGCCGCGCGCCGAGCTCGAAGGCGAGATGGGCGACGTGCAGCCGGGCTCGCAGGCGAGGCTGATGAGCCAGGCGCTGCGCAAGCTCACCGCCTCGATCTCCAAGTCGCGCACCATGGTCGTCTTCATCAACCAGATCCGCATGAAGATCGGCGTGATGTACGGCTCGCCGGAGACCACCTCGGGCGGCAACGCGCTGAAGTTCTACGCCTCCGTGCGCATGGACATCCGCCGCATTGGCGCGATCAAGGACCGCGACGAGGTCATCGGCAACCAGACCCGCGTCAAGGTGGTCAAGAACAAGCTGGCGCCGCCGTTCAAGCAGGTCGAGTTCGACATCATGTACGGCGAGGGCGTGTCCAAGATCGGCGAGCTGATCGATCTCGGCGTCAAGGCCGGCGTGGTCGAGAAGTCGGGCGCCTGGTTCTCCTACGACAGTCAGCGCATCGGCCAGGGCCGCGAGAACGCCAAGCAGTTCCTGAAGGAAAACGTCGACATGGCCGCCAGGATCGAGGCGGCGGTGCGGCAGAACTCCGGGCTGATCGCCGAGGCGATCGTGACCGGCGAGTCCGAGAAGGACGACGACGAGGACGACGCGGCGGAAGAGTAATCCGCCGCGGGCGGGGAGGGCGTAGCGCTTCCCGCCGGCCGGGCGCGGCCACCCCCGCGCCCGCCACGGTTCATGGCCACAAGTCCCGCGTATCGCCCCCGTCGGCACCCGGCTGCGTAAAGCGGCCGCCACCGAGGACGGGGGCGAAGGCGTTTTTGCTGGCCGTTGGCGCGCGGCGCTTTCTTACCTCTCCTCGCCCGCGGGGCGTTTTCTCCGTTCGTCCCCGCGAAAGCGGGGACCCAGCGCAGGCATGCCTCACGGCGAGGTCCAACTGGATTCCCGCTTTCGCGGGAATGAACGGATGATGGGCTCGTCAGCGACGTCAAGCCTAGACCGCCCCTCATCCGGCTCGGACCTGACGGTCCTCGCCACCTTCTCCCCGCAGGCGGGGAGAAGGAAAGGGCCCCTTCCTAGACTCTGCGCACCCCCGCCGCTAAATAACCCCGGTAAAACATCAAGCCGGATGGGGATTTACGCCCCGCGAAGGCGCAGGGGCCGAGCAGTCGAAAAGCGATGAGTGGCGTCAACGATATCCGCAAGAACTTCCTCGACTTCTTCGCCCGCAACGAACACGCGGTGGTCGCGTCGTCGCCGCTGGTGCCGCGCAACGACCCGACATTGATGTTCACCAATGCGGGCATGGTGCAGTTCAAGAACGTCTTCACCGGCCTCGAAAAGCGCCCCTATACGCGGGCCGCGAGCTCGCAGAAATGCGTGCGCGCCGGCGGCAAGCACAACGACCTCGACAATGTCGGCTACACCGCCCGGCACCACACCTTCTTCGAGATGCTCGGCAACTTCTCGTTCGGCGACTACTTCAAGGACCGCGCGATCGAACTTGCCTGGACGCTGATCACCAGGGAGTTCGGCATCCCCGAGGAAAAGCTGCTCGTCACCGTCTACATCGACGACGACGAGGCCTTCGGCCTGTGGAAGAAGATCGCCGGTCTGCCCGAGAAGAAGATCCTGCGCATCGCCGGCTCCGACAACTTCTGGCAGATGGGCGACACCGGCCCCTGCGGCCCGTGCTCGGAAATCTTTTACGACCACGGCGCGCACATCCCCGGCGGCCCGCCCGGCTCGCCCGACGCCGACGGCGACCGCTTCATCGAGATCTGGAATCTCGTCTTCATGCAGTACGAACAGCTCGCCGGCGGCGAGCGCCTGAATCTGCCGCGGCCGTCGATCGACACCGGCATGGGGCTCGAGCGCATCGCCGCGGTGCTGCAGGGCACGCACGACAATTATTCGATCGACCTGTTCCGCACGCTGATCGCGGCCATCGCCGACCTGACCAGGGTGTCGCCGACCGGGCCGCAGAAGGCCTCGCACCGCGTCATCGCCGACCACCTGCGCGCCGCGTCGTTCCTCATCGCCGACGGCGTGCTGCCGTCGAACGAAGGCCGCGGCTACGTGCTCCGCCGCATCATGCGCCGCGCCATGCGCCACGCCGAGCTGCTCGGTGCCAAAGAGCCGCTGATGTGGAGACTGGTGCCGGTGCTGGTGCGCGAGATGGGCCAGGCCTATCCCGAACTGGTGCGCGCCGAGGCGCTGATCTCGGAGACGCTCAAGCTCGAGGAGACGCGCTTCCGCAACACGCTGGCGCGCGGGCTCGCCATCCTCGACGAGAAGAGCGGCGGCCTCAAGCACGGCGATATGTTCGACGGCGAGACCGCGTTCACGCTCTACGACACCTATGGCTTCCCGCTCGACCTGACGCAGGACGCGCTGCGCGCGCGCGGCATCTCGGTCGACGTCGCCTCGTTCACCGACGCGATGGAGCGCCAGCGCGAGAAGGCGCGCGAATCGCGCTTCTCCTCCGGCGAGGTGGCGACCGAGGCGATCTGGTTCGGCCTGCGCGAGAAGGTCGGCGCAACCGAATTCCTCGGCTACGAGACCGAGAGCGCCGAAGGCGTCGTGTCGGCCTTGCTCAGGGACGGCTACGAGGTGACGGCGCTCAACGCCGGCGACACGGGCTTCGTCGTCGTCAACCAGACGCCGTTCTACGGCGAGTCCGGCGGCCAGGTCGGCGACACCGGCGAGATGCGCCGCGAGGGCGTCAGGCTCGCCGTCACCGACACGCAGAAGAAGGCCGGCGACCTGTTCGTGCATGCGGTCAAGGTCGCCGAGGGCACGGTCAAGGTCGGCGACCCGCTGCTGCTGGAGGTCGACCACGCGCGCCGCGGCGCCATCCGCCAGAACCATTCGGCGACGCATCTGCTGCACGAGGCGCTTCGCCTGGTGTTGGGCGACCACGTCGCGCAGAAGGGCTCGCTGGTCTCGCCCGACCGCCTGCGCTTCGACATCTCGCACCCGAAGCCGATCACCGCCGACGAACTCATTCGCGTCGAGGACATCGCCAACGACATCGTGCTGCAGAACTCCGCCGTGACGACGCGGCTGATGGCGGTCGACGACGCCATCGCCTCCGGCGCGCGCGCGCTGTTCGGCGAGAAATACGGCGACGAGGTGCGCGTCGTGGCGATGGGTGACGCGAACGGCAACACGATGGGCTGGTCGGTCGAACTGTGCGGCGGCACGCACGTCAAGCGCACCGGCGACATCGGCCTGATCTCGATCCTCGGCGACTCGGGCGTCGCCGCCGGCGTGCGCCGAATCGAGGCGCTGACCGGCCGCGCCGCGCGCAAAGCCGCGAACCACCAGAACGAGCTGCTCAAGCACACCGCGGCCGAGATGAAGGTGCCGGTCGACGACATGCCGGCGCGCATTGCCGCATTGCTCGACGAGCGCAAGAAGCTCGAGCGCGAATTGTCCGAGGCGAAGAAGAAGCTGGCGATGGGCGGCGGCGGTTCGGCCGGCGCGGCCGCCGACGGCGCGCGCGACGTGAACGGCGTGAAGCTGATCGCCCGCGCCATCTCCGGCATCTCGCCCAAGGAATTGCCGAGCCTGATCGACGAGGCCAAGAAGCAGATCGGCTCCGGCGTCATCGCCATCGTCGCGGTCAGCGACGAGGGTCGCGCCGGCATCTCGGTCGGCGTCACGGCCGACCTGACCAAGCGCTTCAACGCCGTCGATCTGGTCAGGAAGGGCGCCGAGGCGCTGGGCGGCAAGGGCGGCGGCGGCCGTCCCGACATGGCGCAGGCCGGCGGGCCCGACGGCGCCAAGGCCGACGCCGCGCTCAAGGCGATCGAGGCGGCGCTGGCCCAGTGATTGTCATGGCCGGGCTCGTCCCGGCCATCCACGCCTTTCCTGCGCTGCCCCACAAAGGCGTGGATGCCCGGCACAAGGCCGGGCATGACGAAGAGCCGCCATTTCAGTGACGGCACTTCGAGTCAGACTTTCAGGATGAGGCGGAGAGAAGCCGGCTGCGGTCCGAGCGCGCCGACCGGGATCATTTGCACGTTTCCGCCCCCGACGCCCGCCCTCGCGCTTTCAGGGGGAGGGAGTAAACTGAGAATCATGGCACACGACGGCATGAAGCACTGGCGCAGGCGCGTCTACCAGGTGCTCGACCAGGGCCCGGTCGGCGACCGCACGGCCGTGCTGGTCGACCGGCTGCTGGTGGCCTTGATCCTCGTCAACCTCGTCGCGGTGGCGCTGGAATCGGTGCCGCATCTGCGCGCCGATTACCGGCCGATCTTCGACGCCATCGAGTATCTCTCGCTGGTGGTCTTCACCGTCGAGTACGCCTTGCGCATCTGGTGCGCGGTCGAATACGGGCCCAACCGGCACATGCCGCCGATGCGGGCGCGGCTCAAATACGTGCTCAGCCCGGCCGGCATCGTCGACCTCGTCGCGGTGCTGCCGTTCTGGTTCGCGCCGCTCCTGCCGGACGACCTGCGCGTGCTGCAGGTGCTGCGCATCCTGCGCTTCTTCAAGATCGCGCGCTATTCGCCGGCCATGCGCTCGCTGCTCGACGTGCTCTACCGCGAGCGGCGCGCGCTGTTCGGCTGCGTCGTCATCACGCTCGGCACGGCGCTGGTCGCGGCGGCTTTGATGCATCTCGCCGAGGTCAGGGTGCAGCCGGACAAGCTCGGCACCATCCCCGACGCGTTGTGGTGGGCGATCGTCACGCTTGGCACCATCGGCTACGGCGACGTCGTCCCGGTGACCGCGCTCGGCAAGCTGATCGCCACCGGCACCATCTTTCTCGGCCTCGTGATGATCGCGCTGCCGGTCGGCATCATCGCCACCGCTTTCGCCGAGCAGATCCACCGCCGCGACTTCATCGTCACCTGGGCGATGATCGCGCGCGTGCCGCTGTTCGCCGAGCTCGACGCGGCCGAGATCTCCGACATCATGCAGCTCCTGCGCGCGCAGGTGGCGGAAGCCGGGCAGGCGATCGTGCGCGCCGGCGAGCCCGCGCACTCGATGTATTTCATCGCCTCCGGCGAGGTGGAGATCGCGGTGCGGCAGGAGCGGCTGCGTCTCGGCGTCGGCCAGTTCTTCGGCGAGGTGGCGGTGCTGCGCCGCGCGCGCCGCTCGGCGACGGTGACGGCGCTGTCGCGCACCAGCCTGCTGGTGCTGGACGCGCAGGACCTGCACGCGCTGATGGAGCGCGACGGCCGCATCGCCCAGCGCATCAAGGACGTGGTGGAAAAGCGCGTCGGCCACGAACTGGTGACGCCGAAGGGCGACATCGTGACGGAAGAGATCAGGTAAGGTGCCGGGCTTCGCCGACTAGTTTTTCAGCGCGAATTCCCAGGTCATCGAGTCCTGGCCGCTGGCCCTGAACAGCAATTCGCCGTCGTTGTCGCAGAACTCCGCCAGCGCCATATAATATCGATAGTTCTCATCGAGCTCGGATTTGGAAGCCGGTGATCCGACGAGGCGCCGCTTGTTCGCGTCGTACAAGCTGGCGAAGTCGTTTTTCGATATGCTCATGGCGATCCACTCTACGCGCGTCCCCGCCCGGCGGGAAGAACGTCGCGTTGGAAGCTGTGCAGCCCGTCCCTCAATTTCCACCCTGAGACTGGACAAACGCATCCTATTGCTGGATGGTTGCAATCACGTTAATTTCAACCGGGAATCGAGCAGGGACAGGAACAATGCATTCGGCCCTCGTATTGAAATTCTCCCGGCCTCAATCCGAGGAAAACGAGCTCAAAACGGTCGTCGCAACCGGCGAATCCGAGGCAATGCTGGCCGAAATCCGCAAAAAAGGCGGGGTTCTGAAAACGGCGCACGGCGACATCGTCGGCATCATTGTGCCTCATCCGGAATACGAGCTTCTCGCCAGGGCCGCCTACATCGCGCGGCATCCCGGATATTTAATCGATCTGCTGAAGCGGAAGAGGAAACTGGAAGACGCCCCGGAAACGGAGAGCCTGACGCTGGAAGAAGCCTTCGGCGAAATTGCAGAGCGAGATTATGAATTCTCCCCCTGACCAGATCGGGCCATTTCCGAATTTCCGTTTTGACAGGAAGGTAGGGGTTTACTTGTCGCACAGCCCGAGGCCGGCCGACAAAGAGTGTCTTCGCGAATTCTTCAAGGACCTGCGGCAAGGCGCGGTTGCTTGTGCGTTCGACAGGACCGCGGGTTACCTGAACATCTACACCTGCAATCACGTCATCACCTTTTCGTCCGACGGCAAAATCGTCCTGGATATCGAGCCGGCGATCGTCCAATGCTAGCGGAAATGGTGATGGTCGTCGGGCTGCTCGTCGAGATGACGGGCGTCCTCCTGATGGCGCGTCAGTTCGCCAACGTGCGTCTTAAACAGTTGCCGGGCGCTCTCGTTTCCGCGCTGTTCCGGCGATGCGACGCTCTCGTCGAGATCGCGGAAATGTCCGGGGACCAGCCGACCGACTTCGTTCAGGGGCTCGGCTTCGCGTGCCTCGGCATATTGATCCAGGCGTCTGCCACTGTCATCGACATCGTGACGCGGCACTGACGTCGGCGGCGCACGTCGCAGGCGCAAAGCGACGGGTGAGGGGAACGGACGCCGATTGGCGCGAGCATGAGCGGGGACATCGAATGGAGTCATTCCGAGGCGCGCCGAAGGCACGAACCTGCAATCCAGACTAATGCGACGGCTCTCGCGAGTAGCTCTGGATTCCGGGTTCGCCGCTGGCGCGGCGACCCGGAATGACGGTTAGGCCATCGCCTTCTTCAAGTTCTCGTCGATCTTGTCGAGGAAGCCGGTGGTCGACAGCCAACGCTGATCGGGGCCGACCAGAAGCGCGAGGTCCTTGGTCATGAACCCGGACTCGACGGTGTCGACGCAGACCTTCTCCAAGGTCGCGGCGAACTTCGCGAGCTGCGCGTTGTCGTCGAGCTTGGCGCGGTGCGCCAGCCCGCGCGACCAGGCGAAGATCGAGGCGATCGAGTTGGTCGACGTCTGCTCGCCCTTCTGGTGCTGGCGGTAGTGGCGCGTCACGGTGCCGTGCGCGGCTTCCGACTCGACGACCTTGCCGTCCGGCGTCATCAGCACCGACGTCATCAGGCCGAGCGAGCCGAAGCCCTGCGCCACGATGTCGGACTGCACGTCGCCGTCGTAGTTCTTGCAGGCCCAGACATAGCCGCCGGACCACTTCAGCGACGACGCGACCATGTCGTCGATCAGGCGGTGCTCGTACCAGATCTTCTTCTCGGCGAACCTGTCCTTGAACTCCGCCTCGAACACCTCCTGGAAGATGTCCTTGAAGCGGCCGTCATAGACCTTGAGGATGGTGTTCTTGGTCGACAGGTAGACCGGGAAGCCGCGCGACAGGCCGTAGTTGAACGAGGCCATGGCGAAGTCGCGGATCGACTGGTCGAGGTTGTACATCGTCAGCGCGACGCCGGAGCCGGGGAAATCGAACACCTCGTGCTCGATCTTCTTGCCGTCGGGCGTGACGTAGCTCAGCGTCAGCTTGGCGCCCTTCGGCACGGTGATGTCGGTGGCGCGATACTGGTCGCCGTAGGCGTGGCGGCCGATGACGATCGGCTGCGTCCAGCCCGGCACCAGCCGCGGCACGTTGCGGCAGATGATCGGCTCGCGGAAGATGACGCCGCCGATGATGTTGCGGATGGTGCCGTTCGGCGAACGCCACATCTTCTTGAGGTTGAACTCCTTCACGCGGCCTTCGTCCGGCGTGATGGTCGCGCACTTCACCGCGACCCCGACCTTCTTGGTCATCTCGGCCGCGTCGACGGTGATCTGGTCGTCGCTCTCGTCGCGCTTCTGGATGCTGAGATCGAAGTAGAGAAGGTCGATATCGAGGTACGGATGGATCAGCTTGTCCTTGATCAGCTGCCAGATGATGCGGGTCATCTCGTCGCCGTCCATTTCGACGACGGGGTTCGTCACCTTGATCTTCGCCATTGGAAGAAGCCACCTTTCGAAAACCGGCATCGTCGGCGCGGGCTGAACGACGCTTGCAGCATGCATGGAAAGCGCCGCGCGGCAGCCGCGGCGGCTCTATAGCATCGGCTTTCCGGCCGTGAAAGTCGCGGTCAAAAACGCGTCAGGTTGGTGACTTAGAACGCAGACCGGCGCTGTCCGGAAAACGAAAACCCGCCCGATGCGTGCGCATCGAGCGGGTCGCTTTTTTGCCGGCACAGGGCCGGAGGCCGACGTCTCAGAGCGAGTCGAGCGCGTCGTTGAGCGTCTTGCTCGGCCGCATCGCCGCCGACGTCTTCTTCTGGTCGGGCAGGTAGTAGCCGCCGGTATCGACCGGCTTGCCCTGGGCTTCGAGCAACTCGGCGTTGATCTTGGCCTCGTCGGCCGCCAGCGTCTCCGCCAGCGCCTTGAAGCGTGCCGCGAGGCCGGAGCTGTTGTCGCGGCGGGCCAGCGCCTTGGCCCAGTAGAGCGCCAGGTAGAAATGGCTGCCGCGATTGTCCAACTCGCCCACCTTGCGCGCCGGCGATCGGTTGTGCTCGAGGATCTCGCTGTTGGCCTCGTCGAGCGTCTCGGCAAGGACCTTCACGTCTTCGTTGCCGCTGACCTGCGCCAGATGCTCCAGCGAGGCGCCCAGCGCGAGGAACTCGCCGAGCGAATCCCAGCGCAGATAGCCTTCCTGCTTGAACTGCTCGACGTGCTTGGGCGCCGAGCCGCCGGCGCCGGTTTCGAACAGTCCGCCGCCCTGCAGCAGCGGCACGATCGAGAGCATCTTGGCCGAGGTACCGAGCTCCATGATCGGGAACAGGTCGGTGAGATAGTCGCGCAGCACGTTGCCGGTGACGGAGATCGTGTCCTGGCCCTTGCGGATACGCTCGAGCGAGAACTTGATCGCCTCGACCGGCGCCATGATGCGGATGTCGAGCCCGGACGTGTCCTCGTTCTTGAGGTACTTCTCGACCTTGGCGATGAGTTGCGCGTCGTGGGCGCGTTTGGCGTCGAGCCAGAACACCGCCGGCGTGTTGGTGAGGCGCGCGCGGCGCACACCGAGCTTGACCCAGTCCTGGATCGGCGCGTCCTTGACCTGGCACATGCGGAAGACGTCGCCGGTTTCGACCTTCTGGGTCATCAGGACGTTGCCGTCTTCGGCCACCACGTTGACCGTGCCGTCCGCAGGCATGCGGAAGGTCTTGTCGTGCGAGCCGTATTCCTCGGCCGCCTGCGCCATCAGGCCCACGTTCGGCACGCTGCCCATCGTCTTCGGATCGAAGGCGCCGTTGGCCTTGCAGTCGTCGATGACGGCCTGGAACAGGGTCGAATAGCAGCGGTCAGGGATCGCGGCGATGCAGTCGTGCAGCTTGCCGTCGGGACCCCACATCTTGCCGCCTTCGCGGATCATCGCCGGCACCGACGCATCGATGATGACGTCGCTCGGCACGTGCAGATTGGTGATGCCCTTGTCGGAATTGACCATGGCGAGGGCCGGTCGCCTGGCGTATTCGGCCTGGATGTCAGCCTTGATCGCCGCCTTCTCGGCCTCGGGCAGGGTTTCGATCTTGGCCAACATTTCGCCGACGCCAGTGTCGGGATTGACGCCGAGTTTGGCGAGGGTGGCGCCATGCTTCCTGAACACGTCGGCGAAGAAGACCGAGATGCAATGCCCGAACAGGATGGGATCCGAGATCTTCATCATGGTCGTCTTGACGTGCAGCGAGAACAGGATGCCGTCCTTCTTCGCGGCCTCGATCGCGTCGGCGTAAAATGCGTCCAGCGCCTTCGCGTTCATCACCGCGCAATCGATGACCTCGCCGGCCTGAAGCGGCGTCTTCGCCTTCAGCACGGTCACCGCGCCGTCGCGGCCGACAAACTCGATCCTGGCATTGGTCGGCGCCGCAACGGTGGTCGCGACCTCCGAACCGTAGAAATCGTTGCCCGTCATGTGCGCGACGCGGGTTTTCGAGTCCTTGCTCCAGGCGCCCATCTTGTGCGGATGGCTGCGCGCATACGCCTTCACGGCGCCGGCAGCGCGGCGGTCGGAATTGCCCTCGCGCAGTACCGGATTGACGGCGCTGCCCAGCACTTTGCCGTACCGGGCCCGGATTTCCTTGTCCGCCGGCGTCGCGTCGCTGTCGGGATAGTTGGGGACGTCGTAGCCCTTGCTCTGCAGCTCCTTGATGGCGGCTTTGAGCTGCGGGATCGAGGCGGAAATATTGGGCAGCTTGATGATGTTGGCTTCCGGCTTCATCGTCAGCTTGCCGAGCTCGGTGAGCTCGTCGTTGATCCTTTGCTCCGGCTTCAGCTTCTCGGGGAAGTTGGCGATGATGCGGCCGGTCAGCGAGATGTCCTTCAGCGTCACCTTCACGCCGGCCGCGGCCACGAAGGCCTCGACGATCGGCAGCAGCGAATAGGTCGCAAGGCCGGGCGCTTCGTCGACCTTGGTCCACATGATTTCGAGATCAGGCATCGTTGCACCTCTGGTCGCCATGCTTGTCTGGGGCCGACCGGAAACTGGACATTGACGGGCGCGGGGAGACCGGCCCTCGAATGGATTGTTCGCGGCGGGGACGGCCGCCAGCCGGAAATCCGGCCGACGGCAATTCGGCGCGCGCCCTATAGCATCCGCACTTCGCGGGTGAAAGCCTTGTGCCGGATCAATGCCGGCGGGCGGAAATGCGGTCTGCGCATGGGCCCTTGACGGGCGCCGATGCTTGACGGCGGCGGCCGGCTTGGGCAGGGGCTGCACCAGAGCGATTTGCCCGTTTCAGGAGCAGTGCATGCCGGGTGCCGGCACCGACAAGACCAGACGCTGGCTGACGACCCCCGCGCCCGTGGTGGTGCTGGTCGAGCCGCAGATGGGCGAGAACATCGGCGCCGCCGCGCGCGCGATGGCGAATTTCGGTCTCTCCCGCCTCAGGCTAGTCAAGCCGGTGCGGGGCTGGCCGAACGAGCGCGCCACGGTGATGGCGGCCGGCGCCGACCGCGTGCTGGAGGCGGCCGAGCTTTACGACACGCTGGAGCAGGCGATCGCCGACTGTTCGTTCGTGCTGGCGACGACGGCGCGGGTGCACGATCAGGCGAAGAAGGTGGTGTCGGCCGAGGAGGCGGCGGCCGAGATGGCGCCGCGAGTCGCCGGCGGCGAGACGGTGGCGCTGGTGTTCGGCCGCGAGCGCTACGGCCTCGAGAACCACGAGGTCGGCCAGGCCGACCGCATCCTGACGCTGCCGGTCAACCCGGCCTTCGCCTCGCTCAACCTGGCGCAGGCGGTGATCGTCGTCGCCTATGAGTGGTTCAAGCTGACCGGCACCGGCCTGCCGTTCGCCACCGCCGAGCGTTCGCCGCCGGCGCCGAAGGAGCAGATCGCGGCCTTCTTCGCCAATCTCGAAGGCGAGCTTGAGAAGGTCGAGTTCTTCCGCCCGGTCGAGAAGCGCAACGTGATGCGCGTGAACCTGCGCAACATCTTCCAGCGGCTGGAGCTGACGCAGCAGGACGTGCGCACGCTGCACGGCGTCGTCAACGCGCTGGCGCAGGGGCGCAAGGGCTCGGCGCGCGGCGGCGTGCTCGAGAGCGCGGAGGCGGCGCGGCTGCGCGCGGTCATCAACGCGCAGGGGCCCGACGGCGAGCACGCGCCGGCGCGCGGGCTGGCCAAGCTCCTGCGCCGCAATCCGACCGAGCCGGAGCGCCTGCTGTGGGAGGCGCTGACCAACGACCGCCGCTTCGCCGGCCGCGGCTTCAAGCGGCAGGTGCCGGTCGGCCCGCATATGGCCGACTTCGTCTCGTTTCCGCTGCGCGCGGTGATCGACCTCGTGCCGGCGGCGGAGGATGCGGAGGCCGCGCGCCAGCGCGCCGGCAAGCACGCCTGGCTCGCGGATCACGATTACAAGGTGACCAAGGTGCGCGCCGAGGCGGTGGAGCGTGACTTGCCGGCGGTGCTGGAGACGCTGGCCGCCGCCGTCGACGGTGGTTAGCGCCGCATCGCCTGCACCTGCGCCGCGGCGCCGTCGCGGATCAGGCCGAGGTCGCTGCCGACGGTGAGGAATCGGAAACCACGTTTCGCCATCGCCAGCGCGCGCTCCGGGTCGCGGCAATAGATGCCGGGGATCTTGGCCGCGCGGCGCGCGGCGGCGCCGATCGCGTCGATCGCCGCATTCACCTCCGGCGCGTCGATGTCCTGCGCGGTGCCGGCGCTGAGCGCGGTCGACAGGTCGTAGGGCCCGACGAACAGCGCGTCGATGCCGGGCGTCGCGGCGATCGCGTCGACGTTCTCGAGCGCGGTGCGGGTTTCGATCATCGCCAGTGTCAGCGTGCCGTCATTGGCCTCGCGCAGATAGTCGGTCGAGACGGTGCGGCCCTGCAGCGGCATCGCGCGCAACGGCCCCCAACTGCGTTCGCCGAGCGGGGGATATTTCGCCGCCGCGGCGAAAGCGCGCGCGTCGGCGGCGGTGTTGATCATCGGCGCGATGATCGCCTCGGCGCCGCAGTCGAGCGCGCGCGACACGGTCGCATAGTCGTTGAGCGGCACGCGCACGCCGGGCGCGCTGCCGGCGTGATGCACGGCGCCGATGCCGGCGATGAGCGAGGCCATGTCCCAGAGGCCGTGCTGACTGTCGAGGATGGCCGCTTCGTAGCCGGCGCGCGCCACGGTCTCGGCGACGAGCGGTGAACCGGCCGTGCACCAGGCGGAAAACACGGTCTCGCCGGCCTTGAGCCGGCGGGCGAGGGACAATGGCTCAGGCATGTTTCTCTCCCGTTCGTCCCCGCGAGAGCGGGGACCCAGCGCTGATCCGCCGCGCTGGATTCCCGCTTGCGCGGGAATGAGCGGGGTATGCGGCGCGGCCGAAGAGAGGACTAACCGATTTTCTTGGTGGTTTCGACCGCCTGGACGAGCAGGGCGGCCATTTTGGCGCGGATGTCGGCCTCAGAGACCTTGCCGGCGAGGTCCTTCACCACCTTGCCCAGCACGTCGGTGTCGCCCGACTCTTCGAAGTCGGCGAGCACGACCTCCTTGGCATAGGCCTCGGCGTCGGCGCCGCTCTTGCCGAGCATTTCGGCCGCCCATAGCCCGAGCATCTTGTTGCGGCGGGCCATCGCCTTGAAGCGCAGTTCCTCGTCGTGCGCGAACTGCTGCTCGAAGGCTTCCTCGCGTTTGTCGAATGTCGTGGTCATGCCGCCCTCGTGGTCACGGTCACACACTAACGCATCAGCGCGCCGGCCGGTTTGATTCAGCGCAAGGATTGCCGTCGCAAAAGCAGGGCGCCTTGCACTTGCACGCGCGCGTACACACATTCTATCGCGCCTTGCATATCGCCGCCCGGGGGTCAAGGCAACGCGGAGGCGCGCATTTGCGGCGGAAATGCGGAGTGGAAAACACCGGATCGGATCGATTGTGTCGCCCTGACCGTTGGGCTAGGTTGCCCACGAGTCCGGAGCTTCAGCGCGGAATTCGCGCGATTCGACCGGCCCGCCGCCGCGGATCTGGATTACGTTTGCAACAGGAGCCACGGCAAACCCGATGGACTTTCACAAACCACGGTATACTCCGATGAGCCGCCGTCGCCGCATCTATGAAGGCAAGGCGAAGGTCCTCTATGAAGGC
>Ga0187809_10000727_pt1 | contig 16778 bp, 16 predicted proteins | sample NC_wetland_sal_i_8_FD_132415 | JGI IMG/M metagenome (GOLD analysis project Ga0187809, IMG submission 132415) | Wetland sediment microbial communities from Neuse River Estuary, North Carolina, USA - ASW_4 | ecosystem: Environmental > Aquatic > Freshwater > Wetlands > Sediment | place: USA: North...
GATGAACGCCATCTTCTCCGGCGTGCAGTGAACGGCGGCGACGATGAGATCGCCTTCGTTCTCGCGCCCGTCATCGTCCGTAACGATGACGATTTCGCCGCGCTCAAAGGCGCGGATCGCTTCGACGGTTTTTTTCTGGTCGTAGGACATGGCGTTCGCTTTGCTCGCAAGTCGACAGGGGAATAAGGCAATAAGGGAGTAGGGCAGAGAAAGCGCACTGGCAAAACATATTGCCCTACTGCCTTATTCCCTTACTCCCTATCTTCCCGTTTGCCCCCGATGCCTCAGGTAATGGTCCGCGATCGCGCAGGCCACCATCGCCTCACCGATCGGCACGGCGCGGATGCCGACGCAGGGGTCGTGCCGGCCCTTGGTTCTGATCTCGACATCGTTGCCCTCAACATCGATCGAGCGGCGCGGCGTCAGGATGGATGAAGTCGGCTTGACGGCGAAGCGCGCCACCACCGGCTGGCCGGTGGAAATGCCGCCCAGGACGCCACCGGCATGATTCGAGAGAAAGACCGGCTTTCCGTCATTGCCCATGCGCATTTCGTCGGCATTCTCCTCGCCGGTGTTGCGCGCCGCCTCGAAGCCGTTACCGATCTCCACGCCCTTGACCGCGTTGATCGACATCAGGCCTGACGCGATGTCCTGGTCGAGCTTGCCATAGATCGGCGCGCCCAAGCCTGCGGGCACGCCATCGGCGATGATCTCGACCACCGCGCCGACCGAGGAGCCCGCCTTGCGGATTCCGTCCAGATAATCGGCAAAGATGGAAACCGAGCCGGGGTCCGGCGTGAAGAACGGGTTTTCCGGATCGTCGACGAAATTCCAGTTCCAGCGGCTGCGATCGATCTCCTTTTCGCCGACCGATATCAGCGCGCCCCGGACCGTCAGGCCGGGAACGACCTTGCGGGCGATCGCGCCCGCCGCGACCCGCGCCGCCGTCTCGCGCGCCGAAGAGCGGCCCCCGCCGCGATAGTCGCGCAGGCCATATTTCACGTCATAGGTATAATCGGCGTGGCCGGGCCGGTACTGCCTCGCGATCTCGCCGTAGTCTTTCGATCGCTGATCGACATTCTCGATCATCATCGAAATCGGTGTGCCGGTGGAGATCATGGTCTCGCCGTCCTCCTCGAGAAGGAAACCGGAAAGCACCTTGACCTCGTCCGGCTCGCGCCGCTGGGTGACGAAGCGCGACTGTCCGGGACGGCGGCGGTCGAGTTCGTCCTGGATGTTCTTGCGCGTAAAGCGGATACCAGGCGGGCAGCCATCGACGACGCAGCCCAAAGCCGGGCCATGGCTCTCGCCCCAGGTCGTCACGCGAAAGAGATGGCCGAACGTGTTGTGAGACATTGTTTCCTGGCCCGGAATCCGGCGGATCGTTCATCCCAATCCAAAACCGGCTTGCTCGTTTCCCGACCCTCTACCGGCCTTTTTTGCCGTGGTCAAACCGAGGCCCTCGGGCCGATTTAGTTTTGACACATTCGCCCTGTTTCTGCTTTGCTGAAGCGGGGAACTGCTTTCAACAGATCATGCAGGAAAAACAAATGCGAAGCCTGATCGCCGCCATCGCCATTATGATGACGCTTACGGCCGCGGCATTCGCTGCGGAAACCGAAGGGCATATCAAGAAGATCGATCGCGAAAAGTCGACGATCACGCTGGACGACGGCAAGTCCTACAAACTGCCGGGCGAATTTGACATCGATTCCATCAAGGAAGGCATGGACGTGGTCATCGCCTATGACAAAGTCGGCGGCCAGAACCTTATTACCGACATGCAACTGCCGGAATAAAAGGCTTGAGGGCCGGCCGGATTCAGAGCCAGGTCAGCCGCTCATTCTCGAGCTTGAGAATCCGGTCCTGCGGCGTTTCGATGTTCGCCGCCTCACGTCCCGGAACATGCTCGACAATGTGGAAAAGCGAGCGGATCACGCCGCCATGGGCGACGCAGATCGTCCGCACGTTGAGTTCGGCGAGCCAGCCTTTCACGCGCTCTGCCAGCATGGCGTAACTCTCGGCATGGGCGCCGGGCGGCACGAAATCCCATTTATCCTTTAGACGCGGCGCGGTCGCTCCGGGCGTCCGCGCTTCGATCTCGGCAAAAGTGAAGCCCTGCCAGTCGCCGAAATTCAGTTCCATGAGGCGCGGATCGGTGCGGTAGCCTTCGGCCGGCAATTCCATCTTGATGCGGATGCGCTCCATCGTCTCACGGGTGCGACGGAGCGGGCTGGCGACGAAGTCGAAGCCCTCCGCCTTGCCGAGCAGCCGCGCGAGCTTTTCGCCATTCTCGTCGGCCTGGCGGCGTCCAAGCGCGTTGATGTCCGGATCAGCCTGACCTTGGAGGCGGCCGTCGGCATTGTAATCGGTCTGGCCGTGACGCACGAAGTAGGTCAGCGGATACATGCTCGCTGCACTCCTCTTGGCTTGCGGTCGGGACTAGTCTTTGATGACGGAGATGTCGGGCGCGTCGACCGCCTTCATGCCGACGACGTGATAGCCGGAATCGACATGGTGGATTTCACCGGTCACGCCGCGCGCCATATCGGAGAGGAAATAGAGCCCCGATTCGCCAACCTCCTCGATCGTCGTGCTGCGTTTCAGCGGCGAATTATACTCGTTCCAGCGTAGGATGTAGCGGAAATCGCCGACGCCGGAGGCGGCCAGCGTCTTGATGGGACCCGCCGAAATAGCATTAACGCGGATGCCCTTGCCGCCAAGATCGACGGCGAGGTAACGCACGCTTGCCTCGAGAGCCGCCTTGGCCACGCCCATGACGTTGTAATGCGGCATGACCTTTTCGGCGCCATAATAGGTCAGCGTCAGGATCGAGCCGCCATCCGTCATCAGCGGCTCGGCGCGCTTGGCGACGGCGGTCAGCGAATAGACCGAAATATCCATCGTGCGCAGGAAATTCTCCCGCGATGTCTCGACATAGCGGCCGGTCAGTTCGTCCTTGTCGGAGAAGGCAATCGCATGGACGAGAAAATCGAGCTTGCCCCAACGACGGCGAACCTCCTCGAAGACGGCATCTACCGTCGTCATGTCGGTGACGTCGCAATGGCCGCCGAGATGGGCGCCGAGTTCCTGCGCCAACGGTTCCACACGCTTCTTCAGCGCGTCGCCCTGATAGGTGAGGACCAGTTCCGCTCCCTGCGCGGCGCACGCCTTGGCAATGCCCCAGGCGATGGAGCGATTGTTGGCGACCCCCAATACCAGCCCGCGCTTGCCCGCCATGAGGCCATTTTCGATTGCCATTTCACACGTCTCCGCGATGCACGCCCAGAGCATTTTGCAGCAAAGTGGGATCGCTTTGCATGGCACAAATGCGGCCAAGACAACAGTTGGAGCATGTTGCTAACCGAAAACCGGTTTCCGCTTTTCGAAAACATGCTCCAAGCTGTGCCTATCGCACAGGCTTTTGACGCCTTCAAGCGTCTATCAGCCGAGTAAACAGCCGGAAAGGACCGCAATCAGACCTTGGCCTTCCTCATCAGCGCCTCCAGTTCGGGGTCGCCGCCTTCGGGAAGCATGACGCGGACATGGACGTAGAAGTCTCCCTGACCGGAGGCTTTCAGTGGCAATCCCCTTCCCTTAAGGCGCAGCACCTTGTCCGAACTCGACCAAGCGGGAATGGAGAGCGAAATCTTGCCCGTCGGCGTCTCGACCGCCAGCTTGGCGCCGAGAACAGCGTCGCGCAGTTGGACGGGAAGATCGGCATGGAGGTCGCGCCCCTCGACCCGGTACCGTGGGTGTTTGCGGAACCTGATCTTGACCAGTGCGTCCCCGGGCGGGCCGCCAAAGGGCGATTGCTCGCCCTGCCCTTTCAACCGGATGGTCTGGCCGTCTTCCACATAGCGCGGCAGCTTCACCGCGATCTTGTGACCGTCGGGGAAAACGGCCGTCACCTTGCCGGCGCTCGCAACATCCTCCAGATCGACGTCCAGCACCGCGTTAATGTCCGCGCCCGCAACGTTCTGGCGGCGGGCGCCGTGCTGCGCCCCGTCGCCCTGCGAAAACGCATTGCCGAAAATCTCGCTGAAGATGTCATGCGCGCCGCCGAAGGCATCGCTGCCGGCGGTGCTGGAACGGAATTCAAAATGCGTTCCGCCCGGTCCACCCTGCGAACGGCGAAACCCGGCGAACGGATCGCCGGCGGCGCCGGCCGCGCCTTCGAAGCCCTGGAATTTCTGCTTACCCTCGGCATCGATCTCGCCGCGGTCGTAAGCGCCCCTGTTCTTCTCGTCGCCGACGATCTCATAGGCCTGGTTCGCCTCGGCGAATCTGTCCTTGGCCTTTGGATCGTCCGGATTTTGGTCGGGATGATATTTCTTGGCCAGCTTGCGGTAAGCCGACTTTATTTCTTTCGCCGTGGCGCTCCTGGAAACGCCCAGAACGTCATAGGGATCGCGCATGCCTCATGCCTGCCGGGAAAAGGGTTGAACAATTCGCGCCTAATATGCGTCCGGCTAGGAAGAAATTCCAGAGCGGGGCCTTATCTTTGCCCGACCGCGAAGCGGGTCAGGACGCCTGGAAATTCATCATCCGCCAGACGCCCGTGCCGTCCAGGCAGGTGTCGCCATGATAGAGCGCGACCCCGTCGAAACTCTGGCGCGAGGTAGTGAAGCGGCGGCAGAGGATATCATCCTGTCTGTATTCCGTGACGGCGGAGATTTCGCCGCTCGAGCCGGTCGCGGGATTGGCCCAGGAAATGTCCTTGCCACCGGTCGCCTTCAAATTCGCGGAGGAGACCGCATTCCGAATGGTGGTCTCGTCCGAGGCGGCCTGCGGGGAGGTTTCGGGGAACGGATCGGCCTGTGGCCGGGAGGGCGCTGGGGAGGCGGGGGCAACCGAGCCTGTCACCAGCGATCTGTCCACCTCCGCCTTGGCAAGAATGTTGCTTGACCCGCAGGCGCTGAGCAGAAGCGGCGCGGCGAGTACAACCGCCATGGCCACCCTTCCGTAAGGGAAAGGACGACATTTAGAAACCGTGGCTGGATCAACAAAAATCTTCGGCAGCAAGGCGATCTTTGCGAGCATTCAGGGATTCAATATCTTAAGGCTTTGCGCTGAATTGACAGTGCGGAATACCCGACCGGCCCCACGGAGGCACTATGAACGAGACAGTGTTAACAAGCGATGACTTTGTGCAATCCGACGAGCCGTATGTCCTTTTCAGGAAATGGCTGGCCGAGGCGGAAAAGAGCGAGCCGAACGACCCCAACGCCATGGCGCTCGCAACCGTGGACGAGAGCGGATTGCCGGACGTGCGCATGGTGCTTTTGAAGGGTTATGACGAACATGGCTTCGTCTTCTACACCAATTTCGAAAGCAACAAAGGGCGGGAATTGTTGTCTTCGATGAAGGCGGCGCTCTGCTTCCATTGGAAATCGCTTCGCCGGCAGGTCAGGGTGCGCGGGCCGGTGGAAAAGGTAAGCGATTCAGAGGCGGACGCCTATTTCAGGAGCCGGCCACGCGGCAGCCGCATCGGCGCGTGGGCATCGAAACAGTCGCGGCCGCTCGAAAGCCGCTTCGCGCTGGAAAAGGCGGTGGCGGAATATACGGCGAAATATGCGGTCGGCGATATTCCGAGGCCGCCTTACTGGTCCGGGTTCCGCATCCTGCCGCGGACGATCGAATTCTGGCAGGACAAGCCCTTCCGCCTGCATGACCGTCTCGTCTTTACCCAGGCGGGTGACAAATGGGCGACGGAGCGGCTCTACCCGTGATCAAGACCGCTTGCGATCAAGGAAGGCGTTGAAGGCTGCTTTGGCTTCAGCGGACTGCAATCTTTCGCCGATGTGGTCGCTTTCGATGCGGATGCGCTTCACCAATTCTTCCCGGTCAGGCCGCATCAGGTCGCGCGCGATCTTCAACGCCTGGGGCGGCTTCGCGGCAAGAGCCTGTGCGGCAGAAAGCGTCTTTTCCTCCAATTCATCCTCGCCGACCACTGCATAGATCAGGCCGGCCGCCTTCGCCTGTTCCGCCGAGAACCCCTCGCCAAGGACGAAAAGGCCGAACGCCTGCTGATGCCCCATGATGCGCGGGCCGGTAAGCGTCGATCCCGCCTCGGGCAACAGCCCAAGGTCGAGGAAAGGCGCGCGGAAGACCGTGCGCGGCGTAGCGAAAGTCAGGTCGCAATGGAGGTTGATGGTCACGCCGATGCCGACGGCGATGCCGTCAACGCCCGACAAAAGCGGCTTTTCGGACCGCGCAAGCGCCATCAGGAAATCGACGGATTCCGTGCCGCGCTCGCCACCCGTTCCATGGGCGAGGAAATCGGCAATGTCATTGCCTGAGGAAAAGACGCCAGGCAGGCCGAAGATCACCTGACAGCGAATGGCGGGATCGGCGTCACCTTCGCGAAGCGCCGCGGCCATGCGGGCATACATGGCGCGCGTGATGGCGTTCTTCTTTTCCGGCCGGTTCATCCGCACGATCTGGACGGGACCGCGCCGCTCGACAAGAATGTGATCGCTCATCTCCACGTTCCTTATGCCAGCGCGGCGGCGGCCTCCTCCAGGCTCGCCCAACCGCTGACGATCCGGTCGCGCAGGGCCGCGCATTCGCCGACGAGATTTTCCGCGAAGAAGCGGCAGAGCGCGATGTGCCGCGCTTCGCCCGCCGCCAAGGCGCCGCGCGCCAGAAGCGCACCGCCCGAGGCAAGGCCGAAAAGCCGGAGATAGGGCGTCGCGCCGGCAAGCGCCTCTGGCAAGCGGCCATCCGCCTGCGCCTGCTGGAGGAAGCGGGTCGCCAATTCCAGATCGGCGAGCGCGGAGGCCAGCCTCTCAGCGCTCTCCCCGAAGCCCGGCAAGTTCGATTCTCTCAGCGTTTCGACATCGCTCTGAAGTTCGCCAATGTAGCCGATGACATGCTCGCCGCCGGAAAGCGGCAGCTTGCGGGTAACGAGGTCGATCGCCTGGATGCCGTTGGTGCCTTCATAAATGGGGGCGATGCGCGCGTCGCGATAGAAGCGGGCGGCGCCCGTTTCCTCAATGAAGCCCATGCCGCCATGGATCTGGATACCGAGCGAGGCGACCTCCACGCCGATATCGGTCGGGAACGCCTTGGCGACGGGCGTCAGCAGGCCGGCGCGCTCCTGCCACTGGCGCTGCTCGTCGCCCTTCGTCACGCGGGCCATGTCGATGGCATGCGCGCAGCTATAGGCTATGGCGCGCGCGGCACCGGTCAGCGCCTTCATGGTCAAGAGGTTCCGCTTCACGTCCGGATGGGCGATGATCGGGCTCATGCCTTCTGTTTTCTGGCCTTCCGCCTGTTGGTCCGGCGCCCTTCCCTGCCGCCGCTCGGCGGCATAGGCGCGCGCCTTCTGATAGGCCGCCTCCGCCACGGCGACGCCCTGAATGCCGACTGCGAGCCTGGCGTTGTTCATCATGGTGAACATGCAGGCGAGGCCTTTGTTTTCCTCGCCGATCAGCCAGCCGATCGCGCCCGGCTGTTTGCCCTCAACGGAACCATCGCCATAGATCATAGTGCAGGTCGGCGAACCGTGGATGCCAAGCTTGTGCTCGATGCTGGCGCAGACGACATCGTTCCTTGCGCCAATTCCGCCCCTGTCATCAACCAGGAATTTGGGCACCAGGAAGAGTGATATGCCGCGTGTGCCCGCCGGCGCATCGGGCAGCCTGGCGAGAACCATATGAACGATGTTGTCGGTGAAATCGTGCTCGCCATAGGTGATGAATATCTTCTGGCCGAAGATGCGGTAGGTTCCATCGCCCGCGGGTTCGGCCCGCGTGCGGAGGGCATTCAAATCCGAACCGGCCTGCGGTTCGGTAAGATTCATCGTCCCCATCCATTCGCCGGAAACGAGCTTCGCCAGATATTTCGCTTGCAATTCTGGGCTTGCATGCTTCTCCAAAGCCTCGACGGCGCCGAAGGTAAGCGTCGGGCCGACGGCGAAGCCCATCGAGGCGGAATTCCAGATTTCGAGCACAGCTATCGCGACCATTGCCGGAAGGTCCTGGCCGCCGAATTCGGCCGGCCCGGCAAGAGCATTCCAGCCGCCCTCGCACCAGCGCTTGTAGAGGTCCCTCCAGCCAGGAGGGGTCGTTACCTTGCCGTCCTTAAAGACCGCGCCCTTTTGGTCTCCGACCGCCGCGAGTGGCACAATTTCCTCGGAGCAGAAGCGCCCGGCTTCGTTCAGGACCGCCTCGACGACATCCTCGGAAAGTTCCGTGAAACGGCCCTTTCCAAGCACCTGGTCAAGATGTGCAATGCCCTTGAGCGCGAATGCGATTTCGCCGACAGGCGCTTCATACATGGCGTTCCTCCTGAAGTCCGGCTGACAAATGGCCGAAGCCGCGTGACCGTCTCAAGGTATAGAAACGGATGGAGAGAGGCGCAATCGGCTAAGCCCGGAAAGGCTGAGGAGTTCAATCGTTCTGTTCGCGGGCAATCGCGCGCCACCCTATGTCACGCCGGCAAAAGCCTTGCGGCCAGTCGATCAGATCGACGGCGTGATAAGCCTTGTCCTGCGCCTCGGCTACCGTTGCGCCTAGCGCAGTGATATTCAGGACGCGGCCGCCATTGGCGACAAGCTTCCCGTCGCGCAAGACCGTTCCCGCCTGAAAGATCAGCGCGCCGGTTCCCCCCGCCTTCTCCAGTCCGCCGACAATGCTTCCCGGCCTCGTTTTGCCCGGATAGCCCTTGGCGGCCATCACCACCGTCAGCGCGGCGTCGTCGCGCCATTCGGCGGACATATGGTGAAGCTGCCCGTCGGCGGCCGCTTTCATCAGGACGAGAATGTCGCTTTTCAGGCGCGGCATCAGAACCTGGCATTCGGGATCGCCGAAGCGGACATTATACTCGATAAGCTTCGGGCCATCCGCCGTCAGCATCAGGCCGACATAGAGAACGCCGGAAAAGGGCGCGCCCATTTCCGCCATGCCGCGCATGGTCGGCTCAACGATCTCGCGCATGACGCGTTCGGTCATCGGAGGCGTCATGACCGGAGCCGGCGAATAAGCGCCCATGCCGCCGGTGTTCGGCCCGGTATCGCCCTCGCCCACCCGCTTATGGTCCTGCGCCGTGCCGAAGGGAAGCGGCGTCTTGCCGTCGCAAAGGCAGAAGAAGCTTGCCTCCTCCCCTTCCAAAAACTCTTCCACGACGACTTCCGCGCCAGCGCCGCCGAAACAGGCGTCGACCGCCGCAAGCGCCTCGTCCAGCGCCATGGCGACCGTCACGCCCTTTCCCGCGGCAAGCCCGTCGGCCTTTATGACAATGGGCGCGCCCGTCGTGTGGATATAAGCCTTGGCCCTCGAGGCGTCGTCGAAACGCCGATAGGCCGCGGTCGGGATGCCGTAGCGGGCGCAAAGGTCCTTGGTGAAGCCTTTCGAGCCTTCCAGTTGCGCGGCGGCGGCTCTTGGCCCGAACACGGCGATTCCGGCGGCGGAGAGATGGTCGGCGAGGCCGGCGACAAGCGGCGCTTCGGGGCCGATAACAACGAGATCGATCGCCTTTTCTCGGCAAAAGGAGATAACGGCGTCATGATCGGCAACATTGAGCGTAACGCACTCGGCCTCTTCCGCGATGCCGGGATTTCCCGGCGCGGCATAGAGCCGCGTCAGCATCGGCGACGCCGCCATCTTCCAGGCCAGCGCATGTTCGCGGCCACCGGAACCGATGAGAAGCACGTTCATGAAGACCTCGCCGGATTGGAGGCTCCCGCCTATGGTCTCACTCCGGCCGGGTCAAGAGGCATGGTCAAGGATTGACTTGACGGTTTCATTCGGCGCTGCCACTCCCTTTTCCATGGAAGACATCCAATCCACTGCCGCCCAGGGCCGGGTCGCGGACGCGCCGTCCGGCCACTGGGTCTATAAGACCTTGCCGCGTAGGCTGTGGCCCTATGCGCAGCTGGCGCGATGGGACCGGCCGATCGGCTGGTGGCTGCTCTTGTGGCCGTGCTGGTGGTCGGCGGCGCTCGCGGCGAGCGCCAACGCGGAGCCGGGCTCGTCGCTGGCGTCGGTCCTGCCATCGCCATGGCACATCCTGCTGTTCCTGATCGGGGCAATCGCCATGCGGGGCGCCGGCTGCACCTATAATGACATCGTCGACGAGGGTATCGATTCGGAAGTGGAGCGGACGCGGTCGAGGCCGCTTCCCTCGCGCCAGGTCAGCCGCAAGCAGGCCTGGGCCTTCCTCATTATTCAGGCGCTGGTCGGGCTGGCGGTGCTTCTCCAGTTCAACCGCTTCGCCGTCATCACCGGCATCGTGTCGCTTCTGGTCGTCGCCGCCTATCCTTTCATGAAGAGAATCACGGACTGGCCGCAATTCGTTCTGGGTCTTGCCTTTTCCTGGGGGGCGCTGATGGGATGGGCGGCGCATTACGGCCGCATCGACCCGCCGGCGCTTCTGCTTTACGCGGGCTCGATCCTGTGGGTGATCGGCTACGACACGATCTATGCGCATCAGGACAAGGAGGACGACGCCATTGTCGGCGTGCGCTCGACGGCGAGGCTTTTCGGCGGAGACACAAAGCAATGGCTGACGGGGCTTTACGGCGGCGCGCTGGTGCTTTTCGCGCTTGCCTTTTCGATGGCGCATGTGCCCTTGCCGGCCCTCGCCGGCCTCGTTGCCGCGGCCGTTCATATGATGCGGCAGATCAGGGTGCTCGATATCGATGATCCGGACCAGTGCCTCAGACTGTTCAAGTCGAACAGCGTCGTCGGCTGGCTGATCTTCCTCGGCTTGCTCGGCGGCGGCCTGTGGGCCGCCCTCAAGCCGATCGTGTGAAGGCTCGCGCTATCTCCGGGCGATGATCTCCTCGCCGGCGATGACCAGCCGCAAGCCAAGGTCGCCGCAGCGGCGGCGCGCGAGGAAGCGCGGGCGGCGCGTATGGGTCGGACGTCCCTTGCGACGCTTCTGCGGCGGAGCCTTGCGGACAGCCCCGAGAGCATCCTCCAGGGGACGCGCGACGCCGTCGGCTTCGACCAGAAGCATGGGAAGGCCGTAGGCTTCCGCCCAGCCATGCCAATCGGCGGCGATGTCGTCCAAATTCTCGGCCACGAGAAGGGGCACGGCCAGCATCGGATCTCGGTGCATCAGTTCCAGCGTCACCGTCACCTGCCCCTCGCCGTCCTCAATGGCGCGCGCGGCGACGCCGAGGAAAGCGTTGGCGGGGAGGACGACCGTTGCAGGCAGGCCGCTCATTTCCAGCACGCGCTTGACGGTCGCGCCCCGGCGATCGAGGGTGAACGTCACGTCGCCAAAGGCGTCGCGGGTGGCGTAGCTTGCGGCCTGCGGCAGCCGAAAGGGATCGAGCCGCATAGCGCTGCCCGCCCAGACCGGCTTCAATCCGGTGTTCATCTGTCTCAGCCTTCCTGTTTATCCCGAGAGCCTTTTGCGGTTCCCGTGGACCGGTTTTTCCGGTCGTCTTATGAGCGTGAGACTAGGGCAGGCTCCTTACCGCCCCGCTTAAAAAACTCGGTAAAAATTTCACTGACCGCTCTGATGGTTATCGCTTTGCAACCAAAGAGCCGACTGGCGCATTTCTGGTTTCGTGAAAACGCGCATTCATCGCGCGACATTTTGAGCAGCAACTTCTCCATTGCCGGCGCGTTGACTGCGACCTGCAGCGCAATAGATGGCAGCCATGTCCAACAAGCTTTTCTCCCAAACCGCGAACAAGGTGGCCTTTGCGGCGGGTCACGCGGCGACGTTTATCGGCTGCGTCGCTGTCGTCATCGTCTGGGCGGCGAGCGGACCCTTCTTCGGCTTCACCGATACCTGGCAGCTGATTATCAACACCGGCACGACGATCGTGACCTTCCTCATGGTGTTCCTGATCCAGAACACGCAGAACCGGGATGGCGCGGCCATTCAGGCGAAGCTCGACGAGCTGATCCGCGCGAGCCTCGCCGAGAATGCCTTCATCGGAATCGAGCACCTGACGGAAGAAGAGGTCAACGAATTCCGCGTGAAATGCGAGAACGCCGCCAAGAAGCATAAGGCGCGGGGCGGCCTCTATAGCGACCAGGAAGAGCAGGCGGAGGAGGAAATGGTCGAGATGGAGGAAATCGCCGACGCGGCGGCAAAGGCGAAACAAAAGACGGCAGCGGGAAAGAAAACCACGGCCCGCAAGAGGCCATCCGAAAAGCTCAAATGACCTTGCCGGGATTCATGATGCCAAGCGGATCGAAGACGCTCTTCACCCGCCGCATCAGATCGATGCCGACGGGCGGCGCCGTCTCCAGGAGCTCGTCGCGCTTCAGCTGGCCGATGCCATGCTCGGCCGAGATCGAGCCGGCAAGCGAGCGGACGACCGCGTGCACGGCCGCGTTCATGTCGTGATAGCGCGCCATAAAGGCTTCGCGTGAGGCTCCGACAGGCTGCGATACGTTGAAGTGGAGATTGCCGTCGCCCATATGGCCGAAGCAAACGACGCGAGCGCCTGCAATCGTCTTTTCCACCGCCGCTATGGCCCGCTCGATGAATTCGGGAATGGACGCGACCGGCACCGAAATGTCGTGTTTGATCGAGCCGCCCTCCGGCTTCTGCGCGTCCGACATGTCCTCGCGCAGACCCCAGAAAGCCTTTGCCTGAGCCAGGCTTTCCGCGATCGCGGCGTCTCCGATAACGCCTCCTTCGAGCGCCTCGCCCAGAATATCCTCGATCATGATGCGCGCATCCTCCGCCGAGCGGCCGGAGGAAATCTCCATCAGCACATACCAGGGATAGGAGCTGGCAAGCGGCGCCACCGAACCGGGAATGTGCTTCAGCACGAATTCGAGCGTAATCGCGCGCATCAGTTCGAAGGCGGTCAGCCCAGTGCCCGCCTTGTCGAGCGCGCGCCCGAAGAGCTTGAGCGCGGCGGCGGGGGATTCCAGGCCGATCCACGCCACCTCCTTGCCTTTCGGCTTGGGAACGAGCTTCAGTACGGCGGCGGTGATGACGCCAAGCGTGCCCTCCGCGCCGACGAAGAGGTTCTTCAGGTCGTAGCCCGTATTGTCCTTCTTCAGCTTACGCAAATCGTCGAACACGTCTCCGTTCGGCATGACGACTTCGACGCCGAGGCAGAGTTCGCGCGCATTGCCATAGGCGAGCACATCGGTGCCGCCGGCATTGGAGGAGAGATTGCCGCCGATCCGGCAACTTCCCTTCGAGGCGAGCGAAAGCGGAAAGAGCAAATCCACTTCCTCGGCGGCCTCGTGCAGATTTTGCAGAATGACGCCGGCCTCGGCGGTGATGGTATTGGAGAGGACATCGACTTCCCTGATCTTGTCGAGCCTGACCAGCGAAAGCACGACCTCTCTTCCCGATTGGTCGGGGATCTGGCCGCCGACAAGCCCGGTATTGCCGCTTTGCGGCACGATCGGCGTGCGCGTTTCGGCCGCGAGCCGCATGATACGCGAGACTTCCTCGACGCTTCCCGGCTTCAGCACGAGCGATGTCCTACCGGTGAAAAAGCCGCGCCGCTCCTGGACGAAGGGGGCGATATCGTCCGGTGAGGTCAGGGCATGCCGCTCCCCGACGATCTCCGCGAAACGAGTGAGGATCTGAGGGGAAAGTGGCTGATCGGACATGGAATGAAACTAGCTCCTGGATCGAGGCATGTCACGGGATGGCATGTCACGGGGGGCGGCCGCTCTTTTCAAGCGGTCGTTGATCGCCTCGCCAAGGCCGGAGCGCGGGATGGGCTCGACGGCCATTACGGTCGCGCCGGAAGCATCGAGACGGTGCATATAGGTGAAGAGATTGGCCGCCGCCTCGCGCAGATCGCCGGAGGGCGAGAGGTTGAGGAAAGCCGCCGCTCTCTCGGTGCCTTCTATTCGCTTCGAACCGAAGGCGAGGAGCGTCTCTCCGGGGCGGACATCTTCCGCATCGAGACGGACGGCCGCCTTCGGCGCATAATGCGAAAGCAGCATGCCCGGCGCTTCGACGCCCGCCTTACCGCCGCGTTCGAGCCTGACGCCAGCAATGGCCTCGATCGCCTCCGCCGGCGTACCGCCGGGGCGCAACAGCCTTATGCCGGCGCCATCCACCTTGACGATGGTGGATTCGATACCGACCGGCGTCGGTCCGCCATCGACGATCAGGCCGATCTTGCTGCCGATGTCGCGCTCGACGGCCTCGGCGGTCGTGCCGCTGATGCGGCCGGACGAATTGGCGCTCGGCGCGGCAAGCGGCCGGCCGATCTCGGCGATGAGGCCCGAGGCAAAGCCGACCGGCATACGCAGTGCAATCGTATCGAGGCCCGTCGTCACCAGCGGATGGATCCGCGATTCCTTCCGAAGCGGCAGGACGAGGGTCAGAGGTCCCGGCCAGAAGATTTCGGCGAGCTTACGCGACAGCGGGTCGAAGAGCGCGATGCGCTCCGCCATGCCAAGGTCCGAGACATGCGAGATCAGCGGATTGAAGCGCGGCCGCCCCTTCGTCTCGAAGATGCGCGCGACAGCCTCGCCATTGGTCGCGTCGGCGGCGAGGCCATAAACGGTCTCGGTGGGGATCGCGATCGCTTCGCCGGCGAGAAGACGCCTTGCCGCCTCGGCCATAGCCGATCCGATCGGGAGGATTTCCGCCAACTTCGTTATCCTTCTTTAACGATGCCGCCCGGTATAGCCCTCCTGAAGCCGCCTGCAAGGCTCGGTTTCATTCTTTCGTTAAAGACATTGTGCCTATCGAAATCCGCCGTCCGCGCATCGGCGGGCTGTTGGGCAGGAATGGGTGGAACAATGAACAGGGTCGCCATTTTCTTTTGCACCGGCGTTTCGGCCGCTGGGCTCGTCCTGGCGCTATCGGGCCTCTCGGTCGCGGCTGATATGGACAAGACCGTCGCGCCGATTTCCACCAGCACGCCCGACATCGTGGCGGTCGAACCGTTGGATTCGCAAGCGGGTGGATCGGCGGCGTCCTTGCAGGGGGCGCCGGTGACGTTCAAGAATGTGAGCCCGTCCATCATCGCCGAGATCGGGCCGGAGCCGGCACAAAAGCCTGACGAGAGCAGAAAAAACAGAGGCTTCAATCCGGAATTGCTTGTCATCCGGGCCGGCATGATCGGCGGCGCCGCACCGGTCCACACCACCACGATCGACGCCTCGTCCGAGAAGCCGGCGGAGCAGCAGCCCAAGATTGCCGATGACGGGCACCAGCTTTCGCCCGAGAGCGACAGCGCGCCCGAAGCCGCGGATCAGAAGAAGCCGACCGTCGCGCCGGAATAACTATCCCGCCGCGTATTTACCCCGCTATTTTCGAAAAGTCCGCGACCTGGCCGGTCGCGGCGCGGATGCGGTCGAGAAGCGCCAGGCGATTGGCGCGAATGGAATCATTCTCGTCGTTTACGAGAACTTTCTCGAAGAATGAGTCAACCGGTTCACGCAGTGCGGAAAGCGCCCGCATAGCGGCGGCAAAGTCCTGTCGCGCGATTGCTTCGCCCGCTTGCTTCTCGGCCGCATTGACCGCGGCGTAGAGGGTCTTTTCGGCAGCCTCTCTGAAAAGCCCGGAATCGACCGTCGCGGCGATGCGCGTGCCCTTCTTCTCCTCGGCGGCAAGGATATTCGCCGCGCGCTTCGTGCCGGCGAGAAGGTTCTTGCCGTCTTCGGTGTCGAGGAAGGTGGAGAGGGCCTCGACACGGCGGACGATGAGAAGGAGGTCGTCATTATTTGCGCTCACGGCCGAACGCTCGCTGGCCTCCGCTGGGGCGGCCTGACCGGCCGGCGTCCGGTCGGACGCTCCAGATGGCGGCTTGGGAGATTGGCCGATCTCCCCCCTTGTGGGGGAGATGCCCGGCAGGGCAGAGGGGGGCAACGTAGAGCGCCCTTCTTCAACGATTTGCGGAGATTCCTGCGGGACAGCGCCCCCCTCTGTCGGCTTCGCCGACATCTCCCCCACAAGGGGGGAGATTGGAGCCCCGCTCGCCAGCACCGCGTCGATCAGATCGTGCCGGGCTCCCTGATCGCGGAGATAAACCTTCAGGCGATCATGGAAGAAGGAGAGGAGGTCGGAGGCCACCTTGTTAAATTCAGGCCTGAGAAGGCTTTCGCTTGCCGCAAACTCACGCACTTCCCGTTCGGGATCGAGTTCGTCTCTACTTTCATTGGCAAGTTCAGGTATCAGACTGATCAGATACCACTCCAGGATGCGATACCAAGTTGGGAATCGCACGTTCCCGCTTTCTGGGCGCACTTCAACGGTTAGACCACCGAATAGCCCTTTCCAAATTGTGAAATAGCGAAGAGTAGAAGGAGACGAGAAGCTCGTTAGAAACTCTTCGTATCCTTCCCCGGTCATATCGCCACGATAAGCAGCATCAGATATTTCGTCGAATACTGTCCGGGAGGGGACCACATGTAGTTGAAGCACAAGGTGGAGAATTTGGCGGAGACTTAGTCGAACCCCATTTTCGACCAATATCCTAATCACTCCCAGCGCTGCCCGTCTCAGTGCGTAGGGGTCCTTGCTCCCCGTCGGCTTCTCGTCGATGGCCCAGAAGCCGACGAGCGTGTCGAACTTGTCGGCGAGCGCCACCGCAATCGAAACCGGATCGGTCGGCACGCGGTCGGAGGGGCCCTGCGGCTTGTAATGCTCCTCGATCGCGGCGGCGACGGCGGGATGCTCGCCCTGGAGGGCGGCGTATTTTCGCCCCATCAGGCCCTGGAGTTCGGGGAATTCGCCGACCACCTCGGTCTGGAGGTCGGCCTTTGCGAGCACCGCGGCGCGGCGGGCGAGCGCGGCGATGTCCCCCTCCCCCTTGTGGGGAGGGGTTAGGGGTGGGGGTGTCCCGGCGCCGCCGTTACCCCCACCCGCGGCTTCGCCGC
>Ga0187809_10000728_pt1 | contig 16766 bp, 18 predicted proteins | sample NC_wetland_sal_i_8_FD_132415 | JGI IMG/M metagenome (GOLD analysis project Ga0187809, IMG submission 132415) | Wetland sediment microbial communities from Neuse River Estuary, North Carolina, USA - ASW_4 | ecosystem: Environmental > Aquatic > Freshwater > Wetlands > Sediment | place: USA: North...
CGAGCAGGCGCTGATCGAGGACGGCATCGAGATCCGCCACATCGCCTGCAACGTCAACGTGCCGATGTACCGCACCAATATCCAGTGCGTGCCGGCCGGCGTGTTCCACGGCCCGATGGTCGTGTCGATGCGCCCGCTGCGGCCGGCGGATGCGATCCGCGCGGTGCAGATCACCTCGCGCTTCCCCTCGGTGCATGGTGCGCCGGTGCATATCGGCCTGCCGGAGCAGATCGGCATTTCCGATGTCGGCAAGCCCGACTATGGCGATGCGGTGCCGGTCGGTCCGGGCGAGCTGCCGGTGTTCTGGGCCTGCGGCGTCACCCCGCAGGCGGTGATCGCACAGGCTCGGCCGGCGTTCTGCATCACCCACGCGCCCGGAAGCATGCTGATCACAGACCTGCGCAATTCGCGTCTGGCGGCGCTGTAAGCCGCTGGAATTAGCCCCGCCCGGTGGAATGATACTTGACGAATAGCGGCGCACCGCCGCTACTCGGCACCAGTATTGTCGCGTACGGAAGGGATGCAGGCATGTCGGTCAGACTGGTTATTTCCATTGACGCGGTTCCCGGCAAGGGTGCGGAGCTGGCCCAGGCGATGCGGGCGCGCTGCCTGGAGGTCATGCAGGAACCCGGCTGCGAGCAGTTCGAAGTGTTCCAAAGCGCACTGAACCCGGACAAGCTGACCCTGCTGGAGCTATGGGCCGACCAGGCGGCTCTGGAGGTGCACGCCCAGCGCAACGCCACGCGTCCGCCCCTGCCGGAGGGCCTGCGTGCCGGCACCGGCCAGCGGGAAGACTACCAGTACAACCGTACCCGCTGAGCGCGTGGAGCGCGGCGCGAAACCCCGATGCCGTTCAGCGTGCTGGCGATGACCCCGCATCCCGCCAGCAACTGCGCGCGCGGCCGCGTCGAGCAGATCGAGGCGCTGATCCAGACGGAGGTCGGGCGCAACGCCAGCGCCTTGTTTGCCGCCAGCGCCGGCGGGTTGTGGCGCGCGGCCTCGGCGCTCGCCGCCACGCCGCAACCGCGCATCGGCCTGCTCACCGGGTTCTTCGTGCCGCGCAGTGTGCCGCCCGCGGCGGAAACCGATGGACCGGCCGGCGCCGCGCTGCTGGGCGCGGGGCTGACCGCCGCCGGTGTCACCTGCCGCGTGCTGACCGACACGCCATGCCACTCCGCCTGCGCCGCGGCCCTGGCCGGCGCCGGCCTGCCCGATACGATGCTGGACAGCGTCGCGCCGGAAGCCTCGCTGGCGGAGATCACCGCGGCGTGGCGCGACGCGGGCATCGACTGGGCGATCGCCATCGAACGCTGCGGCCGCAGCGCCGACGGCCTGCCGCGCAACATGCGCGGCGAGGACGTGAGCCGCTGGACCGCGCCGCTGGACGACGTATTCCTCGCCGGCCCGTGGGACACCATCGCGATCGGTGACGGCGGCAACGAGATCGGCCTGGGCGCGCTGCCCCGCGCGCTGATCGCGCAGCATGTCGAGTTCGGCGAAACGATCGCCTGCGTCACGCCGGCCTCGCATCTGATCATGGCGGGCGTGTCGCATTGGGGCGTGTACGGGCTGATCGGCGCGTTGGCCGTGCTGCGCGAGGACTGGCGCGATGCATTGGTCGGCTGCCTCGACGAGGCGCTGGACATGCGCGTGCTGGAGACGCTGGTGCGCGCCGGACCGGCGGTGGACGGCGTCTCCCTCCGCCAGGCGCTGACCATCGACACGCTGCCCCTGCCGGCACACCACTCGCGCCTGCGCGCGGTCCGCAACGCCGCAACGCTGAATTTCCCGCGCGGCCCCAACTTTTTTTCTCTCCGCCCAAACGATCTCCAACCGGGCGATCTCCAACCGGGAGACCCTCCTCTCCGCCCGGACAATCCTCCTCTCCGCCCCCTGGGGCGGAGAGGGTAGGGAGAGGTGGGGGAAACCTCCGCCACCCGGAAAAACCCCCGAACCGCCCAGCAAGCCTCCGTCACAGCAACAGCCTGCGACCGGGGTCTCACCCTGTCCCTCTCCGCGGAGAGCGGCCCCTCACCCCCGAAGCAACCCGCCCGGCCGCTTTCCCACCAACCGAAAGCCTGTTACCGATTGGCCATGCACAGCGTCGAAACCCGCACGTCCTGGCTGGTTGCCTGGACCGCGCTGGCGGTGGTCTCGGTGGCCTATGGCGCGCCGCAGATCATCGTCGTGGCATTGCGGCCGATCGCCGACCACCTGGGCGATTCCCGCGAAATCCCCTCGCTCGCCTATTCCATGGCGTGGTTCGGCATGGCGGTCGGCGGCATCGGCATGGGCTGGATCGCCGACCGCATCGGCGCGCGCTACACCGTCGCCTTCGGCAGCGTGATGATCGCCATCGGCCTGGCGCTGGCCAGCGGCGGCGCCGCCTGGCAGCTCGTCATCGGCTACGGGCTGTTCGTCGGGCTCCTCGGCAACGCCGGACTGAACGCGCCGCTGTATGTCTATGTCAGCCGCTGGTTCGACCGCAGGCGCGGCACCGCCCTGGCGCTGATCTCCTCCGGCCAGTACGTCGCCGGCGCGGTGTGGCCGATGCTGTTCCAGCAATCCATCCAGGCGGTCGGCTGGCCGCACACCATGCGCATGTTCGGCGTGCTGGAAGTCGCCTTCGTGCTGCCGACCGCGCTGCTGGTGCTGCGCCACCCGCCCGAACCCGCGCCCATCGGACCCGCCGGCAGCGCCCCCCGGCCCGGCCACGCGGTCCTTGGCATGCCGGCCAACCTGACCCTGCTGCTGCTCGCCGTTGCCTCCTTCTGCTGCTGCGTGCCGATGGCCATGCCGCAAGGCCAGCTGGTGGCGTTCTGCGGCGACCTGGGAATCCCGGCGAGCCAGGGCGCACTCATGCTGTCGGTGCTGCTCGCCTGCGCCTTCCTCAGCCGGCAGTTCTGGGGCTGGCTGTCCGACCGCATCGGCGGCCTCAATACCGTGATGATCTGCTCCGCGCTGCAGCTCGTCTCCATCTGCGGCTTCATGCTGGCCCGCACCGAGCTGCAACTCTACCTCGTCTCCATCGTGTTCGGCCTGGGTTTCAGCGGGCTGATCCCGGCCTACGTCCTCGCCGTCCGCGAACTGTTCCCATCGAACGAGGCCGGCTGGCGGGTGCCGTCGCTGCTGATGCTCAGCGGCTCCGGCATGGCAGTGGGCGGCTGGCTGGCCGGGTGGATCTTCGACCACACCGGCTTCTATGGCGCCGCGTTCGGCGCCGGGATGGGGTTCAACCTGATGAACCTGCTGGTGGTCGGCTTCCTGGTCCTGCAGGCACGCGCACTGCGCCAGACCGGGATAATGCGTCCCGCCTGATCCAGCATGCGGGCCGTCTCACGTTCCGGTGATGCGTCACGCGGTACGCGATTTTTTCATATCGGCAATGGCGAATCTCGCGATACGTGGACATGCTCTCGCCACGATCCGGTGGTGACCTCGCAACGGTTGCAGAGGAGAGTTGACATGGCTTCGGTCCGCACCCTGTCGACCGGACTGGCGATCCTGGCGGGTCTCGGAATGCTGACGGCCGCCGGTCCGGCGCATGCCGACTGGCATGGGCACCATGGCTGGCATGGCGGCTGGCATCACGGCTGGTATCGCTGGGGGCCACCGGCCGTCGTCGTCGCGCCGCGGCCCTATTATTACGCACCGCCGCCGGTGGTGTACGCAGCGCCGCCACCGGTCTATTACGCACCGCCGCCGGCGTATTACGCACCCGGCGTCTCGTTCGGCGTCACCTTTCGCTAGCCGCATCGCGACGCCTGCCTCTCTAGGGGAGATCATTGCTGATGAAACGACTTCTTGCCCCCTGCGCCCTGGCCCTGGGCGTGTCCCTGGCACTGGCCGGCTGCACCGATCCGTATGACCCCGGCCAGCGCGCACTCGGCGGCGGCCTGCTCGGCGCCGGCACCGGCGCGGCGATCGGTGGCATTGCCGGTGGCGGCCGTGGCGCGGCGGCCGGCGCACTGATCGGCGGCGCGGTCGGCGCGGTCGGCGGCGCGGCCACCACGCCGGATCGGCCACGCCCCTACTACCAGGAATCGCCGCCGCCACCGCCGCCCGGCTACTACCCGCCACCGCGCTACTAGCGCCCGGCGGCATGCCGGAGGCGCTTTCCCGCGACACTCTGGCGGCATGGGACGGCGCCGATCCGCTGGCGCCGTTCCGTGCCCGCTTCGCGTTGCCGCCCGACGTGATCTATCTCGACGGCAACTCGCTTGGCGCGCTGCCCAAGGCGGCCGAACAACGGGCGTCCCAGGTGGTGCAGCGCGAGTGGGGCGGGTCGCTGATCCGTGCCTGGACCGCGCATGACTGGATCGGCCTGCCGCTGCGCGTCGGCGGCAAGATCGGCCGGCTGATCGGCGGTGCGCCGGACAGCACCGTGGTGGCGGACTCCACCTCGGTGAACCTGTTCAAGCTGCTGGCGGCGGCGCTGGTGCACAGTCCGGACCGGCGGGTGATCCTGACCGAGGCCGGCAATTTCCCCACCGACCTGTATGTCGCGCAGGGCGCGGTCGAGCTGCTGCAGCGCGGACACGAACTGCGCGCGGTGGACGATCCGCTGGCCGCACTGGACCGCGACGTCGCGGTGCTGATGCTGACGCACGTGAACTACCGCAGCGGCGCGATGCACGACATGGCGGCGATCACGCGCGCGGCGCATGAGGTGGGCGCACTGGTGCTGTGGGACCTGTCGCACTCGGTGGGCGCGGTGCCGCTGCAACTGGCGGCGGATGAGGTCGATCTGGCGGTGGGCTGCGGCTACAAATACCTGAACGGCGGGCCGGGGGCTCCCGCCTTCCTGTACGCGGCGCCGCGGCTGCAAGCGACGCTGTGCTCGCCGCTGACCGGGTGGCTGGGTCATGCCGAACCCTTCGCGTTCTCGTCCGGGTTCGCGCCCGCCAAGGGGATTGCCCGTTTCATCGTCGGCACGCCGCCGGTGCTGAGCCTCGCGGTGCTGGAGGCGGGCGTGGACCTGATGCTGGATGCGCCGATGCCTGCGCTGCGGGAAAAATCGCTGCGCATGACGGACCTGTTCATTGAATTGATGCAGCGCCGCTGCGGACAATCTGGGTTTGCGCTGCTGACGCCGGACGATCCGGTTCGGCGCGGCAGCCAGGTGTCCTTCGCGCATCCGGATGGCGACGCGATCATGCAGGCGCTGATCGAGCGCGGCGTGATCGGCGATTTCCGTGCTCCCGACGTGCTGCGCTTCGGCATCGCGCCGCTGTATGTGCGTTACGTCGATGTCTGGGACGCGGTGGAGACGCTGCGCGATGTCATGGCGCGGGAGGCGTGGCGGGACGCGCGCTTCCACCAACCGCGCGCGGTCACCTGACCGGCTCCCCTCGCCGCGAAGCTCCCTCGCCACGAAGCTTCCTCGCCGCCCTCAAGGGCGCGGCTTCCTCACCGCCCTCAAGGGCACGGCTCCCTCGCCGCCCATGGGGCGGAGAGGGTTGGGGTGAGGTGGGGGTAACCCCGCAATTGCGGGCCGTCCCACTCGCAGCAACTGGTACCGCGATTCGGAATTGCTGATCGGAACAGTGAAGGGGGAGCCGCGGCGCTGGTGTCACGTCGTGGCGGGCGCAGGCCCGCCACCCACGATTTGTTGCGGGGGAATCCCAATGTACGGGCGACGTGTTGCGAGGAGTTTCCTCCAGCCAGTCGTGGGTGGCGGGCCTTCGCCCGCCACGACGGGGGACGCATTCGAGTCGCCAATTCGCGAACGCAGTACTGGAGCGGGCACCGTGGCACCGAGGTGTCCCCCGCCTGTCCCTCTCCGTCCCGGCGGGGCGGAGAGGGGACCCGCTTGCTACTTCTTCGGCTTGCTCTCCAGCGCTTCGGCCAGGCGCTGCGGATCGACTTCGATCTTCACCCCGGCGCGCTCCTGCTGCAGCAGCATGATCGAGCGCGAATCCCAGTCGCCCCAGCCGCGGTTCAGCCCCTCCGCCAGATCCGCCAACGCCAGGTTGGCCAGCCGCATCGGCACGTTCAGCTCGCGCCCCAGACCGGTTGCGAGTGAAACGTCCTTGTGCGCCAGCCGCAGCGCGAAGGCCGGCGGCTGGTATTTGTTCGGCAGGAACTGGTCGGTCAGCGAGTCGAACGCGCCGCGCCGGCCGATCGCGCCTTGCCGCACCGCTTCCCAGATCGCCAGCGGTTCGATGCCCGCCTTGACGCCCATGGTGAACACCTCGGCCGCAGCCGCGGTGGCGATGTAGCCGAAGCAGTTGTGCACCAGCTTGGCGACGGACCCCGCGCCGATCGGGCCGATATACGCCGCCGCGTCGCCGATCATGTCGAGCACCGGCCTGCACCGCTCGAACATTTCGGCGTCACCGCCGCACCAGATCGCCAGCTTGCCGGTCGCCGCGCCTTTCGGGCCGCCGCTCACCGGTGCATCGAACAGGTACGCGCCTTTCGCCGCGAACGCGTCATGCGCCTTGCGCACCACCGTCGGCGAGTTGGTGGTCAGGTCGAAATACGCCGCACCCTTCCTGATGCCGGCGAGCAATCCGGCCGATACCGCCTCGAACTCCGGCGGACCAGGCAGCGAGGTGAAGATCACGTCGCACTGCTCCGCCACCGCCTGCGGCGAGTCCGCCCAGCTGGCACCGGCCTGGATGTGGCGCGATGCCGCCTCCCGGCGGATATCGTGCACCACCAGCCCGTCGCCGCGCGCCTTCAGACCGTTCTGCAGGTTCGCCGCCATGCTGGCACCCATGGTGCCGAGGCCAATGAATCCGGCTTTCATGGGAGCCTCTTACGGGTTGGCCTCGAATACTTCGCGGGCGATGTTCGCGGCGCTCATCGCCGCCGGCCAGCCGGCATAGAATGCGAGGTGGGTGATCACCTCGGAAAGTTCCTCCTTGGTGACGCCATTGGCCAGCGCGCGCTGCAGATGGCCGCGCAGCTGCTCCGGGCGGTAGGTTGCGATCAGCGTGGCGCAGACGATCAGGCTGCGGTCGCGCTTGGACAATTGCGGACGCTCCCACACGTCGCCGAACAGCACTTGTTCGGACAACTCGATCAGCTTGGGGACGGTGCCGCGGACGCGGTCGCGGGATTCGGTGCTGGGTGCTTTGGCCATGGCGTTTCCTCCTGCCGGAACCGATTGGCGCTATTGCACACCAACCCGGTTTGCGAGTCCAATCGCCGCGGGGGAACGGAGGGACGATCCGATGACGGAGCTGGCGAAAGTCGCCGTGGTGACCGGCAGTGCATTGAACATCGGCCGGCAGATCGCGCTGGCACTGGCACGCGACGGCTATCGCATCCTGGTCACCGCGCGCCGCTCGGGAGCCGACTGCGCGGAAACCGCACGCCTCGTGCGCGATGCCGGCAGCGATGCGGACGTCCACCTGGCTGACATTGCCGATCCGCTGCAGGCCCGCGGCCTGATCCATGCGGCGGTGGAACGCTTCGGCCGGCTGGACGTGCTGGTGAACAACGCCTCGCTGCGCCGGCAGACGAAATTCGCAGAGATCACGCCGGAAGAATGGCGGGAGATCATGGGCACCACGCTGGACGGCGCGTTCTACTGCGCGCAGGCCGCGGCGCCGCACATCATCGCGGCCGGTGGCGGCAGCATCGTCAACCTGGGTGGCATTTCCGCGCATGCGGGCTCGGTCGGCCGCGTGCATGCCATCACCGCGAAGGCCGGCATGGTGGGACTGACGCGCGCGCTGGCGAAGGAACTCGGCGGGCACAACGTCACGGTGAATGTCGTGGTGCCCGGCTCGATCGAGACGGTGCGCGGCCACGCGGCCGGCGGCAATTCGGGGCGCGCCGCGTTGCCGGACAGCCTGGTGGGACGCCGCGGCAGGCCGGAGGAAGTTGCCGCCATGGTGCGCTTCCTGTGCTCGCCGGAAGCGCGCTACGTCACCGGCCAGACGATTCACGTGAACGGCGGCGCGTTCCTGCCCTGAGGCGCACCGCGCGCCGGTGCACGGGCGCGGCGGATCGTTGCATCCGGCGCCGTCAAGCCGACGCATGGCATCCAGGGCGTTCCGGACTGCGTTTGGGAGAATCCGCGAGGTCCAAACAAGCAAGACCGAACTTGAAAACACGGATGGAAAATAAAACAAACATATCTCTTATAATATTATAATGATACTTATTTTCATTTGGTGGCCATGAAAATATTATTATAGTCTACCACCGTAGTATTCGCGTTCATCTGCGGCCATTTGCGTTTTTTGCGTCAAGCCTTTCTTACCTTGCCGCGGGCCAAAATGCCGCCCCGGGAGCGAGGACCCGAACAGCAGAACCAGCGCTGCCGCTTCAGGCGCGTCGCGTCGTCCGATGCAGCCGCTCACAAGCGCTTGCCCTACTGAGGCCATCAGCCTTGGCGGTTGACGACACATAGCCGGATAGTTATATATAAACCAATAACCCACTGGTTATCGATTCCGCAATGCCGAACCCGCAGGACCTGCTCTTCCGAACGCTCGCCGATCCAACCCGGCGCACGCTCTTCGAACGCTTGTGCCGCGACGGCGAGCAGACGGTCGGCGCGCTGACGGCCCAGGCCGGCATCTCGCAGCCGGCGGTTTCCAAGCATCTTGCGGTCCTGAAGCAAGCCGGTCTCGTACTCGGCCGCCACCAGGGCCGCGAGACGCATTACAGCGCGCTGCCCGGCGGCCTCGCCCCGCTGGCCGACTGGACGAGCCGGATGACCGCATTCTGGCAAGGCCGCTTCGACCACCTCGAAGATCTGCTCAAAAGGATGGACCAATGAACGAAACGCCGGCCGCAACCCGATCCGTCGTCGTCGAACGGGAGATGCCTCACCCGCCGGAAAAGCTCTGGCGCGCACTGACACAGCCGCACCTGATCGAGGAATGGCTGATGAAGGGCGACTTCAAGCCTGTCGTCGGCCATCGCTTCGACTTCCGCGCTGACTGGGGCGCAGTCGACTGCCGTATCCTCGCCGTCGAGCCGAACAGGACGCTGTCGTACACCTGGAGTGCCTACGGCCTGGAGAGCGTCGTCACCTGGACGCTCACCCCGACGCGCACGGGCACCCGCCTGCGCATGGAACAATCGGGTTTCCGGCCGGATCAGCAGCAGGCCTACCATGGCGCGCAAGCCGGGTGGCAGCGATTCATCGCCGCGCTCGAGCAGGTCCTGGCACGGGCGGAGTGACGCTGCGGGCGCCGAAGGTGGAGCACGCGCAGCCCAGGCTTCCATCCCTGACGAACTGTCTGTGGCTGGACGAACACGTGCGCCTCCGCCCCAGCCCGCGGCAAACGACCCGTGTTCATCCGCGGTTCCAATGCGCTGTCGATGCCCCCCTCCCCGCCGGCGAGAGTTGCAATCCCAAAGACGAGGACCTTGCATGACCAAAGGTGAATCGCAGCCCGCGTCTGCGTCTCAACTCATCGACATGCGAATCAAGGAACTTGGCGACTGGCGGGGCGCAACGCTCAGCCGGGTTCGCGCCTTGATCAGGCAAGCCGATCCCGAAATCCTCGAGGAGTGGAAGTGGCGCGGCGTTCCGGTGTGGTCGCATGACGGCCTGATCTGCACGGGAGAGACCTACAGGAACGTCGTGAAGCTGACCTTCGCCAAGGGAGCGGCGCTGCCCGATCCCGCCGGGCTGTTCAACGCCAGCCTTGACGGAAACACGCGGCGTGCCATTGACCTGCGCGAAGGCGAGACGATCGACGCGTCGGCTTTGCAGACTCTCGTGCGCGCGGCGGTGAGCCTGAACAAGTCCAATGCGAAGCGTTGAAGCACGCCGATCCGACACGCGCAGCAGCAGCAGCAGCCCTCCGCCCGCCACGCAACTGAAGGAATTTCAGTCGCCCGGCACGCGCAGCCGCACCGAAACCGGGCAATGGTCGGAAAGGCGCTGCTTCCATTCGGGTCCGCTCTCCCGGTAAACCAGCACCCGCAGGGATTCCGGCTCGATCCACGAACGCGCGGCACCGCCGGCCAGGATGTGGTCGATGAAGGCCTCGCGTCCCCAGCACGGGCTGGAGCGCCCCTCCGTCGCTCTGCCCAGGGGCAGGACGCGGTTCAGCTCCCGCCAGACCTGATCGCGGTTGTCCAGCAGCCGGTTGAAGTCGCCCATCAGCAGGAACGGCGTGCCCTCGCGCTGCCGAGCAGCCATCCATGCGGCAATTGGCGGGATCTGCGCCTGCAATTCGGCACAGGACCCGCTGGTTGCACGCGTCAGCCGTTTGCGTGCGCAACCGGTCTTCAGATGCACCGCCAGAATGCGCAGCGCCGCTCCCGGCAGATGCAGCGTAATGTCCGCGCCGCTGCGCAGCTGCAGGTCCGGATCGCCCTCGATCCCGGTGACGTCCGGGTTCACGTCGTAGGACAGCCCGCGGCGCACCGCGATGCCGACGCGCTGCACGCGGCGGTCATGCGTCAGGTGCAGCGAGTAGCGGTCGGGCGGAAACACACGCTGCGCCGCGCTGCGGCCATCCACTTCCTGCAACGCCACCACGTCGGCATTCAGCTGCAGCGCGTATTGCCGCAGGCGGTCGAAATCCTCCGGCCGGCGCGTATGCACGTCCGGCGGCAAGGCGGGATCGCCGGACTTGCGCTCGGTGAGCCACTCCAGGTTCCAGGTGGCGAATTTCAGCTCCGCCGCCCCGGCGCGCACGGTGACAAGCAGGCACAGCAGCAGGGCGGCAAACCAGCGCATCTGCGGCGAGTGCTACTCCGTCCGCTGCGCCCGGGCAATCAATGGTGCGGGCCTCACGCCCATGTCGCGAAAGATGTTTCGCGGCTGCGAAGGTTCCCCGACCTCACTCCAACCCCCTCCGCCCCTGAGGGCGGCGAGGGAGCCGCGCTCCAGGGGGCGGAGAGGGAAAGGCGGCTATTTCAGCGAGTGCAGGTATTCCGCCACGGCCTGCGCGTCCTGCTGCGACAGGCGGTAGGGCGGCATCGGCGGCAGCGGCTCGGTGCCGTTCGGGCGCTTGCCGGTGTGCAGGAAGGCCGCGGTCTGCTGCAGCGTCCAGCCGGCCGGCAGGCCGGCGATCCGCGGCGCGACGGCGGCGAAGGGCATCGGATGGATCGGCCGCATTCCCAGCGGCGCGCCGTGCAGCGCCTGGTTTTCGAGCAGCTCGCCCTTGGCGCCGCGCGGCGTATGGCAGTCGCCGCACATGCCGACATTTTTTACGATGTATTTGCCCCGCGCGATCTGCGCATGGGCGGCAGCGCTCAGCGCAAGGCAGAGCGCCCCGCCCAGCAGGATGGCCCGCATGCTCGTCTCCCCATTGCTGCGCCCCGGCCGGAGCGCTTGCGGGCGAGAAATAACCGATTCGCGGCCCGAATCAGCGGAAAATTTCCAGGCGCGCGGAGTCAGGCCGCCGGCACGGGCACGTCCTGCGGTTCGGCATGCTCCTCTGGCTCCGCATCGCGCAGTGCCGCGTCCAGGCAGGCTTCCACGGCTTCCCGCAGGGAGCTGGCATAGTGTTCCGCACCCAGCGCCGCGCGCAGGCGGTCATCCTTGAGGATCTCGGATTCCGCCGGCCACAGGCCGACCATCACCGGCACGCCGGGCACGCGCTGGCGCAGCCGGCGGATCAGGTAGCGCAGGTGCGACAGGCTGCCCTCCAGATGCAGGTAGGAGATGCACAGCATCGCCACGCCCTCGACCTCCAGCCGGCCGATGGCGCTGCGCGACACCGCATCGTGCGCCACCACCCGTGCGCCGAGCCCATGCTTGCCGAGGAGCTGGGCGAGCATGGCGGCGACCGGCTCGTCCAGCGGGCCGCGGCCGGCGATGCACAACACCGGCGCCGTCCCGCGCCAGGCCGGCGGCAGCGGCACGGCGGCGGCATTGTCGCGCAGCGCCGGCTGGTGCGGCACGTCCTGTTCCGCGCGCGACAGCGCGGCGACCTCGGTTTCCATCGCCTCCGGTTTCGGGTCGCTGTCGTCGCGGCCGGCCAGTTCATCGATCAGGTCGAAGCTGGCCTCGCGAACGCGCTCGATCTGCGCGGCGGTCAGCACGCTGCGGGCGGCGTCAACGGCCGCCAGTTGCAGGCCCTTCAGCGCCACCTCGTCGTAATAGGACGACAGCGGGCGGGTCTTCAGCAGCACTTCCGCCTGGTCCTGTGCTTCATCCGGATCGCCCGCCAGCATGCGCTGGTAGAAGCTTTCCACCGGAGTGAGCGCCGGCCGGTCGCCCAGCAGCACGTCGAGGAACTCCAGCCGCTCCACGTGGCGCCCGAGCACCACGAGGCACAGTGTCAGGGGCGTGGACAGGATCAGGCCGATCGGCCCCCACAGCCAGGTCCAGAAGGTCGCGGCCACCACCACGGAGAAGGGCGACAGGCCGGTGCTGCGGCCGTACAGCAGCGGTTCCACCACCTGCCCCATGATCAGCTCGACCACCAGGAACAGGGCAGCGGTCCACAACAGCTCCGCCCAGCCGGGGTACACCGCGGCGGCAAGCGTCATCGGCAACACGGCGCTCAGCGGCGAGCCGATATAGGGGACGAAGCGCAGCAGCGTCGCCACGACGCCCCACAGTACCGGTGAGGGAATGCCGATAAAGGCCAGGCCGACGCCGATGATCAGGCCGAACGCGGCGTTGATGGCGAGCTGGGCCAGGAAGTAGCGCGACAGGCGGCGCGCGGCGTCGTTCATCGCCACGGTGGTACGGTGCAGGTCGGACGAACCGAACAGGCGGATCAGCCGGTCGCGCAAATCCTCGCGCTGCAACAGCACGAAGATCGACACCAGGAACACGATGGCCGCGGTCGCCAGCGGATCGACCACCGGGGCGACGATGCGCTGGGCCATTTGCATCGCCGTGGGGTCGGGCTGATGCACCTCCACCGGGATCGGCTGCCGAGCTTTTCCGGGCGACTCCTGTGCGTCGTTGGGCTTGGCGCGCTGCGCGCCCTGATCGAGCTGCGTGCCAAGGCCGTGCATCACCCGCTCCATGCGGCCCAGGGTCAGGCGCTGGATGGTCTCGATCTTCTGCTCCACGGTGCTGGCGTACAGCGGCACCTGGGCGGCAAGGTCGGCGATCTGCGTGCCAATCAGCGTGCCGACCGCCAGCATCATGCCCAGGGCCAGCACCACCGCCAGCAGCACCGACGGCACCCGCGGCAGGTGAATTTGCCGGAGCAGGTTCACCAGCGGAGCCAGCACGAAGGACAGGATCACCGCGAGGGTGATGGGGATCAGCACGGAGCGGCCGAGATAGAGTCCGGCGACAACCACGACTCCGACGGCGAGGGTCAGCAGTCCCGAAAGCCCGGGCGTTTCGGCGGGCGGCACCTGGGCGGGGCGCCGAAGGGAGGGGGGCGAAACCAAATCCAGGGGGCGGGGCGGAACGGGCATGGGCGAGGATAACCCAAACAAGCGGTGGCGGCTGCTTCACATCACCGGCAGAAATTCCGCTGCTGCCCCGCTGCAATTTTCCGAACCGCGGGCAGGCGCGCGTCCCTCTCCGTCCAGAGGGGCATCAGCAAGGGAGGATGCCCAAAGAGGAATACCCAGAGGGGAATACCCGGTGGAGCATGCCCAGAGGAGCATGCCCAGAGGAGCACGGCGGGGCACGGTCGGAGCACGGTCGGGCCATGGTCGGGGCACGCCTCGGGCATGGAGGAAACCTGGCGAACTTCATCCGGCCATCAACGCCTGCCGCAGCACCTCCCGTGCAGTCAGGCCCGCTTCGAGGCTGTGCGCATTGACGATCGCCAGCCGGAAGCCGCCCGGCGGCATGGCGTGCTGGGCCGGGTCGCGCTCCTCGTGGAAGGTGATCTGCACGCTGCTGACGTCCGGCATCGCGCGCACCTGCTCCACCACCTGCGCCGGCGGATGGCGGTAGCGCGGTCCGTGCGGGCCGAACAGCACGACACTGTAGCCGTCGCGCCGGTCGCCGTCGGCAAAGTCCCACGCGCCCGTGGTGTAGAGCCGCACCAGCGCCTCCACCCAGCCGGCGCCGTACAGGTCCGGCCACTGGTCGGCGAAGCGCAGGTGCGCCTCGATGATGCGGCCGCCGATCGTCTCGAAATTCGCCATGCCGGTGTAGCCGAACAGATGCTGGCGCGCCCAGGCACCGCACCATTCCTCGACCTCCGGCATCGGGTCCGCGTGCACGGTCCAGTGGTCGAACGTGCCGCCCTCGCCGGCCGCGCCGGTGGTGTGCCGCCACCAGGTGGGCTCGCCGTCGACCAGCGCGACGTCGGTGCTGACATGCGCACCGGTCAGCAGCGTGCACCAGAAATGCCCGGCGGTGAGTGCTTCCCTGTACTCCTCGGCCGAGGCGATGACGCGGCTGCCGGTGCCCATGCCGCGCAGGTTGACGATCGGCTTGGAGAACACGGGAAAGTGCTCCGGCATCACCCCGTGCGGCGCGGCCTGCAGTCCCTGCGACAACGCGACCAGCAGCTTGTCGTAGATCCAGCGCTGCTGCGGATACCATAGCCAGGAATCCGCATCCTCGGTGGAGATGCGCACGTCTTCCGGACAGGCGACGCCTTCGAAATACTGGAACCGCCACGGATCGACTTCGCAGATCGGCATCGATTTCCTCCCGCAAGGGCGGTCAGCATAGCGTGGCGGCGCGCATTCGTTGCATGCAAGACAGCGCGATCACCGCCGGGTCAGAAATAATGCCAGAAATTGGAAGCGCGCGCCTCATCCGGCAGCCCGTCGAACACGATCTGCCCGTTGTTCATGATCACCACCCGATCGGCGATGCGCATCGCCGCGGCGACGTTCTGCTCCACCAGGATCGCCGCCATGGCGTGGGCTCTGCACACCTCCTGCACCTGCTGGAACATGCGCTCCACCAGGTTGGGCGCCAGGCCGATCGAGGGCTCGTCCAGCATCAGGCAGCGCGGCGAACCGAGGATCGCCAGGGACAGCGCCAGCATCTGCTGCTGGCCGCCGCTGAGGCTGCCGGCGCGCGTGGTGCGGCGTTCGTCGAGCACCGGGAACAGCCGGTAGACGCCGGGCACGTCGAACATCGCGCCGCTGCGCACGTTGCGCGCCGCGACCACGTCGATGTTCTCGGCCACCGACAGGTCGGGAAAGATGCCGCGGCCTTCCGGCAGCAGGCGCAGGCCAAGGGCGACGCGGTGCGACACGTCCAGCCGGTCGATGCGCCTGCCGTCGAATTGCACCTCGCCGCCGCGCAGCGGCAGCAGGCCCATGGCGGCGCGCAACGTGGTAGTCTTTCCGGCACCGTTATGGCCGAGCAAGGCCATGATCTGGCCGGGCGGCAGGGCGAAGGAGATGTCGGAGACGACCGTCTTCGGTCCGTAGCCCGCGGCCACGCCGGCGAACTGCAGCAGCATCAGATCGCCCCGCCGAAATAGATTTCCGCCAGCGCCGGATCGCTGATGATGCGTTCCGGCGTGCCCTGCGCCATCAGGTGGCCCTGGTGCAGGAACAGCACCTCGTCGGCGATCTGCTGCACCACGCGGGTGTTGTGTTCCACCACGAGCAGCGTCTTGCCTTCGGATTGCAGCCGGCGGAGCAGTGCCATGATCGAATCGAGCGCGCCGGCCGACAGGCCCGATGCGGGTTCGTCCAGCAGCAGCAGTTCGGCGCCGGTGGCCAGCACGCGGGCGATGGTCAGCAGCTTCTGCTCGCCATAGGACAGGTTGCGCACGGTTTCCGCGGCGCGGTCGGCAAGGCCGACATGCGCCAGGATCTGCCGCGCCTCCTCGCGCCGGCGGGTCTGGCTGCGCGCGGCGTGCAGCGGGCGGAAGATGGCGCCGAGTGGTTCCTCGGCGAACTGGTGCTGCAAGCCGACCATCACGTTGTCCAGCGCCGGCAGGTCCTGGAACAGCCGCAGGTTCTGGAAGGTGCGGGCGATGCCGGCGCGCAGGATGGCTTGCGGGCGCAGGCCGCTCAGCCGCGTGCCGCGGAACGACACCACCCCGGCCTCCGGGCGGAGGAAACCGGTGATCGCATTGAAGATCGTCGTCTTGCCGGCGCCGTTCGGTCCGACCAGGCAGGTGATGCGGCCCTGCGGCACGGTGAAGCTGCAATCGCGCAACGCGTGCAGGCCGCCGAAATGGTGATCCAGCCCCTCGGCTTGCAGATAGGCGGTCACAGTTTCTCTCCCGCGAGGCCTTGCGGGCGGAACAGCATGAAGGCGATCAGCAGCACGCCGTAGATGAGCTGCCGCATGGAGGCGGCGATGGTGGTGGGGATTTCCACCAAAGTGAGCACCTGCGGCAATGCCAGCAGCAGGAAGGGCCCAAGGATCGAGCCGGCCAGCGTGCGGGCGCCGCCGACCACGACCATGGTCAGCAGCAGGATCGACGCGTCAAGGTCGAACGACGAGGGGTCGATGAAGCTGAGGAAGGTGGCGTACAGGCCGCCGGCCAATCCGCCGAACGCTCCGGCCAGTGCCGCGGCGGAAACCTTGGCGCGCAGCACGTTCTTGCCGGCGGCGGCGACCGCCAGTTCGTCCTCGCGGATCGCGCGCAACAGCCTGCCGTAGGGTGCGCGCATGATCAGCAGGAACAGGAGACAGCCGAACAGCATGCCGGCGGTGCACAGCCACATGAGTTGCTGCGTGCTTTCCAGGGCGATGCCGAACAGGTTGGGCGGCGGAATGCCGGGCAGCCCGTTGGCGCCGCCGGTGCCAGCGGTCCAGTTGGTGAACACCGCTGTCGCCAGCAGCTGGATGCCGAACGACGTCACCACGAAGTAGTCGCCGGACACGCGCAGCGCCGGCAGGGTGATCAGGATATTCAGCGCGATGCAGACCAGCGCGGCGATGGCGAGCGCCGGCAGGAACGGCATCGGCTGCGTCGCCATCAGGAAATGCGCGA
>Ga0187809_10000729_pt1 | contig 16761 bp, 12 predicted proteins | sample NC_wetland_sal_i_8_FD_132415 | JGI IMG/M metagenome (GOLD analysis project Ga0187809, IMG submission 132415) | Wetland sediment microbial communities from Neuse River Estuary, North Carolina, USA - ASW_4 | ecosystem: Environmental > Aquatic > Freshwater > Wetlands > Sediment | place: USA: North...
CCAGCGCCTCCGCCCCCGGCACGCCATAGTCGGTGAGGCGCAGCGCGAAGAGGCCCGTCACCGCGACCGCGACGATCCCGCGCGGCGCGATCCAGGCGACGAACAGCCGCTCCTTCAGCGGGATACGCGTGAACAGCAGCGCCGTCATGATCGTCAGCGGGCGCACGACGAAAAGCAGCAGAAGGAGGAAGATCAGGAATCGGAACTGGAAATTCTTGACCACGTCCCAGTTGAGCGTCGCCGACAGGATTATGAAGACGCCCGACACCAGAACGACGGTCAGATCCTCCTTGAAGCGCTGCAGCGAGCGGGTCGAATAGGTTTCGCGGTTCGCCATCACGACGCCCATGACGGTGACGGTGATCAGACCAGTTTCGTGCATGATGAGGTCCGAAAGCACGAAGACCGCGATCACCGTCGTCAGCAGCACCGGCGCCTTCAGATATTCGGGCACCCAGCCGCGCGGAAAGGCCCAGGTCAGCAGAAAACCGGCCGCACCACCGATCAGGATCGCGAGCACGCTCGCCGCGACGACGTCGGTGACGATGCTCACGCTATTCGCATCTGCACCGCCGTGGGTGATGTAGCTGTAGATGCCGACCGCGAGCAGCGCGCCGATCGGATCGTTCACAATACCTTCCCACTTGAGCATATTCTTGACGCGCGGCGCGATGTTGAGCGAGCGGAGCATCGGCGCGATCACCGTCGGCCCCGTCACCACCATTACCCCGCCGAACAGCGCCGCGAGCTCGAACGGCAGGCCCGCGCCATAATAGGCCGCCGCGGTGCCGAGCGCCCAGCCGACGGGCACCCCGATGAAGACGAGCATGAAGACCGCGGTTCCCGCCTGGCGCAGTTCGCGGAACTTGAGGCTCAGGCCGCCTTCGAACAGGATCACCGCGACGGCGAGCTTGATCATCGGTTCGCGCAGGGCGCCGAAATCGCGCACCGGATCGATCAGCCCGAGCACCGGCCCCGCCAATATGCCGGCGACGAGCATCAACGCGATCGCGGGTTTGTTGGTCCGCCACGCCACCCATTGGGCGCCGATGCCGATCACGCCGATCAGCGCGATTTTTACGAGCAGGGAGTCGATTGCGAACATGCCCCCAGCCTATGCAGGGTCGGCGCAAAGGTTCCACAAAAAAGAGCCGCCCGCCTGCCTTTCGGCAAACGGGCGGTCCCTTATTCGGCCGGACAAGCCGGCCGCATGTTACGCGATCAGAACTTGCCGCGCAGCGTCACGCCATAGGTGCGCGGTTCGGCAAGGAACTGCGAGAAGATCTGGCGCCCACCCGGATACTGGGGATCCGAGAATGCGCTGCTCACGCCGCCTTCCTGGAAGGGTGAGTTGAAGGCAACCTGCGCATATTGCTTGTTGAACAGGTTCTGCGCCCAGAATTCGATGCCCCACTTTTCGTCAGGGCCGCGAACGCCGACGCGGGCATTGAAGATCGCATACCCGTCCTGTTCCTTTTGCGGTAAGAGGTCCGAACCCGTGTTGTAATCGCTAGTCATGCGACCATCGATATAGACGAGGCCGGTCAGACCGCTGCTGCCGATTTCGGGCGTCCAGGTCACGCTGCCGGTCGCGACCAGTTCGGGCGCATTCGACAGATTGTTTCCGGGGAGCTGGCGCAGTGCCTGATCGAGCGGAGCGCCCGAAGCATTGCCGACAAGGTTATTGCGATATTTTGTCCGCGCATACGTCAGACCGGCAGTCATACGGAAGTCGCGAGCAGGAACCAGTGAAGCTTCGAGTTCGAAACCCTGCGTACGAACGCCCCAGCCCACATTGTCGGCTGCACACGCACCGGTTGTAGCGGCCGCAGCATTATAGTTCGGCGAACCGGTGAACTTGCTCTGATCGCGATCGGCTCCGTTGAGATCAGCCGAACAGCCGTTGACGTTCTGCACGAGGAACACGCTGCCGTTAAACGTGTTGAGCTGGAAGCTGCTGAAATCCGAACGGAAGAAGGTCAGACCTGCGCTGAACGGCCCGGTCGAATATTTGGCGCCTAGTTCGTAGCTGTCGACCGTTTCCGGGTCGAACTGCAGATTGCCCACGAGCGACTGCGCCCCGCCCGCCTGGGCAAAGGACCAGGTCGGAACGCCGCCAACGATCTGGATCGGATTTTTCAGCGCCGATCGGTCGAGATTGAAGCCGCCGGCTTTGTAACCGCGGGCATAGCTGGCGTAGACCAACAGATCGTCGACCGGCTTGTACGAAAGGATCGCGGTGCCGGTCCACTTGTCTTCGCTGCGCTGATCGTTGATCGAAACACCGTTCAATTCGGCAGTCGAGTTGCCTTGACAGGCAAGCCCGATCAGCCCCGCAGAAACCGGCTGCAACGCAGCGACACCAAGAAAACCGCCGACCAGATTCTGGACGTTGACGCACGCCTGATTGTCGTTGGTAAACGTCGCCGCGAACTTCTTCTTATCGTGGGTATAACGCACGCCCAGCGTCAGATCGAGCTTGTCGGTGATGTGGAAGATATTGTGGGTGAAAAGCGCCCAGTTGGTATCATCCTGGCGGTAGCGATCATTGATGCTGCCCTTGTCGCTGATGCCATCAAGTTGATCGAGTGCCGCATAAATCGCCGGCGAAGCCGCGCCGAAAGCGGCCGGTCGGGCAGCGACACAGCCGGCTGACGTCGGCGAATAGAGACCCGCAAGCGCCCCGCCCGAGATAAGGCGGCACGCGGCGAAGCGGCCATATTGTGTGCCGAAGCGCAGATTGTCGCGAACAGTCAGCTTTTCATTGGCATAGAAACCACCGACGAGCCAGTCGAGTTTGCCATCGAATGCTTCACCCTGCAGACGCACTTCCTGGGTGAACGTGTGGAACTGGCGATAGGCATCGTCGCTCGGCGCGCGATAGAGAATGTCGACAGCGCCATAGTCGAGGTCACCCGCCTGGCCCGAGCGATATTCGCGATAGCCGGTGATCGAAGTCAGCGTAGCGCCACCGAGATCCCAGTCGACCTGGCCCGAGAAGCCATAATCCTTGGTCTTGCCAGCGAAGCTGCGGCCCGCGCTGACCGACAGATCGCGGCTGTAACCTTGGCTGAAGGCGCCGAGCGGCTGACCAAGGTCGCGCAGAACGTTAATAATATTATTGCCATCGGGCTGCGGCACGTTTGGCGGCGTTCCTGTCGCTCCGGTCGACAGCGGCGTCGACGGATTGTTGAGATTGCCGATGTACGGGTTAACGCTGTTGTCGACATAGATCGCGCCGCAGCATTTTTCGTTGCGATAGGTGTAGTCGGCGATCAACCGGATCGACAGCGCGTCGGTCGGTTCGAACAAAAGCTGGCCGCGCAGGAAATAGCGGTCGCGGTTGTTGACGTCGGTATTGTTCGTCGTGTCGCGCAAAAAGCCGTCGCGCTTCACCCAGACGCCGTCGAGGCGCGCCGCGACCTTGTCGGTGATCGGGCCGGTAACGCTGCCGCTCAGGCGCCAATAGTCATAGTTGCCATAGGTTATTTCGCCGCTGGCGCCGAAGTTGAAGTCGGGCTTTTTCGAATAGATGCTGATCAGGCCCGCCGACGAGTTGCGTCCGCCGAGCGTGCCCTGGGGGCCGCGCTGGACTTCGACGCGGTCAATCTCACCCAGTTCGTTGAGGCCGATGCCCGAACGCGAGCGATAGACGCCGTCGATGAAGACCGGAACCGAACTTTCGAGACCCGGGTTGTCGCCGACGGTGCCGATGCCGCGGATACGCGCCGAACCATTGGCTTCCGAGCCCGTCGACGAGACGAGCAGCGACGGCGCGACCTGGTTGAGCTGGCGAATGTCGTTGGCGCCGCTGTTCTGCAGCGTTTCGGCGCTGACCGCCGAAATGGCGACCGGCACGTCCGACAGCAGCTGCGAACGGCCCTGCGCGGTCACGACGATCGCATTGGCGGTGTCTTCGGCGTTATCGGTGGTGGCATCCTGCGCAAAGGCGGGCGCCGAGACGGCCGCGACGGCAATCGACACGCCGAGCGCGGTCGTGCGAAGCAGACGGGCATTCAGTAGGGAAGATGATGTCACTTTGGGCACTCCTCTCAGATAATTTCTTTTTTCGTTGCCCTTATGTCATACCGCAAATGGCGGCCCATTCCAGCGAGACCCCTGCTTTTTCGACGTTTTTGGACAGGTGATGCTTTTTGGCCACAGCCCGGTCAAGGCGCTATACGGCTCCGCAGGCCGCTATCGCGTCGCCGCCCTTTTGCTTGCCGTAGCGTCATCGCGGGTTGCCGCGGTCGAGGGAAAGGCAAGCAACCGCCCCTGCGCATTTAGCGCCGCATGATAGGAACCGGCAAAATTGGCAGCGATCGCCGGGTCGAATACGTCGAGGCCGCCGGTCAGACTGCCAAAAGCAGGCAGGATCAAGCGCTTGGCGTCATGCGCAAAGCAGGGGCGCGACACCGGGCGGCCGCGAAGCTGCAGCCGCAGCTTGGGGTGAAAATGTCCCGATATCTCGGGCCACGCCTCTTTCGGGCAGCATTGGTGGCGCAGCATGATGCCGTCGACGCACAGCGCGTCGGCGATCTTCCCGCCCCACGCCCCGGCGGTCAGCCCGTCGTGATTGCCGGCGACCCAGACAAGTTCGGTCATCGCCCCCAGCGCGCGCAGCCGGTCGGCCGTCGCCGGCGCGATGCGCTCGTCCGCGGTCCGATCATGAAAACTGTCGCCCAGACACCAGACGGCGCGCGCGCCCGTCCGCCGCGCAAGATCGGTCAGCCGGTCGAGCGTATCCTGACTGTCGTAGGGCGGCAGCGGCTGGCCGCGCGCGGCGTACCAGCTCGCCTTTTCGAGATGCAGGTCGGCGACGATCAGCGCCCCGTGCCGGGGCCAGAACAGCGCCCGTTCGGCATGCAGGTGAAAGGTCTGGCCGGCAAAGTCGAAGGCGGGCGCGGGCGGCATCGCGCCGCTATGGCGCGCTACCGCGCCGCGGGCAAGCGCCACGAACCGATCGCTTTGCTAGCTCCCGCTCCTCGCATTGTTGAGCGCGAAACGCTGGCCGGTCTCGCGGTTCGCACCGCTCGGCAAATCGAAGACGACGCGGCGGTTGGGGAAATCGATCTCGATCCGGTCAAACAGTGACATGCTGTCCATCCCCAGCAGCAAGGCCGGCCGATCATCGAGACCCAGCGCGCGAAAGGCTTGGCTGTCAGCGAAGCTAACGGGCAAGTCGTTGAGGTCCAGACCCTTGACCGTAATCCGCTTGATCGCCGTCCGCGTCGCAGAAACCGCCTCGCCGGTCACGGCGCTCAGCATAGTCTCGACAAAGGGCACGCGGTTGGCGCGCTTCGCCGCAACCAGTCGCTGCAACGCCAGATTTCCGACGCTCGTCTGCGCGCCCGTATCGACGATGAGGTCGATGCGCTTTCCATCGAGCCGGGCGTCGGACAGGATAAGGCGGCCCGCGGCATTGCGCGCGGTGACGACGATGGCGTCGTCGTCGCGGATAATCGGTGTAGCACGCTTTCGCGTTGCCAGTATCTCCATGTGCTGCTTGCGAAAGTCGATCAGCACGCGCCGGTCTTCGAGCATATCGACGCCGATCAGGCCTGCGGCCCCGATATGGCGGCCGTAGAAGGCGGGCGCAACCAAGCCGGTCATCTCAAGGTCGGTCATCTGCAGGGCGGCGACCCGAAAGCTGGGGACGGTCGCAGAGCCGCCGATGGTCGCCAGCCGGAGCTGTTCGCCCGGCGCCAGCTTCAGCCGATCCGCCAGTTCGCGCGCGATTACCGTCCGCTCAGCTCCGGTATCGACGAGGAAGGAGAATGGGCCTTGCCCACCAATCATGACATCGACCGCCATGCGCCGCGTCGCATCGAGATCGAAGGGTTGAATGAAGGGAATGAGCGCGCCGGTTGCGGGATCGACAACCATATCGGGAGTTGGCTCCGCGGCGGCCGGGGGAGCAGCAGGTGCTGCGGGCGCTGCCGGCGCGCCGGCAGGCTGGGCCGATCCGATCAACAGCGGTGCGGCGAGCAACAACGCCATCAGCGCGGGGCGATGCACATTATGCTTCATGGCGGCATCCTCTCTTTATTGTTATACGCTTATAATACGCCCCTTCGCGATTTTCAGCAATCGTGCGACCAACCCCGTCATTCGCTCCCCATCGCGGTTGCCGCGAGTGTATCGGCGAGCTCGCCAAGCAGCGCGTCGTCGAGGTCCGAGGCCGCGACATTTTCGCGCCCGATCAGCACCAGCACCGGGATCGCGAGCGGGCTGATGCGATCGAGCCTTTGATGCACCATCGTCCCCGCCGCGCGGTCGAGCAGGTCGCCGAGCCGCGCGACGTCGGTGAGCCGCTCGCGCGCGTCGGCCCAGGCGGCTTCGATCAGCAGATGATCGGGTTCATATTTGCGCAGGACGTCGAAGATGAGGTCGGTCGAAAAGGTCACCTGCTTGCCCGTCTTGCGCTTGCCCGGATGCTGGCGTTCGATCAGCCCGCCGATCACCGCAACCTCGCGGAAGGCGCGCTTCAGGAGGTGCGAATTTTCGACCCATTCGACGAACTCGCCTTCCAATATGGTCGCGTCGAACAGCGCCTCGGGATGCGCGACCGGTTTCAGCGACCAGAGCGCGAGCGCATAGTCGGAGGCGACGAAGCCGAGCGGCTGGAGCCCCGCGCGCTCCATCCGTTTCGACAGCAGCATGCCGAGCGACTGGTGCGCGTTCCACCCCTCGAACGGATAGCAGACAAGATAATGCGCGCCCTCGTGCGGGAAGGTTTCGACGAGCAGCTCGCCGGGGCGCGGCAGCACCGAGCGCAGCGCCTGCATCTCGAGCCAGAAGCGCACATCCTCTGGAAATCGCCGCCAGCTCGCCGGATCGGCCAGGAAAGCGCGCACCCGGTCGGCAAGGCGCGTCGACAGCGCCATCCGCGCCCCGACATAGGAGGGAATACGCGCCGGACGCGTCGTTGCGCGCACGATGAGGTCAGTGTCGCGGATCGTCTCGACCTCGAGGCTGAGGCCGGCGAAGGCGAAGGTGTCGCCCGCGGTCAGCGTGCTCGCGAAATATTCCTCGACGCTGCCGAGGCGCCGTCCGTTCTTGAAGCGCACGTCGAGTGTGGGGGCGTCGACGATGATCCCGGCGTTTAGCCGGTGCTGCGCCGCGAGCCGGGGGTGCGCGATGCGCCAGCCGCCCTGCCCGTCGGGCGCCAGGCGGCGGAAGCGATCATAGCTTTTGAGCGCATAGCCGCCGTCGCGCACAAAACCGAGCAGGCGCGCAAAGAGCGCGGCGTTGATCCAGCGATACGGCTGCGCACCGCGGATTTCGGCGAACAGATCCTCCTCGCGGAAGGGTGCGGCGCACGCGAGGGCCATGACATGCTGCGCCAGCACGTCGAGCGCGCCGGGGCGGAAGCGATCGGCATCGCGCTCGCCCGCCTCCACCGCGTCGAGTGCGGCGCGCGCCTCAAGATATTCGAAGCGATTGCCCGGCACGATCAGCGCCCGGCTCGGTTCGTCGAGCCGGTGGTTGGCGCGGCCGATGCGCTGGAGCAGCCGCGACGAACCCTTGGGCGCCCCCATCTGGATCACGCAGTCGACATCGCCCCAGTCGAGCCCGAGATCGAGGCTGGAGGTCGCGACGAGCGCCCGCAATCTCCCCTCGGCCATGGCATTTTCCGCGCGCTGGCGCGCCTCGCGGTCGAGGCTGCCGTGATGGATCGCGATCGGCAGCGACAGGTCGTTGACCTTCCACAATTCCTGGAAAATCAGCTCGGCCAGCCCGCGGGTGTTGCAGAAGATGATCGTCGTGCGGTTCTTCGCGATTTCGCCCATCACCTGATGCACCGCATAGCGTCCCGAATGCCCCGCCCACGGCACCGCCCCTTCAGGCAGCAGGATCGAAATGTCGGGATCGGCGCCGCGCTCGCCCTCGACCAGCGTCACGCGCGCCGGATTGCCCTCGGGCGCGAGCCAGGCGCGATAGGCGTCCGCATCAGCAATCGTCGCCGACAGGCCGACGCGCCGCAGCCCCGGCGCGACGCGTTCGAGGCGCGCGAGCGCGAGGCTGAGCAGATCGCCGCGCTTGCCGGTCGCGAAGGCGTGGATTTCATCGATGGCCACCGTCTTCAGATCGGCGAACATCGCGAAGCTGTCGGGGTAGGAGAGCAGCAGCGACAGCGATTCGGGGGTGGTCAGCAGGATATTGGGCGGCCGACTGCGCTGGCGCGCCTTTTTGTCCGAACTGGTATCGCCGCTCCGGCTCTCAACGCTGATGTCGAGATCCATGTCGGCGATCGGACCGAGCAGGTTGCGCTCGACATCGGCGGCCAGCGCCTTGAGCGGCGAGACATAGAGGGTGTGCAACCGGTCGGACGGGTTGGCCGCAAGGTCGATCAGACTGGGGAGAAAGCCGGCCAATGTCTTGCCGGCGCCGGTCGCCGCCACGAGGAGCGCGCTTTCGCCGCGCTGCGCCGCCGTGAGCATGTCGGCCTGGTGCCGCCGCAGCCGCCACCCGCGGTGCGCGAACCAGCCGGCGAAGGGAGCGGGAAGCGACATGCGCAAGATGTGGCGTCGACGCCGCGCCGCGGCAACCCCTTCGCGCCCGCCCATGGGGCGGGGCGGGCGTGAACCCGCCCCGCGTGCGTCTGGCTTAGAGGCCGTCGAGCCCCTTGCTGACGAGGATATTTACGGCCACGCGGCGATTCTGCGCCTTGCCTTCGACCGTGTCGTTGCTCGCTGCCGGATCGGCTTCCGCCATTCCGGTCGGCGTGAGCATGCGATAGGGCTTCCAGCCGCACGCCTGCTGCAGATAATTCACCACGCGCCCGGCGCGCTTTTCGCTGAGCTGCTGATTGAGTTCCTCGCTGCCGGTCGAATCGGTGTAGCCGACGACGAGCAGCAGGGCATTGTCCATGCTTTCCGCCTGCTGCGCGACCGCGCAGAGATCGGATTTCGCCTGCGGCGACAGGACCGACTGGCCGGTGTCGAAATTCACCGTCGTCGTGGCTTTCACATTATACTGGTCAATGTCGCCCATCCGGCCGCGCAGCGCTTCGGTGGCCGCGGTCTGTTCGGCGAACCGCTGATCGGTCCCGTTGCGGATCATCGAGGCGGTGCGCAGATCCTTACTCTTGAGATCGATCTGGCTGGCGACCAGCCCGCCTTCCCACTGGCGCGTCTCGACCGACACGGGAAGGCCGTTGAGCAGCGCTTCGGCACCGAGCTTGTCGCGGTTCAGGCCCAGGAAGCCGCCGCTCGACTTGATCGTCGTGGCGTCGGCGATGGTGATCACGGTGTTGCTGCCGTCGGCGGTCGTCACCTGCATCCGGTCGCCGCTGCGCGCCGAGATGATGCCTTCGACCTTCGGGCCTTCGGCCATCTGCGCCATATCTGGCGGCGCGGCGCCGGTTACGAGCAAAGACCCGTCGCTTTCGGGTGCATCCTGCGCCTGCACCGCCACTGCGGTGCTGACCGAGCCGGCAAGCATCGCCAGCAACAACAATCGCTTCGATTTCATGGAAACTGCACGCATTACGCTACTCCTTCATTCCGAGCCGCCCCCGCGAGTTCCCGCCGTCCTTTTCTGCACCTGAAATCGTCCGGCAAGGCCGTTGAGCGATCGTGCCGTCCATATGAGCAGATTGTGCGGCGAACCGTTGGTGAGGGCGCACTTTCGCGCAATTCGGGCAGTCAGCGGCCTGCGGTCAGCGCAAACCATATCGCCACCCCGACGATCGCGAGCGCGAGGATACGGCGGACGGTGCGGGTGCGCGCCGGGTCTGAAATCCAGCCGCCGACCCGGCTCCCTGCCACGACGATCGTCAGATGCACCGTAGTCGCGATCGCGATGCTGACGAGCGCGAGCGCGAAAGCGACGCCGAAGCCCGGCACCTGCCCGCCATTGAAGCGCGGGATGACGACGACGTAAAAGAGCATCGCCTTCGGATTGAGCAGATTGACCACCAGCCCCGACAGGAAATGGTGCCGCGACCGGCCCGGCGCGGCGATCAACGCCGGGGAGTTTTCGCCCGCGTCCCGCCAACTTTCCCAGGCAAGCCAGAGGAGGAAGGCAGCGCCGCCCCAGCGCAAGACCTGCCATAGCAGCGGACTGGCCGACACGATGAAGGCGATACCGAGCGCGGCGGCGAACGCATTGACGAACAGGCCGATCGCCACCCCGGCGGTCGCGGCCAGCCCCGCGCGGCGCCCCTCGCCCATCGCCAGCGCGGCGAGCCACGCCATGTTCGGGCCCGGCGTCAGTTCGATCAGCAGCACCGCCAGGCCAAAGCCGATCCAGTCGGCGTCGGTCACGGCAGGAGTTTCGTCGGATAGGGCGTGCCGTCCTTGTGGAAATAGCCGTCGGGCGTGAACAGCATGTCGATATCCGAATAGCCGCCGCCGGTATCGTGCAGCTTGCCGCCGCCCAAGGCGACGAAGACGCAGTCGGCGTCCGTTTCATTGACCAGATGATGGCCGTTGGTGCTGCCCTTCGGCCATACCGCAATGTCGCCCGCGCGCATCGGCCAGCGCCCCGCGTCCTCGACGAGCGTGGCTTCGCCCGAAATCATCACGAGCATCTCGTCCTCGCCGTCGTGCCAGTGGCGCTGCGACGACCAGGCGCCGGGTTTCAGCACGACATGGCTCGCGGCGAAATCGGCAAGGCCGGTGGCGGGCGCGAGGCGGCGGTACCAGCGCCCCTGTACCGGCGCGTCATAGGGGGCGGGATAGCCGGTGACGTTGGTCTGGGGGATGGTGTCGAGATCGAGCTTGGGCATGGCGGTCCTCCGATCTCCCTTTTGCCTTTCGCATCGAGCGAAGTCGAGATGCCCCTCGGCGCAGCGCACGGACGAATGGTGTCTCGACTTCGCTCGACACGAACGGATAAAGGATGCTCATGACCATGACCATCGACCCCGTCGACCTTGCCCGGGCGCTGATCGCCGCGCCGAGCGTCACGCCCGCGACCGGCGCCGTCTTCGACTTGCTGGAGGCGGCGCTCGCCCCGCTCGGGTTCACGGTCGAGCGCTTCATCGATGGGATCGAACCCGACGGGCCGGTCGAAAATCTGCTCGCGGTACGAGCGGGCAGCGGCCCGGTGCATTTCGGCTTTGCCGGGCATCTTGACGTCGTACCCCCGGGCGTCGGCTGGACCGGCGATGCTTTCGCGCCCGAAATTCGCGGCGATCTGCTCTACGGCCGCGGCGCGGTCGACATGAAGGGTTCGATCGCCGCCTTCGTCGCCGCGGCGGCGGCAACCCCCGCCGAGGCGGGAACGATCAGCCTGATCATCACCGGCGACGAGGAAGGCCCGGCGATCTTCGGCACCCGCGCGCTGATGGAGCATATGGATGCGCGCGGGGTGAAGCCCGACATGATCATCGTCGGCGAACCGACATCGGTGAACCGGCTCGGCGACATGGTGAAGATCGGTCGGCGCGGATCGGTCAATATCTGGATCGACGTGCCGGGAACGCAGGGCCATGTCGCCTATCCGCACCTGGCCGACAATCCGATCCCCAAGCTGGTGCGCATCCTGGCGGCGATCGACACGGTGACGCTCGACGAGGGGACCGCCTGGTTCCAGCCGTCGAACATCGAGTTCACCGACCTTGAGGTCGGCAATGGCGCGACCAACGTGATTCCGGCATCGGCGCGCGCGCGGCTGTCGATCCGCTTCAACGACCAGCAGAAGGGCGCCGATCTGGTCGCGATGGTCGAGCGCATCGCGCAGGACGTCGAGCCCGCGGCCAAGGTGATCGGCAAGATTTCGGGCGAGGCCTTTCTGACCCCGCCGGGCGCGCTGTCGTCGCTCGTCGCGGACGCGATCCGGGCCGAGACGGGCATCGAAGCCGACATGTCGACGACCGGCGGCACCTCTGACGCGCGCTTCCTCCATGCGCTGTGCCCGGTGGTCGAATTCGGGCTGACCAATGCGACGATGCACAAGCTCGACGAGGCGGTCGCGGTCGAAGACCTGCACAAGCTGACGGCCATCTATCGCGGAATATTGGACCGTGCCCTTCGCTGACGCCTAATCCTCGCGGCTGCGCCGCAGGATGACATAGACCGCGCCCGCGCCGCCATGGCTGATGTGCGCCGGGCGCAGCGCGACGATGCGGTCGGCATGGGGCGACACCGCCAGCCAGTCGGCGAGCGAAGCGCGGATTGCGCCGCGCGGACGCGGTTCGTGCGGCTGCGGCAAGCGGTCGGCGCCCGGCCGCAGGCGCCCCGCGACGACGAGCAGCACGCGCGCGCCGCGCAGCAGCGCCCGCCCGATCGCATCGTCGAGCAGCGCCTGCGCCGAGGCAAGGCTGTGGCCGTGGAGATCGATGCTGAGGTCGGGGCGGACGTGCCCCTTGCGCAGCCGCCGGTCCCAATGGCTGTCGAGCGTTGCCTGCCCATGGATACGGCGCGGCGGGGGGAGCGCGGCGGGCCGGGCCCGCGCCGCGGCGGCAACGGCGATGCCGCGCGGCTCCGGCTTGGGTGGCCGCACCGTCGGCGGCGCCGCCGGTTCGAGCGGCGACGGTGCGCGATGGAGCGGCTTCACCGTGGCCGCGACCCGTTTCCACAGCGCATTTTCTTCGGGAGCGAGGCGGCGCGCCATCGCCAGTCAGCGCGCGGCGGCTGTGAGCCGCGCGACCGCGGCGCGCGGCAGCAGGATCAGCGCCGAACCGCGCGCCGCCATGCCACCCGCAATCGCACGTGCCTTTTCCCCGGCGCCCCAGAAGCTGTCGAACCGGTTCGCGCCCTTGATTGCGCCGCCGGTGTCCTGCGCCACCCACAGCCCATTGGGTTCGGCGCGGTCGAGCGAGAGGAAGACCGGGGCGCCGAGCGGCACATATTTGGGATCGGCGGCGACGCTCGCGCGGCCCGTGACCGGCACGCCGAGCGCGCCCAGCGGCCCGGGTCCGGTGAGTTCGCGGAAGAAGACCCAGCTCGGATTTTCATTCATCACTGCGGCGCCGCGAACTGGATCGGCGCGCAGATAATCGAGGATGCCCTGCATCGAGGCCTGCCCCGGCTGGAGCGCGCCGCGGTCGAGCAGCAGCTTGCCGATGCCGACATAATCGCGGCCGTTCTGGCTGTCGTAACCGATCCGCATGACGTCGCCGTCAGGCAAACGCAGCCGCCCCGACCCCTGCACCTGCAGGAAAAAGAATTCGGCCGCATCGGCCGCCCAGGCGATTTCGAGGCCGCGCCCGGCGAGCGCGCCGCGTTCGATCGCGAGACGATCATAATAGGGGATGAAATTGCTGCCATCGACGCGGCCGCGGATCTTCCTGCCCTGCAAATCCTTCGAAAACAGACCAAGGTCTACATCGACCAGATCGGCAGGGCGCCGGTAGATCGGCACGTCATAGCCCGGCCGCCGCGTCCGCGAGGCGGCGATTTCGGGTTCGTAATAGCCGGTGACGAAGGCGGTGCCTGCACCGATCTGCACCGTACCGAAATAGCGGCTGAAGAAATTGCCGGCATCGCGGTCGGCCCAGCCGCTCGCGGCGCTGCAGGCCTCGGCCCATTCGCCGGGCTGCGTCAGCCCGCTTGCATCGGTTCGGCGCTGCACCGAAGGGCAGCTCAGCCGGAAGGCGATCAGCGCGGCGGTCGCCTGTTCGGGAGCAACGCCCAGCGCATTATATTCGGGACCGGCAACGACGCCGCTTTCGACCGCGCTGGTCGCGGTCGCAGGAACCGGCGGCGCGGCAAGCGGCGGATTGGGGGTTGCAGGAATCGGCTTCGCGGCGGCACCCGGCGGCACCGAGGGGCGCGGCTGATAAGGGCGCGGGGCGGCGGTCGTGGGGGCCGGAGTCGGTGTCGGGTTAGTCGCAGGGGCGGGGCGCGGTCCGGCGGCCGCCGGGATCACCGAGGCACAGCCCGACAGCAGCGGAACGGTCAAGAGAAGCGCGAGGCCGACGCAGCGAAGGCGCGGCCTGCGATCCGGCACGGCGTCCCCCCGGAACGTCATGCTGCCGCTCAGGCGACGTCGGCTTCGTCGAGCAGCCAGTTGGGATCGCTGCTGCCGACCTTGCGGCGGAAGGTCCACAGATCGTCGGTCTGCACCCCGTCGGTCATCGATCCGGCGATCAGCTTGCCGTCGGCATCGCGCGTCACCGCGCTGATATCCGCCTGGTAGCGCACGGTGATGCGCGCTTCATTGCGGCCGAGTTCCACTGCGGTGATCTTGGCCGAATCGATCCCGATCAGACGGTTTTCCAGCTTTTCGCCGCGCGCTTCGCGATCCTCGATCGCCGCGATGAAACCTTCGTAGCTGTCGTCGTCGCACAGGTCGCGCAGCGTGTCGCGGTCGCCTTTCCAGAAGGCCTCGAGGATCATGCGATAGGCCGCCTGCGCGCCGTCCATGAAGCGGCCGGCATCGAAGTGGCGGTCGCTCGCCAGCAACTGGCGCAGACCGGCTTCGGCAGAGGGTTCATAGACCAGTCCGCTGTTCACCGGTGCCTGATCACGCGACGAGCCCGCGGCGTCGGCTTCGTCGAGCCGCACCGGCGCCGGCGCGGCGCGGTCGTCGCGGCGCGGCATCACGGGTTCCTGCTCATGCCCCGTCCGCTTGCCGAGCACCGAATAGAGCCGCATGCCGAGGAAGGCGGCAATCATGGCGAGCAGGATGATCGAGAAAGCGGTCACAAGCAAATCCGATACGGACAAAGGGTAAAGACGTCGCCTTTACATAGGCGATGCCGGCACATGTTTCAAATCTCCATGACCGCACCATCGCGGCGGGTCAACGATTCGTCCCTTCGCCGGGCGCCCGGCCGCGGCTCTTGCAGCCATTGTGCTGGCGCGCCGCCGCTGCTAAGCGCCGCCGCAACCATTTGACGCGGGCCTTGCACGGCCTGCGGACGGTGACCCACAGTTCATCCATCGTTTCAACGAAAGCGCATCTGACATGGCCGACGAGACCAGCATCGACATCAATCCCGCACCGCAGGCGAATGGCGAAGACACCAGCCCCGCGATCGGCCTGATTTCGCAATATGTGAAGGATCTGTCGTTCGAAAACCCCAATGCTCCGGCGGTTTTCCAGTGGCAGTCGGCGCCGCAGATGGACGTCCAGTTCAACATCGCCGCCGACGGCGTCGGTGACAATCTGTTCGAAGTGACGCTGAAGATCGACGTCACCGCCAAGCATGACGAAGGCACGGCCTTTGTCATCGAGCTCAAATATGCGGGCCTGTTCGGCGTGCGCAACGTCCCCGACGATCAGCTTCAGCCCTTCTTCCTCGCCGAAGCGCCGCGCATCCTGTTCCCCTTCGCACGCCGCGTCGTTGCCGACGTCGTGCGCGATGGCGGTTTCCAGCCGCTGCTGCTCGACCCGATCGATTTCCACGGCCTGTTCATGCAGCAGGTGCAGGCGCAGGCCGAACAGGCGGGCGACGCCGCGCCGGTCGGCCAGGCCTGATCCCGACAGCGGCGGCCGGCTGATCCGATGAGCAGCCTGGTCAAGAGCGTCGGGACGATCGGCGGGCTGACGCTGCTCAGCCGGATCTTCGGCTTCGCGCGCGACATGCTGCTTGCGCGCGTGCTCGGAGCCGGGCTGGCGGCCGACGCCTTTCAGCTCGCCTTCACCCTGCCCAACACCTTTCGGCGGCTGTTTGCCGAGGGCGCTTTCTCGGTCGCCTTCGTGCCGATGTACAGTCGCGCGCTGCACAGCAGCGAAGGCGACGGCGAAGCGGCGGCGGCGCGCTTCGCCGACGATGTGCTGTCGGTCTTTCTGTGGACGCTGCTCGTCTTTTCGGGCGTCATGATGGCCGTAATGCCGGGAATCGTGTGGATTCTCGCGCGTGATTTTGGCAGCGTTCCCGGCAAGTTCGAGCTGGCGGTCTTCCTCAGCCGCGTCACCTTTCCCTATCTGGCGCTGATCAGCCTCGTCGCGATGCTGTCGGGCCTGCTGAACGCGCGGTCGCGCTTTGCGCCCGGCGCCTTTGCGCCCGTGATCCTCAACATCGTGCTGATCGGCGGGATCATCACCGGCTGGTGGCTGCGCGGCGACAGTCACGACGACCGGATCGTCGCGATCGCGCTCGCGGCAGCGGTCAGCCTCGCGGGGGTTGCCCAGCTTGCCTATCTGTGGTGGGCGGTGCGACGCGCCGGGCTGCGCCTGCATCTGCGGCTGCCGCGGCTGACGCCCGAGGTCCGGCGGCTGGGCATGCTGATCCTTCCCGCGACGTTCGGCGCGGGCATCTACCAGATCAGCCAGTTCGTCGACACCTTCTTCGCCACCTCGCTGCCGCAGGGGTCGCTAACCTTGCTCAAGCTCGCTGACCGGCTCAACCAGTTGCCTCTCGGCATTGTCGGCATTGCGCTCGGCACAGCGATCCTGCCGATGCTGTCGCGCCATATTCACAGCGGCGACGCCGCCGAGGCGCAGCGGTTGCAGAGCAATGCCTTTGAAATGGCGACGCTGCTCACCCTGCCCGCCGCCGCGGCGCTTGCCATTTGCGCGCCCGCCTTCGTCACCGCCTTTTTCGTCGGCGGCAAATTCACCGCGGCCGACGGCGCAATCATGGCCCATATCGTCGTGGCACTGGTCGCGGGGCTGCCGGCCTATGTGATCGTCAAGATATTGAACCCCGGCTTCTTCGCGCGCGAAGACACACGGACGCCGGTGTGGACCGCGCTCGCCGCGCTCACCCTCAATATTGCGATCAACCTCTATGTCGTGGAACGCTATGGCATCGTCGGACTCGCCGGGGCGACCGCAGCGTCGGCAAGCTTCAACTGCCTGCTGCTCTATGCCGTGCTCCACCGCCGCGGCTGGTTCCATTTTACCGCCCGGCTGGCAAGC
>Ga0187809_10000730_pt1 | contig 16716 bp, 15 predicted proteins | sample NC_wetland_sal_i_8_FD_132415 | JGI IMG/M metagenome (GOLD analysis project Ga0187809, IMG submission 132415) | Wetland sediment microbial communities from Neuse River Estuary, North Carolina, USA - ASW_4 | ecosystem: Environmental > Aquatic > Freshwater > Wetlands > Sediment | place: USA: North...
CCGACTGCCTGGAGCGCGGAGAGACGGTCAAGCTGTCGTCCTTCGGGTCCTTCGTGGTCCGTAAGAAGGGTCAAAGGATCGGCCGTAACCCCAAGACGGGAAAGGAAGTTCCGATCTCGCCGCGCCGGGTGATGGTGTTCAAGCCGTCAGCGATCCTCAAGCAACGCATCAACGGCCACGACGTCGCCGACGAGCCCGCGTAACGTAGCGTCCAGTATCGCGTCAGACCCGTTCTCGAGGGAGTGACCGCCTTGGACGAAAAGGCTCCCGACGCCTTCCGCACCATCAGCGAAGCGGCTGAAGAACTCGATTTGCCGCAGCACGTGCTGCGCTTCTGGGAAAGCCGCTTCCGCGAAATCAAGCCGATGAAGCGCGGCGGCGGCCGCCGCTTCTATCGGCCGGACGACCTCGACCTTCTGCGCGGTATCCGTCACCTGCTGTACGGTGAGGGCTACACCATCCGCGGCGTGCAGCGGATCCTGCGCGAGCAGGGCATCAAGTTCGTACAGGTGGTGTGGCAGGAAGGCGCGACGCAGCCGCCGCACGGCGCCACTGAGGAGGAGGAGATCCTCGTCGAGGACACGGCCGAGGCCGACCTCGAGGAGGCGGACGAGGAGAGCCGGGGCATCGGCAGCCGCCTTGGCGCGCTGATCGGGCGCGACCTTGCCGAGCGCGAGGCGGTCCAGGCTCGCCGCGAGCCGCCGATGGCCGCCGCGCCGATGCCGCGGCTGAGCGACGCGGACCGCGACGTGCATGCTGCGATCGAGCCTGAAGTTGACGAGGAAGATGAGGAGGAGGCGCCATCGCCGGCGCCCACCCCCGCGGCCCGCGCCGGGCTGGCGGCCGGCGATCTCGCCAAGTTGCGCGACGTGCTGTCGGCGCTGACCGAATGCCGCCGGTTGATCGATGCGGCCGTGGCGCGGCCGGATTGAGGACAGGTCTCCCCGACCTGTAGCGCCATCCGCCGCGTGCGGTAGACTGGTCCCGCTCGGTCACGTGGGCGGGGGCCAATGCGGCGCATCCTTGCGATAGCCTTTGTGGCGATTGCGGTCGGTTTGGGCGCCGTTGCGCCGGCCTGGTCACAGGCGGGCGGTGGCGGCGGCGGTGGTGGCCAGCCTCCGGTGCCGGTGGTGACGACAACGCGCGTCATTACGCCGCTCGGCTGGTACGCAATCGGCGGCTTCGCCTGCGCCGTGGTGTCGCCGATGATCGGGACCGTGGCGCTCGGGCGCGAGATGACGTCCGCCGAGGTCGGCCGCTCGACGCTCAACTGTTTCCTCGGGCCCATCGGCTGGATCGTCGGCTCGGCGCTGTTTCCCGACGAACCCGTTGCGACGAACGCGCCGCCGCCACGGCCGCCGCGCCGTGGATCGGCGCCTCGCGGCGGTCGCGGTATCGACATCCCGCCACCGGGCGAGACGCGCTTCGTACCGGACGAGGTGCTGGTCGAACTCGGCGCCGAGGTGTCGCCGCGCACGCGCGACACGATCCTGCGGCGGCTGCGGCTGACGCAGATCGAAGCACAGAGCTTCGTGCTGACCGGACGCACGCTGACGCGCTTTCGCATTGGCGGCAATTCGACAGTGAGGCAGGCCTTGCAGCGGCTCGCGCGCTATCGCGGCGTAGCGGCAGCGCAGCCGAACTGGGTCTATCGCTTCGGCCAGGCGCAGGCCGCGCCGCCCGATACGAACGCGCAATACGTCGTCAACAAATTGCATCTGGTCGAAGCGCATCGCGTCACCAACGGCGACGACATCACCATTGCGCTGATCGACTCGCGCGTCGACGTTGCGCACCCGGATCTCGCCGGTGCTGTCGCCGCACAGTACGACGCGGTCGGCGGGCAAAGCGCGCCGCATGCGCACGGGACGGCAATGGCCGGCGCCATCGCCGCGCATGCGAAATTGATGGGCGTCGCGCCGAAGGTGCGGCTGCTTGCCATCCGCGCATTCGCCGGTGACGGCGACAGCGCGCAGGGGACGACCTTCAGCATTCTCAAGGGCCTCGACTGGGCGGCGAGCCACGAGGCGCGCATCGTCAACATGAGCTTCGCCGGGCCGGCCGACACGATGATGCACGACATGATCGGCAGGGCGCATGCGCGCGGCGTCGTGCTGATCGCGGCGGTGGGCAATGCCGGGCCGAAATCGCCGCCGCTCTATCCTGCGGCCGACCGTGAAGTCATCGGCGTCACCGCGACCGATGCCGACGACAAATTGCTGCCGCAGGCCAACCGTGGACCGCAGGTGGCGGTGGCGGCGCCCGGCGTCGACATTCTCGCCGTCGCGCCGGGCGGGCAGTACGAGATGACCTCGGGCACGTCGGTCGCAACGGCGCACGTGACCGGTGTCGCCGCGCTGCTGCTGGCGCGCAACCCGAAACTGTCGCCGGACGCGCTGCGGCGCGCGCTCGTGCACGCGGCGCGCAAGGTGCCGGGCGGCCCGCGTGAGGTCGGTGCCGGCGTCGTCGATGCGCTGCAGGCGGTCGAGGAGACGGACCGCTAGCGCGGCACCGCGTCGGCGGCTTCGCTCAATTCGCCGGGCTGGGGCAATTCCGCTTCCGGATCGTTGCGCTGGTCGCAGGGCGCGGCGATGGCTGCGTCGTCGTCGCGCGGCACCGGCGGTTTCGGCACCGGCTTCGCCGCGCGTGCCGGCGCCTCGGCGTTGAACAGCGGCGTTTCCGCAAACGAGATCTTGGTGTCGGACGGCAGCGCAATGCCGGCTTCGTCGCAAGCCCGCTTGATCGCGAGCACGATATTGGCGCGCGTGCGCACCTCGAATGTGCGTTGAGGCCTGGTCCACCAGCGCACGCGGATGTCGACGTTGTTATTTCTGAAATCCCAAGGGAAGACGTCGGGCGGCGGCTCCTGCACCACGTCCTGCACGCCGCACACGGCTTCGCGGAACACCTCGATCGCCTGGCCGAGATCGACCTCGAGCCCGACCGGAACGGTGATCTCGCTGCGCCGGATTTCGTAGGCCGTGTGCACGGTTACCGAACGCGTATAAATCTCGCTGTTCGGGATGATGACCAGCCGGCCGGCGAAGGTCTTCAGCAGCGTCGCGCGTGTCTCCACCGCCTGCACCGTGCCCTCGACGTCGCCGACCTTGATCTGGTCGCCGCGATGGAACGGCCGCCGCAACAGGATGAAGAAGCCGGCGATCCAGTTCTGCAGCAGGTCCTTGAGTGCGAAGCCGAGCGCGATCGAACCGATCCCGAGGCTTGTAAAGATGTCGACCGGATGCATCGACGGCAGCAGGATGGTGATGACCACCAGGAAGCCGAGGAACACGATCGACCAGTAGGCGAGGCCCGCCAGCATGTGCGCGAGGTCGTAGCGTCCGCCGCGGCGCACGGTGTTGCGCAGGATCGCGGCCACGGCCGAGGCAATGAGTAGGAAAAGCAGGGCGACGACTGCCGAGACGACAAGATTGGGCACGAGCGCGACGAAATCGTTGCCCCACCCGTCGAAGGTGCGCCACATCAAGGCGAAGCCCTCGCCGACGTTGCGCGGCTGTGGCGGCAGGCTGGGTGAGACCTGGGCGATGGCCGCTGCGATCATCGGGGGTGGCTCCCATTACGACGTGGCGAAATGGCGGGAGACAAGCGGCCGCCGCGGAGAAAGTTCCGGGAGCGATTGGCCGCCGGAGGGCCGCGTGTTAGCAATCGGCGCCGTCAATCGAGGGGCACCATGGCCGATCCCGATCCGCTCATCGTCGAACGCCCGACCGACGCCGTCAGGCTGCTCAAGCTGAACCGACCGGAGCGGCGCAATGCCCTGAACGTGCCGCTGCGCAAGCGCATCGCCGAGGAGGTGACGCAGGCAGTCGCCGATGCGTCGGTCCGCGCCATCGTCATCACCGGCAACGAGCAGGCCTTCGCCGCCGGCGCCGACATCGGCGAGATGGCCGACGCCGGCCCGATCGAACTGATGATCCGCAATGTGCAACAGTATTACCGCGTGGTGGCCGAGTGCCCGAAGCCGGTGATCGTCGCGATCGAGGGCTTCGCGCTCGGCGGCGGTCTGGAGCTCGCCCTCTGCGCGGACGTTCTCGTCGCCGCGGAAGGCGCCAGACTGGGACTGCCGGAAGTGAAAATCGGCATCCTGCCCGGCGGCGGCGGCACGCAGCGGCTGACACGCCTCATAGGGCGCGCCCGCGCGATGCTGCTCTTGATGACCGGCCGCATGGTCGCCGCGGAGGACGCCTACGCCATGGGATTAGTCAGCGATCTGACGCCGAAGGGCGAGGCGTTGACGCGCGCGCTGGCTATCGCGGAGGAGATCGCATCGATGCCGCCGATCTCGGTCATGCAGATCAAGGAGATCGTCAACGAGGGTCTCAACGCGCCGCTCGACACTGCGCTGATGCTCGAGCGCAAGGCCTATCTCCTGCAATACGCGACGGCCGACCAGAAGGAGGGCATGCGCGCCTTCCTCGACAAGCGCAAACCGACATACGAAGGCAAGTGATGACGGAGACGTTGCTGGCGCCCGATCTCGTCGTGGCCGTGTTCGGCGCCGGCACGATGGGCGGCGGGATCGCCCAGGTCTGCGCCCAGGCCGGCATCAGGACATTGCTGGCCGACACGCGGGAGGGCGCGGTGGCCGAGGCGCTCGCCGCCATCGACAAGGCGCTCGAAGGCCAAGTGTCGAAGGGCCGCATGACGGCGGAGGCGAGACGCGACACGCTCGCCAATCTCGTCGAGATACGCTCGTACGACGAGGCGGCGCCCGCCTCGCTGGTCGTCGAGGCGATCGTCGAGCAGGTCGAACCGAAGCGCGCGCTGTTCCGCGAGATGGAAAAGCGCATCGCCCCCGACGCCGTGCTCGCCACCAATACGTCGTCGCTGTCGGTGACCGAGATCGGCGCCGGCTGCGACAGACCGGAGCGCGTTGCCGGCCTTCACTTCTTCAATCCGCCGCCGCTGATGCGCCTCGTCGAGGTGATCGGCGGCCTGCGTACCGAGCCGGCGTTGGTCGACACGCTGACGCAGTTCGTGCGCCGCATCGGCAAGCATCCGGTGGTGGCGACGGACACGCCGGGCTTCGTCGTCAACCACGCCGGACGCGCCTACGGGCCGGAGGCGCTGCGCATCGTCTCGCAGGGGATCGCGAGTCCGCGCGAGGTGGACGTGCTGATGAAGGAAGCGGCCGGCTTCCGGATGGGGCCGTTCGAGCTGCTCGATCTCGTGGGCGGCGACGTCACGCACGCGGTGATGGTCAGCATCTTCAACCAGTATTTCGGCGAGCCGATGTACGAGCCGTCGGCGCAGATGACCGTTCGCGTCGCGGGTGGGCTGCTCGGGCGCAAGAGCAAACAGGGTTTCTACCGTTATGACGGCGCCGCCGCGGCGGCGTCGCCGACCATACAGGTCGCCGCGCAGCTGAAACCGGGGGCGGCCTGGGTCGCCGACGAGGAGGGCGGGCCGGAGCTCGCGCAATGGCTCGACACGGCGGGCGTCCCGGTGACGCTCGGCGGCACGCCCGCGGCCGGCGCGCTCTGCTTCGTCACGCCGCTCGGCGAGGACTGCACGGCCGCCGCGCTGCGGCTCGGCCTCGACCCGGCGCGAACGGTGGCGGTCGACATGCTCGGCCGCTTTGCCGGCCGGCGCACGCTGATGAAGAACCCGCTGACGTCGCCCGGTGCGCTCGGTGCGGCGGCCGCCGCGCTCTCAGGCGACGTGCCGGTCACCGTCATCAACGACAGCGCCGGCTTCGTGGTGCAGCGGCTGCTGGCGATGATCGTCAATATCGGCACGCGCATCGCCGAACTGCGCATCGCCGCGCCCGCCGACATCGACGTCGCGGTCGAGCTCGGCCTGAATTATCCGAAGGGGCCGCTGGCGCTCGGCGACATGCTGGGACCTCATCGCGTGCTCGCCGTGCTCGACGGCATGCAGGCGCTCACGCACGATCCGAAATACCGCGCCACGACCTGGCTGCGCCGCCGCGCGAAGCTCGGCGTGTCGCTGCTCACGCCGGACTGAGCGCCGTCACGGCGGGCTCATGGCGGTATCGCGCCCGGCCGCGCGTGTGAGGAAAAAGGCGAGCACGAAGGCAGGCAGGCTCTCGCCGGTCACCATCGCGAACTCGCTGATCGCTGCGCCAAGCCCGGCGACGAGGATGGCGGCCATGCCGCACCCCAGCGACACACCGAGGCGCCAGTCCCGAATCGCGATGGCAAGCCACAGAAGAACGAACAAGGCCTGCGACAGCACCGATTGGAACAGGAAGCCGGGCGCCAGCGTGGGGCTGCGTAAAGCGGCGAAAATATGCGGTGGGCTTATCTGATGTTCGTAGCCGGTGGAGAGCGTCACGCGCAGCACCAGATACAGGCACCCAGCAGAGAAGATAATGGCGGCGGCTGCGGGCAGCCGGTGCGCGCGCTTGCGATCCAGCAATGCGTATGACGCGAACCACGCCAATGCGAAGACCAGTGCCGTCTCCCGCGTGAAGACCGCGAGCGCAGCCGCGATGCCGGTCAGGACGAGACTGCGCTCCCAGAAGGCGACGGCGAGCAACGCCGTGACGAGCCAGCCCCATCCGACCGTGACAGGCGCGAAGGGCACGCTGGCGAACCAGAACCAGGCCGAGAAGGCGCCGAACAGCGCGAAAGACACTGTCAGATCGTCAGGATATTTGGTCTTGCAACGCAAGTAAGTCGCAAGGGTCGCGAGGCACAGGCAGACCGCGACGGCGTTCGAAAGCACGAGCGCCATGAAGCGCCTGCGGGTGTCGTCGTCGAGGCCGACCAGCGTCGTGACGGTATCGCCGTCATAGTGAGCGCCCAGGCGGTAGAAGACCGTGGCCAGCAGCGACGGGATCTGGCGCAGAACGAAGGGCGCTCGCGTGGCGGCGAAGTCGAAGGGCCGTCCGATCATCTCCATGTAACGGAAGAAGTCGTTGCGTCCGAAATACGGATTGCCGAGCTTCACGTAGGTGTAGACGTATCCGTAAACGAACATCGCCGCGAGCGCGGCATTGCGCAGGAAAAGGAGCGGCGCCCTCCCTCGCAGGGCTTGGCCGGTCGGCACACATCCTCCGGGGCAGTCGCCACGCGCACGTTGTATCGTGGCGATTTGCAATTATAGCGGGAACCGGGCCGCAGTAAATGATGTTGGGCCCGCCGCAATGCGAAAGGCCCGCCGCTTATCGCGGCGAGCCCGTCGCATTGCCTCGATCGGCGATCAGTACAATTCGTCGACCACCGTGCTCGACGCGGGATCGACGACCAGCATGCGGTCGCCGACCATCGTGTAGTCGTAGCCGCGAAGCGCGGGGGCCTCGTACAGGACCCGCTGCGGCATGGCGTAGATTGGCACCGCGGCGGGCAGCGCCGCGCCGATGCGATAGTCGACGCGTTCCGTGACGCGTGGCGCCGGCCGCTCGTAACGGATGGTGCGTAACACGGCGTGGCGTTCGTGCGTGCTCAGGCGGACGCGCGTCACGTGGCGGCGTACGATGCGACGTTCGGGCTCGGTCCGCACGATCGTTTCGCGGGTGACCGGCGGCGGCGCCACGATGCGCTCTTCCACGACCGGAGCCCGTTCGACGACTGGCGGCTCCTCGACGACGATGCCGGGCGCGGGCGCGACATAGGCGGGCGCCGGTGCGTAGGCCGGTGCCGGCGCGACGACGACAGGCGGTGCTGCGTAATCGGGATCGGTCGTGATCACCGTCTGCGCGCTGGCCGCCGCGGTACCGGCGAGCAGGGCGGCACCGATCGCCGCCAGACGAAGCGTCTTGGTCATGACTGTTCTCCTTGCGTGAACCGGCCGCGGAGGGCCGAAGTCCGCAGAGCGAACGCCCGTTTGGGCGGGTGCGTTCCTGTGTCGCGGTTCCGCCGGCGGGGTCTTATTGCGGCGAGGCGGCGACCGGAATGCGGAGACCGGAACGCGGGAAATACCGCCATCCGGCCCTGAACCCCGCTGTTGCGTGGCGGAAAGCCCGTCCCTATAGTCCGCGCCGTTCCGGTCGGGGCGTGGCGCAGCCCGGTTAGCGCGCTTGTCTGGGGGACAAGAGGTCGTGGGTTCGAATCCCGCCGCCCCGACCAGAAATCAGCGCATATTTCCAGTCGTTTGCCGAGCGGTTTTCCCTTGGACGTGCCTGGGTGTTCGATGCCGGGCACCCGCAAGGGCACACCAAACGTATGCGATCTGGCCTCCAGCCCGCCGATCCACCGCGCACGCGAAGTAGAACGTGGATGGCCGCCGGTCGCAGCTGTAACCGCCGCGCTCAAGGCTTCACATCTGCTGACTCGACATTGCGCACCGAAAGCAGGCTTTTGTTGCTTAGTCCAATTCGCCGAGTTCCGGTGGCGAGGACCGTCCGTTGATCCCAGTGAAGTTGTGCGCTCAGCGGACCATTATACAATCGAGTTCGATGGCCCGATATCGCGCATCTTTCGACACCAAGTACAAGTCTGCTATGGCAAACCCAGCGGTCTCAAATTGAGCAACCGACTCGGCCATACTTGGCATTCCTGCGTAGATTGGGTTTAACGAGACCTCCGTTTGCAAGACCGGAATTTGGGCGAAGGTCGAGCGGCCACCGTCAAGCACCTCCAGGTCGAATCCTTGTGTGTCGAGCTTCACGAAGGTTCGCCGGAAATCGATATCGCGCAGCAGCGTAGTCGCAGCCTTGTCCAGTGTCATGACGTTGACCCGCTCGGTGCGAGAAATCGTGTTGGGTTCGGTAAGCTCCGGCACGGCTTCATAGCTCGGCGCGAGAAACGAACTGAAGGTGGTCGCAGCCATCACGTTGATATCTCGCACCCCGTCAGCCGCACCCAAGGCGTATGGATAGATCGACCAATTCCGGTCTTGTTGTCCGCGCTGTTCCATCTGATGCACCAGCGAGACGAGCGGCTCGAAAGAGTGAATCGGTCCGCCATATCCAACCTGCGCTCGAAGGAAGTCGCGAAACTGACCGATGTTCGCGCCTATATCGAGTACGTGAGCGATCTGGAAGTGCTCAAAGATCTCCTTGAGCTTGCGTGCGTGGGCTAAATTCTGGACGCGCCATTTCGGCACGATTTCGTACCCCGCCCTCCTGGCAAGCGATTCAACAGTGCGCTTGATCATGTTCCAGCTCCACATTGGCGCGTCATGGAATGATAGGCGTGGCATTGCAGATCGCCGGGACCGAATCCATTCGAAGCTCGGCAAGCAGAAATATGAACGAGTGAGCGTGCGCGTGTATACTTTGTTCTCGCCGCAAGTTGAAGTGTTAGCCGCGCAGGAAGTCGTCGAGCACGCGGTTGAACAGGTCCGGCTGGTCGAGATTGGAGATGTGCCCGGCGCCGGGCATCTCGGCATAGCGCGAGCCGGCGAGTTCGCCCTGCATCTGGCGCATCGCCGCCGGCGTCGTGCCGTCCTTCTCACCCGCCACGAACAGCACCGGCCGCGTCACCGTCGCGACGGCGGAACGGTAGTCGTGATCGCCGAGCGCAGCCGCGCAGCCGACGAAGCCGTTGACCGGGGTCGCCGCGATCATCTTGCGGATATGCGTAAGGTGGGGCGGATTGGCTGCGACCGTCTCCGGCGGAAACCAGCGCACCACGGTCGGCTCGACCAACGCGGCCATTCCGTCTCTCTGCGCCACGGCGATGCGCTCTTCCCACTGCTGGTGCGACGCCGGAGTCGACGCGCAAGGCGAGTCGCAGACGATGGCTTTGTCGAGCCGTGCGGGCGCCTGCTGCGCCAGGCCCATGGCGGTCGCGCCGCCCATCGACAGGCCGCAGAAATGCGCGCGTTCGATATCGAGCGCGTCCATGAGCGCGAGCGCGTCGGCGAGCAAGGTCGCGAAACTGTAGCGGCCGGCTGGCGCCTCCGTCTGGCCGTGGCCGCGCTGGTCGTAGCGCAGCACGCGGTGGCTGCGGCTGATATGATCGGCCTGCGGGTCCCACATCGTGAGGTCGGTGGCGAGCGAGTTGCTGAAGACGAGCCACGGCGCATCGGCCGGGCCGTCGATCCGGCAGCGGATCGTGATCCCGTTGGCTTTTACGTCCTTTGTTTCCGCCATTGCGTGCGCTCCTCCGCCGTCTGGTTCACGGTCAATAAGCGCGCAGATTGACCGGGGTCAAATGGCGCCCCGGCACGATCGCTATGGTTGCCGCCGAAAGGGGGCTGCGTCATGCGCGGCACAACCTGGGGAAGTATGGTGTTCGGCCTCGCCGTGCTCGGCGTCGCTGCCGGGGCGCTCTACGGAGCACGCGCCGCGACCGACGGTGCGGCCGAATACAAAGCGCGCTGCGCGTCGTGTCACGGCGAGGGCGGCGCCGGCGACGGGCCGGCGGCATCGTCGCTGCGCGCCCGTCCGTCCGACCTGCGCAGGCTCGCACAAGCGAACGACGGCGTGTTTCCCGAGAAGGTGCTCGTCACCGTGATCGACGGCCGCAAGACAGTCCGCGCGCACGGCAGCTTCGAGATGCCGGTGTGGGGACGGCAACTCTCGCAGGCGGTGGGCGATGGTGAGGCCGCCCGGCGGATCGCGGCGATCGTCGGCTATCTGCGCAGCATCCAGATCAAATAGTGGTTGCGACGGCGTCGCGGCCAGCGACGCGGCCGAACACCAGTGCGCGCAGCACCGCGACCGAATTCGGCGCCGTCTCGTAGAAGTGGCCGGTGATCTCGCCGGCGGCGTAGAGGCCGCGGATGGCCGTGCCGTCGGTGCGCAACACGCGGGCGCAGTCGTCGGTGGCAATGCCGCCGAAGGTGTAGGCGATGGCGCCGACCAGCGGCCAGGCGAGGTAAGGCGGCTTGAGCGCGCGCGCCCAGTTCGACTTCGGCGGGGCCAGCCCCTGCGTGCCGAGGCCGTCGCAGCGCGTCGGATCGAAGCGGGCCGGATCGCCCGCGCAGGCCGTGTTATAGGCCGCGACCGTCGTCTCCAGCACCTTGGCATCCACATCGATCCGCGTCGCCAATTCCGCGAGGCTGTCAGCGCGATACGGCTCCACCTCGGAGCGGATCGCGCGCTGGTAGTCAGGGATGTCGAACAGCCGGCTGTCGAGGATCGCATAGGCGATGGACCCCGGCCGGTAGAAGTGGATCTGGCGCGCGAACCATTCCCAGGTCTCGTGCACGAGGCCGGCGCCTTCGTCGAAGAAGCGCCGGCCGGTCCGATCGACGACGATGCCGAACGGATAGACGAGCACGACTGGCGCGGAGTTGGTCGCGCGCGCGTCGACTGGCTCGGCGTGCATGCCGTTCCAGTCGCCGGACCTTGCGGCGCCGGCGCGGAGCGCCATGGCGATGCCGTCGCCGCTGTTGGCGCGCGTGCCGGGCGAGATCAGCCGCATCGTTTCGCCGCCGGAGCCGAATTGCTCGCGCATCAAGGCGGCGTTGCCCTGGAAGCCGCCGCTCGCCAGCACGACCGCGTCGGCGGCAAGCGTCTCGCGCCGGCCGTTGTGGTCGACCGCGAGACCGGTGATGCGGCCGTCCGTCTGCACGATCTCGCGCGCGGAGCAGCCGTAAAGGAGCCGCACGCCAGCCGCCTTGGCCGCCTCGAGCAGCGCGGCGAGCAGGGCCGCGCCGCCGCCCTGCGGCTGGATGCGGGGCGGCCCCTTGGCGAGGTAATAGGGCGGCTGGATGAAGGTGACGCCGTGCGACGCGGCCCAGGCCGCCACCTCTGGCGCGTCGGCTGCGAGCCGGCTGAAGTAGCGCGCGTCGCCGCGGTTCCTCGTCGCCGCCAGCACGTCGCGCACGAAGCTGTCCTCGACCAGCTCCGGCGAAGCCATGCGCATGTTCGAGGGCGACCAGCGGGTGTTGCCGCCGGCCTCGGCTTCGGACGCCTTGTCGACGAGCGTGATCTCGGCCGGCCGGCCTGCGGCGCGGGCCGCTTCCGCAGCGCTCAACGCGGCGGCGACGCCGGCAGCACCCTGGCCGACGACGATAATCCGCGCGGCCGCCGCGTCAGGCACCGGGCGCTGGCTCCTGTGACAGCACGGCCATGATCTGCTGCTGCACGGTCTGGCGCTCGGCCGCGGTCAGGTCGGCGTGCAGGCGCGCCTCGTAGGCGATGCGCGCCGGCCGCTGGAACACCAGCACGCGGTCGCCAATCTCCATCGCCTCGCCGATCTGGTGGGTGATGAAGATCGCCGTCTTGTGGCTCTGCCGCACCAGCCGCACGAACTCGGCGCGCAAGTCGCGCGCGGTCATCTCGTCGAGCGCCGAGAACGGCTCGTCGCACAGCAGGATGTTGGGATCGACCGCGAAGGCCCGGGCGATCGACACGCGCTGGCGCATGCCCCCCGACAGCGCGTGCGGATAATCGTTCTCGTGCCCGGAGAGGCCGAGGCGGGCGAGCCAGCGCAGCGCGGTGTCGCGCGCCTGCTTGTCGTTGGTGTCGAGGATCTGAAGGCCGAGCAGCACGTTGTCGAGCGCGCTGCGCCAGGGCATCAGCCGGTCGCCCTGGAAGACGATGCCGATCTTGCCGCGAAAGTACTCGAACTCGCGGAAGGGGTCGTGGCCGTCGACCGACGCTTTGCCGGAGCTCGGTTCGATCAGCCCGGCGACGATGTTGAACATCGTCGACTTGCCGCAGCCGGTCTTGCCCAGCACCGCGACGATCTCGCCGGGGGCGATCTCGAAGGAGAGATTTTCGACGGCGACGAAGCTGCCGCGGCCGTCCGGGCGCATGAACGTCTTGCTGACGTCGTCGAAGCGGATGATCGGTGCCGTCATCTCAGATGGCCCGCTCGGAGACGGCACGATAGCGCAACGCCCAGGCCTCGATCATGTTGATCGCCTGCTGCACGATCAGCACGAACAGGACGAGCTGCAAAGTCCAGGCCATGGCGCCGGCCATGTCGAACAGCTGCTGCTGCTTCAGGAGTTCGTAGCCGACGCCGCCCGTGGCTCCGACCAGTTCGGCGACGACGACGACGCGCGCGGCGTTGCCGAGGTTCACTTTCCAGGCGGTCAGGATGCCCGGCAGGATCGTCGGCACAATGAGATAGCGGAACAGCTTCCAGCGGCTCGGCCGGAACGACATGGTCATCTCGAACAGGTCCTTCGACATCGAGCGGAAGGCATCGAGGATCTGGAAGGTGAAGGCCGGCAGCGTGGTCATCACCATGATGAACAGGACGCGAAACTCGATGCCATGAAACCAGATGATCGCGAACACCACCCACGACAGCGCGGGGATGCCCTGGAAGAAGGTCAGCACCGGCGAGACGAAGTTCTCGATGGTCGGTGAGCGGCCGATCAGCAGCGCGAGCGCGCCGCCGAAAAGGAAGGCTCCGAGCAGGCCGCCGAAGATCCGCGCCGCCGTCAGGAGCACGTCGGCGAGCAGCGAGCCGGTGACCAGTACGTTGATCGTACGCGAGATAATTTCCGGTACCGGCGGAAACAGGAAGTGCGGGAAGAACCACGACAGAATCTGCCAGGCCGCCGCCAGCGCGAGCATGCTGGCGGCGGCCTGAAGACCGCGGATCAGGCGCGTGTTCTTCATTTCATCGGCTTCGTGTAGATCGTGTCCGTCGACGGTCGCGACTTGAGGTAGCCGACGTCCATGCCCGCCTTGTAGACGGCCTCGATCTGCTTGGCCATGTCGCCCGCGGGCTCCACGTTCATGCCGAGGCGCTCGTTGGCCTTGATCAGCGACACCAGCGCGGCCTTCTGGTCGGCGGTCGCCTTCGGCGCGATCAGCCCGGCCGCTTCCTCCGGATGCTGGGCGATGAAGTCACCGGCCTCCTTGTAGGTGGCGTAGAGCTTCGGCACCAGCGCCTGGTGCTTCTCGATCCAGTCCGTGTGGGCGGCAACGCCCAGATAGGGAATGCGGTCGCCGCCGGCAAAGCTCTTCCAGGTCGCGTTCATCTTGGTGTCGATGATGCGGATGTCCGGCTTGCGCGCCTTCAGGAGCGTGTAGGCCGGCTCCCAGAGCTGCACGGCGTCGGCGCGGTTGGCCATCGCGTAACCGACGAGGCCGGGCGGCGCGGTGTTCACGATCTGCATCTTGCTCGGGTCGGCGCCGTCCTTCTTGGCGAAGAACTCCGACATGACGAAGTTGGTCGTCGAGCTCGCCGCGGCGACCTGCTTGCCCTCGAGGTCCTTGACCGTTTTGACAGCCGGATTCGACGTGACGTAGGCGCCCCAGAAGTCGAACAGGTTGAACAGGTACTTGACCTTGACCCCGCGCAGGTCGGCGAGACCGACCGTCAGCACGGCGGCGCTGCCGCCGACCTGGAATTCACCGGAGTTGAACTGGGTGGTGTAGGCGTCCGGCGGCCGTTCGACGAAATCGATGTCGACGCCGTGCGCGGTGTCCATCTTCTTTGCCTTGATCACCGGCGGCATGAAGGCGCCGAGCGACGGGAAGCCGAAGACGACGATCTGCACCTTCTCCGGCGTCTGTGCCTGAGCGGTGCCGGGCAGCATGAGCGTCGCGGCGGCGAGGCCAGCGACAGCGAGTGATTGCAGCGTCCGTTTCAGCATGGTGTTCCTCCTCCTATATGCAGTTGGGCTTCTTGGGCGAGCCTTGGGTTCAGATCAGGCAAGGCGAAAAAGCTTCTCCGCCAGTCGGCCGTTGATCGACGCCGCTTCGGCGGCCCCGAACCCGGCCTCTGCGACGATCCGCATGGGTTCGAGGTCGCCGATGGGGAAGGGCATGTCCGAGCCCATCATCAGACGGTCGGCCCCGACCATGCCGGCGACGAATTTCAGCACGCGCGCGTCGTGCAGGATAGTGTCCGTGTAGAGGAGGGACAGGCCCTCCGCCGGATCGGCGACGCCCGGGGTGATGGCCTGTGTGCGCTTGAGCCGGCCGATGACGAAGGGCAGCGCGGCGGCGCCCATCGGCGCGAAGAATTTTACGTTCCGGTAGCGGGTGACGTGGCCCGACATCAGCAGGCGCGCGACCGCGACAGCGGCGTCGGTGATGCGGCCGATGCCGTTGGCGAGATTGAAGTCGTTCACGCGGACGTCGCCGGCATCGAAGCTCGGATGGATGTGCACGACCGCGCCGGTGTCGTCGGCGGCGGCCCAGAACGGGTCGAGGTCGGGGTGGTCGAGCGTGCTGCCGACGCCGCGCGGCAGCGTTCCGATCATGGTGCCGGGACAGCCGGCCGCCATCGCCTTCCTGAGCACGGCGGCAGCCGCCTTGCCATCGCCCAACGGCACGCTGGCGAGCGGCACGAACCGCGGCTCGGCCTTGGCGGCGGCGAGCAGCGCCTCGTTGATCGCGGTGCTCCAGGCGACGCCTTCTTCGCCCTGCAGCTCGTAGCCGAACATGTCTACCCAGCCGCCGACGACCTGCTTGTCGATGCCCTGCTTGTCCATCCAGGCGATGCGGCCCGCGATATCCGACAACGGCTTCGACACCGGCCGCGTCGGCTTGCCGCCGGCGAAGGCCAAGGCGAGCCCCCCGTCGCCTTCGATCTGCCGCACGTTCGGGAAGCGATCCTTGCCGGCGCGGATATAGTCCAGCAGCGCGGGCGGCACGAGATGGGCGTGGCAATCGACAATCATTCAGCGGCTCTCTTCGCTTGTTTCTCTTGCGCGTCTGCGATCATGTCGCCGAGGCGCGTCGACTTGATGGGCAGGGTGTTGACGGAAATGCCGAGCGGACGGATGGCGTCGTTGACGGCGTTGGCGATCGCCGCCGGCGAACCGAGATAGCCGGACTCGCCGGAGCCCTTCTGGCCGAGCACGGTGTGTGGCGACGGCGTCACGTGATGCACGATCTCGACCTTCGGCACTTCATGGGACGACGGCAGGAGATAGTCCATGAGGCTCTGCGCCACCATTTGGCCGTCCTCGTTGTAGGCGAATTCCTCGTACAGCGCCGCGCCGATGCCGTGCGCGACGCCGCCCATGGTCATACCGCGCACGATCTTCGGGTTGATGACGGTGCCGCAATCGTGGCCGATCGTGTACCGCTCGACCTTGCTGGTGCCGAGCGCCGGATCGATCGACAGCAGCACCAGATGAAATTCGAACGAGAAGCACGGGTACATCTGCACGCGCCCGTCCGGCGTCGGCAATTTTCCGCCGGTCGGCACCTGCATGATATGGCTGACCGACAGGCCCGGCTCGAGCCCTTCCGGCATGCGGTGAATGTTACGGTGCGCGATGGTGACGATGTCCGCCCATGAGCAGCGGTGTTCCGGAGAGTCGCGATCGACGACGTCACCGTCGACATAGTCGGCGCTGCCGGGCGGAATGCCGAGGTCGTGCGCGCCGATGGCGACGAGCTTGGCCTTCAGCTTCTGCGCGGCGTGGAAGGTGGCGCCGCCGAGCATCACCGCCATGCGGCTGCCGACAGGGCTGTTGCTGGGCAGCGCGTTCAGCGAATCCGAGCGGACGACGCGGACCCGGTCCGGGTCGATGCCGAGCACCTCGCCGACGATGGTGCCCACCAGGGTCTCATGACCCTGGCCGGCCGAGGTGGTGTGCATTGTCGCGGTGATCGCGCCGGACAGGTCGACGCTGATGCGGCAGGAATCCATCCAGGTCGTGGTGGTGTTCTTCGGATTGAGCAGCGGCTCGAACGACGAGTTGCCGCCGTTCGGCTCAAGGCAGGCCGCGATGCCGATGCCGGCGAGCTTGCCGTCGCGTCGCAGCGCGTCGCGCTCGGCTTTCAGCTCCTCGTAGTCGGTGTGCTGGAGTACCTTGGCGATCACGGTCTCGTAGTCGCCGCTGTCGTAAGTCGTGCCGCTCGGGATCAGATACGGGAAGTCTTCGTGCCGGATCATGTTGCGCTGGCGCACCTCG
>Ga0187809_10000731_pt1 | contig 16699 bp, 15 predicted proteins | sample NC_wetland_sal_i_8_FD_132415 | JGI IMG/M metagenome (GOLD analysis project Ga0187809, IMG submission 132415) | Wetland sediment microbial communities from Neuse River Estuary, North Carolina, USA - ASW_4 | ecosystem: Environmental > Aquatic > Freshwater > Wetlands > Sediment | place: USA: North...
ATCGACGCCCGCGTAGCGAGCCAACGACTGCTTGAGGGTCTGCGCGTACAGCTCCGGGTACCGCGCCATCGCCTCGCTCGGGACCTCGCGCATCGCGCGCTCGGCGCCGGGCGGCATACCCCAGAGGTTGGTGTTGTCGCTGAGGTCGACGGCACACGGGCGTCGGTCGGGCGCGTACAAGGACAGCTCCGCGTAGCCGGCACGCGCTTGGGGGGCGGCAGTTTGCGTCGTCACGTCAGGCCTCCGGCGCGCAGCGCGGCAGCGGCGTGTCCGGGAAGCCCCTCGCCGCGCGCGAAGACCGCCACGTCGCCCGCGAGCGCCGCTGCCGCGTTAGGCGAGACGCGCTGGTACGTGGTCCAACGCACGAAGTCGAGCGGCGATAGCCCTGAGTACGAGCGCGCCAGGCCGCCCGTCGGCAGCACGTGGTTCGCGCCGGTCATGTAGTCTCCGAACGACACGGACGACCCGCCGCCGACGAACACCGTTCCCGCGTTGCGGATCCGTGCGAGCGCGGTGTCGGGCTGTGCGAGTGCAAGGAGCAGATGCTCGGGCGCGTAGTCGTTCGCGAACGCGATCGCTTCATCGGCTGACGCCGCCGAGAGCACGCCGCCGTGGTGCGCGAGTGCGTTCGCGATGATCTCGCGACGCGGCTGGTCCGGCAGGATGGCGTCGAGCGCTTCCGTTAGGCGGCGCGCGGCGCCGTCGCCGATCGCCACCGCGACGACGCATGCCCGCGGGTCGTGCTCGGCCTGTGCCACGAGCTCCAGGGCTGCCGCGCGCGGATCGCATGTGTCGTCCGCCAGCACGAGCAGCTCGCTCGGTCCGGCAGGCGAATCGATCGACACGGCGCCCGTCACCTGCAGCTTCGCCTCGGCGACGTACGCGTTCCCGGGGCCGATGATACGATCGACGCGCGGAATCGATTCGGTGCCGTAGGCCATTGCTGCGATCGCCGTCGCGCCTCCTGCGGCGAACACGCGATCCACCTGCGCGATCGCCGCGGCGGCAAGCACGAGCAGCGACGGCGCCGAACCGTGTGCCGGAGAGCACAGCACGACCTCGCGCACGCCCGCCGAGCGTGCCGGCACCGCACCCATCAGCACGCTGCTCGGGTACGCCGCGCTACCGCCGGGTGCATACACGCCGACGCGCGCGAGCGGATCGGGTCTGCGCCCAACGACGACGCCCGGCTCCGGCTCGCACTCGAACGGCACGGGACGCAACGCCGCGTGCACGCACGCGAGGTTGCGCGCCGAGCGCTCCATCGAGCGGCGCAAGTCGGCGTCGACGTCGTCCAATGCGCGCATCCACTGCGGGCGCGGTACCTCGATCGAGTCGAGCGACGCGCCGTCGTAGCGTACGGCGATTTCGCGTAAGGCGGCGTCGCCTCGGGCGCGCACGTCGGCAATAATAGCCGCTACCTGCTCGCGGATCGCCGCGTCGGTCGACGTGGATCGCTCGCACAGCTGCCTATAGGTCGATGCCTCGAGGTCGCGGATGCGCCCGCGGTAGCGGAGCGCCACGGTTTGCGTCGCGCTCATGGCATGAGCCTCTCGATGCGCGTGACGAGAATCCCTTCGGCATCGAGTGCCTTGAGCTCGGCAACGGTCCGATAGACCTGCGCGGCCGGCACCACCGCGTGGACCGCGACGTGCTCGCCGCTGTTCATGATGTCGACCACCGTTGGGCCGTTGAGTCCCGGCAGGACGCGCTTCACCGCCGGCAGGCGGGTGCGCGGCACGTTGGCCATGAGGTAGCGCTGCCCGCGCGCGCGCAGCACCGACTGCAGCGCACCCACCAGCTCCTCGAGTGCGCGCCGGTCGGCTCCGTTAGGCGCGGCACCGTCCGGGGCGACGATCATGCGGGCCGACGACTCGCAGATCGTCGCGACCTCGTGCAGTCCGTTCACGCGCAACGTCGATCCGGTGGAGACGAGATCCACGATCACGTCCGCGATCCCAATGTGCGGCGCGATCTCGGCCGCGCCGGACACGGGCACGATCTCGACGTTGCGGGCGGCGCCGGAAAAGTAGCGCCGCGCGAGCCGCGGGAAGCTGGTCGCGACACGCGCACCATCCGGGATGGCGTCGACCGACTCGATCTCACTGCTGTCGGTCGCCGCGACCACGAGGCGGCATTTGCCAAACTCGAGGTCCGCGAGCGTGCAGAGCGCGCGATCGGACTCGGCGATGAGGTCCGCGCCGGTGATGCCCGCGCCGGCCGCGCCGTCGGCGACGAACTCGGGAATGTCCTGCGCGCGCACGAAAATGGCCTCGAAGAGATCGCCGAGCGTCGCGGTGAGCGCGCGTTCGTCGCGGGCGCGCACGTCGACGCCGGCGTCGCGAAAGAGCTCGCGCGTGTCGTCGGCCAATCGGCCTTTGTTGGGCAATGCGATACGGAGCACGTGTTTGATCGTTGGGCAACAAAAAAAGGCCCGTCCATGACTGGACGGGCCGCAGCGTGGCGTGAATGCTGGATGCTTACCGAATCATCCGCATACGCGCATCGCCCCGACCCGTCGGGCCGTGGTGATGAAGCGCGTGATGGTGGGTGACGCGTGCAAGCTGCATGTCGGCAACGTACGCGCGGTGCGGCTGAATGTCAAACTGTGTCGTTTGTGTGTACTGGTACGTTGGACTGATCAGGTCGACGTGAAGGCGTGCGCCTCGTCTCGGCGAGCAAGCGAGGACCGCAGAACTGTCCGGGATTCCCTGATTGCTGCGCTCTCGCTGCCTCAGAATATTGGTTCCGCGTTCATCGCACGGATAGCGATGAACGGAGCTTTCCCGCGGGACGCCGTCGGAAGGCAGTCCATCGACAATTCGGCGTCGATGAACGGATTGTGAGGTCGCTGGCCACAATCGAGGCCCCGAGATCCAGGGGCACCTGAGTCGGGTCCGTACGACAAGGGCAAGATTGTTGTATCTGACCGCGCTCCCATCGATTTCACAATCGACGGCGAGGTGGATGACCGAACCGAACGAACGACGATCGCCAGCGAAAGGGCCCCCACACCGGTCGCAATACCGGTGTGGGGGTTCCGTTTTGTGCGGCATCGCATCACAAGGTAGTCGTTAGGCACATCGCGTGCTCGCGCCTCGGGGTTCCCCGGACAGCCTGTCCGCCAGAACGCGACGGCGCGGGCTGCGCGGTGCGTGCTAGAGTGCATTCGATGTCACGCCGGGTCACTCTTCGAGGAGGCGACATGCGCTGGTCTTGGAAGCTCGGGCGGATTGCGGGCATCGAGCTCCGCGTTCACGCCACGTTCCTGCTGCTGCTCGCCTGGGCGGCGCTCACGTACTACCGGCTCGGCGGAACGACGGAAGCGGCCCTGCGCGGCGTGGTGTTCACGCTCGCGTTGTTCGCGTCGGTCGTGCTCCACGAACTGGGGCACGCGGTCGCTGCACGGCGTTTCGGCGTGCCGACGCGGGACATTACGCTGCTTCCCATCGGCGGTGTGGCGCGGCTCGCGTACATCCCACGGCAGCCCAAGCAAGAGCTGGTCATCGCGCTCGCCGGGCCGCTCGTGACGCTGCTCATCGTGCTCGCGCTGTACGGCATCGGCCTCGGCTTCTCGCTGCCTAACGGAACCATCGATGCGGCCTTGGGCGCACGAGGCGGATTCGTGGGACAGCTCATGTGGGCGAACGTGTTCCTGCTCGTGTTCAACCTGCTGCCGGCGTTCCCGATGGATGGCGGGCGCGTGATGCGCGCCGCCCTCGCGTTGCGCGGCGACTACGCGAAAGCGACGAACGCAGCGGCACGCGCCGGCCGTGCGTTCGCGCTCCTCTTCGGGTTGGTCGGGCTGCTCTACGATCCGTTCCTCGTCCTCATCGCGCTCTTCATCTGGCTCGGCGCCGCCGGAGAAGCCGCCGACGAGAGACTGCATTCGTCACTCGAGGGCGTACCCGTGGAGCAATTGATGATCCGCGATGTGCAAACGCTCTCGCCGCGCGACACCCTCGGCGTGGCTCTCCGACACGTCCTCGCCGGCTTCCAGCACGACTTTCCGGTCATCGACAACGGAAATATCGTCGGGATCCTTACCAGAGCCGCGCTCGTCAAGGCGCTCGCACGCCACGGCGAAAATGAGCTCATTGACGAGGTCATGGACCGCGGCTTCCAGACAGCCGCACCGGGTGAGTTCGTCGAAGGCGCGCTGGCGCGACTCCGCGACAGTGACTGTCGCACGATCCCGGTGATCGCGGATCATCGCCTCCAAGGCGTGCTCACGCTGGACAACATCGGGGAGTTCGTGATGATCAACAGCGCGCTGCACGGCGCGACGTAAAGCCCGCGACCCACTGGCGCACCGATGCGATGATCACGGCTGAGAGGAACATGCCGGCCGCGAGCAGCACGATCATCGGGCCTGTTTCCGTACGGTATCGCGCGGCGAGCCAGCTTCCGGCCAACGTGCTGAACACCGCGCTCGCCGCCGAGAGCACGAGCATCTGCGTGAGATTTCGCGCCAGGACGCGTGCCGCGGCCGGCGGAATGATCAGCAACGAACCCATGAGGAGCACGCCGAGGTAGCGCAGCCCGAGTGCGACCGTGAGACTCAGGGTGAGCAGATACAGGAGATCGAGCCGCCTAACGTCGACTCCGCTCGCGTGGGCCATGTCGCCCGATACCACGGCGAGCACGAGCTGATCCTTGGCCACACGCACGAAGAGCATGACGAGGATCGCACCCGCGATACCGGCGGCCATTTCCCAAGGCGCGAGCCGTCCGGGCGCGCCGAAGAGGGCGTCGATGAGCTGCTCGCCGCTGGTAATTAGCGCGCCTGTCGCGAGCGCGGCAGAAAACACGACCCCGATCACCGCGTCCGTACTGAGGCGGGTGCGACGTTGCAGCGCCCAGATGAGCACGGCCCCAGCGAGGAGCGCGGCGACCGCGCCGATCAGCGGGTCGATTCGCAGGAGAATCGCCACACCGATCCCCGGGAGCGCGACGTGCGACAGCGCATCCGCGGCCAGCGTCATTCGGCGCAACAGGACGAACGATCCCAGGAGTCCCGCCGCGAGCGCCATCGAGGACGCCACGAGCACCCCGCTAGCGCTCATGGTCGTCGTGGCGAAAGAAAGCGATGGGCTCACCGTACGCCTCGGCGAGCATCTCCGATGTCAGCAACTCGCGCGGCACCCCGAAATACTTGTGCTCCCGAGTTAGGCAGAGGACGTGCGTCGCGTACCGGTACACCACACTCAAGTCGTGGGAGATGAGCAGCACCGTGATCCCGTCGTCGCGGCGGAGGCGATCGAGCGTCGTGTTGAGACGTTCCTGGCCCGGTTGGTCGACGCCAGCCGTCAGCTCATCCAGCAGGAGCACGTTGGGCTCGCCGAGCAAAGCCGACGCCATCAAGAGCCGCTGAAACTGTCCACCGGACAAGGTTCCGATGAGCCGGGGCAGCGCTTCGGGTGGCAGGCCGGCGCGTGCGACCGCGCCCGCTATCGCGGCACGCGACGCACCGCCGAGCCGCGCGCGCGCCTCGAGGAGGTCCATGGCGGCGATGGGGACATCGCGCTCCATGTCGAGCTTTTGCGGAACGTATCCGATGCGCGCTCCTGTCGCCCATCGAACGGTGCCCTCGTGCGGAATGGCTCCGATGAGCGCGCGAAGTAGCACCGTTTTCCCCGAGCCATTCGGGCCAATGACGGCGACCGCCGACCCGCGATCGACGACGAACGACAAATCGCGAAGCACGGCGACGCCGTCGAACTGGACCGAGAGATCGTCCACCGTCAAGACCGGTTCGCGCACGGCCTCACCACGCGGCCCCGGTGCTAACGCAGCGTCCGCCACCGTGTCGGGCGGTATCGAGCGCGTCGGCATTTCATGCATGCTCGAGCAAGAACGATTCCGATGTCATGCCTGCACACGCGTTTCGGCGTCCCCGACCGCTTGCAGTTCGGCTCGGTCTGTTGTGCCAGTCGCGGTCCATTGCCGGCGAAGCGCCGAAGCCAGAGGATCGGTGATGTCGATGCCGTTCGAAAAATGGGGAATCGTGTTGGTCGTGACGACGCGCGCCGCGCCGGCGGCGAGCATCGCGTCGTGTGCGCCGGCTGTGAACAAGGCGTGGACGCCGATGCAAACGGCGGATGCCCGCGTCGTCGGAAAGCGCTTTTGCGTCTGGACTAACGCGGCGATCATCGTTCGGCCCGTCGATATGATGTCATCGACCAGGACCGGCGTGCGCCACTCTTCGCTCGGCGTATCCGGCAGTGTCACCACGACGTGGGTGTCGTTCTGCCGCTCCTTCCGCAGTACGATGAACGGCGCGTTCGCGGTGGTTGCAACGAGGCGTGCCCATTGCCGGCTCTCCTCGTCGGGACCAATGATGAGCGGTTGAGGAACGTGCGCGCGAATCCAGCTGCCGATCGCCTCGGCAACATGGAGGGCTGTGGCGGGGATCTTGTAGATCTCCGACAGTCGCGAAATTCTGTGCAAGTGCGGATCGATCGTGAGCAGCCACTGCGCCTCGAGCGAGATGAGATCTGCGAGAATGCGCGCCGTGACCGCTTCGCCGGGATGAAACTGCGTGTCCTGCCGCATGTAGCACAAATACGGCGCGACGACGCCAGTGCTTCGCGCACCCTGCGCCCGCGCCGCTCCGACGACGAAGAGGAGCGGCAGCACTTTCTCGTTCGGTTCAGCCAACGTGCACACCACGGCAACGTCGCGGTCCTTGGGATCGGTCTTGAGTCGGACGTACGTCTCGGCATCGGGGAACGACCGGACCGAGAGCTCGCCAACTTCAGCGCCGATCGCGAGCGCGAGCCGCTCTGTCATCACCTGGTTCTCGGGGAGGGCGAACAGCAGCGGTGAGCTGGTCGACATCAGGAATCCTCGAGCGCGATGACCTGCGGATTGGCTGCCAGGTACGTTCTCGCGTAGTCCAGTTCGCCCGCCGACTCGGCGTGCAGCGTCAAGAGTGGTTGATCGCGCTCCACTCGATCGGCGATTTTCGCGTGTAGCACGAGTCCCGCCGCGGGAGCGCGGGGCGCGCCTGCCAGTTTCGCGATGCGTGCAAGCCGGCGATTGTCGATGCCGGCGATGCATCCGCGGCGTGTCGCGCGAACGTCGTACGTGAAGGCGGCGCGCGGAGGCGTGCGCATTCCGCCCTGCGCCTCACAGATCTTTTCGAACTTGGCGAGGGCGCGCCCGCTCGTTAGCACGTCGGTTGCCTTGGCACAGCCCGATCCGACCGTCGCGATGCCGCCGAGCTCCAGCACGTGACCGGCCAGCAGCAGGGCGCGATCCCGCAAGTCCGCCGGGGCGTCGTCCGCGCCGCGCAGGACGGAGAGCACATCGGTCGCTTCGAGTGCGGGGCCGATGCCGCGACCCACCGGTTGCGTGCCGTCGCTACGGATCACGCGCAACTCGGCGCCGAGTTCTCGCGCGACCGCGTTGAAGAGCGCGTCGAGCGCGTCCGCAGAAGCGATTGACCGAACTTTGGCCGTCGGTCCGATCGGCATGTCGATGACGATGTGCGTCGAACCTGCGGCGACGTTCTTGGAGAGCACCGAGGCGACCAGTTGGGTGCCGCTATCCAAATCGAGCGGCCGCTCGACGCTGATGATGATGTCGTCGGCCGGCGCGAGGCGGACGCGGCCGCCCCAGACGATACAGGCGCCTTCGCGTTCGACGACGCGCCGCATGCGCGCCAGGTCGAGGTCGACCGGCGCCACCGTTTCCATGGCGTCCGCGGTCCCGGCGGGCGACGTGATGGCGCGCGACGACGTCTTCGGCATCGTTAGGCCGCACGCCGCGACGATCGGCGCGACGATCATGCTCGTGCGATTGCCGGGAAGGCCGCCGACGCAGTGCTTGTCGACGATCGGCGAGCGGCCCCAGTAGAGGCGTTCACCGGTGTCGATCATTGCGCGGGCGAGCGCCGTCGTCTCCGCGGCGTCGGGCCTGACGCCGGCAAATGCGGTGACGAAAGCGGCGAGATCGATGTCGGAATAGCTGCCGGCGACGATGTCGCGCACGATCGCATTCAGGGCGTCGCTGTCGAGTCGCGCGCCGTAGACTTTCGCGCGCACGTGACCGAGCGACTCGAGAGGTGGTGCGTACGAAAGGCGGACCAGGTCGCCGTCGGACGCGTCCACGTGCGACCACGCCACCTCGGAGAGCGAGGCTTCGTCGGGCCCGAGAAGGTTGGACGTGGTCACGCTCAAGGTGGCGATGATGGACTTGTGTCGATGGGTGACCTGTATGCGCGCCTGTGCCATCCAGCCTTCGGAGCGGCAGACCGGCGAGCTCGACGCGAGGAACACGACTGGCTCTTGATAGGTGTCGATGCCGAGGCGCTTGAGGCGGACGACATTCGCTTCCTGGTGCGCAGCACGTGACATTCGGTGCCTAACGTTGGGGTCGCTGGCCGGCTCTCTCCACCAAGTCTATGGACGCGCTGCCGGGGCACGCTGTAGGCGACGCCCTGAGCGGACGTCAGGACTTCCTTTACCCGATGTGGTGCCAACGCCGACTGCCGCGGCGCCGCGCCGGTGGCACGTTGTCCATCGTCCCTCACAGTTGGTGAACGATGCACGCACCCTTCGTGGACCGGCATGAGGCCGGTCGGGCATTGGCCGCAAAGCTCCAGCAGTACGTCGACCAGCCCAACGTTCTCGTCCTCGGCCTGCCGCGGGGCGGCGTGCCGGTGGCGTACGAGGTCGCGGTAGCGTTAGGCGCTCCGCTGGACGTGTTCGTGGTGCGGAAGCTGGGGGTACCCGGTCACGAGGAGATGGCGTTCGGCGCCATCGCGAGCGGAGGCGTGCGGGTGCTCGACCCGGTCGTCATCGCCCAGCTCCGGATTCCGGACGCCGCGATCGAGGCGGTGACGCGGGAGGAGCGCAGGGAGCTCGAGCAGCGCGAGGAGCTCTATCGGCCCGAACGCCAATTCAGCAGCGTCGCCGGTCGGACCGTGATTCTGGTCGATGATGGCATTGCGACCGGCGCGAGCATGTATGCCGCCGTCCGTGCGCTGCGGCAGGAGCGGCCGGCGAAGATCGTCGTCGCGACGCCCGTGGCCTCGGCCGACGCGATCCGCGCACTGGCCAACGTTGCCGACGACTGCGTGTGCGTCATGCGGCCGGCGATCTTCCAAGCCGTGGGGCTGTGGTATCTGCACTTCGATCAGACGTCGAACGACGAGGTCCGACGGCTGCTGCGCGAGGCGCGCGATCGGACGACAGGCCTGACCGCGGCGGGCAACGCCCGTCTCGGTGCCGATGCCTAACAACGACGCCGGCTCGGCCGTTCGCACGCAGAAGCTCACGCGGTCGTTCGGCGATCTCGTGGCCGTCGATGCGATGGATGTGGTCGTGGCGGGCGAACGGATCTTCGGTCTGCTCGGTCCGAACGGCGCAGGCAAGTCGACGGCCATCAAGATGCTCACGACGTTGCTGCCACCGACGTCGGGGACCGCGGTGGTCGCCGGCCATGACATTCGACGAGAACCGGCCGACGTCCGTCGCCACATCGGGTATGTGCCGCAACTCGTGTCGGCAGACGGAACGCTCACCGGGGTAGAGAATCTGCTCCTCTCCGCGCGCCTCTACGACATCCCCGGCAGCGAATGTCGCGAGCGCATTCGGGAGTCGCTCGAGTTCATGGGCCTCACCGAGGCAGCCCGCTCGCCCGTTCGCACGTATTCGGGCGGGATGGTGCGCCGCTTGGAGTTGGCGCAGGCGATGCTGCACCGGCCGGCGGTGCTCTTCCTCGACGAGCCGACCATCGGACTCGATCCCATCGCGCGCCACGCGGTCTGGGGACGACTTCGCGCCTCTCGCCGACAGTACTCCATGACGGTCGTGATCACGACGCACGACATGGAAGAAGCGGACGAGCTGTGCGACGAGCTGGCGATCATGCACGCCGGCCGGATCGTGGCCCGCGGCACACCGTCGGCGCTCAAGCACGGCATTTCGCCTAACGCAACGCTCGACGATGTGTTCACGAAATACGCGGGCGCGAGCCTGGAGGAAGGAGGCAACTACCGTGACACTCTCCGCACCCGTCGCACAGCCACTCGGTTGGGCTGAGCGTTCCACGGCGGCGCGCTTCCTCCGCCACAGCGGCGCGATCGCCGCGGTGGAATTGGACAAGCTCCTGCGCGATCCGACCGAGATCCTCACGCGCGCCATTCAGCCGTCGCTCTGGCTCATCGTCTTCGGCGAGGTGTTCACGCGGACGCGCGCCATTCCAACCGGGTCGCTGAGCTATCTGGACTTCATGGCGCCGGGCGTGTTGGCCCAAAGCGTACTGTTCACGGCGATCTTCTACGGAATAGCCGTGATCTGGGAGCGAGATCTCGGGATTGTCCACAAGCTGCTCGTGAGCCCCGCATCTCGGGAAGCGCTCGTGTTCGGTAAGGCACTCGCCGCCGGGCTTCGTGCCCTCACTCAGGCGGTCTTCATCGTGCTGCTGGCGCTGATTCTCGGCGTCCACCTGCGCTTGGACGTGGGGAGTCTCGCCGGTGTCGCGCTCGTCGTGATGCTTGGCGGCGCACTCTTTTCCACGTTCTCGTTCGTGATCGCCTGTCTCGTCAAGACACGCGAGCGGTTCATGGGAATCGGGCAGGTGTTGACGATGCCGCTCTTCTTCGCCAGCAACGCGATCTATCCGCTGTCGATGATGCCGAATTGGTTGGCGCGCATCGCCCGGTTCAACCCGCTCACGTATCTCGTGAGCGCCCTGCGCAGCCTCATGCTCGTCGGACAGGGCGCATCGACTATCCCCCTGGATATTGGCGTGCTGTGTCTGGTGTTCGTGCTGCTGCTGCTCCTGGGCGCGCGCCTCTATCCGGGAATCGCGCGGTGAGAAGTCGTCGACGCGCGCTGCATCCACCGAGCGGAGGTCAGGCGATCTACCACGCGCGTCCGCTAATCGCCGACAGACAGTCAGGCTGGATCGCGCGAGAGTACACGACCATGCAACGTCGGCACTGATGCCAGGCAGGAGGACACCATGACGACGCAACAACAAACCATCGGACTCCGGATACCCGCGCGCGGCGTGACGCTGGACGGAGACCTGATCGCTCCGGAGATGCCGGCGGGCATCATCGTTTTTGCACACGGCAGCGGCAGCAGCCGACTGAGTCCGCGGAACCGACGAGTGGCGGCGGCTCTGCGCGCGTCCAATTTCGCGACGCTGCTGTTCGACTTGCTGACGCCGGAGGAAGAGGCAATGGATGCGGATACGGGGTATCTCCGCTTCGACATCGACTTGCTCGCGGCCCGGCTCGCGGAGGTGACGGACTGGTTGCTCTCCCGCGTGGAGACTCGTGACTTGAACATCGGCTTCTTCGGCGCGAGCACAGGCGCGGCGGCTGCGCTCGTCGCGGCGGCACTCCGGCCGAACGCCGTCGGGGCCGTCGTTTCTCGCGGCGGGCGTCCCGACCTGGCGGGCAACTTCTTGCCGATGGTGTATGCGCCGACGCTGCTCATCGTGGGCGGCAACGACCGCCCCGTAATCGGCATGAACGAAGCGGCGATGCGCCGAATGACGAACGCCAGGACGGAACTGGTGATCGTCCCAGGAGCCACGCACCTGTTCGAGGAACGGGGTGCGCTCGAGGAGGTGTCGAGGCTGGCGCGGGAATGGTTCGAGGTCAACCTCGTACGCGCGCGGCGAGCCCCGAGCTCGACGCCCGCTGGGCGGATGGGCTGACGTCGGCTGGCGGGTCTGCAATCGAACATCGTGAGGTCTTGGCCATGTTGTCATACCAGGAACTGGTTTCACTCTCTCGTGAGTTAGGCGACGAGCCTGTCCTCAGCGTCTATCTCGACGCCGCCTTCGATGACCCTGCCCAGCGAACCGCCTGGCGGGTGCAGGTCGACAATTCGATCAAGGCGATTCGTCGCGAACTCGAGGCCGCGTCGCATCAGGAAAAAATGAGCTTCGATCATTGCGTTCAGCTCCTGGAGCACGAGCTCGCGGCATTTTCGGGCGGAGTGGGCGCGCCGGGTTGGGTTGCGTTCATCACCGCTCACGGAGTGCGCCTGGCCGAGAAACTCCCGGCACCCATGCCGACGCTCGCCGTTTGGAGGAGAGGCGTTTTTGTCGCGCCGTACGTTCGCGTGCTGAAGCAGAGGCGGCCGGTCGTCGTCATCGTTGCCGACGCAGCGAGTGCGCGACTTTATCGCTATGCGACGGGACTCATGGCGCAGGCTGACACCGTTCATGCGCATGCGGTGATCGAAGCGCCAGTGCATATGGGCGACGCGCCGCGGATCGGTTTTCATGCCGGCACGCGTGGAGAAACCGGTCGCGACGCCGCGCAGTCCGCGCGTCTCGTCGCGACGGATCGGATGATGGAGGAAGTGACGCGACAAGGCGTGAAGATGGCTGGCCACGATGGGTGGCTGCTTGTCGGCGGCATCCCGGAGGTGAGCGCCCACATCGCGCAGGCACTCGAGCGACTCGCGCCCGAGCGGGTGCTGCGGCTGGAGGGGCTCGACATTCACGCGACTGATGCGCAGGTCCACGTGGCGGCGGAACGCGGCGCATCGCAATTGCGCGATGAAATGGATTTGCGCCGAGTGTCAGAGATCACCGGAGGTGCCGACGACCAACGACTCATCGCGCGAGGGTCGGCGGCGACGCGCCACGCGCTGGAGCAGGCGTCCGTCCGCGAGCTGTATCTCACGCCGCACTTCATCACGAACCAGATGGAGGACGCGGAGTTTTCTGTGCGCTCGGCGATGGCGCAGGACGCCGTGGTGGAGGAGGTGTCGCGCGCTGCCGCCCAACGCCTGGACGAATTTGGCGGTGTGGGTGCCCGCTTGCGCTACGCAGTTCCAGCGTAAGGCGCGGCTTCCACTCCGCTTGTCGTCGAGCGTCCCTCGCGCCGAATAACGCGGCGCGGACCTTCGCCGCGTGGGCAGGTCTCCCGGTGTGGCGGCCAGTGCGCCACGCCATATATTTGTCCGGACATAAGCCGCCGGCCTCGGCGGTACCGGACACAACGCGCCCGCCGCGTTCACGGTCCCTTCGACGCGAGCGGCCCAGCCACCGACGGAGATCCACCATGGACGAGAAACTCCGCAAGGAAGTCCGCATCCTGAAGGCGTACGCCATCCTCTCGTCGCTGCTCTTCGCCGTGCTCATCTTCGCGGCCTTCCGTTCACCCAAGATCGTGGACTTCGACCAGATCAACGCCCACCGCATCAACATCCGCGAGACGAACGGCACCATCCGCCTCGCCATCTCCAACACCGATGAATTCCCGGGCGGCACGATCGGCGGCGTCGAGCTCAAATACCGCAACGGGCATCGCGGGGCGGGGCTGCTCTTCTACAACGATGACGGCGACGAGAACGGCGGGCTCGTATACGAGACGCACGTGGTCAACGGCGTCCCGGAGGCCAACAGCACCATTCGCTTCGATCATTTCCGGCAGCAGGAAGCGGTGGGACTCAACTACGAGCAACACGGCGACACGAAAGAGTCCGGGCTTCTCGTGTGGGATCAGCCTAACGCACCGCTCACCGGCGACATGGCCCGCGACCTGAACCAGATCCAGACGATGAAGGACACCGCGGCGCAGCGGACGGCGTACAAGGCGTTCCAGCAGAAGTACGATCCGGCGTTCGGCCACTTCACCCAGCGCGTGTTCGTGGGCCGCACGCGCGACGACGAAGCGGCCGTGCTGCTCATGGACACCAAGGGCAAAGCGCGCGTGCGCCTGGCGGTGGACAGCGCCAACAACGCGTCGCTCCAGTTCCTGGACGCGAACGGGAAGGTCGTCTACCGGCTGCCTAACGACTCGACAGCGAAGTAAGCCGGTCAGTCGGCGGACAGGGCGCGGGCCGGGTCCGCGCGCGCGGCTCGACGCGCGGGCACCCAGCTCGCGAGCACGGTGATGCAGAGCAGCGCGACGGGCGCCGCGACGACGGTCGCGATTGCCGGCCGCGACAGGCCCGACTGCACCGACTCGATGTAGCGTGACAACAGGAGGAACGTCACAGCGCCGATCACCACGCCGGTGCCCGCCATCGCGACACCCTGTCGCGTCACGAACGCGGCCACGGTGCTCGGCAGCGCGCCCATCGCTATGCGAATGCTCATCTCCTTGGCGCGCGCGCTCACGAGATACGACAGCACACCGTACAACCCGATCGCCGCCAGGAGCAGCGCAATGGTTCCGGTGGTCGTGAGAATCGTCACCATGAACCAGAGTCGCGCCGTCGACTCGCGCAGCACGTCGGCCATCGGCTTGACGCGGAACGGCGGCACCGATGCGTCGACGTCCGCGATCGCGCGTTCGACGAGCGTGCGCATGGCGCGCGGATCGCCCGACGACCGGACGGCGAGCGCCATCACGCGCGTGACCACCGAGCGATTGGTGTCCGGCGAGATGACATTCGGCAGATAGACGACGCCCACGGTGGGACCGGCGAGCGACGTGTCGGCCACCGAACCGACCACGCCGATGACGGTGTACCAGGAGTCGCTCTTCGGGTCTTGCGTTAGGCGGATGCGGCGGCCTAACGCGCGCGCCCCGGTCGAGTCGCCCCAGTACAGGCGCGCGAGCGACCGGTCGATGATCGCCTCGTACGGCGGCTGTCTGCCGATGGGTTGGAAATCCCGACCGGCCACGAGCGGGATGCCGAGCGCGGTAAAGAATCCATCGCTCGCCGAGAGGGCGAGATCCGACGGCGGGAGCGTCGTCGACGTGCCTGGGTCTGCGTCGCTCCACACCGGCGTGTACGTCGAGCCGAGTCCGAACATCGGGAGCTTGGAGCTCACGCCGGCGGCCGTGACGCCCGGCAACTGACGCACGCGCGTGACGAGGCGCTGCGCGAAGTGCACCGCATCGCTGTCGTGCGGATAGGTGACGGTCGGCAGCGAGATCCACGCCGTGAGCGTGTGACTCGCGTCGAAGCCGGGATCGGCTCGACGCAGCCGATACGCGTTTTGCAGGAGGAACGCCGCGCCGGTCACGAGCAGGGTCGCGAACGCGACCTGCGTCACGACCAACGTGCGCCGCGCGCGCTGCCGGTCGCGCCCGGCTGTGCCGCCGCGCGAGCCGTCGCGCAGCCGCTTGCCGAGATTGCGCACGTCGAGGCGCAGCCACGCGATCGCGCTGCATGTAAAGGCCATCGCGATCGTGATCCCGATCGCAAACGCGACCGCGGATGGGTGCAGGCCAATCTCGGACAGGCGCGGAATGCCCTGCGGCGCGGCGCCCACGAGCTGGCGGATGCCGACGATCGCGATCGTGAGGCCGGCGGCTCCGCCCAACGCGCCTAACAACAGCGACTCGGACACGAATTGCGCCAGCACGCGCCGCGTGCTCGCGCCCAGCACCACGCGCAGCGCGAGCTCGCGCTGGCGTCCCTCGGCGCGGGTGAGGAGCAGGCTCGCGGCGTTGGCGAGCGCGATCGCGAAGAGCAGCACACCGGCGGACGCGGCGATGAGCGCGATGTTCCCGAACCCGCCCACCACGTCGTCGCGCATCGGGTGTATCACGATGCCCGCGCGGACCTGGCCCAGAAAATCCGTCAACCGCATCGACGGCGCGATGTCGGGATACAGCTCACCCATGCGCGGGATCAGCCGCGTGAGCTCGCGCCGCGCCTGCTCGATGGTGACGCCCGGTTTGAGGCGCGCGAACGACTGGTGCGCGAACGGTCCGCCGAACGCCGCAGCCGAATCGAGCGCGATGGGCGTCCACAGCTGGGTGACGTCGTCGGGGAAATGGAACGATGACGCCACGACGCCGACGATGGTGTGCGCACGACCATCGACCAGCAGCTGCTTCCCGATGACCTTGGGGTCGGCGCCGAACCGGCGTCGCCACATCCCCTCGCTGATCACCACCACCGGCGTCCCGTTAGGCACATCCTCGGCCGCGGTGTAGGGTCGCCCCGCGATGAAGCGGGCGCCGAGCAGCGGGAAAAGACTGGCCGTGGTCGCGGCGCCGTTGAGACGCTCGCCGTGTTCGTCGCCGCCGCGATTGGCCACGTTCACCGCGGTCCGGTCGAATGCGGCAATGCCCTCGAACGAATGCGAGAGACGCCGGATCGCAAAGTACGTGCTGAGCGATTGCGGCCCGAGCGGGAACCCCATGCCGGGCAGCGACCACCACACGCCCACGAGGCGGTCTGCGTTCGGATAGGGCAGGGGTCTCAGCATCACCGAATCCAGTACGGCGAAGACGGCCGTGGTCGCGCCGATGCCGATCGCGAGCGTCGCCGCAATGCTCGCCGTGAACGCCGGCGTGCGCCGCAGCTGTCGAAACGCGAAGCGGATGTCGCGTACGAGATTGTCGATCACACTGAAGCCCCGTGCGTCGCGCACCTCGTCGCGCCACGCATGCCCGCCGTCGATGGCGATCCTGGCCGCGCGCGCCGCGTCGGCGGGCGTCATGCCGCGTTGAACATTGTAGGCGGTCTCGAGCTCGAGGTGGGTGCGCAGCTCATCGTCGAATTCCGTCATGATGCGCTTGCGATGCACGGATTCCCACATGCGCGCAACGAAGGTGCGGGCGCGGTCCCTGCGTGTGACTCTCATGTCGCATCCATGACGAGGCTGACGGCGGCGACGAAGCGCTTCCAGCTCGCGAGCTCCTGGCCCAGCGCGCGACGGCCGGCGCTCGTGATGGCGTAGTATTTCGCGCGCCGATTGTTCTCGGTGGTGCGCCAATGGGTGGAGACCCATCCGCGCTGTTCGAGGCGGACGACGG
>Ga0187809_10000732_pt1 | contig 16674 bp, 21 predicted proteins | sample NC_wetland_sal_i_8_FD_132415 | JGI IMG/M metagenome (GOLD analysis project Ga0187809, IMG submission 132415) | Wetland sediment microbial communities from Neuse River Estuary, North Carolina, USA - ASW_4 | ecosystem: Environmental > Aquatic > Freshwater > Wetlands > Sediment | place: USA: North...
CGCTGGATCGTCGCGGAACGACGTGATGGCGTCCGCGTCGATGACGACGCCCTTGCAACCCGTATCCCTCCCTCGCAGGAGCGCGAGCGTAAACCGGCGCGCCTCTTCGCCGGCGCCGAATCCAGGGCCGATCACATAGGAGGAAGGCTTCCGATCGCGTGCAAAGTCGACCAGGTCTTCCACCGTCTCGACCCGCCGGAGCATGATCGCGGTCAGATGCGCCGCGTTGACCTGCATGGCGGCGGGAGGCGACAGGACGGTGACGGCCCCCGCCCCTGCCCTTGCCGCGGCGAGCGCCGCCAAGCGCGCCGCGCCGGTCGCGGATGGCCCGCCCGAAAAGACGCAGGCATGGCCGCGCGCATACTTATGCGCGTCGAAAGCCGGAAAAGGCAGCGCGGACAGCCAGAGGCCGGGATCGTTCTCATATGTGAGCAGACCGATGGTCTTGATCGCTCCCTTGCTTATTCCAATATCGGCAACAATCGTTTCGCTGCAAAAAGACCGGCCTGGTTCAAGAAGATGGCCGGGTTTCTTGCGAAAGAAAGTCACGGTGAAATCGGCGGGAAGCGACGCTCCCAGGATCCTGCCGCTGTCGCCCGAGACGCCCGATGGGAGATCGACCGCAAGGACGGGAGCCCTGCTCTCTCCGCCTTTCCCCAACGCAGAGGCGGCCTCGCCTGTGATCGGCTTCGACAAGCCAGCGCCGAACAACGCATCAACAATCAATCTCGATCGTTCCGGACGGAACTCTGCGAGCGACCGTGCCTCGATCGGGCAGGCTTGCGATGCAAGCGCCGCATCCGTTCCGGCGCGCGGCGTTCCGAGCGCCCAAACGCTCACTCGAACACCCGCTTCGGAGAGAAGACGCGCCACGACATAGCCGTCGCCGCCATTGTTGCCCGGCCCGCACAATATGTCGACGCCGCTTACTTCCGGAAACCGCTCCAGAACCACCGCGGCGATAGCAGCACCGGCGTTGCGCATCAGCGTGTATCCGCCCCCGGGCAGATCGGCGATCGTCAGCGCATCGGCCTCGGCCATTTCACGCGGGGTCAGGAGTTCGAGGCGCATCGAATCGTCGATCATTTCGGGTGCGGTAGATAGTCCGGAGGCCAAGGATAGGACCGACTGTAAATGCGGCAACCGAAAATGCGAAATCAAGCGATGGCAACGATATAATCATCCTGCCTGTTTTGTAGGCATTTCCGCCATCCTCCGTCGCCGGCTTTCTATTTTCGACTCCGCTCTCGCGTCATGTTATGGCGTTCGGAGACAAACCGCCGACCTGTTTGAATGAATTTCGAAAAGTGGACCGAATGCGGGTCCATCTGGCATGCTTCATGCTTGACGGTTTGCGGAAGCGGATGGTGTCGTTCGTCCTACGAAAGAAATAGAGGCCAAGGCGCATGAAAAAGATCGAGGCAATTATAAAGCCCTTCAAGCTCGATGAGGTGAAGGAAGCTCTTCAGGAGGTCGGGCTCCAAGGCATCACCGTTACCGAGGCAAAAGGCTTCGGCCGGCAAAAGGGCCATACGGAACTTTACAGGGGCGCCGAATATGTCGTCGATTTTCTCCCCAAGGTGAAAGTCGAAGTCGTGTTGAACGACGAAAGCGTCGAGGCCGCTATTGACGCCATTCGCAACGCAGCGCAGACAGGCCGCATCGGGGACGGCAAGATCTTCGTCTCCAACGTCGAAGAGGTCATTCGCATCCGGACGGGCGAAACCGGCCCCGACGCCATCTGATTTTTTCAGCCGATTTTCAAGCGTCATCATAGGGAAAGAAGCATGACGACAGCATCCGACATCTTGAAGCAGATCAAGGACAACGAAGTGAAATTCGTCGATCTGCGCTTTACCGATCCGAGGGGCAAGCTCCAGCACCTGACGATGGATATCGCCGAGGTGGATGAGGACATGTTCGCCGACGGCGTTATGTTCGACGGCTCCTCCATCGCCGGCTGGAAGGCGATCAACGAAAGCGACATGGTGCTGATGCCGGATACCGAGACGGTCCATATGGACCCGTTCTTCGCGCAATCCACCATGGTCGTGCTGTGTGACATCCTCGATCCGGTCTCTGGCGAATCCTATAATCGCGACCCGCGCGGCACGGCGAAAAAGGCCGAGGCCTATATGAGGGCCGAAGGCATCGGCGACACGATCTATGTGGGGCCGGAAGCCGAATTCTTCGTCTTCGACGACGTGAAATACAAGGCCGATCCCTACAATACCGGCTTCAGGCTCGATTCCTCCGAACTGCCGTCGAACGACGACACCGACTATGAGACCGGCAATCTCGGCCACCGCCCGCGCGTCAAGGGCGGCTATTTCCCCGTCCCGCCGATCGATTCCTGCCAGGACATGCGCTCTGAAATGCTTTCGGTGATGGCCGAGATGGGGGTGCGCACCGAGAAGCACCATCACGAGGTCGCCGCGGCCCAGCACGAACTCGGCCTGAAGTTCGACACGCTGGTGCGCAACGCCGACAAGATGCAGATCTACAAATATGTCGTGCACCAGGTCGCCAACGCCTATGGCAAGACCGCGACCTTCATGCCGAAACCGATCTATGGCGACAACGGCTCAGGCATGCATGTGCACCAGTCGATCTGGAAAGAGGGCAAGCCGACCTTCGCCGGCAACGAATATGCCGGCCTGTCGGAAAGCTGCCTCTACTATATCGGCGGCGTCATCAAGCACGCCAAGGCGATCAACGCCTTCACCAATCCGCTGACCAATTCCTACAAGCGCCTGGTGCCCGGTTTCGAAGCGCCGGTGCTGCTCGCCTATTCGGCGCGCAACCGCTCGGCGTCGTGCCGCATTCCCTTCGGCACCTCGCCGAAGTCGAAGCGCGTGGAAGTGCGCTTCCCTGATCCGGGCGCAAATCCCTATCTCGCCTTCGCCGCGCTGCTGATGGCCGGCCTTGACGGCATCAGGAACAAGATCCATCCCGGCCAGCCGATGGACAAGGATCTCTACGACCTGCCGCCGAAGGAACTGAAGAAGATCCCGACGGTATCGGGCTCGCTGCGCGAGGCGCTGATGAACCTAGACAAGGACCGCGCCTTCCTGAAGGCCGGCGGCGTCTTCGACGACGACCAGATCGACAGCTTCATCGAACTGAAGATGGCCGAGGTGCTGCGTTTCGAGATGGCCCCCCACCCGGTCGAATTCGACATGTATTATTCGGTCTGACCCACAGCTCAACCTGATCCGATGAAGCCGCGGCTGCCCTGCCGCGGCTTTTCTCTTTCCGAGCCGCAGGACTATGGCCTCCCGGTCCCATGGCCATATCCAGCTTAGCCTCACCGCGCTATAAGCCGGCTATCATCTATTTGCCGGAAAAACCGGAATGTCCACGCCGATCCTCATCGCCATCCTGTTCGCGGCCCTCCTCCACGCAGCATGGAACGCGCTCCTGAAATCCCAACCCGACAAGATGGCGGGCGCGCTTGCGGTCTCGATCGGCAGTTCGGTCATGGCGCTGATCTGTCTTGCCTATACAGGGCTGCCGGGTCGCGCGGCATGGCCGCTCGTTGCCGGTTCGGCCGTCCTCCACACGGGCTACTTCCTGTTCTTGACGAGCGCTTATCGCGTCGGCGATCTGGGCCAGGTCTATCCTGTCGCGCGCGGGGTAGCGCCACTGATCACCGCCGCCGGGGCAGTCCTCCTGCTGGGAGAGACGCTGACGCCATTGGAAACCGCCGCGGTGGCGATCATCGGCCTCGGCCTGATCAGCCTTGTCCTGACGGCTAAGACGGATGGTCGGCTGAATGTGGCGTCATGCGCGCTGGCGCTTGTTACGGGCCTCTTCATCTCCGCCTATTCCTTGAACGACGGCACCGGCGCGCGCCTCGCCGGCAACAGCCTCGCCTATTACAGCGCCGCCGCTCTCCTGAACTCAGCCGTGATGTGCGTCGGCATGTCGTGTTTCCGGCGCGATGTCGTCCCCGCGGCGCTCAGAAACTGCCGGCGGTCGCTGTGGATCGGCGGTCCGCTCTCCTTCATCGCGTATGCGCTGATCACCTGGGCGTTCACGCAGGCGCCGATCGCGCTCGTCTCGGCGTTGCGCGAAACCAGCCTTGTCTTCGCGCTTATTATTGGCACGCTCTTCCTGAAGGAGCGCATCAATCTGGGAAAGATCATCTCTGTTTTCGTGACGCTCTCCGGCGCGGTGCTGCTCCGGTTGCAGAGTTGACGCATTGGGCTCCCGCTCTCGGGAAACGGCCTCCCTCGCGACCATATAGCGCCACAAAAAGGCCCGGCGTTTCCGCCGGGCAAAATCGTCGGGGGGGACGAAGGACTTACGCCGCCGCCTTCTTTTCCGCGCTTGTCGGCACTTCGGCAATCGTCTTCAGGATCTGCGAGGCGATCTGGTAGGGGTCGCCCTGGCTGTTCGGGCGGCGGTCCTCAAGGTAGCCTTTGTAGCCATTGTTGACGAAGGAATGGGGCACGCGGATCGAGGCGCCGCGATCGGCTATGCCATAGCTGAACCTGTTCCACGGCGCCGTCTCGTGCTTGCCGGTCAGACGCAGATGATTGTCCGGGCCGTAGACAGCGATGTGGTCCATGAGGTTTTTCTCGAAGACCCCCATGAGCGCCTCGAAATAATCCTTGCCGCCGGTCTCGCGCATATAGCTGGTCGAGAAATTGCAATGCATGCCCGAGCCGTTCCAATCCGTGTCGCCGAGCGGCTTGCAATGGAACTCGATGTCGATGCCATATTTCTCGGTCAGGCGCAGCAGCAGGTAGCGCGCGATCCACATCTGGTCGGCGGCCGTGCGGGAACCCTTACCGAAAATCTGGAACTCCCACTGGCCCTTCGCCACCTCGGCATTGATGCCTTCATGGTTGATGCCGGCGGCCAGGCAGAGATCGAGGTGCTCCTCGGTCAGCTTGCGGGCGATGTCGCCGACATTCTTGTAGCCGACGCCGGTATAATACGGGCCTTGCGGCGCAGGAAAACCGGACTCGGGGAAGCCGAGCGGGCGGCCGTCCTTATAGAAGAAATATTCCTGCTCGAAGCCGAACCAGGCGCCGTCGTCGTCGAGCACGGCGGCGCGCTTGTTCGAGGGATGCGGCGTCACGCCGTCCGGCATCATGACCTCGCACATGACGAGCGCGCCGTTCGTGCGCGCCGGGTCCGGATAGAGCGCGATCGGCTTCAGCACGCAATCCGACGAATGGCCCTCCGCCTGCATGGTGGAGGAGCCGTCAAAACCCCAAAGCGGCAATTGCTCCAGCGTCGGGAATTCCGCGAATTCCCTCACCTGGGTCTTGCCGCGCAGGTTTGGCGTCGGCGTGTAGCCATCCAGCCAGATATATTCGAGCTTGTACTTCGTCATTTTCACCTCGCGTCGATGTTTGGAACCGGGCGGTTCCGAAAGCGTTTCGCCGGGGAAAGCCGGCAGCCGATCAAGGCATAGCAACAGACGTGCCAATCCGACGTGGGATATGGAAAAAAATCGACGGGACTCATCTACGGCGGAGCGTGGATGCCTTTTCCGTCGACAGATCGGTGAAGTGACTGCAAAATGTGCAGATGCAGACAATAAATTAGGCAAACTGCTCAATATTCTTGCAAATGCGCTTTCCTTTCCCAGTTAAATGGCGGATAGTTTGAGAAGGAGGGAGCTTGCCATGAACAATACCTCACATCGGCAGACCGCTCAAATTCTAGTCTTTCCGCTGGCGCGGCGGCTCGCTGCCAAAAATTTAAGCAAACGCGCCAAATTTGCGGCAGAACTCGCTACGATGCGGGCCGAGAAAGCCGTCGCTATCGATGGCTGGTATCACCAGGCGGCGATCGAGGAATCCGAGTCGCGTCATAACTGATCGTGGCACATCCAACAGTTGCGATGATCGCGGCGGGAGAAGGCGCGCGCCGGCTGAGCTCAACCTATCCAACATGATATGATCACCAAAAGACCCGACGGGTGGCACTGTTCGACCACAATCGGGGTGTCGATTGGCAAGCGCGGTGGGCTGAATTCGGAGAGGTAGACCCCATGCGCAACATTACCGTTCTCGCGATTGCTTTCATTGGCCTCGGACTATCGGCCGCGAATGCCCAGCAAAGCGCCCCGCCGCAACCCCAGGCTCCCGCAGCAAGCCAGGGGGCGCAAGTCCGCAGCCTAAACATTGTCGACATGTCGCAATTGCCGTCCGACACGCAGACGCAGGTGAATAAGCTGATCGCAAAAACAACGCCTGCGGATCTGAAGAACATGCGAAGCGCGATCGATCGCGTGCCGCAGATCAAAGCCGCGCTTCAGCAGAAGGGTCTGACGTCGGCCCAGGTCGTCGTCGCCAGCCTGAGCGACGACGGCGTGTTAACGCTGGTCACGAAAAAGGCAAGTTAGGCCGGAATACGGCGCCAAGACTCCGAACCCCTGGCCCCGCCCATAGGGTGGTCCATTCAACCCCGCCGATACCTGAGGCGTCGAGCCTCGGGATTTGAAGACTGAATCAGCCGCCCTTGGTGGCCGAAGGTTTTGGGCTCGGGGTCTTCTTGGCGGAATGCCTCATCGTCTTCTTGGTATGATGATGATGATGGCGCGTTGCATGGTGCTTGGCGGTGGACTTTTCCATCATGGTGTTTTTCATCGCCGGCCGATGATGCGTGCCTTTCCCGCGGGTATTCTGCCCCATATCGCTATTGCTCTTCGCCACGGAATTCGTTCCGGTTCCGGCGGGGGCAGAAGAGTTCGTCTGAGCGAATGCAAGCCCGGTTGAAAAGGCAAGGGCGCTGACGGCAATCAGAAGCGGTCTCATGGGGATCCTCCGTTTATCGAGACGTCACCACTCCCAACCGCTCGAGTGGATCGAAGTTCCCATTCGGCGGCGGGATCGCCTCAAAGGCGACATGCCGAGATGCCGGTGCGATTGCTCCGTGCCTCGCGGCTGATGTAAAGGGAGTGAAAATCACTGGTGCGGTCGAGAAGCAACCGCACCTAACCACCTCTATTGATGTTATTGCGCTTTTCGCCCTCAGAAGAGACGCTCGTGGCTCATTCTGTGGCACAAACAGTGGCGCAAATTGTGCGCTTCTTTTTGGGCGCCTAGAGAGCACTCTGGAGGTTTCATCGCCGGCGTGACAGGCCGGTGAATTCCTTTTCAGGATCAACGAAGGTTTCAGGTTTCTGACAGCCGCATTGCCCGGCAAAATAGGCAAAAGTTGAAACTCAAAATCGGCGTCACCCTCTTCCCTCCAAGCTGACCTATCGTGACCTTGACCATGCAAGAGGCAAGGAACATATTCCTCTCCCGTGCGGCGAAGATCGAAGCAGGAATGTGGACACGAGACCGCGCAATGAGTCACCGCCCAGGGCGCCCGCAGGGACTTGATCAAAGCGAAGCCGAACGCATCGCGCGGGAGATCGACAGGCGCCGCCGCCCATGGGGCGACCTGGCCGAACTCTCGGAATGGATCGCCAGGCGTGCGCGCGCAGGCCGGAATGTCATTCTCTCTCCTTGGACGGCCGGGATCGTCGCAGCTCACCTGGAGAAGGCCGCGGCGAAGCCAAGCCGCGACGAGATCGCATTGATGGTCTGCCGCCTTGGCAGCCGCGATCGCTGCAAAGAAGCTTGCATGGAATGCACTGGCCGCGCGAACGAGATCGTCCGCGCCTATGGCTGCAGGCTGGATTGACCGCCTCCCCCGTCCCTGACAGGATCGGTCCATGTGCGGCCGCTTCACCCGCTATCACACCTGGGCCGAGATCCACCGGCTCTACCGGCTGACCACCGATTGGGAGAAGGGCCGCAACACCGAGGCGCGCTACAACATCGCGCCGACACAGCAGGTGGATTTCATCGTCAGGAAGGAAGACGGCGACCACGCGCTCAAGGAAGGCCGCTGGTGGCTCGTTCCATGGTGGGCGAAGGAGATGCCCAAGCATTAAGCCGCCATTGAAGAGAATCACCGCCCACACTTGGGGGCTACCGCTATCGGATCAAGCAGCAGCCTTTTTTTGTCTCGTCTTCGCCCTGCTCTTCATGGGCATAACAGGCTCAGAACGCTCTTTGGCAATCCGTGCTTGACGCAGCCTATCGGTCTTCGCCGCCCGCATTGCCCTTTCGTCATCCGCTATTTGGCGAACCAGTCGGGTCGTTGCGTCCGCCCTCGTTTCCTGTTTGGAAAGCCTGGGCTGGAAAACGGCGTCGATCTGCGCTTGGTCCATCATGGTACTCCTGGAAATGAAAAAGGCCGGGATTGCCCGACCTTCCGTTTTCGCTTCGATGATCAGTGCCAGTAAATCCGTGGTCAAAGACCAGAAGCGATGTTCTTTAGGCAGCCTGAAGATTTTCCGCCGAGGACTTGCCCCTGCGTTCGTCCTTGACGACATCGAAGCTGAGCTTTTGGCCTTCGACAACGGTGCGCATGCCAGCACGCTCGACGGCAGAGATGTGAACGAACACATCGGGCTGACCGCCCTCCTGCTCGATAAAGCCAAAACCCTTGGTGGAGTTGAAGAATTTTACAGTTCCGGTGCTCATAGCGATTTTCCTTTCAAATCGGCATAGCAGATCGTCGTCTGGCCGAATGCCAAACGTCGTAGTTTTCACGAAATTGAGAAGGAAGATCGGTTAGGCGCCGGAGCGCAGAAACAAGCTAACAGCCAAGATCGATAGAGGGAATATAGGCGGGTTTTGATGTTTATGCAAGCTAACCGGCAATCCCAACCCGCCACCCTTCGGCAGCAGGGCCTAGGATCAGCGCCTAGAGAACGAAACCCGCCGGCGGGGGCCGACGGGAAAGCGATGGACGCGGGCGTAGGAGGGGACGTTACTACGCCAACGGCCATCGAGGTGCTTGAACCCGCAAGAAGCGCGGGCTTTCCAGCTGAGCGCGGCGGCAGGTATCGATGCGCGCCGAGGATCAGACCAAGGTCCTATCCCAAACGAAAAAGCCCCGCCGGCCGAAGCAGACGGGGCGCATTTCCCCATTTTATGCCGCCTTTGCGTTGGCCTCGGCATCGGCCATCTTCGTGAGATCGGCGTCAGTCTGCTTTTCCTCGCCGAGCGTCTGATCGAGAAGCTTTGCTGCATCCTTCATACCCAACTGCTCCGCCCAGCGCTTCAATGTCCCGTACCGGGTCATTTCGTAATGCTCCACCGCCTGGGCAGATGAGATGAGTCCCGCGTCCAGCGCTGACATACCCTTGAATTCTTCCATGATCTCTTCGGCCTCGGCGATGATGCCTTCGATCGCCTCGCATGTCTTGCCCTGGGCCCGCTTGCCCATGGCGTCGAAGACTTGTTGCAGCCGCTCGACCTGGCCTTCAGTCTGGTCGCGGTGTTTCTCGAAGGCTGCCCGAAGTTTGTCGGACGATGCGGCGCGAGCCATCTTCGGCAGCGCCTTCAGAATCTTCTTCTCCGCGTAGTAGATGTCCTTGAGGGTGTCATGGAATAAATCTTCGAGCTTCTTTTCCTTCGGCATCTGGCTCTCCTGTGGTTTTTGCTCCGGGTGCCAGGCACCAATCATCGTGGAAAACTTTTGTTCCGTGGTGGCGAAGTAGGGGAACGTTCTTCCGCTCCCGTACATTTTACGTGCGTCTTATCGGAGCGGCCATGCAAAGGCTTTTTAGCTATATCGCGAATGCGGTCGCCCACGCCGCCGGACATCCTGTCACATTTATATGCTGCTGTCTGATTGTGGTCATCTGGGCGGCTTGCGGGCCGTTCTCGCACTATTCCGACACGTGGCAGTTGATTATCAATACGGGAACCACCATCGTCACCTTCCTGATGGTGTTCCTGATCCAGAACACGCAAAACCGGGATGGCGCCGCGATTCAAGCAAAGCTCGACGAACTCCTCCGCACCAGCGAGGGGGAGAATGCCTTTATCGGCATCGAGCATCTCCCCGTGGAGGAAGTCGAGGCTTTCCGCAAAAAATGCGAGCAAGCTGCTCTCGCCATCGAACAAGCTGAACAGAAGAAAGCTGCAAAGCAGAAGCCGACCCGAACATCACATCGGGCCAAATCCCCGAGGGCGAGCTGACCCTCGATCCAGCTCTTTCTCGCCAACCCGCCTTCTGCCAAAATCTCCAATGTTGCTGCTGTCTAGGCTGTCCGCCGGTAAAGCGTTCGGTGGGCTGTCACCAAGAGCTGCTCCCGGTCTCTGATGCCATTCTGATAGGCGCTGAACAACGATCGGGCGATTTCCGTCATCGACGCGTCGTCAATAGAGACGACGTTCGCACAGGCCTCGTCATAAATGCCTTGCAGGAACTCGAGGTCACATGGGCGGAATATGACGTGAGACGGTGCCATTGATTTGGCTGGGTACCTTCTCCGCCCCGATGTCGATCCATCACCCCAACCCAAAAAAAATGCTGTCACCATCCTTCCAAAGGGTCAATAAAAAAAGCCCCGCCGGCCGAAGCCGATGGGGCGTGAAGCAATGAGATGGTACGGCAGGCCTTTTCATCAAGGCGGCGGCCTTCCGGTAAGATAGGTGTAGACGCCGATCCCCCATCCCGCTACGGTGACGATGCCGATCCCGATGCGGATCAGCCAGCGCCCGAGCGTTCCCGCTCCCTGCGCTTTTGTCCGCAGCGTCGTGACCTCGACCGTCACTTTTTCCATGCTCTCGACCTTGTGCTTGATCGACGACATGTCGGATTCGAGGTGGGTCGTTCGCATGACCATGTCATCCATTCGCTCATGGAGCTTTGCGCGGCTCTCGTCCTGCCTGTCGAGACGATCATCGATCCCGTCGATTTTGCCGATAACGACGCCCAAGGCCCGCTCGATATTGTCATCCGCCATTCGCCCGCTGCCCGTTTCCCTGCACGTCTAGAAATTGCCGTTCCACAGGATGAACAGAACGGCGATGGCGGCGCCGAGGACCACGAAGGCGAAGCCCCATGGATCCTCGGCGACGAATTCGCGAAGCGCTTTCATGGCGTCCATCCGCACCACAGCGCGCCCTTCTCGTCGTAGGCGTTGAGCTCGTTGAGTTCGGTGCGCGACATGGCCGCGACGGCGGCCTGAGACGGTCGCCGCGGCGCGTTCTGGTCGCACCAGACCTGTTTCGGGCTTGGCGCGGTCGGCTGGCTCCCGCTCGATGGACAGCCGGCGAGCGCAAGTAAAGCGAGGATTACGGCTGCTTTGCCCATTGCATGGCCTCCTGGCGCGCCTGCTCGTCGGTCTCGGCCTTGACCTTCGCCGCGATCGCCGTGGCGTCCCGGTTCATCTGGAGCTCTTCGTTGGCCGCGTTGAGTCCAGCCGTGAGAGAGCCGACGCTCCGCGCGTCGGTCTCCGCTTGCTGGGCCCTCAGCCAGTCCGCGAACGCCTTGGCGAAGGTGGCCAGGAACGGCTGCAGGATCGCGATCAGGATCGCTTGCATCACAAGGCCGCCGCGGCGGTCGCGCCCGTTGTGGCCGGCGCCGCGCCCGTGCTGGTCGAAGCCGCCGGCCCCGCCGGAACGATCGTTGTCGCAACCGGAGCCGGAGCCGGCGCGCTGGTGGCCGGCACGATCGCCGTGGTGGTCGCAACGGCGGCGTCAGCGCCGAGGCTCAGCCTGGCGATGATCTTCTGTTCGATCGCCGCAGCGCCGCCCAGCCATTCGACCAGCCAGGCCGGCCCGTGATCGATGGCGTACTGGACCGACGTCGCGACGACCGCGCTCCCGACCTTGACGTCGAGCGTCTTGCCTTTCTCCGCGCCGGCGACGGCGTTGAGGGCGTAGTCGATCGCCTTGCCGAGCAGCTGCTCGGCCTGCATCGTGGTCAGGATCTGCTGGACCGACGCGGGCAGGAAGCGGAAGAGATAGGCGACGGCCGCGGCGGAAATGGCCGCGATAAGCTCCGCCGCATAGCCGATCCAGTCGCCGATCGGCATCGAGACGGAGCTCGCCGGCGCGGTCGCGACCGTCTGCGCATAGGCGGCGACCGAGAAGAGCCCGATGAGGCCGAACGCCGTCAGAAGCAGGCGTCCGACACGCGGGAAGGAGATGATTGCGGCGGCCGCCAGCAAGAGCAGGCCGGCGCCAAGCATCGACGCCGAGGGCGGGAGGATGAACAAAGCTGCGGCGGCAAGCGCCGCCATGAACATGGCACGCATGGGAGATTTCCTTTTCGATGGAGAGTTACCGGCGACCGGCCGGCGCGGGGTCTACAGCGAGGCTGACTCGACTCGCGGTTGTGGAGATGCTTTCATCCCGTTGGGTTTAACGGGAGGAAGAAATGCAAACCTTCGATATACCGGATGCGGTTTTGGCCACCATCATATTGACTGGAAAGCTCATGGAAGCTCTCCATCGGTCCGGGGCCCTTCCGGAAGCCCAAGGGGGAAGCGCGGTTAAGCAGGCCGTAGATCAGCTTGACAAGACGGGGAACGAGAAGGCTGCTGCCGTCCTTCGTCACTATTTTGAGGCGTGGTTGCAATTTTCGCAGACCTGATCGCCTCATCCGGAATAACGGCCCGGGCAATATGGAGTGCCGGGGCTGGTTCGCCAGCGATCCTTGCGCTCATTATCTGATCCATAGTCGTCAGTTCCTTTCATGGTTGAGGATTGGTCAGGCGGTCAGCGCCGCCCAAGTCTTCGGGCCGCAGACGCCGTCCTGAATGAGGCCAGCCCGCTTCTGGAAGGTCTTCACCGCGATCTCGGTGTTTCGCCCGAACCAGCCATCGGCAAGCACCGTGATGCCTCGGGCGATCAGAGTCTTCTGTAAGGCGATGACGGCCTCGCCGGACGCGGGACGCATGAGGGTGGGATAGCTCGGCTTGGAGACCGGCGCGGATATCTCGGCGCCGAACCATGCCCGACACTCGTCATCCGTCCCGTTGAACGTGTTGCAGTCGCAGCGGTCGATGCCGGGCGCACTCTTCGGCTCGCCGCCGCTTTGACCATCCGAATATTGCCAGAGGTCCCATCTCGGCCAGGTCGCGGAAGGCCATCTCGGCGCGGATCGCGTCGTATATTCCGCCGTCCACAGCGACGTTTCGGCGAGCCAGTCAATCGCGTTGCCGCCGACATGCTCCTCAAGAAGCGAGCCGCCATAGATCGTGACCGGGTTGCTCGGCGCACGGGAGCGGAGATAGCCAACCGCCGCCTTCAGATCGTCGAGCGTGCAGTCCGCATGCTCATAGTCCAGACAGATGCGCTCGCCCTTCGCGGGCTTCGCCACGGCGAGATAGTGACGCATCTGCGCCTCGGCGTCGCCACGGCGCAAGAAGTGGTAGGAGGCCCAGAGCAGCCCATGCGAGGCGCAGAGCGTGCGAAGGACGGCGAACGCCGGATCGGTATAGCCCGCCCCCTCCGTCGCCTTGTGGATCACGCCGATCACGCCGGCCGCCCTCGTCTGCGCCAGATCGCGGACGGCATTGAAATGGGAGAGATCGACAGCCGTCAGCCGGTGCTGAGACATCGGATATCCTTTCAGATTCAAAGATGCGTTTGACGCTCTATCCGCAGCGGCGGAGGATCACGCCGCACTGCCCGAACAGCAGTGCACCGCCGGCGGTCAGGCCCCAGCCCACGAGGACGCACACACCTCAGACCGCCGGCGATTTATTCGTGGGGGTTAAAATCAACACAGCCACACCACCCCGAAGTGCGCGAGCGGGCCGGTGCCACCACCGATAGATTTGGCCTGTTGCAAAACTCACTGATGTCCCGTATTTGGAACATCAGCTTTTCCTAGGGAGGGCTAGGGGCGTCGAAACCCCTCAGGTAGAAAGACCACGTGGTCGCTTATAGCGCCATCCGATCGGCAGTATCGGATGGCGTTTTTCCCGTTTCGTCGGGGAGGCCGTAGCGCATGTCCAGGGCTTTAGCCTAAAGGCTGCGGCGGCTATAGCCGAGCGCGCTTTTCGTCCATGGGCCGATATTCGCGCCCATGATCTGATAGGCGCCATACGCGCGATCGCCTGACGAAAGAAGCGGACCGAGCGCGGAATAGTTGCCGCCCGATTCGATGCTCTGGACAGCCTTCGCCGCGGCGCTTAGCGGCACATTGTCATTCGCCGCGCCGCTACCGAATAGGCTGCCCAGCCATCCGAGGATGCCGCCGCCCTGCCCCGTCAGGCCGCCGATGCCTGGCACCGGAACGACATACATCGGATTGGACGCCGAGCCGAGGGAGCCAAGACCCGGAATGGAGAGCGATGGCGTCACCACATGCGTGAACAGGTCGGCGATCGTCGGCAGATGCTGACCGAGCAGGAGATTCTTCAGTGGATTGGAGAGCGCCAGCTGCTCGACCGTCTTCAGGATATCGGCCGCGGCGCTCTTTAGACCTGTCGAACCCTTGCCGAGGTTGGCGACGATATCGTCGATCGCCTGGCCTCCGGCTTGCTTCGCCTCGTCCCAGGCCGCCTTCGTCCGTTCGATCTGCGCATTGAAATCGGAAAGTTTTTTCGCATTGTCGACATAAGCCTTGCCGGCGGCGCTGGTGACGGCAATCCCCTGCCGCTCGAGCTCGATCTTCGCCTGGACCGTCGCCATCAGCTCCCGATAGGCGTCGTCCGATTTGCCAACGGCCGACGCCTCGGCCGAAAGCACGGCGAGATTGTCCTGCTGGCCCTGGAAGAGCGCCTTGCGGGTCTGCAGGTCGAGCGCCTCTTTTTCCGCCGCGCCGACCTTGCGCCAGGTATCCGCGTTCTCCGGATTGAGTTCGATCTGCTTTTCGATCTGGAGATTGATCTCGGCGAGCGATTTCGAATAGCCCGAAAGGCCGGCCGTCTTCAGTGCTTCCTGCGTATCGCGCAGCGCATTATTTGCCTCGACCGTGGCCTGGGCAAAGATCTTCTGCGACGCGGCGCGCGCGTTGAAATCCCGCTCTTCCTTGCTTCCGTCGCGGCCGATCGGTTGCGCCATGACAGCCGCGGAGGCGGCGGCTGCGCGTTCAGCGACCGTCCTGGCGTTGATCGACTGCATTTCGGCGTTAAGGCCGCGCTGCAGCTGCGCAAGTTTGGCCTCCTGATCGGACAGCGCCTGGTCGCGCGCATGCCCATATCTCGGTCAGCCATTCCATCAGGCTCGACCGCACAGGCTTGGAGAGAATAGGCTCGCTCGCCTGTTCCGGATGAAGGATTTCCCCGAAATCGGCCAGATCGGATTTCTTGCCGTCGACGACGAACATCACTCACTGGACCCCATGCCGTCCGTGCCCGATGCGTGGCGCCAGCCAGCGTCGAACTTGGCGCGACGCTTGTCATCCCAAGGGAAAGGGTTCGACGTGATCGGCTGGTTTTCCCGATGCGCCTTTTCGCCGAGCGCGAAAGCGCCATCCTCGTCGACATCGGGAACATCGCGCTTTGGCCGTTCCGGGACCGCCGAGGGCTGCGCTGCACGAGATGCCGGCTTCGGCTTTTCGATCACGTCTTCGGCCCGCGCGTCACGCTTTTCGTCACGATAGAGGCGCACGGGCTGCTTGCCGATCTTGACGATGATCTCGCCTTCCAGCGGAACGAGCTGCTTGAACGCTTCGATGACCTGGTCGCGCGCCGAAAGATCGACAGACATCATGCCGACGGCACGGAAGAGCGGCGCCTCCGTCGCCATACCGATCGCGTGGAGATACATGTCGAGCATCTGCTCGGCTTCCTCGACATCGACCGGCTTGGCCGAGCGTCGCCTCAGCACGTTGCGCACTGTCGGCGCATTAAAACCGGATGCCTTCAATTCGGCGAAGACGAGCTTCTCATCCTCGGCAAGCTGCTTCTTCTCTTCCCGGATGCGTTCGATACGCTCGATGAAATCGAGCAGCTGCCGCCCCGACACCGTGTTGCGTCCGACCTGCTTGGGTTCGGTCTTCGCCATGTCCGTTTCCTTTTTGCGGGGATGGATCACGTCGCCTCCTTCTCGATCACGCGCCAGGAGGTGATGACGCCGTTCGAACCGCCGACGCGGATGATCAGCCCGGCGGCGGAAAGCGCCGCGAGCGCGAAGTTGACGGCGGAGTCGGTGACGCTCGCCTCGCCGGCGATGGCGAGTCTGGTTCTTTTCACAACACGCTCGCCGTTCATCAGCCGGCGGAGCGCGAACCAGACCTTGGCGGTGGCGAGCGTCAGCCCGTGCCGTTCCGCGAAGGCGGCGATCTCATGCGGCTCCGGCTTGCGTTTCGCCGCCGGCGAGGGCTTCGCCGTCGCGCCGCCGTCGGATCGGCTATGGGCGGAATCCCTGTCGAGGATCCAGTATGCGATCGGCGAGACCTATCACCACGAAGGCGACGTGAAATGCTGCCCGCAGCAAGCCGATCTCAAGCGCGGCGCGGGCGGTTTTCATGCCTGCCAGCATCCGCTTAATGTCTTCAGTTACTATGCTCCCGCGGCCAGCGTCTTCGCCGAAGTCGAACTTTCGGGAAAAACCGACCGTGAAAGCGGCGGCGACACCAAGATTGCCGCCGCGGAAATCACGATCAAGGCGGAATTGAAGCTTCCCGACCTGATCGCAAGGGCGGTGAAATATGTCTTCGATCGCGCCAAATGGATCGACGGCACCTTCGCCAGGGGTGAGCAGGAAGGCGTTCGCTGCAATAGCGACGGGGGCGCTGCCACCGCATCGGGACGCTGGGGCGCTGCCACCGCATCGGGCGACCAGGGCGCTGCCACCGCATCGGGAGACGGAGGCGCTGCCACCGCATCGGGCGACCAGGGCGCTGCCACCGCATCGGGCGACCAGGGCGCTGCCACCGCATCGGGACGCTGGGGCGCTGCCA
>Ga0187809_10000733_pt1 | contig 16658 bp, 21 predicted proteins | sample NC_wetland_sal_i_8_FD_132415 | JGI IMG/M metagenome (GOLD analysis project Ga0187809, IMG submission 132415) | Wetland sediment microbial communities from Neuse River Estuary, North Carolina, USA - ASW_4 | ecosystem: Environmental > Aquatic > Freshwater > Wetlands > Sediment | place: USA: North...
TACGAGGGCATCCGCCTGACGCCGGAAGAGATCGTCGATGCGGCGAAGAAACAGCAGGCGCACGTCATCGGCCTGTCGATCCTGTCGGGCAGCCACATGCCGCTGGTGAAGGACGTGGTCGGCCGCATCCGGGACGCAGGCCTCGACGTGCCGGTCGTCGCCGGCGGCATCATCCCGCCGGAAGACGCCGCCGAACTGGAAAGGGCCGGCGTCGCCGCGGTCTACACGCCGAAAGATTTCGAATTGAACCGCATCATGTCGGACCTGGTGCGGATCGTCGAAACAAAGAAAGACGTCACTCCCGCCTAATTGCGCAGCAAAAGCTCGCGGGCCTGCGCGATGGTGTCGCGCGCATATTGCTCCATCATCTCGCCGGTCGCGCTGCTGATCGGATGGCCGATCACGCCGAATTTGTAGTCCGGCATGCCGAGCACGCGGCACATCAGTTCGGCCGCGCTGACGAAGCGCGTCGTCATGATGCCGATGGCCGGAACGCCGACTTTCTCAACCGCGATGCTGTCGTGCAGACTGCACGATGAACAGCTTCCTCAATCGCCCACGCCGGTGACGGCGGCGTGCCATTCCCGTGCCTCGTCGATGATGGCGGCCTCGGCCGGCGCGCTGTAGTTCTTCTTCTGCCGCCAGACGACATCGGCGACGCCGAGGTCCTCGCGCAGCATGCGATCGACCAGCGTGAAGTAAGGCTTGGTGCCTTCCTTGCCGTTGGTGATGATGCCGACGGTTTTGCCTTCGAGGCTTGCCAAGCGCGGCGCCGGGCGGATACCGGCCAGCTTCATCTCGTTGGTCGGATCGAAAACGCGCAAGGTCATGTCGTCGTCTCCCTTCAGTGCAAAGCTCGTCAGTCTTTCGGCGGCTCGCAATCGACGCAGGCGCCGATCGCCGCCGTGACCGCTTTGGTCTTGCTGCCCATCCACGGCGGGATGACCGCGCCGAAGCCGCCCGCCGGTCCGCCCGCGGCGACAACCAGCAGATGATCGGGCGATTCGAGCGCCGTGTGAACCTTTTCGGGGCGGTCGCGCACGATCGCCGCCTTTCCGACATTCGCCCAGTCCTTGCGCTTGACGCGCGCGCGTTCGTACAGGAATTCGGCGACGTCGCGCTTCGACCAGCCGACGGCTTCGATGATGTCGCGCAATTGCTTCGGGATCAGGATCGCGTAATTGCCGCCATAGATCGAATAGTGAAGCTGGTTGGCGCGCATCTCCGCCGCGAAGGTCTCAAGGATCTCCTTCGGGTCGGTGGTCCATTCATTCATGATCTGCCGCGGCGATAAAGCGGCCATCACGGTGACTGCGGAGACGCCGTCGGGCATGCCGCGCGTTGCGGCGAGAGGCAGCCAGTTCGTGCCCTCCTCGTCCTCAGCGACGCAATACGAGAATTTGCCGGGATGGCCGAAGGTCGAGCGGTCGATGCCGCCAGGGCGGACGTCCATCAGATTGATCAGGCCGAGGCGGATGGCACGGCCGATCACGGAGGTGGCGCGGTCGCTGTTGCCGAGCGCGTTGAACGTGCCGCTGGCGCCGATCTCGAGGCGGATCGGTCCGTTGATGATCACCAGCACCGCGCAGCCGCCGGTGCTGGACGAGATGCCGTGCAGCAGGAACTCGTCCTTGAGCATGGCCTGCCACGCCGTCGCCACCACGGGGAAATGCATCGGCAGGCAGCCGGCCATCACCGCGTTGATCGCCAGCTTTTCGGCGGTGATCGGCTGCGCCCGCACCGGCTCGATGCCGATCAACTGGTCGGGCGGCATCAGCGCCCAGTCGAGACACTCGGCGACGGCCTTCTCCGTGGGCGGAACCACCGGCAGGCCGTCCGTCCACCCATTGCTGTGGAAAAGCTCCTGCGCCGCCGCGAAATCCGCGACGTCGTAGACTTTCGAGTTCAGAACCGGCTTGGCCGGGTCGGCGTGGACGACGTCCGACATGTGCGCGCTCCCGGAGGCGACACCGGGATCATACAGGGCGAGCAGGCGGCCTCAACCGCCGGATTGCGCAACCCTCGCCAGCGTTTCCGCGAGCTTCGACGGACTGATCGGCTTCACCAGATATGCATTCATGCCTGCGCCACGCGCGGACTGCTCGTCGTCGCTGCGCGCGCGGCCGGAGATGCCGATGACGGGCACGCGGCCCTGCGCACCGGACAGCGCGCGGATGCGCCGCGTCGCTTCGAGTCCATCGATGCCCGCGAGCGTCACATCCATCAGCACGGCGTCGTAACCGCCGCGCGACGCGGCCTCGACCGCCGCCTCGCCGCTCGAGACGAAATCGGCGCGGTGGCCGAGTTCGCCGAGGATCGTGTTCATGATGACGCGGCCGTAAGGGTTGTCTTCAGCGCAGAGCAGCGAGAGCGCGCGGTCCGCCGCACGACCCTGCGCCTTCGGGTCCGCCTTGCGGTCGATGCGGTCGAACACGGCGGTGAAACGAAACGTCGAGCCCTTGCCCTTCGCGCTTCTGACCGCGAGACCGCCGCCCATCGCCTTGGCGATACGCTTCACGAAGGTGAGACCCAGACCCGCGCCGCCATAGCGGCGTGCCACATCCGCACTCGCCTGCGCGTACGGACGAAACAGCGTTTTCAATTCGGCGGCACTCATCCCGATACCGCTATCCGTCATCTCGAATACGAGCTTCACGCGCTTTCCGCGTGCCGGCACGGCCGTGACCGCAAAGCGGACGCTGCCGCGCTCGGTGAATTTCACCGCATTGTCGGCGAGGTTCTCGAGGGCGGCGCGCAGGCGCAGTGCGTCGCCGGCGACCTGCGGCGGCATGTCGGACGAGATCGCGGTGCTGACGGCGATGCCCTTGTTGGCGGCGCGCGCGGAGATGCCTTCGGCGACGGCCTCGGCCAGCGCCTTCGGCGCGATCGGCTCTGTACGCAGCACGAGGCCTGCGGCATCGGCGCGCGCGGCGTCGACGATCAACGTCGACAGCGCGGCAAGATGCTCGGCCCCGCTCTTGACGGCGACCGCCCATTGCCGCTCGCGCGGGCCGAGGTCGGACGCGGCGAGCAATTCGGCGAGCGCGAGGATGCCGGTCAGCGGCGTACGGATGTCATGCGCGACCCCGGCGAGCGCCGTCTCGATCGCGCGCGGCGCCGCCACGCGCGGACGCCGCTTCGTCGCCTTCGCCTTGCGCTTGCGTTTGGCCATCAATCCCCCGCCCGGCCGCAATCTGGCACGGCGGGGCCGCTCAATCGAGCCCGGCCAGCCCGCGGATATCTGACGGGGTTAACCCTTGCGCACGCAGCTCGCGCAGACCCGTGGCCCGGGTCGATTTGGACAGCTTGCGGCCGTCGGTATCGAGCACAAGTCGGTGGTGGTGATAGCGCGGCGCCGGCAGGCCGAGCAGCACCTGCAACACGCGATGCACGCTCGTCGCATGAAGCAGGTCGCGGCCGCGCACCACGTCGGTGACGCCCTGTGCCGCATCGTCGACGATGACGGCGAGGTGATAGCTGGTCGGCGCGTCCTTGCGCGCGAGGACGACGTCGCCCCAGGCGGCCGGATCCGCGACAGTCTCGCCCGTGCCGCTTTCGTCCCAGGTGAGGCGCGACGCACGGGCGAGCGCGGCGGTCATGTCGAGCCGCAGCGCGTAGGGCGCGCCGGACGCGATGCGGTCGGCGCACGCGGCGGCGCTCAGCGCTTTCGCCGTGCCGGGATAAAGCGGCGCGCCGTCGGGATCGCGCCCGCTCGACATCGCGGCGATCTCGGCGCGGCTCTCGAAGGCCGGATAGACGAGGCGCATCGCCTCGAGTCGGCCCAGCGCATCCCTGTAATCGGCGAAATGCTCCGACTGCCGCCGCACCGGCCTCTCCCACCTTAGCCCGAGCCACGCCAGGTCCTCGTAAATCGCCGTCTCGTATTCCGGCCGGCAGCGCGTCGCGTCGATGTCCTCGATGCGCAGCAGCAGCCGTCCGCCCGCGGCGCGCGCCATGTCGGCATTGAGCAGCGCCGACAGCGCATGGCCGAGATGCAGAAAGCCGTTCGGCGACGGGGCGAAGCGGAAAACGGGTGGCATGGTGGTCAAGTTTGGACTCGTCATGCCCCGCGAAAGCGGGGTATCCAGCCCTCTCCTACCACGGCGCGAAGGACTGGATCGTCCGCTTTCGCGGACGATGACAATCGGGCATGACCCACTTCCTCCACACCGAAGACGACTTGCGCGCCGGGCTCGCCGCGCTGATCGCGCAGGATCCGCGGCTCGTGCCGGTCGCCGAGAAGGCCGGCGCGTTTGCGCTGCGCCGGCGCGAGGCGGGTTTCGCCGGCATCTGCGCCATCGTCTGCGGCCAGCAGGTGTCGACGGCGAGCGCCGCGGCGATCCGCGACCGGCTGTTCGCGGCGTTCGATCCGTTCCACCACGACACGGTGCGCAAGGCGCGCCTCGACAAGCTCAAACGAGTCGGCCTGTCCATGCCGAAGATCAAGTCGATCCGCGCCATCGCCACGGCGGTGTCGGAGGGCGTGATCGATCTCGTCGCCGTCGGCAACATGGACGCCGACGCCGCGCACAGCGCACTCGTGCAGTTGCACGGCATCGGGCCGTGGACCGCCGACATCTACCTGTTGTTCTGCCTCGGCCACGCCGACGCGTTCCCGGCCGGCGATCTCGCCGTGCAAGAGGCGGTGCGCATCGGCTTCAATCTGCGCACACGGCCCGACGCCAAGGCGCTCACCAAGATCGCCGAGGCGTGGCGGCCGTGGCGGGGCGTGGCGGCGCACCTGTTCTGGGCCTACTATCACGTCGTCAAACGCCGCGAGGGTATCTCGTTGCAGGCCAGGAAGCCGGCCGCGAAGCCGCGCAAGAAGGCGACGAGGAGGCCCGTGAAGAAGACGAAGGCAAGGAAGCGCAAGAATGGCTGACCTCGACGGACCGCGTCTCGAGCCGCGCTCGGGTGCCGCCAAGCAGCTCGTCATTTTCCTCCACGGCTACGGCGCCGACGGCAACGACCTGATCGACATCGGCCGCGCCTGGCAGCAGATCCTGCCCGACGCCGCCTTCGTGTCGCCGCACGCACCGCGCCCGTGCGGGCAGGCGCCGATGGGCCGCGAGTGGTTTCCGCTGACGATGCGCGATCCGGACGAGCGCTGGACCGGCGTCAACGCCGCCGCGCCCGTGCTCAACGCGTTCATCGACGCCGAGCTCAAGCGCCGCAACCTGACCGACGCCGCGCTGGCGCTCGTCGGTTTCAGCCAGGGCACGATGATGTCGCTGCATGTCGGCCTGCGCCGCGCGACCGCGCCGGCGGCGATCGTCGGCTATTCCGGCATGCTCGTGGTTCCGGAGGACATCGATCCGGACACGTTCGCCGGCGAAATCCGCAGCCGTCCGCCGGTTTTGCTGGTGCACGGCGACCAGGACCAGATGATCCCGGTGCAGGCGCTGATGCACGCGGCGCAGGGGCTGGCGGCGCTGGACATCCCCGTCGAATGGCACATCTCGCCCGGCGTCGGCCACGGCATCGACCAGGAAGGCCTGCGCCAGGGCGGCGAATTTCTTGTGCGCAGGCTCGCGCGGCGCTGAGCCGCGCCGCCGCCCGCCCCTTGCCCGGCCCCCCACATCTGTTTCACAATCCCGTCACGGTGCCCTACTACTAGGGGCATGTTCGCTGCGTGGCGGCAGCCTTGAAGGAGGCCGGAGAGCTCGCTTGAACGTGCACGTTTCGCCCAGTGGTTTTCCATCCCTGGTGCTCAACGCAGACTTTAGACCGTTGAGCTATTACCCGCTCTCGCTCTGGTCCTGGCAGGACACGATCAAGGCGGTGTTTCTCGAACGCGTGAACATCGTCGCGAATTACGATCACGCAGTGCGCAGCCCATCCTTCGAGATGCGGCTCCCGAGCGTCGTCTCGCTCAAGACCTTCGTCAAACCGTCGACTCATCCGGCCTTCACGCGGTTCAACGTGTTCCTGCGCGACCGCTTCTCCTGCCAGTATTGCGGCACCCGCGACGATCTCACCTTCGACCACCTCATCCCGCGCTCGCGCGGCGGCCTGACCACCTGGGACAATGTCGTCGCCGCGTGCTCACCGTGCAATCTGCGCAAGGGCAGCCTGACGATGGACGAGGCGCGGATGTGGCCGTCGCAACTGCCGTTCCAGCCGACCGTGCACCACCTGCACCGGAACGGCCGGCTGTTTCCGCCGAACTATCTGCACGACAGCTGGCTCGATTATTTGTACTGGGACACCGAGCTCGAGCCGTAAGGTCCTCGGGCGCTACATTTCATGCGCCTGACCGATCGCCCTCTCGTCGCGGCCATGTGCGTCGGCCAGCTCGGCAACCTCCTGCCGCATGTAGCCGTGCCCGCCGTGATGCCGCAGCATCTGATGCCGGCATGGCAGCTCACCGCGACCGAAGCCGGCATGATGGCGAGCGCCTTCGCCTTCGGCTATATGGTCGCCGTTCCGTTCCTGACCACGCTCACCGACCGCATCGATGCGCGGCTCATCCTTATCGCCGGCTCCGCCGCGACCGCGGCGGCGACGCTCGCCTTCGGCGTCTTCGCGCACGGCCTGTGGTCGGCGACGATGATCTGGGCGCTGACCGGAATCGGCTTCGCCGGCGCCTACATGCCCGGGCTGAAAGCGCTGACCGACCGCCTGTCGCCCGGCGACGTCTCTCGCAGCGTCACGCTCTACACGTCGAGCTTCTCCTTCGGTGTCGGCCTGTCCTTTCTCGTGGCGCAGATCGCCGCCGACCGGCTCGGCTGGCGCGCGACCTTTCTCATCACCGGCCTCGGCCCGCTCATCATGGTCGCGGTCTGCCTCGCCATGGGTCCGACCAAGCCCGCCGGGACGAAACGGCCGCTGCTCGACTTCGGCCCGGTCGTGCGCAATCGCACCGCGCTCGGTTTCATTCTCGGCTACGGTGCACATTGTTTCGAGCTCTACGGCGTGCGCACCTGGATCGTCGCGTTCTGGACCTTTGTCGTTGCGCGGCAAGCGGACGGCGCGCTGTTCAGCCCGCTGACCGTCAGCGTCGTGTTCTCGCTGCTGGCGATGCCATCCAGTATCCTCGGCAACGAGGTGGCGATGCGCTTCGGCCGCTATCGCGCCCTGACGATCCTCATGCTCGCCTCGGCGCTGGTCGCAACCGGCATCGCGTTCTCGGTGAGTGCGCCGCCGTTCGTACTGCTGGCGCTGCTGCTCGCCTACGCGTTCACAGTGCCGTCGGATTCCGGCGCCCTCACCTCAGGCATGACGATGGCGGCCGCGCCCACGCACAAGGGCGCGACCATGGCGCTGCACACGACGCTCGGCTTCGGGCTGTCGGCGGCCGGCGCGTGGGGCGCCGGCTTCGTGCTCGATCTCGCCGGCGGCCCTGCGTCGCCGTCCGGCTGGAGCGCACTGTTTGCGCTGCTCGCCGCCTCGATCCTGCTCGGACCGCTGGCCCTGAAGTGGTCGCAGCGCGGGCGTGACGCGGAGCCCTAGGCGCCCGGCAGCATCCGCTGCAACACGCCGTCACGCCGCACGAAGTAGTGGTAGAGCGCAGCCAGCACATGCAGGCCGACCAGCGCCAGCATGGCGTAATTGGCGAGCAGGCCGTGCACGTCGCCGGTCCACTGCCAGCCTGGCGCGCGCGTCGCGATCAGCTGCGGCAGCGTCAGCCCGAACATGACGATCGGCATGCCGCGCCATGACGCGTTGATCCAGCCGAGGATCGGCACGACGAAGATCAGGAGATAGAGCAGCCAGTGCACGACGCGCGCCGAGCTCGTTTGCCATGGCGGCACGCCGTCCGCCGGCGGCGGCTCGGGGTGCGTCACGCGCCACAACAGCCGGATCACCGCCACCGCGAGGATGATGATGCCGAAGGTGAAATGCAGGCTGATCAGCGTGGTCACCGGCGTGTTGCGGCCGATATGCGGCATTGTCCACGCGAAGATGAACTGCGCGATGAGCAAAAGCACGATCAGCCAGTGCAACGCCTTCGCCATGCCGGTGTAACCGGCGCCTGCTCTCTCGACCAATGTGGCCTCCCAGCCTGAATACCGCCTCTTGGAATCATTCCAATCAGGCACTTGCGGCGGAACCGGGGCAACCCCATATTCGTTCCAACGATGGTGTCGAGCCTATTGCAGGCTCCGCCACCGGCGCGTGCGGAAACGCAACGCGTTTGACGGCCACGGGATCAGCAGGCGACGCCGGATGTAAGCGCGCCGTAGGTCTTCGTGGTCGTTATCGTTTTGGGGGTGCGTTATTCCGCCGGCCGCGCCTTGGCGGCACGGAATCCGGCAACCGCGGCCACGGCCAGCGCCAGCGACACCAGCACGTCGTAGCCGGCGAGCGAGACACCGAACAGCCGCCAGGCCGCCTCGTCACAGCGGACAATGCGGATGTCCTGAAGGCTCTTCAAGAGGTTCGCGGTCGAGCCAATGCTGCTGACCGGGCCGCTGCAATCGGTCGGGCCCGGCCAGAATTTCCACTCCACCCCGGCGTGGAAGGCCGAGAGGCCTGCGTTCCACAGCATCACCAGCGCGATCGCGAGAAAGCCGAGCATCAGCACCTTGCGCGACGCGCCGGCCGACGCCCCGACGGCCAGCAGCACGGCCAGCGGCACGGCGACGTAGAACGCCTTGCGCTGGTCGAGGCACAGCGGGCACGGCGGATAGCCCAGCACGTACTGGAAGAAGAAGAAGCCGCCGATCGTGGCAAGGCCGACCACGGCGACGAACAGCGCCGCCGTCAGCGCGCAGTTCGCTTTGGGATCGATGGTCATGCGTCCTGCACTCCGGGTCCGGCCCGTTCGTCACGCGAGGAAGGCCGCATAGGAGATTTCACCGCCGCCGTCCAGCCGGGGCGAGCCCCGAGCCACTCACGTTCGCTTGCGAAACACGGTCTCCGGGTCTTCGACGCCCGGCATCAGCCTGTTGTCCGGCCCGAAGATCGGCGTCCGCTTCTCGCCGCGAAACGGCACGGACAGCAGCGTCTCGAAGCCGGCGGCGGCCGGCGTGTCGCGCAGGCGGACATTGGCGTGGCGGACGATCAACAGGCCGCCCGGCCTGAGACAGCGGTGAAAATCGGCAAAGGCGCGCGCAACGTCGTCGAAGCGCAGCAGGTGATCGCAACGCGTCACGCCGCCTTCGCCGAGGCTGCCATGGCGCAGCACGGCCATGCAGAAGATCGCGTCGTATCCCGAAGCCGGCTCGTATCCCGTCGATGCGGCCACCGCGAAGGACAGGCGCCCATCCGGCGTCGCGGAAAGCCGCGCCCGCGCGGCGGCGATGTTGCCCGGATTGATGTCGATGCCCCTGATCCGCGCGCGCGGAAAATAGCGCCGCAGCGTGAACACCTCCTCGCCGGTGGCGCAGCCGAAGGAGAGAATGTCGGCGGCTGCGTCCGCGCCGAACGTCGTCTGCACGAATTTGAAAATCGCGGGGTAACGGTCCGGCTCCGTATCGTTGAACGGCTGGAACGCGCTACGCGGCGGCCACCAGTAGAGCCGCATCATGTGACGAAAGGGCGGATCGGTCACGAGCCGCCGGACGAGGCGCGCGGCGCGCAGCGGCGTAGGCGCTTTGCGGGATGAGCCGTTGCTTGAACCCGAAGCGGTCATCGGCGTCCCGCGCGAGGCGGGCCTGTTTCGGCGGCACACGTATAAATTGTCAGTGTGGCGAGACGCGCAATTCCGCGCAAGCGCGGTCAGGCTGCCCAAGGCGAACTGCGGAAGCCGCATTGCAGCCGGCAAAGCGCGTCAGCGCGAAGCAGCGATGGTGCCCCTGGCCGGACTCGAACCAGCACGATGTTGCCACCACCTGATTTTGAGTCAGGCGCGTCTACCAATTCCGCCACAGGGGCATCGCAAGGCGCGGCGCAAGGTGCGGTCCCTCGGCCAGCGCGGCGCGGATCATAGCGGCGGAACGCCCCGGGTCAACGGGAACCGGACCCGGTCCACGGGGGCCGCGGCGCGGCTTTCGGGGGCTTGTCCCCGCCTTTATGATGCCGACGATCAAGAGTCCGTCGGGAGAGCGCGATGAAGGAAGAAGCCCTGAATACCTCGCTGCGCAAGTTTCTCAAGGTCGTCGGCGTCACCTCGCAAGGCGAGATCGAGAAGGCGGTGCGCCAGGCGGCCGCGGACGGCAAGCTCGCCGGCAAGCAGAGCGTCAAGGCGCGGATGGTGCTGACCATCGGCGAGGTCGGATTGTCCCATACGATCGACGGCACGATCGAGCTCGAATGAGCGATGCGGCATCGGACCGCACCGGTCGCGGTTCCAATGTTGCAACCATGGCGGCGCTGGATCGCTTACCCCTCTCATAGCAAGAAGAGGAGAGCAGCGATGATAAGAGCGACGATCTGCGCCGCAGCAGCAGCGGGATTTCTCGCCATCGCGGCGCCCGGCGCCGCACAAGCCGCCATGCCCGTGAACACGGGTGTCGATGCCGGCGCGAGCAACGGCATGGTCCAGACGGTACGTTGGCATCACCGCCGCCACTGGCGCGGATACCGCCGCCACCGGACCTGTTGGGTCACCCGGCGCGTCCACTGGCGCCACGGCCATCGCGTGGTGACGCGGGTGCGGCACTGCGGCTGGCGTTGAAGAGCGCGCGTTTGATGCGACCAAGGGCGGCAGCGGCGACGCTGCCGCCCTTTGCTTTTGCTCGGACGATCAGGCGTTCGGCCTGCCGAATGCCGCTTCCATTTCGCGGCGAACCTTGACCGCCGTGTCGCGGCCATCGATCTCGACGTCGTCCCAGGCGAGCGCGCCGCCTTCCGCAATATCGCGCTTGAGCTTGACGTCGTGCGCAAGGCCGAGCGGCAGCAGGCCGCGCGCGAGCGACACGTCCGCCGGCGTCTGCTTGCCCCAGACGCAGAAGCCGCCCTCGCCGTCGAGGATTTCGCCGGCCTTCAGCGCGCGCTTGGCGGTCGCCACCACGTCGGAGCGGAAACCGGTGGGCGCGCCGGTCGGCTCGCCGCGCAACGCGGCGCTCGCCACCGAGATGCCGAGCTCGAGCCCGATCATATGGATCGGCCGGTAGAGCGCGGCGTATTTGCCGCTCTTGTCCGGCAGCATCGCATATTCCTTGAAGCACTTGCGCGCATAGTCGGTCTCGCCCTCGAACACGACGTAAGTGCCGAGCGCGAGATGGTGCGGCACGTCGCGGCCGTCGCGATAGACCGACGACGTCACCTCGGTGACGCCTTGCTTCTCCAGCGTGCCGCCTTCCGACTTGGGCTTGCAGATGTCAGCGAGCTCGAAGCGCGTCGCGGGCGGAAAACGCAATCCGTCCGACTGCGGCACCAGTCCGGTCGCGTTGCACACCGCCGTCATCTCGATGCCCGACTTGGTCCCGTCGACGAAGGAATTGAACATCTTCGGATTGATCGATTTGCGGTCGGTGATGTTCAGATACTTGTCGAGGATGTCCCAGACATTGTCCGGATTCGACTGATGGTAATGCGGCTCGTAGCGCGTGCCCTTGCCGGCGGCGATCACCTTGAACCCGGCGGCGCGCGCCCAGTCGACGTGCTCGCAGATCAAGGCCGGCTGATCGCCCCAGGCCAGCGAATAGACGATGCCGGCGGCCTTCGCCTTGCGCGCAAGCAGCGGCCCGGCCACCGCATCGGCCTCGACGTTGACCATGACGATGTGCTTGCCATTGGCGATCGCGGCCATGCAGTGCGCGATGCCGGCGCCGGGAATGCCGGTCGCCTCGACGACCACCTCGATGCGCGGATCGGCAATCATCGCCATGGCGTCATCGGTGACAAAGGTCGCGCGCTTGCCATGCGCGTCGCCGAGCGAGAGAGCCGCATAAGCCGCGTCGGGCCAGCCGGCGGATTTCAGCTGGCTGCGGGCGCGCGACACGTTGAGATCGGCAACGGCGACGACGTGCAGGCCTTTGGTCAGCCGCGCCTGCGACAGGAACATGGTGCCGAACTTGCCGGCGCCGATGACGCCGACGGTGACGGGCTTGCCCGCCGCGTCACGCTCGAGGAGCTTGGTGGAAAGGTTCACGTGTTTCGCTCCCGGATGAATTCATCGGCGAAGCGAAACACAGCAGCGCAGCCTGCACAATCACTGGCAGATGGCGCTCGAGATGAAGGTCTCGGTCTTGCATTCCGGGCCGCTGGAGCGGCCGGCGAGATAGACCTTGGGCGGGCAGGTCTCGGCGGTGGTCATGTCGACGCTCTTGCCGCCCTTGTAGCCCTTGGCCTTGCAGATCGTGTTCGCGGCCGTGTCGCAGTCGGGCGCGCCGTTGGGCGCGGTGCGGCAGGTCTCATGCCCAGAGACGACCGTCGTCGCCGGCAGCTTCTTGGTCAGGGTGTCGGCGGCGTCCTTCGCGACGTCCTTGGCGGTGTCGGCGGTCGACCGGGCCGCGACGCCGGCCTCGCGTCCGAAATTGCTGAAGAAGTCCTTGGCTCCGGTGACCTGCTGATCGAACCAGCCGCCGACGCTGCCGAAGAAACCGGAATTGTCGCTTTTGGCGGGGGGCGGCGCTGGCTGGGCCACTGCGAGCGTGGACGCGGCCACGAGCAATCCGGCGCCAACCAGCGCCATAGCCCTGTGTCGAAGCTGAAGCCCACTGCCCATCGCCGCCAGGCCGACGTCCACCGCCGGCCGCCCCGCAAGGATCAACGGCATTTGCGCCGACGGTTACTGGCTACGCACCGCCCATGGCGAAAATGAGGAACCCGCCGATTCGTCAGATCAAGTATACCGCGGCGACGATGCCGATCACGACCACGGCCGCCCCGAGGGTGACCCACAGCCCGAGCCGCTTCTCGATGATGTGGCGGGCCTGCTCGCCATAGCGATGCAGCAAAAACGCCAGCAGGAAGAAGCGGGTGCCGCGGGCGATGATCGAGAAGATGATGAAGAGGCCGAGATTGTAATCGGCAAAGCCCGACGTGATCGTGACGATCTTGTAGGGGATCGGCGTCAGGCCCTTGAGCAGGATGATCCAGGCGCCCCACTGGGCATAGGCGGCGCGGAAGGCCTCCACCTTGTTGGTGTAGCCGTAGAGCTGGATCAGCCAGTGCCCGACCGAGTCGTAGAGTAAGGCGCCGATCGCGTAGCCGAGCAGGCCGCCGGTCACCGAGGCGATGGTGCACCACAGCGCCATGACATAGGCGCGCTGCGGCCGGGCCAGTGACATCGGGATCAGCATGACGTCGGGCGGTACCGGGAAAAACGAGCTTTCCGCGAAGGCGATTGCCCCCATGGTCCACATGGCGTGCGGCTTGTGCGCCGCATCGAGGCACCAGTCGTACAGGCGCCGCAAAAGCGAGCGCGGGGCAGCAGCCTCGACAGTCATATGAACCGGTCTCTGAGGGTCTAGATCAGCGGCGCCTGCGGACATGCCCGCTTTCAATCGCCACGACCTTGCGCGGCGGCGCAGCTTGTACCAGCTTTTTGGGCAGTTTTTCGGCGATGCCGAACAGCATTTCGCGCCGGCGCATTTCCGCCCAGACGTCCTCCGGCCGCACCCCGGCATGGGCCCACAGCACGACCAGGTTGTAGAGGAGGTCGGCGCTTTCCCGGACCACCGCCTCGGGCTGGCCCTGCATGGCGTCGATGACAACCTCGACGGCCTCTTCCGCCAGCTTTTTGGCCATCTTGGCACGGCCGGCGCGCATCAGCTTCGCCGTCCGCGATTTCGCGGAGTCGGCGGCCTGCGCCGCGATCACGGCGTCGTAGAGACGGGCGACCGAATCAGTCATGCGGGGACAATATCCTATTCGCAGACAAAGTTCGGTTAACGCCCGAATAAATCGCGAAAATTCGGGTCAGTAAGGGTAATAGGGCCCTGGGCCGTAGTAACCGTAGGGCCGCCCGTACCCGCCATATCCGTAACGGTAGCGGTCCCGGTAGTAATCCCGGCGTTCCTGCTCGGCCGCGATGCCGGCGATCGTGCCCGCCACCATTCCGAACATCCGCATTGCCGCACGGCTGTTGCCGTGATGGCGGTAATGGTGGTGGTGCCGCGAACGGGCGCTGAGCGACAGGCTGTCGGACGCGAAAGCGGGCGCCGCAAGGGGCACCGATACGAGCGTTGCCAGAGCGGCAATGGCCAAGGGACGGGCCAAGCGACGGGCGAACATGAGCGTGCCTCCATCGGATCGCGCGGAGGGAACCCTCCGCTCCGATGGAACAACGCGTGGGATCGAATGATCGTTGCGGGCCCGGCCGCGCGCGACGATCGGCCGCGGCTCGGGCGCCACCGCTCAGGCGGCGGAACTGGCGGCCCGAGGCCCGCCGGAGGCGGCATAAACGCGGGCCTGAACTTCATAAGGCCCGTGAATGACGGCGGCGATCTGGTCGGCCAGCTGCTCGTAGACGTCGCGGGAACCGCCCTCGCGCACATAGACGGCGCTGTGCAGCGGCGCCGGCTTGGGGAGCGGGCCGTCCACCCATTCGGTCAGGTCGAGGACGCTGGCGCGGCGCCGGCTACAGACAGTCGTCCCGAGGCCCGACGCCACCGCATTGTTAATGCTCTGCATGCCGGCGCCGATGAAGACCTGCTCGTACTCAAGCCCGGCGCCGCGCAAGGTCTTCACCGCGTGGCGATGATAGGTGCAGGGCTCACCGCAGGAGACTAGCGGAATCGGCCGCCCGGCGTCGATCTCGAACGCGACGCCCCCGCGGGTCCAGAGCATTTCCTGCGGTTCGGCGTGACGGGCATCCGGCGGGCGCGTCAGGGACAACCCGACCAAGACGTCGATGTCGCCCGCATGCAACTGGCGCAGCAGAGGCTCGTGGAAATCCGCGCGCAGGACGAAACGGACGTCCGGATGCTGGGCGCGAAACCGGGCGAGGATGGCGGGAATGACCGAGGCGACGAAATCGCTCGACGTGCCGATCCGCACCATGAGGTCGGTCCGCACGGAAGCAGCACCAAGCCCTACGATCTCATCGTTCAGCGACAAGAGCCGCCGCGACCGCGCGACCACGCGCTCCCCGCGCGAGGTCAGGGCGACGCCCTGGCCGCCGCGTTCGAACAGATCGGCGCCAATGAGCTGCTGAAGACGCTTGATCTGCGCGCTGACCGCCGGCTGGGTGACCCCGAGCGAATTCGCGGCCTTGGTATAACTGCGGAGATCTACGACGGCGACCAGAGTTCTAAGCAGGTCGGTCGGAATATTTGTCATGCAAGCTTGCCCCCACAGGCCGCAAAACACCCTCGCGCCCGCGGACGACCCGCTTGCGCTGGACTTGCCTCCAACCGACAGTAGCATGCATCTGAAGATGTTCAATTTTAAATTGATAATTCTGAGTAATGCACTCTCATTTCTCTGAGTTTTGTTTAATTTCGTGGGCGCAGCGCAATACCGATCCGCAATTTATAAATTGACGTTATGTACCATCATCACCGTGGCTTTATAATACCGCCGCCGTCGGCCACTATTTGATCCTTTCAAGCACGCTGACGTAGTTGGCGACCGAAGTTCCGCCCATATTGAAGACGCCCCCAATGGTCGCGCCGTCGACCTGAAGTTCCCCCGCACTCTCAGTAAGTTGCATGGCGGTCATGGCGTGCATGGAAACGCCGGTCGCGCCGATCGGATGGCCCTTCGCCTTGAGGCCGCCGGATGGATTGACCGGCAACCTGCCGCTCTTCTGGGTCCAGCCCTCCTTGATGGCGACTGCGCCCTGCCCTTCCTTCGTTAGCCCCATCGCCTCGTATTCGATCAATTCCGCAATGGTGAAGCAGTCATGCGTTTCGACAAAGGAGATATCGTCGAGCCGCAACCCTGAGTTCGCTAGCGCACGCTTCCAGGCGACGGCGCATCCCTCGAATTTGAGAATGTCGCGTTTCGACATCGGCAGGAAATCCTGCACGTGCTCGGCGGCGCGGAAGGCCACGGCCTTCTTCAGCCGCAGCGCCGTCTCGATATCGGCGAGCACCACCGCCGCGGCGCCGTCCGACACGAGCGAGCAGTCGGTACGCTTGAGGGGCCCTGCGACGAACGGGTTCTTCTCGCTCTCAGTGCGGCAGAAGTCGAAGCCGAGATCCTTGCGCATTTGCGCAAACGGATTGCCGACGCCGTTCTTGTGGTTCTTGGCGGCGATCATCGCCAGCGCGTCGGACTGGTCGCCCCACTTCTGGAAGTAAAGTCCCGCGATCTTGCCGAAGATTCCGGCGAAGCCGCCGTCAATGTCCGCCTCCTCGCGGACATAGGACGCCTTGAGCAGATTGCGCCCGATCTCGGGGCCCGGCGTCGTCGTCATCTGCTCGACGCCGACCGCGAGCACGATACGCGCGTCGCGCGCGGCGATCGACTTCAGGCCCTGGTGCACGGCGGCCGAGCCGGTGGCGCAGGCGTTCTCGACACGCAGCGCGCGCTTGAACCTGAGATCGGGCGAGGCCTGCAGCACCAGCGAAGCGGTAAAATCCTGCGCCGAGAAACCGGCGTTGAAGTGCCCGAGCACGATCTCGTCGACGTCGGCCGCCGCGATGCCGGCGTCCGCAAGCGCCTCGGTCACCACCCGCACGATCAGGCTTTCGACGCTCTCGTTGCTCAGCTTACCGAAGGGGGTATGGGCCCAGCCGACAATCGCCGCACTCATCTGTCCTGCTCCTCTGCCGAATTTTCGGCGTATTAACCGGTGACCTTGGCCCGATCACCATATATGCAGATAGCGAATGGCTCGCTTTGCCTGCCCGCCAAAGTGGCCTTACTCTAGCATTTCA
>Ga0187809_10000734_pt1 | contig 16624 bp, 11 predicted proteins | sample NC_wetland_sal_i_8_FD_132415 | JGI IMG/M metagenome (GOLD analysis project Ga0187809, IMG submission 132415) | Wetland sediment microbial communities from Neuse River Estuary, North Carolina, USA - ASW_4 | ecosystem: Environmental > Aquatic > Freshwater > Wetlands > Sediment | place: USA: North...
CGTGCGCCGACGCTCTCTCCGGTCCCGTATCCGTGGTGGTTGCAAAGCCGGAGCGGCTGGCGGATTTGGAGGGCATGGGCGACCGGCTTGCGGGCGTACCGGCGATCGAGACGCCGGCCTATGGCCAGGACGGCTCGCAGTATGATGCTGACGCGATGGTGGCGGAGCTCCCGCTTCCGCTTTCCCGCCGCGCTCTGCGGGCATTGGCGCATGCAGCGCGGACAAACGATTTCTCCAAGCTCGGCGCGGCCTCGCGGTTGAACACGGAGCCGATCGCCCTGCCGGACTTTTCCCATCTCAAGGTCCTCATGGTCGATGACAATGCGGTCAACCGCGAGGTGCTGCGCGAGTGCATGGCGACGTTCGGCGTGGTTCCCGTTGCCGCGGCGACGGGGCGGGAAGCGCTCGAACTTTGCAGGACCCATGCTTTCGACGTCATCTTCATGGATGGTTCGATGCCGGAAATGGACGGCTTCGAAGCGGCGCGGAGGATCCGGCTCATGGAGTCAGAAACCGGAGCCGCACCGGCGCGCATCGTGGCGCTGACGGCCCACGCCGCCGGGCCGCTCGCGGACCAATGGCGCGAGGCGGGAATGGACAGCTACGTTCCCAAACCCTTCACCGTCGCCCGTCTGATCGACGAATTGTCCGCGAAGGCCGCTTCCACCGAAGCAAGCCGGGCCAGGGAGACGATCGCTCGCACCGACGTGCCGCTGCTTTCGCCCGAAACGCTTTCGATGTTCGAGCTCGTCGCCGAGAAGACCGGCAGCGACATCAAGACGCGCGTTTTCTCGATGTTCATCACGCAGGCCGGGGAAAGCCTTGCCGCGATCGAAACCGCCATTGCTTCCCGAGCGGCTTGCGAAACGCTCGCCTCGCTCGTCCATGCGATGAAGTCCATGAGCAACAGTTCAGGCGCCGCCCGGCTGGCCGCCATATGCGAGAAGATCGAAACGGCGGCCCGCAACGGCATTTCCTGTGATTCCGCCGGGCTGGATGCGCTTCGCGAGGCGACGATCGGGACCTTTGCCGCCATGGAGACGGAACTGCCGAAAGCTGCGGAGGCCGTTCGCTCCTCACCTGGGGGCGATCATGCCGCGACGGAGCAGATTGCCTAGCCAATCATGGAGGGCTCTTGGTCCGCAGCGCGATCAGCAATGCGGTCCGGCCTGGCGCCGGCGCTCGCCGGCCGATCCGCTCGGCATGGGTCCTGAAGCCAATGCCTCCAAAGCCCGCGCGATTTTCGCCGGGGGCAGGATAATGTCCGCCGTGCCGAGGTCGATCGCCGCGACCGGCATGTCGGCGAAACGGCCGACCGCTATGACGCGCTTCTGGGGGCCCGCGGATAGCCGATCGCATCGAGGATCCATGTCCTCCTGCGCAAGGCTGGGGGCCCGCTGTTGACGCCTTTCCTAAATGGATTTAGCTTTTTTCCGGCAGCGGGCGCGCTCTGGAGGTGAGGCGTCCCGAGGCTGTTTTCAAAGGAGGAGCTTGTGCCGACCGCCGGCGCTGGCGACGGGGGTGCAAACTTTTCTCCCATTGAGCGTCGTTACACTGCTTCGGCCGATTTCGACCGGCTTAGAAGAACCATGTGATCGGGAGGAAATCATGCGCAGTTCGCCCAAAGCCGTCCTGGCGGCGTCCCTTTTGGCTGTCAGCCTCGTCGCCGGCACGATGCTGAGCGGTACGGTCGAGGCTTCGGCCAAGTCCGGCAAGACCTGGACCATCGCTTTCGTGCCGAAGCTGATCGGCATTCCCTATTTCAACGCCATGAAGGAAGGTCTCGACAAGGCCGCCAAGAAGTTTCCCATCAAGGTGGTCTATCAGGGACCGACGACCGCTTCCGTTTCCGGCCAGGTCGAAATCGCCCAGAGCCTGATCAACAAGCACCTCGACGCCGTCGGCGTTTCCGCCAACAGCCCGACAGCCCTCGAAGCCGTCGCGAAGAAGGCCAAGGCCGCGGGCGTGCTTTTCTATTCCAGCGATTCCCAGGTCAGCGGTGACGACGTTTCGCTGCGCGTTTCGCAAGCCGACGATAAGCAGCTTGCCGAAACCGTCATCGACCAACTCGCCAAGCAGATCGGCGGCAAGGGCGATGTCGCCTTTGTTTCCGGCGGCCCGACGGCGACGAATTTGAACGTCTGGATCGGCTTCATGAAGGACCACATGAAGGCGAAATATCCGGATATGAAGCTTGTCACCATCCAATATGCCGGCGAAGATATCTCGAAGGCGACCGACGTGACGGCGCAGCTGCTCTCCGCCTATCCGAAGCTGAAGGGCATCGTGGGCGTCAATTCGACCGCCGTGCCGGGGGCGGCGCAAGCGGTACTGCGCGCCGGCATGAGCGGCAAGATCGCCGTGACCGGCATCACCGATCCCAACACCATCCGCCCCTTTGTCAACAATGGCACGGTCAAGAGCGTCGTGCTGTGGAACCCGGTCGATCTCGGCTATCTGACGGCCTGGGGTGTCCTGCAGCTGCTCGAGCACAAGCCGCTCAAGGCCGAGAACGACGTGCCCGGCCTCGGCAAGGTCGCCTATTCCGCCAAGACCAAGACGCTGCTTCTCGGCAAGCCGCTCGTCATCGACAAGTCCAACATCAAGCTGAACTTCTGATCAGCGGAGACAGGGGCCGGCCCGGCGAATTCCTTCGCAGGCCGCCCAATGAGGTTGATGACCGCCTTCGAACTGAAAAACATCGTCAAGTCATTCGGCGGCGTGAGAGCGCTGAAGGGGGTCGATCTTCAAATCGAATCCGGGCGCACGCATGTGCTGCTCGGCGAGAACGGCGTCGGGAAATCGACCCTCATCAAGATTCTGACCGGCGCGTTCACGCCGGATGAGGGCGAAATCCTGATCGACGGCGAGACCTGCGCCTTGCGCAATCCCGAACATGCGCAGGCAATGGGCATTGCCGCCGTTTATCAGGAACCGATGATCTACCCTCACCTTAGCGTCCTTGAGAACATCTTCATGGGGCGCGAGATCGCCGGTGCGCTCGGCTTTGTCCGGCGCGATGCGATGCGGGCCGCCGTCCGGCCCGTGCTTACCGAACTCGATCTGCCCGAAACGCTGCTTTCCCGTCCGATGTCGTCGCTCAGCCTCGGCTATCAGCAGCTCGTCCTGATCGCCAAGGCGCTGGTGCAGAACGCGCGGCTGATCATCTTCGACGAGCCGACCTCCATTCTCTCGCGCGCCGAATCGCAGCGCCTCTTTTCGATCATCGGCCGCTTGCGCGACGGCGGCCGGGCCGTCGTCTACATCACCCACCGGCTGGAGGAAGTGCCGCAGATCGGCGATCGCGTCACCGTGCTCACCGACGGGCAGGTGACGGGCGCCTATGGGGCGGGCGAATTTTCCGAAACGACATTGCTGGAGCTGATGGCCGGCAAGAAGAGCCGCGAGATCGAGAAGGAGATCGAGGCGCATCGCGACATCGCCGCGGATGCGGTGGAGCATCCGGTGCTCGCGGTCGAGAACCTTTCGCATGAGAGCTATTTCGACGACGTCACCTGGCGGCTTCCCGGCGGCGTCATCACCGGCGTTTACGGCCTTGTCGGCTCCGGCCGTTCGGAAGTCGCGCTGTCGGTGTTCGGGTTCCTGAAGCCGTCCGGCGGGCGCATCCTGCTTGACGGCCGCCCGGTCGCGCCGGCCGACCCCGCCGAGGCCATCGCGCTCGGCATCGGCTATCTGCCGGAGGACCGCAAGCTGCAGGGCATCTTCGCCACCAAGCCGCTGGAGAGCAACCTCACCTCCAACAGGCTTGGCGGATTCGCCCGCACGCTCGGGCTCCTCGACTTCAAATCCCTGTTCGACGATGCGCGCCGGGTCATGGCGCGCTACAACATCAAGGCGCAAAGCACGCGCACGATGATCTCGACGCTGTCGGGCGGCAATCAGCAGAAGGGCCTGTTCGCCCGCTGGGCCGGCAAGCCCTTCAAGGTGCTGATCCTCGACGAACCCACCCGCGGCATCGACGTGCGCACCAAGGACGAGATCCATGATTTCATCCGCGATCTCGCCGCGCAGGGCGTCGCCGTGGTGGTGATATCCTCGGATCTGAAGGAGGTGCTTTCGGTCGCAGACCGCATCATCGTCATGCGCGAGGGCAGGGTCGTGGACGAGGTGGCGGGAGCGCATATGACGCCGGAACGCGTGCTCGGCGCCGCGATCGGCGCGGGAAAAACCAAGGTTGTCGTATTTGGAGATTGAATCGAACTTGCGCGGTTCTTTAACCCCACCCTTGAGCCCGCTTTTCGAGGGTAAGGCGATCATATATGAAATGACCCCCGCCCCTAACCCCTCCCCACAAGGGGGAGGGGAACGATGCGGCATCCCTGCAGAGCATCGAATTGCAGCGATTTTGGGCGAGAAAGCGACGCCGGCGTCTCCCTCCCCGTTGTGGGGAGGGCAATCGGATATGACGATTTTCACCCCCTCCGGCCCTTCGGGCCACCTCCCCCTGGCGGGGGGAGGAAAGCCGCGGCAACGCCGTTTTTCCCTCCCCTCCCAGGGGAGGGTGCCTCGCGCAGCGAGGCGGGTGGGGTGCATCAGCAGACCATATGCGATAGCGCTACCCTTGAGGGGTGGGGGTATGACGGCATCCAGGCCTCAGCAAATCGCCCTACGCAATCGTCCCAAGCGAAAGGCAGCCGCATGAGCTTTCAGGCGGGCGCGCGCCCGGACCAGATCGCCAGGCCCGCCGCGGCGCGCGGATGGCTTGAGAGGGCAGTGCGGTTCGCCAAGGGCCGCGAAGGCGTGCTCCTGATCACGCTTTTTCTGCTCGTCATCGTCATCAGCATCGGCTCACACGGCGCCTTCTGGGCGCCGGTTAACCTCAACAACCTGATGGTCAGCGCCGCCGTCACCGCCATCCCCGCCATCGGCATGACGCTGGTCATCCTGACGGGCGGCATCGATGTCTCGATCGGCTCCATGCTCGGACTCGTCGCGGCGATCGGCGGCAAGTTCTTCGAGGCCGGCTGGTCGATTCCCGTCGTGGCGCCGCTCTTCTGCCTCATCGGCGCGGCGTTCGGGCTGGTCAATGCCGCGATCATCATCGGCGGCCGCGTGCCGCCCGTCGTCGCCACGCTCGGCACGCTCAGCATCTTCCGCATGAGCGTGTTCCTGGTGCTCGGCGCCAACTGGATCACCATGATCCCGCCGGAACTGACGGTGATCTTCATTTCCGACCGCGTCTGGTTCCTGCCGGTCGCGAGCGTCATGGCGCTGGTGCTGATGGCCGGCTTCGCCTTCTTCCTGCGTTCTTTCCGGCTCGGGCGGCACATCTATGCGATCGGCAACAATGAGGAGGCGGCGCGGCTTGCCGGCATTCCCGTCGGCCGCATCAAGCTCTACGCCTACACGCTGCTCGGCATGTTCACCGGCATCGCCGCGCTGCTCACGCTCGGCCAGAGCCCGCTCGTGCAGACCTCCACCGGCACCGGCTTCGAACTCGGCGTCATCGCGGCGGTGGTGCTGGGCGGCACCGAACTCAGCGGCGGCCGCGGCACCATCCTCGGCACGCTGCTCGGCACGCTCATCGTGGAGCTCGTCAATGACGGCGTCGTGCTGATGCATATCCAGCCCTTCTGGGGCGGCGTCCTGCTCGGCGGCATCATCCTGCTGTCGATCGGCATCAACCAGCGCTGGCCGGGGCGCGGCAGCAAGGCGGCGGAGTAGATCATGGGCGCCACCGGATTCCAGCCAGGCCGCATCGTGCTCCTCGTCGCGCTCACCGCGCTGGCGCTCATCGGCTTCGCCTCGGGCGACCCCGGCATTCTTTCCGGCGCCAACCTCTACAGCATGGCCGTCTTCGCCGTCGAAATCGGCATCATCGCCTTCGGCCAGACGCTCGTCATCTGCGGCGGCGACGGCGGCATCGACCTGTCGGTCGGGGCGATCGCGGCGCTAGCACAGGTGCTGATGGGCCTGGCGCTGCAGGCCGGGATCTATTGGCCGGTCGCCATCCTCATCGCGGTCGCCACGGGAACGCTGATGGGCGTCATCAACGGCATCCTCGTGACCCGCTATCGCATCGAGCCGATCATCACGACACTGGCGACCATGTTCGTGTTCGACGGGCTGGGCCTGGTCCTGACCGGCGGCATCAATATCGACCTGACGACTATGCCGCAGAGTTTCCTGGGTCTCGGACAGGGTTCGGTGCTCGGCCTGCCGTTCCAGCTTCTCTGCGTCTATCTGCCCGCCCTCCTCATCCTGATCGCCCTGCAGCACCGCACCCATTTCGGGCGCAGTCTCTACCTCGTCGGCACCAACACGCTGTCGGCGCGGCTGACCGGCATCAGGGTGGACCGCCTGAGGGGCTGGACCTATGTGATTGCCGGCCTGCTTTCCGGCCTTGCCGGCGCGATCGGCGCGGCGCGGCTCGGCACCGCCAGTCCGACGGCCGACGAGGAAGCCAATCTGATCAGCATCGCCATCGTCGTCCTCGGCGGCTCCAGTATCTTCGGCGGCGACGGCTCGGTTGTCGGGACGGCGGTCGCGACGGTGCTGATCGGCGTCGTCAATTACGGCCTGAGCTACAACGACTTCAACCCGATCTACCAGGCGGGCGTGATGGGCATCATCCTGATCGCCGCCGTGCTGATCGAGAACCTTGCCGGCGGCAGGCGATGGGCGGCGCTGCCCTTCTTCACCGGACGCGGCCCGACCGCGATCCCGCGCAAGGAAAGCAGCGGCTGAGCCGTGCAATACCAAAGGCCATTATGAATGACCGTTCGGTCAAAGCCTGACGCCAAATCGGGTCCGAGGCCGATCAAACGATCCCGCCGCCGGCTGCATGGACGGCGGGCCGCTCATTGCTCACCCGTTTGCGATAACCGGAGGCGCGGTAGCAGGCGACCGGGTCGATGGCGCCGCCGGCCTCCAGCCGCGCCATGGCGAGAATGGGTTGGACATCGGTGAGATAGGCGCGCTTCACCGTCTGCGACGCCATCAGTGCGTCATTCTCGTCCTGATAGGCGGAGAGCGCCGCCCGGTCCACCAGCAGCGCCTGCGCATAGGCGCGCCGCACCTCGGAAGCGCTCACCATCAGGCTCTCGATCGGGTCGGTGACATTGTGCGACTGGTCGAGCATATGCGCGGGATCGAAGCCCGGCGCGTTGCGCTGGCGCGCATCGATCAACTCGTTGAAGACGAGGAAGAGCCGGTAGGGATCGATCGAGCCGGTGTCGAGATCGTCATCGCCATATTTGGAATCGTTGAAGTGGAAGCCGCCAAGCTTGCCCATCTGGATGAGCCGCGCCACGATCATCTCGATATTGACCGTCGGCGCATGATGGCCGAGATCGACGAGGCAAAACGCCTTCGGCCCCAGTTCCCGCGCGATGAGATAGTTCGTGCCCCAGTCCTGCACGATTGTCGAATAGAAGGCCGGCTCGAAGATCTTGTGCTCGGAAAAGATGCGCCAATCGTCCGGCAGCGCCGCATAGATTGCCTTCATCGCATCGAGATAGCGCTCAAAGGCGCGGGTGAAGTGGCTCTGGCCGGGAAAGTTGGAGCCGTCGCCGATCCAGACGGTGAGCGCTTTCGAGCCGAGCGCCTGGCCGATCGCGATGCACTCCAGATTGTGCTCGACCGCCTGCCGCCGTGTCGCCGGGTCGGTATGCGACAGGGAGCCGAATTTGTAGGAAAACCTCTGGCCGGGCTGGTCCTGGAAAGTGTTGGAATTCATGGCGTCGAAGCCGAGGCCGAGCGCCCCGGCGCGCTCCTTCAGCTCCGAAAGATCCTTCACCTTGTCCCATGGAATGTGCAGCGAGACGCGCGGCGTCGCCCGCGCCAGTTCGTGGATGACGGCGCAATCGTCGAGCTTGTCGAAGATGTGGCGCGGCTCGCCGGGACCGGGAAAGCGGGCAAAGCGGGTGCCGCCGGTGCCGACGCCCCAGGACGGCACGGCGACGCCATAGGCGGCGACATCGGCCTTGATGGCGTCGATGTCGATGCCGCGCCGGGAAAGGCTTTCGCCAAGCGCTTCATAATCGGCGGCAAGCGCGGCCCGGCGGCCGGCATTGTCCTTTTCGATGACGCTCGGGCCGATCATAGCAGGCATGACGCAGCCCTCCTTGGTATAAGCACTGGGTGATCTGGCAAATTTACCCCCACCCTTGGTCCCTCCCCCTTGCGGATAGAGCAATCGCATAGGGCAATTTTCACCCCCTCCGGCCCTTCGGGCCACCTCCCCCTTACAGGTGGAGGAAAGCCGCAACGGCGGCGCATTTCCCTCACCTGAAAGGGGAGGGTGCCGAGCGAAGCGAGGCGGGTGGGGTTTACTGGCAAGCCGTATGCGATTGCCCTGCCCTTGTGGGGAGGGGGCAGGGCTGGGGGTAATTCCATATCCGTGAACCCGCTCTCAGCGCGTGAAGGATTGCGCGTTGCCGGCATCGACATTGATGATGTTGCCGGTCGATTTCGCCGAGGCGTCGGAGGCGAGGAAATAGACGGCCTCCGCCACGTCCTCGGGAAAGACGCTCCGCTTCAGCATCGACCGCTTGCGGTAATGCTCTTCGAGCTCGTCCGGCGCCATGTGGTAGGCGGCGGCGCGCTGCTCGCGCCATTCGCCGGTCCAGATTTTCGAGCCGCGCAACACCGCGTCGGGATTGACCGTGTTGACGCGGATGCCGAACTCCGCGCCCTCCAGCGCCAGGCAGCGCGCCAGATGGATCTCGGCGGCCTTGGCGGTGCAATAGGCCGAGGCGTTCGGCGAGGCGGCGAGCCCGTTCTTCGAGGCGATGAAGACGATCGCGCCGCCGGTCTTCTGTTGCTTCAACAGGCGGAACGCCTGGCGCGCGACAAGGAAATAGCCGGTCGCGAGGATATCCATGTTGCGGTTCCACAGCGATAGCTCGGTCTCGTCCACCGGCGCAGCGGAAGAGATACCGGCGTTCGAGACGAGGATATCGAGGCCGCCATATTCCACAGCCGCGTCGGCGAAGGCGGCGATCACCTGCCCTTCGGCCGTGACATTCATATCGACGTGGCGGACCACATCCCTGCCGAAATCCCCTGCCAGCTCCTTCCCGGCCTGTTCCATCGCCGCTTTGTCGATATCGGCGAGCACGACGCAGACGCCTTCCGACAAAAGCCTCCGCGCCGTCGCCTTGCCGATCCCGCCCGAGCCGCCCGTCACCAGCGCGACGCGGCCGGCGAGCGGCTTCGGCTTCGGCATGCGCTGCAGCTTCGCCTCCTCCAGCGCCCAATATTCGATGTCGAAGGCTTCCTGCTCCGGCAGGCCGCGATAGGAGGAGACGCCCGAGGCGCCGCGCATGACATTGATGGCGTTGACATAGAACTCGGCGGCGATGCGCGCCGTCGCCTTGTCGCGGGCGAAAGTGATCATGCCGACGCGGGGCACGAGATAGACGACCGCGTTCGGATCGCGCATGGCCGGGCTGTCGGGCTTGCGGCAGCGCTGGTAATAGGCGACGTAATCCTCGCGATAGGCGGCGATCGCCTCGGGCAGCGATGCGATCACGGCATCGGCGTCGAAGCCGTTCACGCCCGGCTCGATGACCAGCGGCCGGATCTTCGTGCGCAGGAAATGATCCGGACAGCTCGTGCCGAGCGGCGCCAGCGCCTCGAACTGGTGGGAACAGATGAAGTCGAGCACGGCGTCGCTATCGTCGAAATGGCCGATCTTGCGCTCCTCGCCGCCGATCAGACCGCGAATGACCGGCATCAGCCGTGCCGCGGCGGCGCGGCGCTCAGGCGCGGGCAGCGGCGTCCGCTTGTCGCCGCCGAAGGCCGGCGCGGCCGCGTTCTCCTCCAGCCAGGCGATGGCGCGGTTGATGATCTCGATGGTCGTCGCGTAGCAGCTTTCCGACGTGTCGCCCCATGTGAAGAGGCCGTGGCTCTCGAGCACGACGCCGCGCGCCTTCGGATTTTCCCGGCAGAATTTCTCCAGCCACAGGCCAAGCTCGAAGCCCGGCCGCTTCCATGGCAGCCAGCCGATCTCGGAGCCGAAAATGCGCTCGGTCAGGGCGCGGCTGTCCGCCGACGCGGCGATGGCGATGATCGCGTCGGGATGCATGTGATCGACATGCGGCCTGGGCACGAAGGCGTGCAGCGGCGTATCGATCGACGCCGCGCGCGGGTTGAGGTTGAAGGCGCAGTGCGGGAGATAGCCGACCATCTCGTCTTCGTGCGCGACGCCGCGATAGAGCCCCTTGAGGGCCTCGAGCTTCGTCATATAGAGCGTCGCGAACCCATCCATGCGCATGGTGCCGACATCGCCGCCCGATCCCTTGACCCACAGCACCTCGACTTTCTCGCCGGTCAGCGGGTCCGTCTCGATGATCTTGGAGGAGGTGTTGCCGCCGCCATAATTGGTGATGCGCTTGTCCGAGCCGAGCAGATTTGAACGGTAGAGCAGCTTCTCGGCCTCGCTCATCCCCTTCGCTTTCCCGGGATCCCAGAGATTGGCAAGACGGGATGAATGCTGATGATCGGGCATGGTCGACTTCCTAAGGCTGCCGGTCGTTTCGACGGCTCTAATGCGGCGATATGGACAAATTCCGACCGGCTGCGAATATTGTCAATCAATCACCCGCCGGGCCACCAAAATGACGTCTCGACAGTGCATCGCCGTCATCGATATTGGCAAGACCAACGCCAAGCTGGCGCTCGTCGATCTCGCCGGATTGCGCGAGGTCGCGGTGCGCCGCACGCCGAACCGGCCGAAATCCGGCCCGCCCTACCCCCATCATGATCATGAACGCCTCAAGGCCTTCATCCTGGACAGCCTCGCCGCCTTCGCCCGCGATTTCGCCATCGACGCGATTTCCGTCACCGCGCATGGCGCGACCGTGGCGCTGCTCGACAGCCAAGGCGAGCTTGCGCTTCCCATCCTCGATTACGAGCATGACGGTCCCGACAAGCTGGCCGGCGACTATGATGCGGTGCGGCCGGATTTCGCCGAGACGGGCTCGCCGCGGCTTCCCGGCGGCCTCAATGCCGGGGCGCAGCTTTTCTGGCAGATGCGGAGCTTCCCCGAGGCTTTCGAGCGTGTCCGTTCGATCGTCACCTATCCGCAATATTGGAGCGGCTGGCTCACCGGCGTCGCGACCAATGAAGTGACCTCGCTCGGCGCCCATACCGATCTCTGGAACTTCCGCGCCAGACGCTTTTCCTCGCTGGTGGAGCGGATGGGATGGCTCGGCAGGATGGCTCCTCTGCGGCAGGCGGCGGAAAGGCTCGGCCCCATACGCGCCGACATAGGCCGGCAAATTGGCCTGGAGCGGCCCGTGCCGGTCTATTGCGGCATCCACGATTCCAATGCCTCGCTCTATCCCCATCTCATCACCCGCGAGCCGCCTTTCTCGGTCGTCACGACCGGCACCTGGGTGATCGCCATGGCGCTCGGCGGGCTGCCCATGGAACTCGATCCCGACCGCGACACGCTGGTCAATATCGATTACGCCGGCAACGCCGTCCGGTCGGCCCGCTTCATGGGCGGGCGCGAATTCGAGCGCCTCCGCCCCGAGCGCTGCCCGGAACCCGGCGAAGCGGAGCTGGCACATGTGCTGGACAGGAAGATCATGCTTTTGCCGTCGATACAGGCGGGGACCGGTCCCTTTCCGCATCACCGCTCCCGCTGGATCGGCAATCCGGACCGGTTGACGCCTCCGGAGAAAAAGGCGGCGGTCTCCGCCTATCTGGCGATGATGACGGCGACCTGCCTGTCATTGATCGGGGCCAAGGGACCGACGGTGCTGGAAGGCCCCTTCGCCGCCAATGCGGTCTTCCGGAGGGTGCTCGGCACGGCGACCGGCCGCCGGGTGATCTATATGGAAGAGGCAACGACCGGGACGAGTCTCGGCGCGGCGCTGTTAACCGACTCCGCGCGCCTCGCCTCGCCGCCGGCCGAAACAGAGATCGAGCCGGCGCTGGACGGGCGGGCGCTCTCCTATATTGCGGATTGGCAGGCGGCCTGTTCTTCTGGATAAGAGCGACGAAACGAATCCGAAGATGGGACAAATGGACAGCATCCGCATTCTCGAAAGGCTGATCGGCTTTCCGACGGTCAGCCGCGACTCCAACCGCGATCTGATCGGCTACGCCGCCGAACTGCTTCGGGCCAATGGCGTCGCGTCCCGGATCATCGAAAGCGAAGACGGCGAGAAGGCGAACCTTTTCGCCACCGTTGGCCCGGCCGATACGCCGGGCGTCATGCTGTCCGGCCATACCGACGTTGTCCCCATCGACGGCCAGGACTGGACGATGCCGCCCTTCGCCATGACGGAGCGCGACGGCAGGCTTTACGGCCGCGGCGCGGCCGACATGAAGGGCTTCGTCGCGGCGGCGCTTTCCGCCATGGTCAAGGCGGCCGGCATGACGCTGAAAACGCCGCTTCATCTGGCGCTTTCCTATGACGAGGAACTTGGCTGCCTCGGCGTTCACAGTCTGATCGACATGCTGCGGGGAGCGCCGCAAAAGCCGCTTTTGTGCATCGTCGGCGAGCCGACCGAAATGCAGGTCGCGACCGGCCACAAGGGCAAGGTTGGCGCGCGCGCCTTCTGCAGGGGGCGCGAGGGCCATTCCGCGCTGGCGCCGCTGGCGCTCAACGCCATCCATCTCGGCTGCGATTTCATTTCCGCGCTGCGCCGCGAGCAGGAGCGGCTGGCGAGCGAGGGGCCGCGCGACCCCGATTACGACATTCCCTACACGACGGTGCATGTCGGCAAGATCAATGCGGGCGTGGCGCTCAACATTGTGCCGAACCATTGCCAGGTCGATTTCGAGATCCGCAACATCGCCGCCGACAATGCCGGGCGGATCCTCGACCGCTTGCGCGGAGAGGCCGAGCGCATCGCTTCCGCTGCCCAGGCGATCGCGCCGGAGGCGGCGATCGACATCGAAATCTTCAACACCTATCCGGGGCTCGACACGCCGCCGGATTCGCAGGCCGTCGCCTTCGTCAAGTCGCTCACCGGCGCCAATGGCACGATGAAGGTCGCCTTCGGCACCGAAGGCGGCTTGTTCAGCGGCGATCTCGGCACGCCGACGGTGGTATGCGGACCAGGCTCGATGGCGCAGGGCCACAAGCCCGACGAGTTCGTCAGCGTGGAGCAGTTGAACCGCTGCGACGACATGCTGGAAAAGCTGCTTCAGCGCCTCGCCGAAAGCCGACTGTAGAACCGATCAACGCCTGCGCATCACGGCTTCAAGGTCGCCGAGATAGGGGTTTTGGGCGCGAGAGGCGTCGAATGCGGCGGGATCGATGTCGGCAAGGAGCAGTTCCTCGCCGCTGCCGGCCGAAGCAAGAATGCCGCCGTCCGGCGCGGCGATGGTTGACAGGCCGGCATAGGCGAAGCGCCCGTCATGGCCGCAGAGATCGGCATAGGCGACATGCACCTGGTTCTCGAAGGCGCGCACGGGAACGATCGAACCGGCGATGAAGCCCGCATGCGGCGTCTCGGGCAGCGCCGTCGGCACGGCGACAAGATCGACGCCGGCCTTGGCTAAACGGCGAACGTTTTCGGGGAACTCGACATCGTAGCAGATCAGCATGCCGATCCTGAGGCCGCCATGCTCGACGATGACGTTTTCCGGCGGGCCGGGCGTGAAATGACGCTTCTCATAGTCGCCGTAGAGGAAGGCCTTGCGGTAGGCCACGACACGGCTGCCGTCGAGGAAAAGCGCGCTGTTCGCGAGGCCGCTGCCACGTCGCTCGCTAAAGCCTGTGATGATCGCGATACCGGTTTCCCGGCAAGCCGACTGGAGTTTTGCCACCAGCGGCCCGTCGAGCGGTTCGGCGACCTCTTCAAAGGCGTCGCCCGCGCCGTAGCCGGGCACGCACAGTTCCGGCGCGATCAGCAATCCCGCTCCGTCCCCGGCCGCCCTGCCGGCGGCCTTGATGATGCGGGCCAGATTTGCCTCGACCGCTCCGGCTTCGGCCTCGAATTGAAGGGCTGCGATCCGCATTCTCAATCCCTCGTCAGCGCGCCGAGCAGCTTCGGCAGATCGCCGAAGCGGGCGACGAGGCCGAAGACGACAGCCGCTATGACGACGAACAGCACCGACACCGACGCCATTGTCGGCGTATAGCCGTAGCGCAGCGCATTGAAGATCTTGATCGGCAGCGTCTGCATGGTGAAGCCGACCGTCATATAGGCGACGATATATTCGTTCAGCGACAGCACGAAGGCGAAGGCGTAGCCCGAGACGATATAGGGGCGGATAAGCGGCAGGACGACCGTGCGGAAGACGGCGCCCTCGCCGGCGCCCATCGTCGCCGCGGCTTCCGGCAGCGACCGGTCGATCGAGGCAAAGCCGAGCGACAGCGTGACAAGCGGCAGCGTCGTGAAGAAGATGCCGTGGCTGATCACGGCGGTCCAGCGCGCGCCATAGACGCCGAGCGTCGCCCAGAAGCTCAGGAAGCCGAGGGCGGTGATGACCGGCGGCAGGATGAAGGGCGCGACGCCGAGCAATTGGAAGATTTGCGCCCATTTTGCCTGCCTCCGCCACAGGAACCAGGCGAGCGGCAGCGCGATCGAGACGGCGAGCGCGGCGGCGAGAGTCGCAAGGATCAGCGAGGCGAAAAGCGCGGCGCGCCATTCGTCGTCGGTGAAGATCGCCGCGTACCAGTCGAGCGAGAAGCCCTGCGGCGGGAAAGCCAACGTCTGCTCCTCATTGACGGAGACGCCGGCGACGACGATGAGCGGCGCGGCGAGGAAGATGCCGACCGTGAGCATCCAGACGAAACGCAGGACACGCCCGCTCATGCCTCTGCCTCCCTCCGCCCGATCAGCGTCGTCAGGCCGACCAGCGCCAGCGCGATCAGCACGAGGAAGACCGCCATCGCCGCGGCGAAGGGCATATTCGACTGGTAGATCGCCTGGTCGGTGATGAGCACGGAAAGCGTCCATTGCCGCGGCCGGCCGAGGATCTGCGGCAGGAGATAGGAGCCGAGCGCGAAGACGAAGACCATGATTAGCGTCGCCACGATCGTGTTGCGCGAAACCGGCACGACGACGTTGAAGAAGGCTCTAAGTGGCGAGGCCCCCATCGTCCGCGCCGCTTCGAGAAGCGACAGGTCGAGGCGCGCCAGCGAGGGATAAAGCACGAGGATCGTGTAGGGCAGCGCCTGGTAGACCATGCCCGTCAGCACCGCGCCGAAGCCCGGCAGCAGCGCGTCGGGCTTGTCCATCAGGCCGAGCGCGACGAAAAGATTGGTGATGCCGGCGGTGCGCGACAAAAGCGTCGACCAGGCAAAGCCGATGATGACCTCCGACAGCGACAGGACCGATAGGAGCGAGAGCAGCCAGGCGATCTGCGACCGGCGCTTCAGGCGCACCAGGAAGAAGGTGAACGGGAAGCCGACGGCGACGCAGACGATGGCGACCATGATCGCCAGGAAGAGCGAAAAGGCGAGCACGCCGCCGAAGAAGGCGGAGAGAAAGCGGGCGTAATTTTCGAGAACGAAGTCCGGCGTATAGAAAGCGCCCTGATTGCGCTTGAAGAAGCTGACCGCGACCATCGTCGCGAACGGGATGACGAAAAAGACCACCAGCATAATGGCGGGATAGACGATGGGTGCGACGTCGCGCGCGCTTTTCGGCGGGGTCCGTTTCACGCCGACACCACCACGGCATTGCCGATATGGAAGCTGAGGCCGGTCTCGTCGCCGACATTGACCGCCGGGCGGTCGCGTGGTGTGGACGCCGCGACGAGGCGGTGGCCTTCTATGTCGATGAAGGTTTCGATCGTCGCGCCGAGATCGCGCACGAAGGCCACCCGGCCCGACAATGTGCCCTCGCCCGCCGGCGTCAGGATTATGTCCTCGGGCCGGACGGAAAGCTGCTGGCCTTCGCGGATCGGAACGGGAAGGCCGAGGATCGGCTTGCCGAAGGCGGTCGCGACGCCGTTTTCGACCGAAAGCGGGACGAGGTTGGTCGAGCCGATGAAATCGGCGACGAAGGCGTCGGCCGGATGCCGGTAAATCTCGACCGGCGAGGCGACCTGGCGGATGCGCCCGCCGCCCATCACGACGACCTGGTCCGCCATCGTCATCGCCTCGCGCTGGTCATGCGTGACGACGATCGTGGTGATGCCGAGCTTTTGCTGAAGCTGCCGCAGTTCCACCTGCATCGCCTCGCGCAGCTTGGCGTCGAGCGCCGACAGCGGCTCGTCGAGCAGGAAGAGCTTCGGCTGCACGGCGAGCGCGCGGGCGATCGCCACGCGCTGCCGCTGGCCGCCGGAAAGCTGCGCCACGGACCGGTCGCCATAGCCCGCCATATGCACCATTTCGAGAAGCTCGCCGACGCGCTTCTTCTTTTCCGCCTGGCTCGCGCCGCGAATGCGCATGGCGTAGGCGATGTTGCCGGCGACATCGAGATGCGGAAAGAGCGCCAGCGACTGGAAGACCATGCCGAGTTCGCGCCTGTGCGTCGGCACCGTGGTGATGTCGCGCCCGTCGAGCAGGATCGTGCCGCCCGTCGGCTCCTCCAGCCCGGCGATCATGCGCAGAAGCGTCGTCTTGCCGCAGCCGGACGGGCCCACCAGCACCATGAGCGCGCCGTCCGCGATCTCGAGATCGACGGCCGAGACGGCCTCCGTCCCGTCGGGATAGACCTTCGTAACCTGATCGAAGCTGATCTCAGCC
>Ga0187809_10000735_pt1 | contig 16609 bp, 17 predicted proteins | sample NC_wetland_sal_i_8_FD_132415 | JGI IMG/M metagenome (GOLD analysis project Ga0187809, IMG submission 132415) | Wetland sediment microbial communities from Neuse River Estuary, North Carolina, USA - ASW_4 | ecosystem: Environmental > Aquatic > Freshwater > Wetlands > Sediment | place: USA: North...
CAGCCTTCCGCCGCAATAAGGAACGGTGGACTGGCTGAAGGTATCGGTGCCGCACACCGGGAAAGCCGTAGTTGGATTTTGCCCCAGCGTCGTGCAGCCCGTGACCTGGGCAGCCGCCCGGCATACGATCATGGTCAGGAACCAAATGAGGATACCATACTGTTTCATACTGTACGACTTTTGACGGGATGTCTTTTTCAAATCACCATGGCCGGGCAGGTCAGTTCGCACCCTCGAAGCACAATCGCATCAGTTCCCGGAGCACTTCGGGATCAACGTCCTGCATCTTCCTGATATTCAGGCACCCTTTGCCGGCCGTATACTTTCCGAGCCGGTCCAGCAATTTCGCCTGCTGAGAGCCCCCATTCAGGATATACAGGGCAATCGTTTGCTTCCGCGGAGAAAAACCGATGCGACAGATATCTCCCTGGCGGCCGCTTTCATATTGATAGTGCCGGATCCCGAATCCCACGATCGAAGGACCCCACATCCGGGGCGGGCTTCCCGAAACGCCCGCCATCATCTCCAATACCATCCTGCAGTCTTCGCGCCTGACCTTGTCCCCGATACCGTTGATAAATTTTTCGACGTTTTCGTTGGTCGGTTGCGTTTTGTTTTGGGCCATCGATGAATAATTTGTGAAAGGGTGCGAAGGTGTCCGGATGACCAGGCACGGACCCCTTCAAAATTAAACGATTTACGGCGCCTCCGGAAACGGTCAGCTTTTAAAAATAAAATAAACGGCCAGGATAAGGAAACCAAACCCGATCAGGTGGTTGGCGCGAAGCGGCTGATCCTTGAAGAACACCAGCGAAAACACGGTAAACACCGTCAGGGTGATCACTTCCTGGATCACTTTCAGCTGCCACAGGGAAAACGGGCCCCCGTTCTCGTCGAACCCGATCCGGTTAGCGGGTACCTGGAACATATATTCAAAAAAGGCGATCCCCCAGCTCATGACGATGATGAGAAACAGGCTGGCATTGGGGAGCCAGTTCAATTGCTTCATTTTCAGGTGCCCGTACCACGCGAACGTCATGAATGTGTTGGAGCAGATGAGCAACAGAACGGTGAAGATCATTTTTTTCATACTATCGGGTTGTTTACAGATCAGGTCCGGGCGGCGACAAATTCGTCGATATCCTGCGCCTGGTCCAGGCTAAAAGCACCAATCCTCGTCCGGCACAGGCTGCCGAGGTAGGCCCCTACTTCCAGGGCATTCCCGAAATCATGGGCAATGCTCCGGATATAGGTGCCGGTCGAACAAACGATCCGGAACGATATCTCCGGAAGGGCGATCCCGGTAATCTCGAACTCCCGGATCGTTACCTTGCGGGGTTCGAGCCGCACCTCCTCTCCTTTTCGTGCTTTCAGGTAGACCGGTTGGCCCTGCTGTTTGATCGCCGAATGCACAGGAGGCACCTGCAGGATATCCCCCGTGAAGGAACGGGCCGTCGCCAGGATGTTTTCAGGGGTCAGATGATGAAACTCCCTGAAATCACGGGGTGCGCTTTCCAGGTCATACGTCGGTGTGGTAGCCCCAACAATAAAAGTGCCGGTATACTCTTTTTCCTGTCCCATGAACTCGCTGATCTTTCGGGTGTACTTCCCGGTGCAGATCACCAAAAGCCCGGTGGCCAGGGGATCCAGGGTCCCGGCATGTCCCACCTTTTTGAGCCGGACCGTGTTGCGGATCTTCCGGACAACGTCAAAAGACGTCCAGCCGCGCCGCTTGTTGATGAGTAAAACTTTTCCTTCTTCAAATGACTGTTCGTTCATCACGGGGAATTAAATGGCCTGGCGCGTTTTCAGCTCCAGGTACTTGTTGATGGCATTCACGGTAAGTTTCTGCGGAGGGGTCAGCAAGGTCAGGATGCCGCACTTTTGCAGCTCCTTGGCAATCAGCCTTTTTTCAAAATCGAATTTCCCCGCCACGGTTTTGACATAGACGTCCTCGACCGACCTGGCAGGCTGCGCCGACAAAGCATGCAGTTCGGTATTTTCAAAAAATATGACCAGCAGGAGATGGTGGCTCGCGATGGAACGCAGGTACTCCAGTTGCCGGTTCAGCCCCGAAAGGGACTCGAAGTTCGTGAACAGGATCAGCAGGCTCCGGTGCCTGATATGATTTCTTACCTGCATATAAAGCATTTCAAAATCGCTTTCCAGGAAATCCGTGGACTGGTTATACAGCAGTTGCAGGATATATTGTTTCTGCACGGGTTTGCGGTCTGCGGCCAGGATGCTGCCAAGCGCATTCGAAAAAGTGATCACGCCGACGCGGTCCTGCTTTTTAAGGCAAATATCGGAAAGGACGAGCGTACTGTTGATCGCGTAATCCAGCAGCGTGAGGCCGTCGAACGGCATCTTCATGAGCCGGCCCTTGTCGATGATACAATAGACCTGCTGGGATCTTTCATCCATGAAATTGTTGACCATCAGCGTGCCCCGCCTGGCGGCAGCCTTCCAGTTGATGTTTCGGATGTCGTCCCCGGTCACGTATTCCTTGATCTGTTCAAACTCCATGCTCTGGCCGATCTTGCGCATCCGGCGCGAACCGGCCTCCCCCTGGATGATCGCGTTGGAAAAAATCTCGTATTTGAATAGCTGCAGGAATGCCGGATAGACCGGGATGATCTCACGGGCCGGCGAGGTGAATCGCCGGCTGATCAGCCGGAGAGGCGTGCTGGTGAACAGGTGGATGTCCCCGAATTCATAGGCGCCGCGCTGCAGGGGGCGCAGGAAATACCGGATCCTTCTTTGTTGCCTGCCCTCCAGCTGCAGGGTGCGTACCCAGCCGCGGTCCTGGAATTGTTCCGGGAGCTCGTCGATCACCCGGATCATGACGGGGAAGGAAAAATCGTTTTTTACGATGATCTCGATCCGGTTCTGGTCACCGTTGCTCATCCTGCCGGCAGAAATCCGGGTGGCGGACGGGTGTTTGCGGGTAAAAAAAAGAAACGAGTAATCCGCCAGTGCCAGGATCAACAGGCCGAAAAAGGCAAATACCGATATCGCAAAAAGCGCGGGGAGATAAAATGAGGCGATAAAAAGGAGCATGCATCCTGCCAGCGCATAATAGAAAAACGCCGAAAAGAACAGGTCTCCAAAATATTTCTTCAAAAAATTCATGGCCGGTTACAATATAGTTGTGCAGCCGCTAGCGGGGCACTTCGATCGTATTGATGATGTGTTTGACAAGCTCGTCCGGTGTGATGCCTTCCATCTCTTTCTCGGGGGTGAGGATGATCCTGTGACGCATGACCGGTACCGCCATGGCAATGATGTCCTCGGGCGTTACGAAATCCCTTCCATGGATGGCCGCATGGGCGCGGGATGCCTTCAAAATGGCCAGCGAGGCCCTGGGCGAGGCGCCCAGGAACAACGAAGGATTGTTCCGCGTTTCGATCACCATCCGGGCTACAAACTCCACCAGCCTGGGATCGATCATGACCTGGCTGACCAATGCCCGGAAAGACGCGATCTGGTCGCGGGTCAGCTTCTTTTCAATGTGCTGCAGGAGGTCGTTCTGTTTCAGCGTTTGCTGGCCCAGCAGGATACTGATCTCTTCTTCGAGGGTCGGGTAGGTCACAATGATCTTGAACAGGAACCGGTCGAGCTGCGCTTCGGGAAGGCGGTAGGTGCCCTCCTGTTCAATTGGGTTCTGCGTCGCCAGCACCAGGAACGGGAAATCCATGATATGGGTGATCCCGTCGATGGTAACCTGGCGCTCTTCCATGACTTCAAACAGGGCGGCCTGTGTTTTCGCAGGTGCGCGGTTGATCTCGTCGATGAGGACGATATTGCTGAAGATCGGTCCCCGTTTGAACTGGAAATCGGCCTCCCGGGGATTGAACACGGAAGTACCCAGGACATCACTCGGCATCAGGTCCGGCGTAAACTGGATCCTGGAAAAGGCAGCATCGATGATCTTTGCCACGAGTTTGGCCGTTAAAGTTTTGGCGACACCGGGAACCCCTTCGATCAGCAGGTGCCCGTCGCAAAGCAACCCGATCATCAGCATGTTGACCAGGTCTTGCTGCCCTACGATCACCTTGCCGATCTCATTCCTGATTTCCGTAACCGCCGCGCTCAACGGTTCAAGGTCGATCCTCTGTTCAAAAAGTTTTTCTTCCATCAGCTTTGCATTTTATAAAATTGTTCTATTTCCCGGTTGAGGGCCAGCAGGGTTTCATCGCTCGTAGGATCGCCGGCCTGCACCGACCGGATCAGGGCAAACAGGCTATCCAGCTGTTGGCGGGGAACACCGCTTTTGCCCGCCAGCGACTGGATGAACCGGTCATCGATTTGAGCGGTGCTGATCATATACCGGTTTCGCACGCTTTCATAAAAATAAGTAATCATCTTTTCGGCGATATGATTATTATTTTTTTTCTGGAGGTACAGCCGTCCAACGGTTTCTGCGAAGGTCACGGACGTGTTGACGTTGGGGCGGATTTCCGGGATGGCACGCTGTTTTCTTTTCGAATTCGAAAGGACGTAGAGGAGCAACCCGGCCACGCCGAGCCAGAATGCCCAGGAAAGCGATGCATGGCGGTTGATTACGCCCAGCGATGAAAAATTGTCATCCACCGGCTGGTCTCCCGTGCGTCTCCTGCCCGGGTTGGCGTTCTTGTAGAACTCATCCCAATATATATTTTTAGGATCGCTGCGCAGGTAGGAGATCACGTTGTCAAGATACCGGTAATTCTGTCGCGAAAGCAGGAAATAATTGCTGAAGGCCCGGGGAGCCACGTGAAGATAGATCCTTCCCTTTCCGAAGAACAGGATCACATAGTTCGGCTCATTATTTTCATTCACCCCCAGCACTCTCGAAAAGGCCGTGTCAAAATCCGAAAGACTGTTGAGAAAGGGAAAATAGTAATAGCTGTACCGGGGCGCCCTGAAATCATTACCGAAGAACATGCTCACCCTCGTATCGCGCATATGCCCCTGGAGCTCCTCGGCGATTTCCGCCGCGCGGCCGTTGGTGCACCCGATATCCTGGAGCAGCCTGGAATCGACATAATCTGCCGAAATGAACAGGTCGTTACCCTCCTTCACGTAATCCAGCAATGCCTTTTCCTCAGCGGGCAGCAGCACGAGATTCTTCGAGATCAGGAAATACAGCGAATACCGTCCGTCGTCGGTGTAGTCACGAATGCGCATCCACTCCTCGTCGAAAGGCGACGTAACGGTTTCAATATAACGGTCGTCATAATGATCCTGGAAGGCCTTGTAGGCGATGTAACCGCCAAAGGGTTGCAGGTCCGTCCTGCGGTAGCTCTCCGTCAGCGGCGGCAGCCTGTGCCGGTTCTGCAGGCAACCCGCCAGGAACAACAGGATCGCCAGGGTGCTTATAGCAGGCAGGTATGTCGCGGTTTTTTTCAGGGCGTCAGATTTGTTGATTGAATGAGTAAAAGAGCCGCCTGATCATGGCATAACGGTCCTGTCCCACCGGGAATTTACCGTACCATACATACTCGTACAGGGCCGTGAGGTGCTCGAAGTCCCCCTGGAAAACCTGCCCGGTCAGCTCATACACGTAGACCCTGTTGGTCTTGTCCGGCGCATACCGGATGAGCCCGCGGTCCGCCAGCGCTTTGAGCGTTTGAAGGTAAAGGTACCGTATCGCGAGATTGTGATCGCCCCGGTCCTGCGCCTGGGCGATCAGCGATTCATAGGCATCCATGGTCACGAGTTTTTCCGGTTCATCGGCGGCCGGGTCGCGGGCACGCGGTTCGCCCCGGCCAAACAGGTTCCCTTTGAAGAAAAGACGGTAGGCCAGGTACAGAACGAACAGGACGGCCAGGCTCCAGAAAAATATTTTTACCGGGAGACTGTCGAAAAACCCCGGGGAGGGTCCGTCAAAGGATTCCGGGGAGGAGGCGCCGTTCCCTTCCCCGCGGCCAAAGCTGAAAGTGTCGGCCCGGATCGACCCCTTGCTGCGGCGCAGGGCGCTGTCGATGAAAGCCATATAGGCAAACCGGGAATTTTTTCGCCAACGGCTCATGGAATCCGCGGGTACCTCGAAAATACTGGAAGACACCGAAGTATCGGCACCCGCCGGAACCTCGTTATCCACCGTATCCTGCGATTCCGGGCGCGGCGGAACTACCACGCCGGACTGGGCGCCGCAAGGGCCGGTGGACAGCAGCAAACAAGTGGAAAGTACCCAGGAGGTGACCGGTCTAAAATTCATAGGTAATGCCATTCTTGATGATTTTTCCCTCCTCGAGAACCACGCCCTTCCTTTGCAGGCGGATGGGATAAAGAACAAAATACCAGGCGATCAGGAACAGGGAGGCCGCCAGGATCAGTATGCTCACCGGCACCGGCAGGCCAATATCATGGGTATCCTTCTGAAAGGTATTGCTCATCAGGTGGGTGACATAGCTTTCAAAGAAGGCGGCGACGATAAAAAAAGGCACCAGGCTGACGCAGATTTTCATGGCGTTCTTGGCCGAGCGGAGGAACGACTTCTTGCGGCTGAAGGTCCCGGGCAAAACCCACCCGAAACCCAGTATGAGCCCGGCACAGCTCGCAATCACGATCGATGATATTTCAAGGGTGCCGTGGATCCAGATGACCAGCACGGATTGCCAGCCGAGACCCTGTGAAAAGAAGATGTATTCAAAACAGCCGAGCATCACCCCGTTCAGCCACATGTTCAGGATGGTGCCGATCCCGAACAGTACGCCGAAGACGACGCACCGGAAGGCTACGTTGATATTGTTATAGGCGATGTGCACCCACGTGGAAAACGGGTTGTCATCGCGGTACACGCCGAAAGGATCGCCCTTTTGTATCCGCGCAATGGTTTCGTCGTAATAACCCGGCTGGATCTTGTGATTGAAAAATTCCGAGGCATAGTCAGGATCGGTCACCGATGATATCACCCCCACTGAAACAAACGCGATGAACAACAGCAGCGTGAAGAGGAACACCCGGTGATACCTGCGGAAAAGAAGGGGCAGCTCGTATCGCCAGAAAAGCAGGATCCGTGAATATTTATTCTTCTTGTTCTGGTAAATGCTCTGGTAGATCCCGCCTGCAAGACCGTTGATCCAGCGCGTGACCTTGCTTTGCGGGTAAAAAGTCTTGGCGTAGGAAAGATCGTCGAGGAGCGTTATAAACCGGTCTGCCATTTCATCAGGATCGCTGGACGTCTCGTGCTGGTACCGCGTCCACTTTTCTACGTTCTTCTTGATAAACCTGGCTTCACGCATGGCATCGTTTTTTTGGCAGGAGGAACCTGTTACAAATATAGCCGGATAATACCGAGATCAGCAAGCCAAAATAGGCCGGGGATCGTTTTTTGCATAGAATGGTTAATTTGCCTTATGAGCGTTATACAGATCGCCACGCCATTCAACATTGATCTCGAATTTGAAATCGCGGAATTTCACCGGAGGCTCTTCGCCTACCTGATCGATTTTTCCCTCCTGATCCTGTATTTTATGGCGATGAAGTACCTGTACTATGGCGGATTTGACGAGGCGACCCCGGAGGAACTGCGGAGCCACGTAGGGATCGATATTCTCACGATCTCCTTCCCGATGCTGCTGTATTCGCTGCTTTCCGAAGTGGCGCTGCATGGCCAGACCCTGGGGAAAAAGATCATGAACATCCGCGTGATCAGCCTGGATGGCGGCGAGCCGGAACTGGGCCAGTACCTGGTTCGCTGGATGTTCAAGGCGTTTGAATGGCCGTTTTTTTTCGGTTACACGATTTTCACGCAGCAAAGCCTCTTTTTTTATATCATCATCACAGGGCTTTTCGGGATCATCGTGGTGATCACCATCGCGGTCTCCAAAAGGAACCAGCGGCTGGGGGACCTCGCGGCCAACACAGTCGTCGTGAACACGAAGTCGCCATTTTCGGTAAACGACACGATATTCATGGACGTCCGGCAGGATAATTATACGGTCCGCTTCCCGGAGGTATTGCGCCTCTCCGACCGCGACATCAACACGATCAAGAATGTGATCAACATGTATTACAGGAGCCACAATTCGCAAACCTGCCAGCGCGTGGCCCTGAAGGTCCAGGAAGTGCTGAAGATACAGACCGACCTGTACCCGCTGGAGTTCCTGGAAAAACTGCTCGAAGATTATAATTTCCTGGCTTCAAAATAGGATGGCACGGGACTAACCCCCGCCCGCGGGATCCCCTTCCGGCGCCGGCGGCATTTCCTGCCCGCTCCCCAGCAACTGTTCCTCGATGATCTTCTTGAATACGTGTTTTGGAAAAGCGCCTGCGTGCATCATCGGGGTTCCGGCCGAGTCGATGAACAGCAGCGACGGAATGCTCTGGATGCCGAAGACGGCAGCCAGTTCCGGTTCGGCCTCGGTATCCACCTTATAGACGAGCATCCTTCCGTGATATTCCCCGGCGAGCTCTTCCAGAATGGGGGCGATCATCCGGCAGGGGCCGCACCAGTCTGCGTAAAAATCGATGATCGCGGGCAGTTCGCCCTGGTAGTTCCAGTCCAGCCGGGTGTCATAGTCAAAGATCTTTTCCTTAAAATCCCGGGCTGTGATATGCAAGGGTGTCATGATCGTCGTTTTGGGCGTCGAAGGTAGCATCCGCCAGGGACACGGAAGGTAACTTTAGTTACGCTGCCGCGCGAAAGCGGCCGTTACCTAGTAAGCCCGCGCAAATAAAACGCGGCCCTTGCTGGGTTGCCCGCTCAGGATGCAGGTTCCGGGTTCCTCCACCTGGTCCAGCGGAATACAGCGAATGGTTGCCTTGCTGCGCTCCTTGATGGCTGCCTCCGTTTCCGCGGTGCCATCCCAATGGGCAGCAACAAAACCACCGGTGTTGTCCAGGGTCGCGACAAAAGCTTCCCAGGTATCCACCCGCGTGATGCGACTGTCGCGGAAAACCCGCGCTTTTTCAAAAAGGTTGCGCTGGATGTCCTGCAGCAGCTGGAAAACCGTATTGGCCAGCCCGTCCAGGGATACGGCATTTTTCTCGCGGGTATCCCTCCTGGCCACTTCGGCCACGTTATTCTGGATATCCCGCGCGCCGATGGCAATACGAACGGGTACCCCTTTCAATTCATATTCAGCGAACTTCCATCCCGGCCGGTTACTGTCATCGTCATCATATTTCACGCGGATGCCCAGGGCCCGGCAGTCCTCCAGGATGATCTTCACTTTCTCGTCCACCTGTGCCTTTTGTTCTGCCTTCGAATAAACGGGTATGATCACCACCTGCAGCGGGGCGATCTTCGGGGGAAGCACCAACCCACCGTCATCGCTGTGAGCCATCACCAATGCACCGATCAGCCGGGTGCTGACCCCCCAGCTCGTAGCCCACACATAGTCCAGCTTGTTCTGCCGGTCCGCAAACTGCACATCAAAGGCCCGCGCAAAATTCTGGCCCAGGAAATGGGATGTCCCCGCCTGCAACGCCTTTCCATCCTGCATCATCGCCTCGATGCAATACGTATCCACCGCCCCGGCAAACCGTTCACTGGCCGATTTCACGCCCCGGATCACCGGTAAGGCCATCCATTCCTCCGCAAAAACGGCATATATGTTCAGCATTTGAAGGGTCTCAGCGATCGCCTCCTGCGCCGTGGCATGCGCCGTATGTCCCTCCTGCCACAGAAACTCGGTGGTCCGCAAAAAAAGACGGGTCCGCATTTCCCAGCGAACGACGTTGGCCCACTGGTTGACCAGTAACGGCAGGTCGCGGTAAGATTGTATCCAGGTCTTATAGGTATTCCAGATGATCGTTTCGGACGTCGGGCGGACGATGAGTTCTTCCTCCAGCCGGGCCTGCGGATCGACCACGATCCCGTTGCCCGAAGGGTCGTTCATGAGCCGGTAATGGGTCACTACCGCGCACTCCTTTGCAAAGCCCTCGACATGCGCGGCTTCCCGGCTCAAAAAGCTTTTAGGGATGAACAGGGGGAAATAGGCGTTCTGGTGACCGGTCTCCTTGAACATCCGGTCCAGCTGATCACGCATGTTTTCCCACAGGGCAAATCCGTAGGGTTTGATCACCATACACCCCCGTACCGCGCTGTAGTCCGCCAGCCCGGCCTTCAGGACGATGTCATTGTACCACTGGGAATAATCTGCCGACCGGCTGGTAATTTCTTTGCTCATATGGTTCTGTTGGTGCCCCCGGTACAGTCCGCGCAAAATCGACTGAACGATGCCGCCTCTTGGCTAATTTTTAACATTCGGTCATTCGGAACTGCCCGGTTTGGTCACGTATAATTGATTAAATTTACATTGGCTGGGAAGCAAAAGTAATAACTTCAATTTTAAATATTTCAAACCGCTCCAATGAAGTCACATCTTACCTACAACTGTTTGATCGTTGCCGTCATTTTGCTGAGCAGTTGCAGCGCTGCCTATAAAATGGGACAGACACCCGATGACGTATATTATTCACCTGCCCCTCCGCAGGACGATGGCTATGTGACCAGCTATACAGAAGAGGACCAGAACAGCTATGGTTATAACCAGGACGTCGAAGACCTCGCTATCCGGCGGGGCATCAGCGACCCGGTTTATCGAAGCAGCCTGAGCCTGGGTTACGATGATCTGGGTGATGGTTACGGGAATCCTTATTTCGACCCCTATGGCTGGTATAGCCCCTATACCTCGTTTTATCCTTACGGGTATTTCGGCCCGTACGCGACCGGCATCGGTTTCTATTCCGGGTATTACCCGTTCTATGGCGGCTTTTACCCTGGTTACAGTTTCTATCCCCCGTTATATTCCTACGGAAAGACCCAGACGGGCGGACTTTACGGTGTTACGCCCAGGCGGGTCAACCTGGATGCCTATCGTCCCGCGACCACGAGGACGCCCGTCGTCACGGGCGGAACCAATATGAACCCCGCGCCTGTAAGGACCTTTACGCCGCAGCAAAGACCACCTTCTTCCGGTTTTGGAGGATTTGTCAGGAGAGTGTTCACGCCCGCCGGCAACAGCGGTGTCAGTAATGACCGGTCCGGCAGCGAACGGACGTTCCGGCCCTCCGTTACCGCGCCCGTTTCGGGCGGCAATTCAGGCGGCAGTTCAGGCGGCGGCGGCGGTTCCGTCCGGACCTTCCGGCATTAAGCCAGACCCGTCGTCCCATTACCCCTTGGATCAGCCGGTGCATGCATGATTGGTTCAGGACAATTTTATAGCTATGAAGACAGGATTTGTAACGGCATTTTTATTACTGGGCGTGGTTAAATTGTCGGCGCAGGAGCCGGCAGATGCGTTGCGCTACTCCTGGCTCACCCAGAATGGAACGGCAAGAAACCAGGCGATCGGCGGTGCGGGCGTATCCCTCGGCGGAGAATTCTCTTCCCTGTTCATCAATCCCGCGGGGCTGGGGTTCTACAAGACGAATGAATTTGTAGTGACACCGGGAATGGCCCTGAAACATGCCGGCACCGATTACGAGAACAACTCCGAAAGCAGCAACAGCAGCAATTTTAACCTGGGTGCGACCGGCTTCCTGTTCTCCACGTACAGTCCCGACCGGAAGATCACCAGTTCAACCTTTGCCTTCGGCGTTAACAGGATAGCCAGCTTCGGCCAGGACCTGTATTACAAAGGCGTGAACGCCACCAGTTCCTATTCGGAAAAGTTTTTGGAAGAACTGCGCGACAACCATGTCACCGATCCCAACAGCGCCGCATCGGATTTTCCTTTTGGGTCGAGCGAAGCGTTCAACACCTACCTGATCGACACGGTGCAGGCTTCAGACGGATCGGTTTCCGGGTACCGCACGCAGGCTGATCCGGCCCTGGGACTATTGCAGGAAAACCGGGTCCGAACCAGCGGGGGGATTACCGATCTGTCCGGGGGTTTCGGGATCAACCTGAAGGAAAAGTGGTATTTCGGCGGAGCGCTCAGCCTGCCTTTCCTCAATTACACCCGGCATGGATATTACCGTGAATCGGACCAGTCGGGAAACCCCAACAACCATTTCAATTTCTTCGAATCGGATGAATACCTGAACACGAACGGGATCGGGATCAATGCAAGGCTGGGCGCCATATACAAACCTCGGGAAGATATCCGGCTCGGTTTCGTATTCAGTACGCCCACGAGCTATGAACTGACCGACAAGTATTCAATCCAGATCACGGATGACCTGGAAGGCTACGGGGGCGCAGGCATCAAGACCCAGAGTTCTTTCGACCTTAACAACAACGGGTACCTCGTCTCCAAATACCGGCTGATCACGCCGATGAGGCTTGCCGTGAGCGGCTCCTACATTTTCCATGCCGCCGAGGATGTCCGGCAACAGAAAGGATTTATCACCGCCGATGTCGAGTACGCCAACTACCGGGGAGCAAAATTCAAGGCCAATGCCAATGACGATCCGACGGCCAAAGATTATTATGCATCGCTGAGCGACCTCATCAGGAGCAATTACCGCAATGCCTTCAACGCACGCATCGGCGGCGAGCTCAAGTTCAATACTTACATGTTCCGGTTGGGCGGCGCCTACTATGGCAATCCCTACCAGGATGAATCCGCCTCCCTGTACAAGGCAAGCGGCGGCGTTGGCTACCGGAACAGGGGAATATTCGTCGATATTACCTACGTCTATACCTTTACGAAAAACGTGGATTACCCGTACCGGCTTGAGGATAAGCCCAATGTGCCGGCATATATTAAAAGTAATGCCGGGAACGTTATACTGACGGTCGGGTTCAAGATATAGACGATGCGAACTGAAATAAAAACCTCTGCATGAAAAAGTGGTTCATGGTTTTGGCAGGCGCGGGGATCGTCCTGCTATTTCCCGACTGTAAAAAGGTGGCCGCGGTCGTTTTTGGCGGAACGGACGTAAATACTCCGACGATCAGCGATACGATCCCGCTCATCCCCTACGCATTGCCCGCGGAGCTACGCCTGGGACAGTATTCGTTTCCATTCAACCTCGACAGCAACGTTCGCGCCAACACGGCAGGCGTCTTTGGCGCCGCATCGGTCAATTCCATAAAACTCAAACAGCTGGTGTTTCAAATCAGCAACGGTGACACGGCCAATAATATCGGGAACCTGGAAACCGCCCGCATCGAGCTTACGTCGAACGCCGATCCAACGCCGGCCGAGATCCTGAATACCACACTGCCGGACTCGGTCGCGTACAAATTCACCTATTCGCCGTCCAGCACGCCGGAACTGCTTCCTTATGCGAAGGGCACCCAAATAACCTACACCATCTATGGAAAAGTACGCCGCGTCACGACAAAGCCCCTGCTGTTCTCCGTGTACGCGGTCCTGAAGGCCGATTGAACCGGGCCGTCATCAAAGATATTTCCTGAACCATGTCATTTGCCGCCGGGCGTATTGCCGGGTATTCTTTTTGATCTCGCCGATCGCCTCCTCCAGGGAGGTGGCTCCTTCCAGGTAATTGAACAACTCGCGGTATCCCACAGTCTGCAGGGCGTTGAGATGGCGATCGGCGAAAAGCCGTTCCGCTTCCTGCAGCAGCCCTGAAGCCATCATCTGGTCGACGCGCCGGTCGATCCTTTCGTAGAGTTTCGCGCGGGGGACCTCCAGGTAAATTTTTTTAATCGCAAAATCCCGCCGGGCGGCGGCGCCTTTATGAAAATCCAGGATCGAGGCACCCGTAGTCATTTTAACTTCCAGCGCGCGCATCGTGCGCTGCGGGTTTTGAATTTCCCCCCGGGCGTAAAAAACCGGGTCGATCCTGCGGACTTCCTCCTGCAACGCCTGCTGGCCGCCCTCGCTGTAGAGTGCCCGGACCCGTTGCCGTGTGTGCGCGTCCGGTGAAGGCACTTCATCAAGACCCTCGCAAAAGGCCCGCAGGTAAAGACCCGTGCCACCCGCCACGATCGCCGTATCGCTGTTCCGGAAAAGATCTTCCACGGCCTCGAGCGCACAGGCCTCGAATACTTTCACGTTAACTTCTTCGTGGATGGAATGCGAATCGATAAAATAATGGCGGATCTCGTCCAGTTGCGCGGGAGAAGGTTTTGCCACGCCGATCCGGAGCTCCCGGAAGCACTGGCGGCTGTCCGCGGAGATGATACCGGTCCGGTACCGTCGCGCCAGTTCCAATGCATATTCGGTCTTACCGGCCGCCGTCGGTCCTGCAATGACAAAACAGGTTCGGGACGACATATCCTTTGATTTATGGAGAACCAGGCGGGTTATTCCAGTTCCTCGGTTGTATTTTCCTGGACGTCTTCATCGGCCGCTCCTTCCCCGCCTTCTTCATTGAAGCCATCCGGCAGGACCGAACTGTTGAGGTCGTATTTTTCTTCGATCTCCGCCAGTTTTTCATTGACAAGACCCTTTGTACCATACTGGCTGGGACCGATGCCTTCCGACCGGACACAGGCAGGGTACAATTGTTTATGATCATCTTCCCGGTTGACGCCGATCAGTTCGACCATAAAGGTCCAGTTCTTGTGAAAGTCATAGACGCAGATAAATTTCTGGTTCGGGTCGCGGATCTCCGAGCCCACCGTCGTTTCCTTCATCAGCAGGGGTTCCACTTTGTAGGGCTTGTCATATTTTTCCAGCGTGATTTCCTTTCCGCGTTGCCATTTGTCGTTGCTCCGGTAAAAGGTAGCGTCGTGCTTGCTGTCAAATTCATAACATTTCAAAATGACGCCGAGCAGATCCAGAAAGGTCTGTTCGTGCCGGATGATGACATCCCGGTACACACTATCATCGTCTTCCCAGTAAATCCTGAATTTTAATACTGCCATAGCACGAAATTAAGCATTACTCGTCAAATATCCGGTCATTCACAGGCCCTCTAACCGTGGCTACAATCCCCTGCATGGCGCCGTTTCCGCGGGGCCTGACACGTCCTCAGGGCACCTTTTTTCGCACCAGGCCGATCTGGCGTGCCGTCTCTTCCATAAATTGGAAGGCCGCCTGGTAGTCATTCGGGATCACGCCATCGAGGATCGCTTCCCTTACGGCATTTTTGATGATGCCGACGTTGCGGGAAGGCGGTAATCCGAATTCCTGCATGATGATCTCGCCGGTGATCGGGGGTTGCCAGTTGCGGATATGATCCGAAGCTTCCACTTCCCGGAGGCGCTGCTCCACCAGCTCAAAATTGGACAGGAAACGCTGGACCTTCTGTTTGTTCCTGGAAGTGATGTCCGCCTTGCAAAGCATCATCAGGGAATCGATATCGTCACCTGCGTCGAACAACAGTCTTCGTATAGCCGAATCCGTAATATTCTCCCGGGTAAGGCTGATCGGCCTTAAATGAAGTTCCACCATCTTCCTGACGAACTTCATGCGGTCGTCAAGCGGCAGTTTGAGCTGGGCGAATATGCGGGGGACCATTTTACCCCCCACCACTTCATGCCCGTGGAAGGTCCAGCCATGTCCTTCCTCGAACCGTTTCGTCGCCGGTTTACCGATGTCATGCAATATGGCCGCCCAGCGCAACCAGAGATCGCCGGTGTTCGGGGCGACATTGTCCAGCACCTGCAGGGTGTGATAGAAGTTGTCCTTGTGACCCTTGCCGTCGATATATTCCGCCCCCGCCAGGGCGACCATCTGCGGGAATATGATGTGGAGCAACCCGCTCTTGTAGAGCAGATCAAAGCCGGCAGAAGGCGTGGTGGCCGCAACGATCTTGTTGAGTTCGTCCGCGATCCGTTCGCCGCTCACGATGGAAATACGCGAGGCATTCCGCCGGATCGCGGCGAAGGTTTCCGGTGCAATTTCAAAATGCAACTGCGTAGCGAAACGAATGGCACGCATCATCCGCAGGGGATCGTCGCTAAACGTCTGGTCCGGCGGAAGGGGTGTGATCAGCTTTTTTGACCGGATATCGTTTACGCCTCCGAGCGGATCGATGATCGTCCCGAAATCCCCCTCGTTCAGGCTGAACGCAATCGTGTTGATGGTAAAGTCGCGGCGCAACCGGTCTTCCTCGATCGTTCCGGCCTGTACATCCGGCTTGCGGCTTTCGGCGCGGTAACTTTCCTTCCGGGCACCCACGAACTCGATGTCATATGCCACGCCGCCCGGGCCGGGACAAGTCTTAATGTGCGCGGTGCCGAAGTTCTTGAAATAACTGACGAGGGGCTCCGGCCTGAACCCGGCCGCCACTTTCCGGGCTAGTTCGATGCCGTCGCCCAGGCATACAATATCCGCATCCCGGGAGGTCCGACCCATAAGCCGGTCCCGGACGAAGCCCCCGATGACGAAGGCAGGCATGCCGAGTCCTGCCGCTGCGTGGCTGATCTTCCTGAAAATCTCCTGTTCCGTTTCACTGAGTGTGATGTCCATTCGGCAAATGTATCATTTTTGAAAACGCCTTTTTAAGCGGTAGCGGACGGTTTCAGGCCGCAGTTCGTTAAAATTTCGTGGCACTAATGTTGAACATATACAATTATTATCAAATCTTCGTTTATTTGATAGTGAAATTGACATAATGACAAGTGAACAAAAATTATGACTAAAGATTTTCTGATGGGTGGACAGGAGGACGATCTGGAGTTTATGCCCATCATTCCTTTAAATGAAGAAGCTAACGAACTCAATGATGATCAGGCAATTCCCGCGGAATTACCCTTGCTCCCCTTAAAAAATACGGTTCTTTTTCCCGGCGTGGTGATCCCTATCACGGTAGG
>Ga0187809_10000736_pt1 | contig 16590 bp, 18 predicted proteins | sample NC_wetland_sal_i_8_FD_132415 | JGI IMG/M metagenome (GOLD analysis project Ga0187809, IMG submission 132415) | Wetland sediment microbial communities from Neuse River Estuary, North Carolina, USA - ASW_4 | ecosystem: Environmental > Aquatic > Freshwater > Wetlands > Sediment | place: USA: North...
AGAACACTCCCGAACAACCTGCTGCTTAAACTGTGCTGAGAAATTCCGTCGTTCCATATCTCATCCTCCCGCTGTTTCTAGTATGCTATCCAGCAGGGAGCCTGTCCAACTTGATTTCGGGGCTTAAGAGAAACCATATTGTACATGTTTTGATCAGTCAGATTGGTGGAGCAAGTTCGGCCGTGGAATATGTATCATGGTTAAGTGGCTTTATGTTTATGATTTTAAGCATAATCACGGTCTTTTTAGCTTTTCAATTTCAATCTAATGTATCAGAGTCTAAGAAAATCATCTTCAAGCTGAGAGAAAAGATATTACGTCGGACCGAGGCTGCAGAGATAGTAACCCTCCTTGAGGATTTCAAGTACTATGCAACTCCGTCGTCGATATTTGAACAATCGTCAAGTGTTAGTAGAGTACTTCTCAAATTTTTGATTGGTATTTGGGTGATTTGCGGTATTTCACGTGCTATTCAAGATGGGTACAATACCGATACAGGTGTAGTGTGGTTGGGGTGGATACTGGACGTATCTATCACTGGTTTGTTTGTCTATTTGTCTCTCAAATTGCTTCAAATCATAGATAACATTGACGTGATTGATGAGAAGAAAACAAAGAATCAAAGCTCTATTATTGACGTAATGAATGTTCCGAGTCTTGTTAACGAAGGTATCCCTATTGACGGGGTCATGACTGTTTCGAACATACAGTGGATGCTGCAGTTTCGAGCGGAACGTCCGACGACTAAGATTAGGGTGAGCAGAGAAATCGCATTCGATGGCTATTTTGCAGTACTTGGTCTCAGAAGCCCACAAGCACATGTTTACATGGGGATGTCTATTGAGAACATAAATGAGTCTGCGGGAGAAGCAATTCAGTTAGCAATTGGGCCTTCTGACCAGGATGAATTAAACAAACTTTTCTTGCGTAAAGATGCCATCGCCCGCTATGAAACTTCGCTTGGTTTTTAATCAAAGATAGATGGTACCAATTCAAAACGACTTCAGAAGAGGACGGAGAGGGACTTCCTAAGAATGTAAGTGTGAGAATATCAGAACAGGTATCACAGAATCAAAACCCGCCAGATGGTGTCATAGAGGCTGCCAAAAAACCGTCTTTTGTTATAATCGAGCACTTTTCTTAGCATTTTGAGTTACAACTTGATGTGCCAGGTTATTCTTGAGGCCCCCGGTGAGCAAGGGAAAGGTGCTTGCTATATCGGCATACGCCTTGAGATACACACACATTCACGTCAAATCTCGAAACCCCAACGTCACAGGGCGGTTCACAACGTCCGACAAGCCCCCCTATGCGTACAGAAAACCGTCAACACGAAATGGGCATTTCAAAAAATTTTTTCTGAGCAGTTTTCAAAACCTCGGGGTCGGCAAGAACAGCAACGTTCACGATTGACGACCACACACGTTTAGATTGACGGTATAATTTGTCCTATCTAAGACAAACACGCCGGGGATGACGATGGAACAGTTCACACAAATGCAACAGATACCTTTCACTGTCGGGAATTCCTACACAAGGAAAGACATTTACCGAATTCTAAACGTACCTGTAGAAAGACAAAAAGGCAACTGGAATACGGGATACAACAAATACGAACGAGATTGGTTTATTTTTTGTGGACTTAACACAGCGGGTAGGACTGGACATAGTTACCCGAACAGATTCGTGGGGAACGACCTAGACTGGTACGGTAACACGCATTCCAAACTGTCACAGCCTTCAATTCAGTCGATGATTGAACCGGAAGGAAATATGTATATATTCACACGGGAAGATAGTAACGACCCCCATTTCATATATCGTGGAAACGCTAGAGCCAAACAGTTTTTCGATACAACCCCAGTGAATATCGTGTGGGAGTTTAACGACCCTGATGAAAACCATCCAGAAATTCTTGCCGAGGAAGTCGTAGACCCTGAGAAGTATCATGAAGGGGCAGTAAGACAAGTTACCGTAAACATCTACGAACGTAACCCGGATGCTCGGAAAAAGTGCATAGACCATTACGGATTAAACTGTGGCGTATGCGGGTTTAATTTCTACGCTACATATGGTGAAATCGGCAAGGACTTCATACACGTTCACCACTTAGTTCCCTTGCACGAAATCAAAGACGAGTACGAGATTGACCCCATAAAAGATTTGCGACCAGTATGTCCGAACTGTCACGCTATGCTTCACAAGAGGCGGCCAGCGTACACCATTGAAGAATTGAAGCAAATCATGGGCAGCTATAGACATCCGTGAACTTCAGTTACACCTAGATAGCAATACACGGTAGAAGGTGTCGGCGTACCGATTCCCGTTCCCAACAGGAAACCAATAGCCCATTGTCGAACTGTATCCCCAAGGTTAAGGACTTCGGAGCTTTGACATCAACGATAATCCTCAGGAGGAAGTCACATACATGAACTCGTTAGAACTGTTTGTAGGTGCTGGTGGTATGGCGTTGGGTATCTCAGAGGCAGGATTCAACCACCAAGCCGTTATTGAGTGGAATCCCGATGCCTGTGAAACCATTCGGAATAACCGTTCTCTACATTGGCCGCTTTATCAGCAGGATGTTCGCCAATTTAGGTATGACGACTATTCAAACATCGACCTCGTTGCTGGAGGGCCACCGTGCCAACCCTTTTCTATTGGCGGTAAGGCTCGTGGGTTTAACGATGAAAGAGATATGTTCCCGGAAATGGTTCGGGCCGTTCGGGAATTACGTCCAAGGGCAATCTTTGTTGAGAACGTAAAGGGACTACTTAGACACTCCTTTAGTGAGTATTTTGAGTACATAATCCTACAACTGAGTCACCCCGAAATCGCTCGGAAGAATGATGAAACCTGGGTTAATCATCTTTCGAGACTCGAACGTTACCATACGCAGGGTAAACGTGAGGGTTTGCACTACAATGTGGTGTTTCGATTGGTAAACGCAGCCGATTATGGTGTACCACAGCGGCGAGAACGTGTATTCATTGTGGGCTTTCGTAGTGACCTCGGTGTCGAATGGTCATTCCCTGAGCAAACTCATTCAGCCGATGCCTTACTGTTCGATAAATGGGTCACTGGAGACTATTGGGAACGTCATCGGGTTTCAAGACGTGAACGCTCGGAAATGCCAAGCCGTATCAAAAAGCGAGTCGAATTGTTGAGGGCATGCCCTCCAACAAGCGTTCAACCGTGGACTACTGTTCGGGATGCAATTTCCGACCTTCCCAACCCCGAATCACAGAAACGTAGGATTGACGTTCCTAACCACGAATTCCGTCCGGGAGCACGAGTATATCCCGGTCATACTGGCAGTCCGTTGGACGAGCCTGCAAAAACTCTTAAAGCCGGAGACCACGGAGTGCCCGGAGGCGAAAATATGTTGGTTCGTCCCGATGGTAGTGTTAGATACTTCACAGTTCGGGAGAGTGCCCGACTGCAAACATTTCCGGACAGCTATGTGTTTCACGGGGCATGGTCTGAGAGCATGAGACAACTTGGAAATGCAGTTCCGATGAAGTTAGCTGGCACGGTTGCTACGAGTATTAGAAATCAGTTGGAAAAAGTCGGTTCAATAGCGAGGTGACATTTTTTTGTCGAGTCAACAGCCATACAATCCATTGGACAAACTCAACTTAGCTAAAAGCGTTGTGCAGTCGTTACTAGAAACGAGTCCCACACCTTTGCCACCGCCGGAGTTTTTTGGTGCAGGTATTTACACGATTTATTACACAGGTGATTTCCCTGCTTATCAGGAGGTCTCGGTTCGCAATCAAAACGGTTCATTCAATCAGCCGATATATGTAGGTAAGGCAGTTCCACCCGGAGCTAGAAAAGGTCGATTTACTTCGACAACCGCCGCTACAAGCAAGGCTTTATATGGGCGGCTTAGTGAACACGCCGAATCAATCCGGGCCGCAACGAATTTACATATCGAGGATTTTTGGTGTAGGTATCTCGTTGTTGACGACATATGGATTCCGTTGGGGGAGTCATTACTTATCGAGACTTTTGCCCCTGTGTGGAATGTCGTAGTTGATGGATTCGGAAATCATGACCCCGGAAGTGGTAGGAAAGACCAAAAACTTTCTCCGTGGGATGTTCTTCATCTCGGTCGAGCGTGGGCTTCCAAATTCAAAGCAGTTCGCAAGACAGAGGATGAGATTCTTCGCGAACTAAGAGAACATTATGACCCACGTTGACCTCTAAAAACCACAGAAATACCGTCTAGCTATGTGTTGTAACTGAATTTCTACCGTTAGGGCGACTCGTAAAGAGCCGCCTTTTTGACGTTCCTTCCGCCATCACCCCCCCCTCCAATAAATACCTTCAAGCCGTTTGGTGTCTCTCGTTACAAACAGCACGTACGGAACAGATATAGCGGTGCAGGGCTATTCAAACCAACAAGCCGTCTAGCCCGTTACAAACCCTATGAACCGGATGGATACAACGGTGAGACGACTAACAACTTGGAGGGTAGACATCGTGAAAACTCTGTTTGGAAACGTATCCGAAGTGGTTGAAATCATACAACGTACTAAATTAGGAGATGGACGTACTCAAACGGTCTCAAAGGCCGGAAATTTGACTGTTACCACAACTAGCAACAAACCCTCAACACAAGCCATCGAACGGGCGGGGGACATCATGAACCGTATCGCTGAAAAGCATGTTGATAAACACGGTCAACAGGTTGTTGCATGACCGTTCCTATGTATCGGCACATTCACGTTTTTTGATAGAATGGTTCTATTACATGCGAAGGGTGTTCATAACGTCATGGAACTAACAATGAACCGAACGAAGATTACGGACGTTGCAATCTATTTGCGAAAGTCACGGGACGAATCGGACGGTATGGAAGATGTGTTGGCAAAGCACGAATCCAGACTGTTGGAATACGCAGATAGAAACGAATTTAACGTGTTGCACATCTACAGGGAGATTGGAACATCCCAATACATTGATGCACGTACAGAAATGCAACGGTTATTACAGGGCGTTTCACGGGGGCTGTATGATGCCGTTCTGGTCATGGACTTAGACCGTCTAAGTCGTGGTGATATGTACGAGTTCGGCAGGATACAGCGTGCGTTCGCAGAAAGTAGCACGTTAGTCGTTACGCCACAGAAGGTTATCGACTTCAATGACGAATCACAAGAAATTGTGGTCGGTGTCGAGCACCTTGTTGGTCGTCAAGAGTACAAACAGATTCGCAAACGAATGGTTATTGGCAAGCAGGAAGGTGCAAAGATGGGAAACTGGACAAACGGTAAGCCGCCGTTTCCATACATTTACGACCGCAACACACGGAACATCGTTGTGGACGAATCGAAACGTGAAATCTACAACTTGATGAAGAAATGGTTACTGGAAGATGACATGCCGTGCTACAAAATCTCAACTACGCTGAACAAGATGGGCGTTCCAAGCCCCGGCGGTAGTACGTGGAGTGAAAACGCCGTTTACCGTGTTCTAACCAGCGAAGTTCACATGGGCATCATCGTTTATGGTAAGACAAGCGGCTCGGGACATAAAAACAAGTTTACCAAGCCACTAACGGTCAAGGATAAAGTCGAATGGATTGTGAATCGGGACTGCAAACATGAAATCATCAAGACGGAAGCTGAACACGACCAAATCATGTCTAGGTTGGCTCGGAAGCGTATCCAGCCAAAGGAGCCACGTAAACGCAATTTCTATCCACTAACGGGACTGTTGTTCTGTGGCAAGTGTAAAAGGTCGATGCAGTTCATGAACAAGGCAGGACGCCGATTGATGGTCAAGACATGCCAGACACATGACCCATTCGGGAATCGCTGTTACAACCAAGCCTCGTATGTAGATGTCGTTTATCACGAATTGCAAGGCAGACTTGTCGAGTACGAACAACAGATTCGCCAACAAACGCCGCAACAACCGCAAGCCGACACATCGACGTTGGAAATCGCACGAAACAACAAGCATGACGAAATGAAGGAACTGAACAAGGCGTTGGAACGTAACGAGGATATGTTCCTGCGGGGGAAATTCGACGAAGTATAGTGGACCCAAGAAACTGGACACCCGATAGGAGGACAGTTGGGTTACACTAAGCCTATGAAAAAACAATACACGCCCGAATTCAAAGCAAAAGTCGTACAAGAGATTCTCAAGGAAGAAAAAACCATGTCTCAGGTTGCATCAGAATACGGTGTCCATCCCGTGCAGCTGAGCCAGTGGAAAAAAGTGGCGCTTGAGAACATGGCCAACCTGTTCGCAGATGAGCGCAAGGCCGCCAAACAGCAGAAGAACCAGGAGCAGAAAATCGAGCGACTGTACGCTAAGGTCGGCCAACTTACCACTCAACTGGAGTGGCTAAAAAAAAAGAGTGGCATCGACCCGGACAAGGAATGAGCGAGTGGCTATGGTGGACAGGGAGAACCATCAGAAGGTGCCTCTGCGTACACAGGCCAGTCTCCTGAGCGTGGCCCGTTCCGGCCTCTACTACAAGCCTGTAGAGCCGTCAGATGAAGAGGTTCGGCTGAAACACAGGATTGATAAAATCTACACCGACCATCCTTTCTATGGAAGTCGGAGGATTACCGTAGAGCTGCAGGGTGAAGGATGGAACGTGAACCGAAAGCGGATCCAGCGCTGCATGCGGGAGATGGGCATTGCGGGCATCTCACCAGGCCCCAATCTCAGCAAGCGAAATTTGCAACACAAGATTTATCCGTACCTGTTGCGCAACGTCAGTCCAAGCCACCCCAACCATGTGTGGGGAATCGATATCACGTACCTTCGGCTCAAGCACGGCTGGATGTACCTGGTGGCTGTAATTGACTGGCATTCCCGCTATATCGTGAGTTGGCAGTTGGATCAGACACTTGAAATGCCCTTTGTACTAACCGCAGTGAAAGCCGCTCTACGCCAGGAAAAACCAGAGATCTGGAACAGTGACCAAGGCAGTCATTTTACCAGTGAGCAGTACACCGATTTGCTGAAAGAAGCAGGCGTCAGAATCAGCATGGATGGCAAGAACCGGGCACTGGATAACATCATCACGGAACGTTTCTGGCGCAGTCTCAAGTACGAAGAGGTCTACCTGCACGAGTACAACAGTCCCAAGGAGGCGAGGCAGTACATCAGCCAATACATTCAGTTTTACAATTTCAGCCGCAGACATGAGTCGCTTGGCTACCTGACACCAGCAGAGGTGTATTTTCAAGAGAGAGCGACAACAGCACCTTCTCTAGCTATCTGAAAAATCCGTCTATAGCTTCTTAACTTAAACTATTAAAAGTGTGTCTTGACATAAGGGTCCACTATAAAGCTAGGTACGAACGGAACCGAGACATGTACGAACGTGACTTGCAACATGTTCTGGACGAACTTCACGAAATTGATAAATCCATCGAGGTTCTAAATACATCCCGTTCAGACGAAGAACGTCTAGCGGCAATCAAGGCGTTCAAGGACGCATGGAACACTGATGACGTTGACCCGGAGGACGTGAACAGACTTGCGAAGGCGGTTATTGACCGCATTGAGTATGTTCGTGACGGTGACAACCTAAAATTGGACATCAAGTTTCTATAATCACTCGATTAGACGACCCGTACCTACATGGTGCGGGTTTTTTCTTTATGTTTGACGTATGATAAGTTAGTCAAGCTGTAAATCATTCCAGAATGGAGTTGTCATATTTGACGAATACAGGGCGTAAGCCAAACCGTTTGATACATGAGAAGTCACCGTATTTGTTGCAACACGCCCACAATCCCGTTGACTGGTTCCCATGGGGGCCGGAGGCATTCCAGAAAGCCGCCCGCGAGAACAAGCCTGTGTTCTTGTCCATAGGCTATTCGTAGCCCTGCGGGGCTACGAATAGCACTTTCACAGGAGATGAAGTTTATCAACATGTCATTGGTGTCACGTGATGGAACGGGAGTCTTTTGAAGATGAGTCTGTTGCACAACTCTTGAATAACCACTTCGTTGCCATCAAGGTCGATAGAGAAGAACGCCCCGATATCGACAGCATCTACATGACCGTTTGTCAGGCGTTGACGGGGCAAGGCGGGTGGCCGCTGACCATAGTGATGACGCCGGACAGAGAGCCGTTTTTCGCGGGGACTTACTTTCCCAAGGTCCGCAAATACGGTCGCCCCGGCTTGTTGGACATCCTGACTACGTTGAGCCAACAGTGGGATCGCAATCATGACGAGGTCCTTAAGACAAGCCACCGTATAACAAACTCCATTGGTACATTTCAGGAGTACCGAGGCGTGACAGGCAACGATGGTGCTGACAATTTTGAATCCCTGGTTCAATTGGCCATGAGTCGTTTTGAGGAAAGTTTTGACAAGGAATACGGCGGGTTTGGCCAGGAACCGAAATTTCCGTCGGCGCACAACCTGTGCTTTTTGCTGCGTTACTACCATACATTTCACGACCAAAGGGCCCTGCAATGGGTGCGCGCGACCCTTGAGGCAATGGCCCGCGGAGGAATATACGATCACCTAGGTGGAGGCTTTTCCCGCTATTCCGTGGACAGACAGTGGCTCGTGCCCCACTTTGAAAAAATGCTGTATGACAACGCCCTCTTGGCCATCGCTTATTTAGAAGGTTACCAAGTCGCCAAAGAGGATGAGTTTGTCACCATAGCGCGAGAAACACTGGACTACCTGCTGCGTGACATGAGGGCTTCGGAAGGTGGTTTTTTCAGCGCCGAAGACGCGGACTCCGAGGGAGTAGAAGGCAAGTTTTACGTTTGGACAGTAGAGGAAATCGAAGAAGTTCTGGGAAACGACTTCGGCTCGTTGTTTTGTGAGTACTTCAATGTCACGAGGAGCGGAAATTTTGAAGGAAAGAACGTCTTAAACCTGATTCGCCGGGACATGCACAGTTTCTGCGCAAATCGGAACGTCAACGAACAGGAATTCCGGAAACGGTTGATGGAAGCGAAGGAGAAGCTGTGGGAACATAGGGAACGGCGCATTCATCCACACAAGGACGATAAAATTTTAACGGCCTGGAACGGGCTGGTCATTGTGGCTCTGGCCAAGGCATGGAAAGTTTTGGGGGAACCTCGCTACCGCGATGCGGCTATTGCTGCGGCGGAGTTCGTTTTGACACATCTTATGCGGAAAGACGGCCGGCTGCTGGCCAGATACCGCGACGGGGAAGCAGCCATTCTGGCCTATGTGGACGACTACGCCTTCTTGACGTGGGGATTTCTTGAGCTTTTTGAAGCCACGTTTGAGGCCAGGTTTCTTCGCACGGCACTGGATTTGACAAGGGACATGCAACGGTTGTTTTGGGATTGCGAACAGGGCGGATTCTTCCTTTACGGCAACGATGCGGAGCAGTTAATTGCGCGTCCCAAGGAAATCTACGACGGTGCCATGCCATCAGGCAACAGCGTCGCCATTTTGAACCTGCTTCGACTTGCCAGGATGACAGGCGACACGAAATGGGAAGAATTGGCCTCCCGCTCTTTGCAGGCCTTTGCCAGGGATGTGCAACGTTACCCTGCAGGTCACACCTTCTATTTGATGGCCATTTTGTTTGCAAGCCATCCCGAATTCGAAATCATTTTGGTGGGCAATCCCGAACTGGACCTTGGTTACAGAATGATGCGAGTGGCACAACAGGCGTTCTTACCCAACAGTGTTACGATAATGAAGCGATCTCAGGAAGATGCCGATATTGTGGGCGTCTTGCCCCTGTTGAAAGACTATGCTGAGGTGGACGGTCTTCCTACAGCGTACGTCTGTGAGGGCTTTTCCTGTCAAGCACCCATTAACGATGTTGAAGAATTCAGAGAAAGGCTCCAACGACAAGAGTCTTGAGCTTTCCCGCTCAATCCACTCTCCGCCCATCCGGGAGTTGGCGTATACTAGTCATAGCGTACGGTGACTGAAGATACAGTGATGCCTAGTGATGTAGGCACCTGCGCTTCAGTTTTGTCTCGGGACTGGAGGATTTGCAGTGGGATTATATGGATGGATTATATACAACGGAAATTTGAGTGGAAAATTTCTGAGACATGCGGAGATATTCGCAGAAAGTGCCTCCAAGCTAGGGATTGACGCACGAATTGTCCCCAATAACAGCCTATTTGCACTGGTTCGACACGGTAAGGCCGAATTGTTGGGAACACCAGAGGGAGTGCTCCCTGAGTTTGTACTGTTTTGGGATAAAGACGTCTATCTAGCCAGGCAACTGGAGAAGCTTGGCATTCGATTATTCAATCCGTCACGGGTGATTGAGATCTGCGACAATAAAGGCCTGACCTATCAGGCGTTAAGTGACAGCGACATCCCTATGCCCAAGACTGTTCTGGGTCCCCGCATTTTCGACTGGTCCGGTGTACAGGAGGCGCAATACTACGAATTTGTCGCCGACGAATTAGGCTTTCCCATGATTATAAAGGAGTCCTATGGATCGTTCGGGTCTCAGGTCTACCTTGTGCAGAACCAAACAGAAATGCTGCAGAAAATCCGTGAACTGGGGAGCATTCCCTTTGTCTTTCAGGAATTTATTAGCAGTAGCTATGGAACAGATTTGCGATTGCAGGTCGTGGGCGACGAAGTGGTGGGGGCAATGCACCGCGTTTCGCATACGGATTTTCGCGCCAACATGGGACAAGGGGCCCAGGCTTATCCGCACCAGCCCAGTTACGCCGAGGCAGAACTGGCCATCCGCTGCGCAAAACTGCTGGGCGCAGACTTTGCGGGGGTTGACTTGCTGTTTGGATTGGACGGGGAGCCTATTCTTTGCGAAGTGAACTCCAACGCGCATATTATCAACTTGCGGACGTACGCGGGCGTCAATGCAGCGGATCCCATGCTGGCTCACATTCAACGACAAATGACGGGCGTGGCTATATGAGACACTGGACTGGCTGGGTCGTGTACAACAAGGAGGACGCACAACGCAACCAGGAGTACATTCAGTGGATGCTGGATGAAGCTCAGGCGCTGGGGATGACGCTTCGCCATGTTCCCCGCGAGGAGATTTACGTGGGCATTCGCAGTGGCCATCCGGCCATATGGCTTGCCAACGGCCTAGCTAGTGCTCCGGATTTCGTTATTGTCCGGACCATTGAACCTATCTTGAACGCCCAGTTTGAACAACTTGGGATTCCCACTTTCAATTCTGCACATGTGGCCCATATTTGCAATAACAAAGCACTGACGCATCAGTACCTGAGCCAGTTTTCCGTGCCAATGCTGGACACCCTGTTTACCAATACGAAGTATCTAGAGACTCCCGGGGAGGCCCTGTATCCCTTTCCTTTTGTCCTGAAGACTGTTGCTGGGCGCGGCGGCAAGGAAGTTGCCTTAATTAAAAACGACCGACAACTTGGAGCGTTTGTTCACGATTATCCAAGTTCCGATGTGGTGGTGCAGGCCCTGGGTCCCGTGACAGGGAAAGACATCCGAGTTTTCGTCGTGGGCAAACGCATTGTGGCGGCTGTGTTAAGGCACTCACCAAAGGATTTCCGTGCAAATATCTCTCTAGGAGGACGTCCTGAACTCTATCCAATGACAGAAATGCAGGAAGCGCTGGTTCGCAGAATTATCTCGCACTTCGATTTCGGACTTGTGGGTATAGATTTCCTGTTGGATAGCAATGGAGGCCTCGTCTTCAACGAGATTGAGGATGTGGTTGGCAGCCGCAGCCTAAGCCGCGTGGCCCCGAACGTGAATATTGTTCGTACGTACCTGGAGTTCATTCACAATCGCCTGGAAGGTGTTACAAATTAGGTTTTCGCCATAATTTACTCGACCGCTTGGCAAGCAGATTGCAAGCAGATTTATGGGCGCTGTGCTGGATGACTGACCTGGCTAACATGGCGCGGCAGCAACTTAACCTGGAAGGAGCAGGAAAAATGGCCATTGTAGCACTCAGCATCGCACCTCTCGGAACGGACACTACCAGTGTCAGCCGTTACGTCGCCGAAACGCAACGCGTTCTCCGTAAGCACCCTGATTTGAAGGCGCAATTGGACTCCATGTTTACCACCATTGAAGGGGATTTGTCGGAAATTTTCGCTGCCATACAGGAGATGCATGAAGCTTTAATCGCAATGGGAGCCCAGCGCCTTTCCACTGTCGTGAAGATTGATGATAGAAGGGATTCGGCCCACACCATGGCCGAGAAGGTCGCCGCAGTGGAGCGACAACTGAAAGGTTAAAAGGTGTAACGCGAACACCGCTGGCTAGGATAGACAAAGCAATGCGGACAAATACCGAGCAGTTTCCCCTCGCACCATCATATGGTGGAGTACCCGGACAGATAATTCCTGTGCTCAGGAGGTGGAAGCATGTGTACTCGCGGACAGTGTGTATCTAGCCTGGGACAATGGGTAAGGTTCCAGACTCCTTGGGGAATGCATCGCGGAATTGTGGCGGATGTCAATAATCGAGCTGTGTTGATGAGAGTTCCCCGGCGCTATGCACCGGTAGGCTGGGCAAGTCATACACCAAGCGGGACGTCCGATGAAGAGAAGCTGGACCTGGCATTGGCGCAGTACGGTTACGGAGGCTACGGTGGTTATCCGGGCTATGGCCGCTACGGTCGTTGGGGCTACCCGGGCTACGGTGGCTGGTACGGTGGCTGGTGGTGGTGGTGGCTGGCGTTCGCTTGGATCTTCGCTCTGGCATTTTTGTGGTAGTTGCAGTAACCACAAGCAGGGGTACAGTTGCATGGGATGGATTAGGAGGCCTGCTTGGCCTCCGTTTTATGCTTCTGGTGTGAGGGTTGGTTAGCTGGACTTTAGAGGGGTGCAGATTCTTAGGTGTGTCAGAAATAAGGGAGATTTATTCATTTCAGTTGTGATATGCTAATTGTAAACGGGCAGAAGTACGACATATCAGGCTACGCAAGAATGTTTGTCGAGTGCTACAATGTCAAAAAGGGGGTTTCCACATGTTGAAACGACTTGAAGGAACGGATGCTGAGCAATTTCAGCGTTTCATTGGCGACGAGAATACCATTGTTCTTGTCGATGGGACTCCGTATCTTGTAGCACGGTTACCTTTGATGAATGAGGTCGGATTGGAAATTGAATCGGACCCGGAATTGAAGGCATCGATCGATCGGGCTAAACAAGATATTAAGGCTGGGCGGGTATATTCCACCGAGGAAGCCATTGAAATGTTGGAGCGCGGGGAATCAAGCGATGATTGAACGAGTACAGTGGTCGCTGGAGTCGCTCCAGTTTTTACAAAACATAGAGAGTTTACATTTCACGGAAGATGAGACATCTGAGTATCGTCGCAAGCTTATGCGCGAGATCGAAAAGAAAATTACTCTCCTCGGAACAAGCATGCCATCCAAAGAAGAACAGTATTTTGGTACATATCATGTGGTTGTTGGTCGCCACAAGGTATATTACTCTTTGGACCCCCTTGGTACGGTTGCCTACATAGAGTCACTCAAACACATGCGCATGCAGTGAAGGTTGCAGTGGCGCTCTTTATCCTATGCTTCTTTGATGTAACGGAACTCACCCTTGTGAATATATATCCAACGGTGAGGCGGTAGCTGTTGCGCGGTTAACGGGCAGTAGTCTGCAGAGCGCCATGAGGCGCTGTATATAGATGCCACAGAATCTGTGGCTGGCGGGCACCTCATCCCGCCAAGGCTAGGATGGCATGCGTTGGGTCTGAGCAGACCCGGGGTGTGAAGCCCATCTAACAATGTACCCGTGAGGGGGAACCGACCTCCCAAGACGCGGGGCTAGCCTCTATGACCTGCTATGGTCAGCGAAAGCAAAGCCATGTCCGAAGCGTGGTCAACTGCAACACCCGAAATCGTCGGTCGATACGGGTGGACGGAATGAACATGACACCCTTGCACATGGTGCCATGACCCGTATAACGGTGGTCAGGGTGGTACAGAGGTGCAACCCCCTGAATCTTCCCCGCGTATAGTGGCGACCTAAGGCAGCGAGATGATACACAGTGAACATGGGAACCGCCGCATTCGTCCCAGGTGGGATGGACAGCTTCGTTGAGGTGAATGCGTCGGGACGGAGGAATCGTAGTAGTCTGAGATGGGGAAAGCCCATTACATGGCGAAGGGTTCCAGTCTGAAGTACGAGCGCGCAAGTAAAGTAGGACTCCCCCTTAGGGAGTGATTGCAATAACTACCATCGCTCGGTGGCCTGTTAAGGTCGACACGAGATTCGAAACACAAACGCGCCTTGCACGAAGATCGATTGAGCAACAACCCTTTTCGAGATTGCATTATCTGCTGAGGTGGAATGTCTGGATTGACCGCTCTGTGGAGCGGGTGTTGAGAAACTCGGGGGCACACACGCCTGGCATAGACGAAATGACGAAGAAGGATTATGCAACCCCAGCGGCGAGGAAGCAGCTACGAGATGAAGTAAAACAGACTCTCCGAACCTACACATCTCAACCTGTTCGAAGAGTATTCATCCCGAAGCCGCACAAACCTCATGGAGAAAGACCGCTCGGAATCCCCACTATCGTCGACCGCGTGGCACAGGATGCGGTTCGTGCCATTCTGGAGCCCATCTACGAGAGTAAGCAGCACCCGCACAGTTATGGGTTCAGGCCGTATCGCTGTGCTCACCATGCTAATGAACGAATTCGTTTTCTCATCGCGAATCACCAATACCACTGGGTGGTCGAGATGGACATTAAAGGCTTCTTTGACCACGTAGACCAGGAAATCTTGCTCGATATTCTCAGACGAGATATCCATGACCGGAAGTTGTTAAAAATCATCCGGAGCATGCTAAAGGCGGGTCTGGTCTACGAAGGAGTCTATGAGGAAACGGAGTCTGGTACGCCTCAGGGCGGGATCGCCAGTCCAATACTGGGAAATATCTACCTGAGCGAGCTGGACGAATTCATTGCGAATAAGTATGAGCATCTTTCGCCGCGAGCAAGGAGCAAAGCACCGATTCCTTGTTTCATTGTCCGATATGCGGACGACGCCGTGATTCTTTGCAAAAGCAAGGAACATGCAGAGATTTTAAAAGTGGAAGTGGCTGAGTTTCTGAGAGAACACCTCCATCTTCAACTCTCTGAGGAAAAGACCCTCGTTACGCATGCGGATGATGGATTTGACTTTCTAGGGTTCAACATCCGCCGGTGGAAACGGCAAGGTCAGTGGAATGTTCTCGTGAAGCCGAGTCGAAAGGCGATTCAAAAGTTCAAGGGAAACATGGCACGAGATTCACGGGCTCTACAGACATTACCAGGTGTGGACGCAATCGCCATCTTGAACGGCAAGATTCGGGGATTTGCTGAGTACTTTCGTCGAGGGAACTCAAAGGATACATTCCTTGAGTTGGACTACTATCTCTGGTGGTTGATGTTTCGGCGAATCCAGCAGAAAACACGGGAGCCGCCCTCGGTGGTGGCGCGCAAGTATCTGCATTACTACAACGAAGCCGCGAACTTCCCGCAGTACCGTAAATACACAGCCCGAAACTTTGGATTCAAAGATGACGACAAGAATGTGCACATACTCGACCAATTGGGCTATTACAAGATTGAGTACCCGGACAAATGCTCGCAAAAGAACCCGTATGTTCCTGAAGAACGTGACTGGTTAGATGCCAACAAGAAGCTCCGTGGCCTGATGAAGGCCCAGCAGGTAAGGTACCTGCAGCGACTGTACGGTTCAAAACAGAACTGGGCCTTCTACCGAACCAAAATCGTCCAACGACAGGAGGGTCGCTGCGCAAGATGTAAACGGCATCTCACACAAGCATACACTCACGTCTACCACTGGCAAGGTGTTGCAGAAAACCATACTTTCGAAGAGGGTCAAAGACCAGAGAACCTTGTCGCGTTGTGTATTCCTTGTTACAGGAAAACTCGACAATTCAGCAGGACACGAGCACTATAGAAACAGTGGGTCTGTCCTCATAACTTCGTGTCAATGATGACTTCAGACGGAGAGCCGGATGCGGTGAAAGTCGCAAGTCCGGTTCGGGGAAGGGCTCGAGCGCCAAACTACCCTCACATGAGGGCGGGTCGGCTCGGGCCTATTCTACATATGACTACGATTTTTTTCAGTGGTAGAGAAAGTAAATACCGTGGGGCTGAGATTGGGACTGTGTTTGAATGTTATTCAAACACAGTTTTTGTTGTGTTGAGCTTTTGAAAGGTAAAAAGGATATTTGAACATGAGTTATGCAGTTGCTGTATGAATTTGGCTTTTCACAAGCGATGAAAATTTTATGAAAGCACAGAAATACCCTTGACTTTCGTGAAGTGTCCCAATAATCGCCGAGGAGGCAACTAACTGCCTATCTTTAAGCGATTTGGGTGTTGGACATGACTCATTTATGTAAACCGGAGTTCAAAGAACTACCATCCTTCAGCGCTATCGGTGGCGCTCCGATGCTGCGTACCTTTTGGGATCGACTCGACTTTTCGCTGCTCTTCTCTCAATCAGGTATCTTCAAGATGCGTGGTGTAGCCACCTGGATTCTCGCTTTTGTTTATGTCGTCGGACTCATCAACCGCTGCCAATCCGTCAATTCTCTTGCTTCATTCTTCAATAGAGATGGCTTGCTACAAGGGATTGACGGGAATCCAAAAGCTTTCAC
>Ga0187809_10000737_pt1 | contig 16580 bp, 7 predicted proteins | sample NC_wetland_sal_i_8_FD_132415 | JGI IMG/M metagenome (GOLD analysis project Ga0187809, IMG submission 132415) | Wetland sediment microbial communities from Neuse River Estuary, North Carolina, USA - ASW_4 | ecosystem: Environmental > Aquatic > Freshwater > Wetlands > Sediment | place: USA: North...
CCACCGCGGCGACCGCGGTGGCGGTGTCGGTGACGTGCACCGAGGCGAGGCGGCCCGCCGAATACAGCGTCTGCAGGTCGGCCCGGTTGCTGTCCACCGCGTTGGCGCCGTCGGCCACCAGCAGCGAAGAGCCGCCCAGCTTGCCGGCCAGGCCGGCCAGTTCGGCTGCCGTCGCGGCGAGCACGGATGGCTGGTCGGTGAGCGTGACGGAAGACAGGGTGCTGCCGAGCGCAACCAGTCCGGCCGCATCGGCGGCAACGTGACCAACGGTATCGCTGACCGCAACGCCGAGCCCCAGCCCGGAGAAGGCGGCTGCGTTGGCAATGGCGTCATCGGCCGAGGTCACCGCCGAAAGCGTGTGGCTGTTCAGCGAGAAGTGGTTGCTGTGCGCAACGATGACGGCCGCCTGCACGCCGCTGACCGAACCGTCGGCGCTGAGCACATAGTACGGGTTCTGGCCATTCCAGTCGTGCTGCATGGCCGTGGTCAGCTGGCCGATGTTGTCCAGCACGGTGATGGTGTTGGCCAGGCCGAGGCCGTCGGCATTCGCCGGCAGGGTCAGGGCGGCGTAGCTGTCCTGCACCGCCAGATGCACGCCGGTGGCAAAGCTCAGGATGCCCTGCCCCTCCAGGCCCGCGAGCAGTTCGGCATCGGCGGCGGAAACCGCTGTCGAGGCGTCCACCTGCGCGATGGTCGCGAACTGGCCGATGGCAGCGGCGTTGGCAGCAATCGCCGCCGGCCCGCCCACCACCGTAAGCCGCGCGTTGCCTGGCTCGAAATGCGCAATCGCCGCCAGTTGCGCGAAGGTCGCCGGGTCCACCTGCGTATCGCCCAGCAGCTTCACGCCGGAGGCATCGAGCAGCAGCGTGGCAGTGGGATCCGACAGCAGGTTGCTGACCGAATCGGTGACCACGTACTGCGTGGAGACGCTTTGCCAGCCGAAATTGGCAACATTGGACAGCGCGGCAATGCTGTCATCCACCGTGATGCTGGCATTGGCGTCGGAGAAATGCGGCAGCGCGGCCAGCGCAGCCGCATCGGCGACGCTGATCGTCACCTGGGCAGCGTTGGGCAGCTGTTCCGCGGTGGCCACCGCGCGCACCGAAGATGGCAGCGCGATCAGGTTGGCGACGCTGTCCTGCACCGTCAGGTGCACGCCGCTGCCCAGCGCCAGATGCGGCAGCAGCGCAAGCTGCGCGGCGACGGCACTGGTGACCGTGGCGTCGGTGTTCAGCACCTGCGCATTGGTCAGCGCCGTTTCGAGATCGTTCAGCGCCGAGAGATGCGCGGCGGAATCCGCGACGCTCAGCGTATGGCCCTGGGACACGCTGAACTTGACGCCGAACTGCGTCAGGCTGCGCAGCGTGGCGACGTCCACCGACTCGGTGTCCGCCAGCGACAGCGCCGTGGCCATCTGCTGCGTCGCGCCATCCAGGCCGATCAGCGCCTGAGCGACGTCGCTCACCGTCAGCGTGTGGCCGCCGTCACTGAAGTTCGGCAGGCCGGCCAACTGCGTGGCGACCGAGGCAGACACGCTGGCGTTGGCCGACAGCACCAGCGCGTCCGCCAGCGCCAGGCCGGCGGCATTGGCTGCCGACAGCAACGCGGACGGGATATCGGCGACCGTCAGCAAATTGTCGTCCAGCTGCACGCCGAGGGCTGCCAGATGGTCCGCTTGCGCCGCGGTCAGCGTCGCATCGCCGGTGAGCACGCAGACGGTGGGTGCGGATATGCCGCCCGGCGTATAGTTGGCGAGGTGCCGTCCGGAATCGGCGACGGTCAGCGCGTGTCCATTGCGGCTGAACAGCGCGGATTCGGGCAGCGCCGCCAGCGCGGCCATTTGCGCCACGCTCGCCACGGTATCGCCGGCCAGGCCGATCGGCGTGGCAAGCAGCACCGCGGTGTTGTGCGCCAGGCTGGCCGAAGCAAGCCCCAGCAGATTGGGCAGCGTATCGGCAATGGCCAGCGGCGCGCCGGCGTTCGGCGCGTAATTCGCCAGGCCGATCAGCGCCTCGGCGGCGGCGGCGGTCAGGCTGGTGGCGGCGTTCAGCTGCACGCTGTCGGCCAGCGCCACGCCGGTGGCGAAGCCGGCAAAAGCCAGGTTGGCGGCGCTGTCCAGCACGGTGACGGCATGGCTCGCCTTGTCGAGACCGGCAACCGCGGCGAGCCGCGTGGCGTCTGCCGCCGTCAGGGTCTCCGGCCCGGCAAGCTGGATGTGGCCCGCCAGCGCCAGGCCGCGCATATTGGCCATCGCGGTCAGTTGCGCCGCGCTGTCGCTGACGGTCAGCGTGTGGCTGCCGACGGAGAAGCGGCTGCCGAGGAGCGCGAGTTCGGCCGCCTGCGTGGCGGAAACCGTGCCGTCCTGGCTCAGCGTGACGGTGCTGGCGGCGAGTTCGCCGGCCCAGTCATCGGGCATCGGTCCGGCGCCGCTGACATTCAGCAGATGCGCCGCGCTGTCCAGCACGCCGATCTGGGCGATGCCGGGCGTGAAGCCGGGCAGGCTCGCGAGCAGCTGCGCCTGGCCGGCACTCAGGTTCAGGTCGGACGGATCGGACGCCAGCATGATCGCGCTCGCCAGATGCACGTCCGTGCCGGAGAGCGTCAGCAGGTTCGCGGCGGTGTCCGAGATCAGCAGCAGCTTGCCGTTGGCGGTGAAGTTCGGCAGCGTCCGCAGGCTATCGAACTGCGCCACCGAAGCGATGCTGTTGCCTTGCAGCTGGATGGCACTGGCCATCGCCGCGGTCGCCGCGTCGAGCGTCGCGAGATGGCCGGCACCGTCGCTGATCGTCAGGTGATTGGCGATGCCGGCGCCATGCGTGCCGACGTTGAAATGGGTCAGCCCGTGCAGCGACTGCGCGGTCTGCACCGACACGGTGTAGTCGCCGTCCAGCGTCACCGCGGGCGCCTGTGCGACGAGCGGCGCGTTGACCGGCGCCAGGATATTGGCGGGATTGTCGGCGATGACGGCGCTCGCCGCATCGGCCTGGAGGTGCGGCAGCATCGCCAGCTGCTCCGCCTGCTGGATCGATACCGCCCAGGGCGTCGCATTGTGTGCCAGCAGAGTCGTGCCGATCTGCCCGGCGATCGGGTTGATGGCGCTGACCGCGGCGATCAAGGCGGCCGGGGTATCCTGCAGCACTACCGCGTGGCTGCCGTTGTCGAAGCGGTAGCCAAGCTGCGCCAACTGCGTCGCCTGCGCGGCGGTCAGCGTCACATCCCCGGTCAGCGTGACATGGCCGGCGAGCAGTTCGCCCGCCCAGTTGTCCGGTTGCGCGCCGCTGCCCTGCAGCAGGTTGCCTGCGCTGTCCACGACAGCAACCGAGACGCCGGCTGCGAGATTCGGCAGCGTGCTCAGCGCCTGCGCCTGCGCCGCGGTGAGAGGATCGCCGGCAGTGACGGAAATGCCGGAAATATGCGACAACTGGCCGGCACTGAGCGATGCCAGCGGCAGCAGCGCCATTGCGCTGTCGCTGACCTGCACGGCGCCGAAGCTGTCGAAGTTGGAGGCGTGGGTCAGGGTCAGGAAGTCCGCCGCCGAGTAGGCCGCGCCGCCGCTGCCGGTCACCTGGATGTCGGTGGCCAAAGCGCGCGCCGCGCTGTCCAGCCCGGCGATGTTCAGGCCGGTATCGCTGATCGTCAGGCTATGCCCATCCAGCGTGAATCCGGCGAGCACGGACAGTGCTTCCGCCTGGCTGACCGAGACGACGGCGTCCGCCGACAATGCGGGCACCAGGTTTCCGGCCAGCCCGGCCGGGAGGTTCGCGAGCGTCGCGGCATCGGCCAGCAGAACGCTGGGAACATCCGCCAGCTTGACCTGGCCACCGAAGCCCGAAGCGTCGAAATTCGGCAGAGCCAGCAGCGCCGCGAGCTGCGACGCGTTGACGACAAAGCCGGCGGCATTGTCGGAATTTTGCGCAACCAGCGCCTCACCGGCCGCCATGCCGGCGAGCATCGGCGACAGTGCCGCGAGCTGCACCGGCGTGTCGGCGATGATCAGCGGATTGGCATCGACATAGGGCGTGTGGCCGCCCAGCAATGCGGTCGCGTCGGCAACGGCGATCGTATCCGGCTGGGACAGCTGCAGGGCGTAGGCGATGGACAGCAACGGCTGAGGGGCGTGCAGCAGCGCTTGGGCGGTGTCGCTCAGGATCAAATGGTGTGCGCCCGGCGAGAACGCGGCGATTCCCGCAAGTGGCGTGGCGCCGGCGACGGACAGCGTGCTGTCGGCGCCGAGCATCACCAGGATCTGCCAGCCGTTCAGCGTCACCAGCGTCCCTGCATTGCTTGCCAGCGCGGCCAGGTTCGCGCCGGAATCGGCGACGATGAGTTCGGCGTCGCCCGGGGCGAACTTGTCGGCCAGCGCGACCAGTTGCGCGGCCTGCGCAGCGTTGACATGCGCGTCGCCGGCAAGGGTCAGCGAATTCGCCAGCGCGATGCCGGCGCTGTTCGCAGGATCGAGCAGATTGGCGGGGTTGTCGCTCAGCACCAGGAAATTGCCGCCGAGCTGGAAGTGCACCGCGCCGACGGCGTCACGCAGCGCGGCCAGTTCGGTTGCCGCCGCCGCGCCGATCGTCGCGGTGCCGCTGAGCTGCACCTGCGAGGCATACTGCGCGACCAGGGCCTCGTTGGCCGCCAGATCGGAGGCGGTATCCTGCACGGTCAAACTCGTACCGCCGGCAACGCTGAAGTTCGGCAGGCCGGCCAGCTGCGCCAGGGTCGTGGCGTTCACGCTGGCATTGCCGACCAGCTGCGCCGCGGCGGATCCGCCGGCAAGGAAACGCAGGGTCGGATCGAGCAGGTCGGCCAACGGGCCGGCAAAAATGCCGGAGGTGACGGTGATCGCCTGGAAGCCGTGCTGGAAGATCGAGCCGGCGACAGCGGCGATCGCCGGACCGGTATCGGAAACCGCCAGCGTGTAGGCGCCCAGGTCGAAGTTCGGCATCCCGGCCAGGTTCGCCGCGGCGCTGGCCGACAGGATGCTGTGATCGTCGGTCGCGGTCACCGACAGGCTGGCCGCCGCCTGGCCCAGGGAATCCAGCGCGGTGGCGCCGGCGGCAAGATGCTGCAGCGTATCGACGACGTTCAGCGCGGTGGCGGCGCCGTTCGGCACCACGCTGAGATGGTCGAGGCTGGCCTGGGCGGCGAGCGGCGCCAGTTGCGCGACGGTATAGGCGCCGCCGTCGAGATGCGCGGTCATGCTGCTGATCGCGGCGGCTGCCGGCGGATTTGCGGCGAAGGCCGCAACCAGGGCGGCGACGGTGTCGTCCACCGCGATACCGGACAGCAGCGCCACCTGCGCCACGGTCAGGCCGGCGACATGGCTGGCGTTGTCGCTGACCAGCAGCTGGTTTCCCGTTCCGGCGGAGAAGGCCGGCAGGGCAGCCAATTGCTGCAGCTGCGCCACGCTGGCGGTGGTGCCGGAGAGCAGATGTGATGCCTGCACCAGCGCCTTCTGCGCCGTCGTCAGCGCCAGCAGGTTGGTCATGCTGTCGGCCACGGTCAGCGTGTGCCCGGCGCCGGCGGAGAAATGCGCGATCGCCGCAAGGCTGGCGAGTTGCGTGCTGCTGACGGTCTCGCTGCCGGCCAGCATGACGGTCATGCCGGAATAGGATGCCAGCAGCGCGGTCAGCGTCGCGCTGCCGCCGATGAGATGCGCGACGCTGTCGGCGACCGACAGGACGACGCCGGTCATTCGCGCCATGCTCGCATGGGCCGTCGTGAAACTGCTGATGTTCGCCAGCGAATCGGCAATTGTCAGCTTGATGTTGAGCGAGATCATGAAGCCAGGCAGCGCGTACAGCGTGGCGGCGTCTGTCGCGCTGACGCTGGAGTCGATGCAAACCGCATAGACCTTCAGCGCCGGCTTGGTCTGGGCCGGGGTGATGGCCAGCAGGTTCGCCGCCGTGTCGGCCAGAACGATGGTGACGCCGGTCGCGGTGAAGTTCTGCCAGCTCTCCATCTTCAGCAGCTGCGCGCGGGTGAGCACCGCGTCATCGGTGAGGGACAGCGTGTTGGCGGCGCGAATCACCGGGTTGTCCAGCATCGGCAGGAGGTTCTCGATCGTATCGACCACCTGCACGATGTTGCCGACGGCCAGCCCCTGGGTGTTGGCCGGGTTGGTCAAGGACGCCACGGTGTCGCGGACCGTCAGGTTGTAGCTGCCGCGGGTGAACTTGCCGCCGAGGGAGGACAGCGCCTCGGCGCGGTAGGCATCGATGGCGTCGTCACCAATCATCGTGAACTGGGTGACGCGTGCAATCAGGGCGAAATTGCCCACAACGCTCGCGATGTTGGCCGGAGAATCGGCGACGGTGATGCCGGTCCCCATGGTCTGCAACGCCTGCGCGACCGTGTAGGTTGGTGTGCTCATCCCGCGATCTCTCCTGCCTGGCCGGCCGGCTGCGTACCCAAGCGGTGGCGCTCTCACGCCCGTACGGGGTTGCCGGATCACGAGGACCATGACAGCCATGTCTTGACCAATGGTTAGCGCCGGGCGGAATTTTGGCGCCGGCCCCTGGAACAAATGCGGATAATCAACGGCGGCGATCGCCTCTGGCACGCTCGGCGCCCGCCTGTTAGACGGCCCGCATGGATGCCAGCACACCGCTCGACTCCCGCGGCCCGGTGAACGACAGCACGCGCGCGCTGCTGCGCCGGCTGTGGCGCGAGCACATCCGGCACCATAAGTCGCGCCTGCTGCTGATCCTGGTGCTGACCGGGATCATGGCCGGCACCACGGCGCTGTATCCCGTGGTGATCGACCACGCCTTCCAGATGTTCACCAACAAGGACCGGCGGATTCTGTACCAGATCCCGGCGCTGGTGCTGCTGGTCACCAGCGTGAAGGCCGCGGCGCAGTATTTCCAGAACGTGCAGGTGCAGCAGGTGGTGCTGCTGGTGATCCGCGGGCTGCAAGGCCGCATGTTCGCCCATCTGACCCGCGCCGACCTCGCCCGGCTGGAACGCGAGGCGCCGGCGCAGCTCGCCGCCCGCTTCACCACCGACGCGGCGATCATCCGCGACTCATTGACCCGCGCGGTGAACGGCGTCGCCGATGCGATCACCGTGGTCGGGCTGGTCGGGTCGATGCTCTACCTGGACTGGCTGCTGTCGCTGATCGCCGCCGCGGTGTACCCGCTGGCGGCGGTTCCCATCCAGCGCATCGGCCGCCGGGTGCGGCGCGCCTCCGGCGGCATGCAGGAGCGCATGGGGGAAACCGCGGCGCTGCTGAACGAGAGCTTCGCCCAGGCCCGCACGGTGCGCGCCTACCGGCTGGAGGCGGCGGAAACCCATCGCGCGGAGGCCGCGTTCTCCCAGCTGTACCGGGCCCTGCTGCGCATGAGCAAGAGCCGGTCGCGCATCGATCCGGTGCTGGAGGTGCTGGGCGGCGCGGCGGTGGCGGCCGTGATCGGCTTCGCCGGCTGGCGCGCCGCCCTCGGCACCCAGACCATCGGCAATTTCACCGGCTTCGTCGCCGCGCTGCTGATCGCCGCCCGCCCGCTGCGCGCGCTGGGGTCGCTGAACGCGGCGCTGCAGGAGGGGCTGGCCGGGCTCGCCCGGGTGTTCGGCGTGCTGGACGAGCGTGCCCGGGTCACCGACGCGCCGGACGCCAGACCGCTGCCGGCCGGCCCGGGGCACGTGGCATTCGATGACGTGCATTTCTTCTATCCGGATGGCCGGGTCGCGCTGGCCGGGCTGAGCTTCGAGGCGGCGCCGGGGAAGACGGTGGCGCTGGTCGGGCCGTCCGGCGGCGGCAAGTCCACCGCGCTGGCGCTGATCCCGCGGCTGCATGACGCGACCGGCGGCGCCGTGCTGGTGGACGGCGCGAACGTGCGCGAGGTGACGCTCGCCAGCCTGCGCGATGCGATCGCGTATGTCGGACAGGACGCGCTGCTGTTCGACGACACGGTGGGGGCGAACATCCGGATGGGCCGAGCGGGCTCCGGCGAAGCGGAAATGGAGGCGGCGGCGCGGGCCGCGGCGGCGGCCGATTTCATCGCCGCGCTGCCGATGGGGTACGAGACGCGGGTCGGCCCGGGCGGGCAGCGGCTGTCCGGCGGCCAGCGGCAGCGCGTCGCGCTGGCCCGCGCGCTGCTGCGCAACCCGCGCATCCTGCTGCTGGACGAGGCGACCAGCGCGCTGGACACCGAAAGCGAGGCGGCGGTGCAGACCGCGCTGGCCCATCTGCGCCAGGGCCGCACCACGATCGTGGTGGCGCACCGGCTGTCCACGGTGCGCGATGCCGACCTGGTGGTGGTGGTGGCGGAGGGGCGCGCGATGGAGCAGGGCACCCATGCCGAACTGATGACGGCGGACGGGCTGTACGCTCGCCTGGTGCGGAGCCAGTCACTGCTGGAGTAGCCCGCCGGGACCAGCGCCCTGTGATGAAAGCCGGAACCCGTCCACTGGCATCTCCGGCGCGGGGATGGCACGGTTTCCCGACCGGACCGCCAGCTGGCAGGAGGATTTCGCCGTGACCGATCTCGTGCGCGACCGCTTCACCTTCGCCGACTTCCGCCTGGAGCGCGGCGGCACGCTGCCGGAGGTCACCATCGCCTACACCACCCGCGGCACGCTGGCGCCGGACGGGCGCAACGCCATCCTGGTGACGCACGGCTATACCAGCGGCCACCAGATGATCGAGCCCGGCGGCGGCTCCTCGGAAGGCGCCTGGAGCACGCTGGTCGGCCCGGGCATGCCGATCGACACCGACCGTTACTACGTTGTCGCGTCCAACATGCTGGGGTCGAGCTACGGCTCGACCAACGCGGCGTCCACCGACCCGCGCACCGGGCGGCCGTACGGCTCGTCCTTCCCGGACATCACCCTGACCGACATCGTCACCGCGCAACGCCGGCTGCTGGACCATCTGGGCGTGCGGCACCTGCGCGCGGTGGTCGGTCCGTCCTATGGCGGCTTCCAGGCCTTCCAGTGGGCGGTCACCTTCCCGGACTTCATGGACGGCGTGGTGCCGGTGGTCTCCGCCCCGCGCAGCCGCGGCGACATGACCACCGAGCTGCGCGCCCGCTTCGCCCGCGACCCGAACTGGAACGGCGGCGACTATTACGCCACCGGCGGCATGGCCACGACGATGACCGCGCTGCGGGTGGAGACGCTGAAGCGCTACGGCATGATGGAGGCGCTGGCCGACCGCTTCCCCGCCCTGGCCGACCGCGAAGCCGCCATCCACCGGGTGGCCGCGCACTGGGCGGAGAGTTTCGACGCCAACTCCATGCTGATCCTCGGCCGGGCGGCGGAGCAGTACGACGTGACCGGCCAGCTGGACCGCATCCGCGTGCCTGTCCTGTACGTGTTGTCGCGCACCGACCAGCTGTTCCCGCCGACCCTGGCGCCGCGCGTGCTGGACGCGCTGCAGGCCGCCGGGGTGCAGGCCAGCTATTTCGAGATCGACAGCGACCGCGGCCACCTCGCCTCCGGCGCCGACGGCGCCAAATGGGCCCCTGCCCTGCGCGACTTCCTGCAACGGCTGGAGGCAGCGGGATGAACGACGCACCCCACAAGGGCGGCCCGCTGACCCTGGCGATCGACATCGGCGGCACGCGGCTGAAGGCCAGCGTGCTGGACCCAGAGGGCGTGATGACGGAGCCGGCGCTGCGCATCGACACGCCGCAGCCGGCCACCCCCGACGCCGTGCTCGACGGCCTGCTGACCCTGGTCCAGCCGCTCGGCCGCTACGACCGGATTTCCGTGGGGTTTCCCGGCGTGGTGCGGCACGGCCGCGTGCTGACCGCGCCGAACCTGGGCACCGAGGCGTGGCGCGGCTGTTCCCTCGCCGCCATGCTGAGCCAGCGCCTGGGCAAGCCCGCCCGCATGCTGAACGACGCGACGGTGCAGGGGCTGGGGGTGATCGCCGGGCGCGGCCTGGAGTGCGTGATCACCCTGGGCACCGGCATGGGCTTCGCGCTGTTCGACGACGGAAGGCCGGCGCCGCATCTGGAGCTCAGCCAGCATCCGTCGCACCGCGGCAAGACCTATGACGAATGGATCGGCAACGCGGCGCTGAAATCCGCCGGCGCCAAGCGGTGGAACAAGCGGGTGCGCAAGGCGATCGGCTGGATCGAGACGCTGGCGAATTACGACGTGCTGCTGATCGGCGGCGGCAACGCCAAGCGGCTGACCGGCGACCTGCCGCCGAACGTGCGGATCGTGCCGAACGAGGCGGGCATCACCGGCGGCATCCGGTTGTGGGATCCTGCGCTGGATGCAGTGGTGGCGAACGCCTGAGCGGTGGAGCGGCCAAGCGCCGCCGCACCTGAAGATGGCGATGGCGGTTCGGCCCGAGGTTTTGACCGGTCGCGGCACCAAGTTCGCGGTCGTGCGGCTCCGGCAGTCCTCGCCTGACGGCGAATCAGGCGCGCCTTGGAGCAGCGGCTTTGATGCAGGTTCCCGAACCCCGGCCCTCGCGGGCCGCGCGTCCGGGCCTGGGCAGACACAGCCCGCTTATCGCGGGCCGTGCCGTCCCTGGCGTGCGCTCAGCCCCGAGCCGGCGGAACCGGAGCCGGGGCCGGAGCCGGAGGTGCGGCCATTGGCGGCGGGGCGGCTTCGACCGGTGCGGGCTGCGGCGCCGGCTCCTGAGAGCACCCCGCGAGAAACGCCATAGGAACGACGACGACAGCCATCGCCGCACAGCGAAGCAGCCTGGAGCGGCCGATTGTCTCGGATACGGCGTGCATGCGTTCCTCCTGCGTTGGGTTACCAGTCGACACGACAAATTCTAACGGCATTTCTTGTTCGGGAGTCAATCTTCTGGTTTTGTGGAACCACAACGGTCGAGGAATGGCGGCAGTGCGTACGCCGTGGCCTAAGGACGGCTCTGGCCGCCAGAGGCAAATGACTTGCGTTCGGACCACCATGTCTCGACGCAGCACGCTTGCACGTAGCGCCGTCGCTCTCCTTGGCGCCGGCGCCCTGGCTGCGTGCGGCGCGGATCCGCCGCCCGAACTGGTCTCCGTGCCGGCCCGCCAGGCCGACACGGAACTGCGCGATCGGATCGACGGCGCGCCCGGGCCGGTCGTCGCCGGGGAACCGGTGAACGTGGCGTTGCTGCGGCGCTTCTATGCGCGCCATGGCTTCGAGCCGGTATGGGCAACCCGGCCGGCCCAGGCGAGGTCACTGGTGAATGCGGTGTTGCGCGCCGGCGATCAGGGTCTCGACGCCGGGTTGTTTCATGCCGCCCTGCTGCGGCGCAGAGCCACACTGTCGCCGGTCGACCACGAGTTGATCCTGTCGGACGCCTTCCTGTCCTATGCCGACGCGCTGGCCCGCGGCGCCGTGCCGGCCGAGCGGCGCGGCGATGACCAGGTGCTGACGCCCGGGCCGATCGATGTCGCGGCGGCGCTCGATGACGCTGCCGGCAGCGCCGATCCGGCAGCGGCGATCGAAGCGCTGGCGCCGGCGACGCCCACCTACCGGGCGCTGCGCCAGGCCCTGCGGCGATATCGCTCGGGGGCGCCGGCGGGCGACAGCGCCACGACGCAGCGCCTGCGCACGATCGCGGTGAACCTTGAACGCGAACGCTGGCTGCCGCGGCCACTGCCGGCGGACCGCGTCTGGGTCAACGTCGCCGACGAACGGCTGACACTGTATCGCGCCGGTCAGCCGGCCTTCTCCACGCGGGTCGTCGTCGGCCAGGATGTCGAGCCCGAGCAGAGCCCGGAGTTTCGGGCCACCATCGACGCGATTTTCTACAACCCGCCATGGGTCGTCCCGGTGGACATCGTCAGGGCGGAGATCCTGCCGAAGATCAGCCAGGACCCTGATTACCTGACGCGGAACAGGATGGTTCTGCTGGCCAATGGCGAGGTGGAGCAATTGCCGGGGCCCGAGGCAGGGCTTGGACTGATCATGTTCGACATGCCGAACCGCTTCGACGTCTACCTGCACGACACGCCGGACAAATCTATCTTCAAGCTCGGCAATCGCCGCATCAGCCATGGCTGCATCCGGGTGCAGGATCCGGTCGGACTTGCGGCGTTGCTCATGCGGCAGCCGGTCGAGGCGATCCGGCAAGGGATCGCGATGGGGAGCACCACGCGACACGAACTGCCGACCCCAACGCCGGTGTTCGTGGTGTACCAGACCGCGTTCGTGGATACCCACGGAAGATTGCAGTTTCGCCCGGATTTCTACGACCGCGACGCCGAGGTTTGGCAAAAGCTGCAGCGCGTCCCGCAGGGGCCACGTTCCGTGGCTCAGGCGGATAACCGCCCGACCCAGTCCGGGCTTCCCTAGTACATCCCGCCGGAAGTGGCGACGCGGTTCGAGGTACTCCGTCGTGGCGGGCGCAGGCCCGCCACCCACGACTGGCTGCGGGTGACGGGGGCGGATACAGAAGCTGAATGAATGTCCGCTGCGCGCCCATGTCGGTCGCGCATTTACCGTGGACCGCTTCCCGAAAGCGGCGATGCGCCTGGGCGCCCGCCGGACCGGGAGGGGGAGCGGTCCGTCCGCTTCCGAGCGGGATACGATATTGCTGACATTTCCAATTTGGTTTATCAGCCGAAAGAGTTCAGAAGGGTTATGAACATGGATTGGGAGCAACTGTTTGCAGCCTCCGCTTCAAAGCTGAAGGCTGATCTCGATCAGGCTCGTGCCGCTGTCGCACATTCCGGCCTCAAAGGGACCCTTAATGAGACCGCTTTTGCTAATTGGCTGCGGCAATATCTACCGCGCACATTGGAAGTAAGCGCCGGAGAGATCATTGACAGTGTTGGCAGCAGATCGAGGCAGATTGACGTCGCCATCTATGACGCGGCTTCTACGCCAAGGTTTCTCTCGCGAGATCAGATTAGCGTAATTCCCGTGGAGCCTGTATTCGCCGTGATTGAGGTCAAAACATATCTTAACAAACTGGAGATGGGAAATGCTTTCGAGAACATGAACGCGGTAAAGAGGCTTCAAAAACTGGCTTTCCACCAAACAATAAATAATACAATTATAAAAAATACCACTATATATGGAATCGAACAGTCGATCTGGCCGCTCCAATTCTACATTTTTGCGTACGAATCTGATGGGTTGGATACACTTTTGTCTCACGTTGCTCGCCTGAATGCCAGCCAGCCATTGAGTCGACAGATCGACTGCGTTTGCGTCCTAGACAAGGGACTATTGGTGCACGCTGGTCCGGAAGGCTTGCAACCCCTGCCCATGCCGAACACTCAGATGATAGCTAAAAACAGCGCTAAGCCTTTACTGACATTTTACGCACTGCTGGCTCACTTGTACGGGCAGGCCTTCACTAAGCCAATCGCGATCCATCCATACCTGGCCCATATCAAGCACTGACAATTCCGACGGAGCGATGCGTCCCATAGCCCCAGCGCCGTGACCCGATTGCAGTCTAGCTTGCCGTTGGCGCGCCCAGCGTCACTTCTTTAATCAGTGCCTTTAAAGCCGGTATGGTTCCTCTAATCCGAGCCTCGAAGTCCCGTGACTCAACCTTTGCCGAATAGATGCGCTCTGAGTATCCCAGTCGAAACCCGAACAGGCCAACATCAAACGTGGGCAAACGGAGCTTCCCTGCCGCCCTTTCTGCCAACTCGAATTGGTATCGAAAATAAGGGAGACCAAAGAACATCACGCGAAGCCCCTCGGTGGTGACCACTGCTCGCATTGTACGTTTGCGGTTTACCTCCCTCGCGTCCATAGAATCGCGTATGAAGCTGGTGAAGGATTGAAGCTCCTCGTCCAAAGCGCTGGTCAGATAGGCATCCGCTCCGCGCTTCATCAGGTCATCAACTGTCGCCAAATACCGCAGGCATTCGGTTAGGAAGTCCTCCCGGGAGTTCTCCGCCGAAACTTCCGCCTCATAGTCTATTTGGCCTGAAAATCTATCGTAGCCATTTGATAAAGCCGTCAACGCGATGCTAAGTGGAATGTAAACTTCCGTTGCTACTTTCCGGGCATTTTCCAGATAGCCATCCTTCAGTTTCTGCAAATAGCTGAGTTCGATCTCTTTTATCCGTTGTCGCGCGGCATACGCGTTAGCGAGGCCAGCAGCGAGCGCTCCCGCCAGTGCCGCGATAGCTCCTACTAGGACTGTCACAGAGGTTGGTTGATCGGCCATCTCAGGGTGGGATGATGCCCCGGACGGTACCGGTCGCCAAGACGGTATAGCTTGGGCGCGTGTTGACCTGTCTCGGCGCTTGCCACATCCGGTGCGAAATTCCTAATTTGTGTGACACCCGCGGCGAGGTGGTTCCCGCCAAGCCGTTGGGCACAGCGCCTGCTCGCCGGAATTCGATGGCGTCCTTTCACTGAGGTGGTTGCGTCGGTAGCTGCCAAAGCTCCCGGTAGGGAGCAGCGCCAGCTTTTCCGTGCAGCCCCCCCAAAGCCGCCATTCCGCTTCCGGCCAGAACGAGGCGCGCTCTCGCCGAACCACTCAAGTCAGGTCGGGGTCGATCCTGGCGGTGGCTAGCCGTGCTACCTTACGAGCGCGGCCGACCGCCTTTCCGGGCTTTCTTTCGCTCTGCGCATAGGATACAGGCTCACCAACAGGGAGATGACAGTGGCTTCGGCAGGCGGCAGAATATTTATCAAATTTCACTTCGAGCATGATCCGCGCATAGGCGCTCTCGATCTTTCCGCGTTCCTATTTGATATGAACCGGCTATACGTTGTTGCATTTCGTGCTGAGCAAGATCCGTACGAAATCGACGAGAGCACATTTCGAGGCTATGGCCGGAATTTCTTTCGCGTCCCCAAGGCATACCAGCTCGACGTCTCGACAATACGCTTCAACTCTCCAGGGCTGATTATTTTTGGCGCAGCAGTAACATGCATTACAGCGGTTTGGACGACGCTCCAGATCACACAGAAGATAAAATTTTGGCCGCTGCAATCGGAAAAGCTTGAACTTGAGGTCCAGAAGCTCCGCGACGATGCGACAGCGCGGTGGAAAGACGGAATGGATTTTTACCTGCCTGTAGAGGTTGCTCGCCTGAAGGCTCCCCCGAAAGACCGTTGGCCAAGGACCGCCCGGCGTCCACGCCTACATGGGGAGCGTCAGCGTATTGAGCCGATTCTCGAATTACCGGTGACAAAAAGCGCAATACGACAACTGGAGCAGAATCCGCTCAAGCCAACCGATGTAAAGGTAGAGATTGCGAACGATAATTTGCCCCTTTACTGAAAAATATCGCCGTCTCGTTTTGTGGCCTAGCGAGGGAGAGGATCTACCTCCACGCGTAGAGCCAAATACTCACGCCCGACATCAGTCACCTCATAGTGGTCCCGAATGTCTTGCCCTGGAGGCGCTTTCGGTAGAAAGCCCTTTTTTTGAGAGCTGCTCCTTGGCTTCACGAGACCTTGGTAGAATAGGTGCTGGAACTCGCCTTGCAGGCCGCCATCCGCAGGCATCAAAAAAGGTTCCGTTCCACCAAGCCGCAGAAGATGCTGCACCTCGGATTCTGGAATGAAGCGCGATAGGAGAAACCTTGTGTGTTTGAGCTCAAGCCCCTGCCTCCGCACTTCGCGCTGGACCTCACGGAAGTAAACCTCCACTCCTCCAAATTTCAGCGATTGGATTACGGCCGCGATCCACGGGGATAGCCCGGTGATAGCTAAGCCAAGGCTGATAGCGTCGAGGCCGTCTTTCAGTGTCCCGTAATGCCATCGAAGCCCAAGGTGTATGGCAAGTAGGAAGAATGCGACCGCTGGGACCACAGCGGGCGGTTTTGGCATGCCCCCTGGGGAGGCATTGCCCAGCGCGCCAGTATCTCCTCCGTTCGATTCGGGCACAATGCGTCACGTTAGATGGTCGCCAAGCAATCGGTCAATCGGCGCAGTGGGTGTGCATCTGCTCTCATGTGTCGCAAAGCATATTCGTGCGACGCGCACGACGCCCTCGACGCTCGTCGGACGGCACTGCCGCCTCTATGGAGAATGCTGGTGGCGCAACCCGCTATTGGGATGAACGTGCTGGTGCATCCCGTTGACAGCGCGAAACGGCGCAACGTCGGCTTTGCTGTGCAACTCACTCAGAACCCGCCATTCCGCTCCCGGCCAGAAACGGACGGTGGGTCGGAAGCGGCGAGCCGCAGCTTGAATTTGCAAGCGGGCAATCGCGGCACAGCCGTCACACACCCCGGCCCCACGCGGCGGGTCGCCCCGCATGGCGTAACGAGGTTCATCATCAAACCGGCAGGGCGGAGGGTTCCCCCACCTCTCCCTACCCTCTCCGCCCCAGCGGGGCGGAGAGGAGACCCGCTCGCCGCGGCCGGCCAAAACAAAAATCGCGCCCGCGGAAAGAATCCCCCTTGACATGCTAACAAGATTTCGTTAGTAACACTCCCCATGAACCATGCGGACGCCCCCTCCGGTCTTGCTGCCCCTCCCGATCCTCCCGAGGACCGCTGCAAGCCCGTGCCGACGCATATCGCCAACCTGCTCACCCTGGTCCACATCCTGCTCATCTATGGCCGCCACCTCGCCATCACCATCGAACGGCGCGCCGCCCACCGCAGCTTCTCCAACCTCGCCCTGTTTTTCGGCACCGCCCGCCTGCCGGTCATCCAAGCCCGCCTCAACCGCGGGCTGCTGCGCATCCAGGCGCTGCA
>Ga0187809_10000738_pt1 | contig 16560 bp, 23 predicted proteins | sample NC_wetland_sal_i_8_FD_132415 | JGI IMG/M metagenome (GOLD analysis project Ga0187809, IMG submission 132415) | Wetland sediment microbial communities from Neuse River Estuary, North Carolina, USA - ASW_4 | ecosystem: Environmental > Aquatic > Freshwater > Wetlands > Sediment | place: USA: North...
CCACCATCGGCTGCACTGCACCCGAGCGACGTTGGATATGGAGATCCAGCTCGGCCGCGACACAACCCAGGCGGAAGGGAACGTCGCCGCCCATCTGGACGCGTTCAAGCGGGCCTGCGTCGCCTTCAACCGGGTCGCGGCCAACCGCGCGGCCACGACGATCGACCCAGACGCGCCCGAGCCCTTCTAGGGAACCCTATAGACTCGGGGATACCCTATGGATTGGCCGGTATCCCCCGTCTTCACCCCTTGACACTACTACTGTAGCGTAGTATACTAGTCAGGTGATGAGTTGAGGCCCACGGGCCGACCGAGAGGATTGACCGATGTACTTCCCCCACCTGAACCCGATGCTCGACCTGATCATGCAGTACCTGTATACGGTCCTCGCCACCGGGCAGGCGGCGAACGCCTCGCTCGCCCATATCGGCGCGACCGACCCCCGGCTGGCTGGGCTCCTCCACATGCTGGCGATCGCCCTCGCCTGGGCGGTCGGCTACTAGACGCCCGAGCCCCCGATCCTCGACGGCTCCCCGTGGCGGGGAGCCGTTCGTGTTTCCGGCTCCAATCCCCTTGACTCTACTACGATAGCGTAGTATACTGCAGGAGTGATGAGTTGAGACGGCCAACGCGGCCGCAGTCGAAGGGACCCGAACGATGGCCTGGACGATGACCCGCGAGCAGCTGGAGCACGCGATCGACGCCAACCTCGCCGCCTACGAGTGCAGCACGGACACGGCCGAGCGCATGAAGCTCCTCGGCGCCGCGGCCGAGATGGCCCGCGAGATCTCCGACCGCTGGCCGATGGACCCGCGCTTCAAGGTCTTCGCCACGCTGACCGATGGATCGAACCGGCTCGGCTGGGCGGTCATCGATACCTACCACCTGTACGAGAACCGGGGCGCGATGGTCAGCTCGATCTACACCGAGCGCCCGGACGCCGAAGACGAAGCCGCGTGGTTCAACGCCCGTGGCCTCAACCCGGCCGGATCGATCCCGGCCACCATCCTCCAGTAACCGACTGGCCGAGGGCGGCTGCAAACCGCCGCCCACCGAGTACCCTTGTTGTGAATACCTGAGACCCGTTTGACAGGTATGAGTAAACGTGTTAGAGTCACGCTAGACTTCCCCAAGGTCTACCAACCACTCCCCCACAACCAAAGGAGCCTCGATGAACCGCCCGGCGACCCAAGCCGAGCTGAAGGTCGTTGCCGCGCGCGGCGCGGTCCCGCTCGGTGGCCTGCGTTACCTGTCGGTCCAGCCGTTCCCGAACCGCGAGACCCGCCGCGAGCACGCCGCTGACTGGCGTCGTCGCCAGCGTCGCCGCCTGCGTCGCTTGATCCGGGAACGCAAACGGCTGGAGCACCGGATCTCGGCCGCATGACCCGCGGTCAGAATCGTTTCCGCGTCTCCGATCACAGCGTTGACCCCTATCAGACCCTCGCCGCGGCCGTCATCCGCCAGGCCGTTGACGACGCCTCGGGCCAGACCGAGACGTCGACCCCCAAGCGTGAAGCCGAAGCCCGCGCGTGGCTCGCCGGCGACGTCGCTCGTGACGTCTGGCTCGAGCTGATTTGCCCCGAGGAGCTTCCGGCCACCACCGTCCAGCGTTCGATCCTTGAAAGGCTAGATCGTGGCGAACCATCCGCCTGCTGACAACCGGCCAAGCTGGCGCAATCGGGTTGTGCGCTCTGGCTGGGTCGACCCTGAACAGCTCCTCGCCCATCCCCTCAACTACCGGATTCACCCACAGTTTCAGCAAGACGCCATCCTCGCAAACCTTGACGAGATCGGCCAGTACAAACCGATCCAGCTGCAGGACGGCACCGACGTGGTGATCGACGGCCACGCCCGGGTTCGGATCGCCCTTCGCGAAGGGAAACGCCTCTGGGCCGACTGGACCGACCTCACCGACGCCGAGGTGCTGATCGCCCTCGCCACCGGCGACCCGATCTCCGCCCTGGCTGAGTTCGACCGCCAGAAGTACGCCGAGCTCCTCCACGACACCACGTCGACCGAAGCCGCCACCATGGCGCTCCTGTCGCGCATCGCCGAGGAGCATCAGATCATCCCGGCGGATGACCCGCTGACCGACCCACTGACCGACCCGGATGACGGCGACGCGGAATCCGCCGGCGAGGATGAAGGCCCGAGCGACGGGTCGCTCCTCGCGCTCGTCGACGTCACCCTGGCCGATCCATCCCACGAGGTCGAGCGCGGCGACGTCTGGCACCTTGGCCCGCATACCCTGATCTGCTGGCCGGTCGTCGATGGCTGGGATCGCTGGGCCCATCGGCTGCACGACGACATGCTGCTCGCCGTCCATCCTGGCCCGTTCATCCCGCTCTCCCGGAAGGCGGAAGCCCAACCGGTCCTGATGGTCCAGCCCGACCCCTATATCGCCGGGCACATCCTTGACCGATGGGCCGAGGTGAAGGGGGAAGCGACCCTGTCGCGGGAGTCGGACGAATGAGGAAACACACCGGCGGCGGCGCCTTCGACCCGACCGACCGCCACGTCTACTTCCTGGCCTCCAACCCTGGCCGGCTAGAGCGCGCCGCCCGCGCCCACGATCACCTGCTCGTCGCGGTCAACGAGGTCGAGAGTCCATCCGACATCGCGACCGTGGAATCCTGGCTCGATCGCGGCCTGAAGGTCTTCCTCGACTCCGGCGTCTTCAGTCTGGCGATGGAGCACGCCAAACGGCACGAGATGCCCCACGATCAGGCCCTCGCCTTACCACCCGAAGAGGTTGACGGGTTCGACCGCCTCTTCGATCGCTATTGCGAGCTGGTGACCCGGCTCGGCGACCGCCTCTGGGGATACGTCGAGATCGACTTCGGCGGTCTGGTCAACAAGCGCCGGACCCGTGCTCGACTGGAGGCCCTTGGCTTCCGGCCCATCCCGGTCTATCACCCGTTCGCCGATGGCTGGGACTACTTCGACGAGCTGGCGTCCGCGTATGACCGGATCTGTTTCGGGAACATCGTCCAGGCCAATCGACCGACCCGCAAGCGCCTGATCCGGACCGCCTTCGAACGGAAGCGCCAGTATCCCGACCTGTGGATTCACCTGCTCGGCCTGACGCCGAACGAATGGCTGAACGCCTACCCGATCGACTCGGGCGACTCCTCCAGCTGGCTCTCATCCGTCCGCTGGTCAAACGGGCAGCGCGAGTTCGCCGCCGGCCAAGCATTCGGCCTCTTGCCCCGCGATTTCCGGTACAAGCTCGGCTCCGAAGGGGAAGGCCCGACCGGGCACGACCGCGCGGTCCAAATGTCCGGCTACTGTTCCCAGCTCATGATGCGGAACTGGCGGGCGCTCCTGGCCGACCTGGAATCGGCGGGACTTCTGGAGGATCAATGACCTACGCCCACATTTCGTTCACCCAGCCCGGCATCCACCGCTGGCCCGACGCGCCACCCCGCCGGGCCTATCTCGCCGACAACCATCGGCACCTCTTTACGGTCGAGGTCCAGATCCAGCTTCACCATGAGGAGCGGGAGATCGAGTTTCACGACCTGCGACGGCTGGCGATCAACGGATTCCGCATGAGCAGTCAGTACGTCGCCGATTATGACGACCTCGCCGACTTTGGCCCGAAGTCGTGCGAAACCCTGGCCCGCGAACTCGGCGAGTATCTGGTCATGCAGTACCCCGGCCGCAACGTCTCCGTCTCGGTCCTCGAGGACGGCGAGGTCGGCGCGATGTGGGGGAACTTCTAAGATGTTCACCATCACGAAGCAATTCTCCTTCAGCGCCTCGCATATTCTGGAGGGACTGCCCGAGGGCCATCCCTGCGGCCGGATGCACGGCCACAACTACGTCATCGAAGTCGAGCTGGCCGGCCCGCTGAATCCGGTCGGGTTCGTGGTCGACTACAACGACCTGAAACCGATCCAGGAGTGGATCGACATCACCATTGACCATCGCCACCTGAACAACGTCCTCGCCGGCAACCCGACCGCCGAGCATCTGGCGGCCCACCTGTACGAGACCTTCCGCCCCCGATTCCCGACCCTCGTGGCCGTGCGTGTCTCCGAGACACCGAAGACGTGGGCGGAGTATCGGCCGTGAGTGACTATCGGGTGAATGAGCTCTTCTGGAGCATCCAGGGTGAGGGCGTCCAGGCTGGCCGAACGGCCGTCTTCATCCGGCTGCAGGGCTGCCCGGTCGGCTGTGCATGGTGCGATTCCAAGCTGACATGGTACGCCGGCGGCTCCCGGATGAGCGCGGAGGAGATCGTCTATCGCGTCTCCGAGCTGCCCCGCAGCGAGCTCCTGATCATCACCGGCGGCGAGCCGTTGATCCAGCCGCTCGATCACCTGATCGATCTGTTGCGGCTCCGCTTCAATCGGGGCATCACCATCGAAACCTCGGGCGTCTACCCCTTCAAGGGGGGCAGCCGACCCGACTGGCTGACCGTTTCGCCAAAGCGGGCGGCGGCCTGGGCGCTCGATCCCGAGATCCTCGCCTCGGCCGACGAGTTGAAGTACGTGGTGGATGCCGAGTTCGATCTGAAGCCCGTCTATCGCCACCTCGTGCAGCGCTCGGAGCTCTCCGGCGGCGACCCCGAAGACTATGCCCGCTTTCACATCGTGCTGATGCCGGAAGGCGATCCCCCGAAAGCCGAGAACGTCGCCAAGACGCTCGACCTCTTGCGCTAGCACCCCGAGTACCACTTTGGCCCCCGGCTGCAATACGCCTACGGCCAGATTGCCGAGGGGGAAGGGCTGAACAATAAGATCGTGACCATCGACGAGGCCCGCCGGCGGGCAAAGGAGTTCACCCGTGGGGACCGTTGACTATGACGCACTGAAACGGATCGGCACCGACCTCCTCACGGCCATCGGTGAAGATCCCGAGCGCCCCGGCATCGTCGACACCCCCCGCCGGTTTGCCGACTGGTGGCGGGAGTTCATCGAGTATGACCCTGGCGTCGTCGACACCACCTTCGAGGCCGAGACGGTCGATCAACTGGTCGTCGTCAAGGGCATGGGGGTCTGGTCCCTCTGCGAGCATCACCTGCTCCCCTTCCGGGCCGACGTCACCATCGGCTACATCACCGACGGTAAGGTCCTCGGCCTGTCGAAGTTTGCTCGGATCGCCCACAAGCACGCCCACTCCCTGCAGCTGCAGGAACGGCTCTGCCAGCAGATCGGCGATGAAGTGGCCGCGGTCACCGGCTCCCAGAACGTCGCGGTCCTCGCCTCTGGCGAACACCTCTGTATGACCATGCGCGGCATCCAGACGCCGGCGCTGATGCGGTCCTCATCCCTGCGTGGCCTGTTTCGCGAGGATCATCGCACCCGAGACGAGTTTCTGAGGATGGCCGGATTGTGAGCACCCCCAAGGTCTGTGGCGCCACCACCAAGAGCGGCAAACCCTGTCAGGCCCGCCCGATGGCGAACGGCCGCTGCCGGATCCATGGCGGTGCCACCCCCAGCGGGATTGCCAGTCCGCATTATGTCCACGGCCGCTATAGCCAAAAGATGCCGAAACGCTTGACCGAGCGCTTCGAAGCCTCGATGAGCGATCCCGACCTCTTGAACCTGACGCCCGAGATCGCCCTGATGGATGCCCGGCTGGAGGACGTGCTCGGTCGCGTCGACTCTGGCGAGAGCGGCCACCGGTGGAAGGAACTGCACGGGGCGTGGAAGGACTACGCCACGGCCCGCGCCCGTGGCGACGTGCAGGCGATGCATGACGCCCTCGTGGATGTTGAGCGGATCATCACCGCTGGCGTCGCCGATACCTACGCCTGGGACGAAGTTCGGGCGCTCTGGATGGATCGCACCAAGCTGGTCTCCTCCGAGCGGAAACGCCGGATCGAGATGCAGTCGATGCTGACCGTTGAACAGGCGATGATCATGCTCAACGCCTTCATCGATACGGTGAAGCTCCATGTTACTGATCGCACAACCCTCAGTCGAATCGCGGCCGACTTTGAGCGAGCCGGGGTTCGTCTCGGCCTGGCGCTCCGGTCTTGATCGGGTCGCACCGGGCGGCGCGCTCGGCGAGCAAGGCTATGAAGACCGCCTGCGGCTCGAGGCTGACTGGCGCTCCTGGCTGGAAACCCTCTTCCCGCAGTATGTGACCGGCGGCTTCGCCGACCGGCACGTCGAGTTTTGGGATTGGGTCTGGTCGATCACCCGAGGAGCGGCCCCGCCGGCCTTCATCGCCATCTGGCCCCGTGGCGGCGGCAAGTCGACCAGCTCGGAGATCGCCTGTGCCGCGGTCGGCGCTCGGGAGACGCGCCGGTACATCCTGTATATCTGCGAGACCCAGGACCAAGCCGACGACCATGTCGCCAACATCGGCGGCCTCTTGGAGAGCGCCCAGATCGAGAACTACTACCCCGAGCTGGGGAGCCGGAAGGTCGGGAAGTACGGCACGTCGAAGGGCTGGCGCCGGAACCGGCTCCGCACCGCGGCCGGATTGACCATTGACGCGATCGGCCTCGACACCGCCGCCCGTGGCGTCAAGTTGGACGACGCCCGCCCGGACATGATGGTGCTCGACGATCTGGATTCCGAGGCCGACAAGCTCGAGACGGTCGAGAAGAAGATCCGGACGCTGACCCGCAAGCTCCTGATGGCCGGCTCGAATGACGTGGCGGTCCTTGCGGTTCAGAACCTCGTGCATCCGGATTCGATCTTCAGCCAGCTCGCCGATGGCCGGGCCGACTGGCTGGCGAACCGCGTCGTCTCTGGCCCACATCCGGCGATCCGAGACTTCAGCTATGAGCAGCGCGAGGGCAAGTTCTGGATCCTCGGGGGCACCGCCACCTGGGATGGCCAGCCGCTCGACGTCTGCCAGCACATCATCCATACCGATGGAATCTCGGCGTTCCTCTCGGAATGCCAACAGGAGGTCCAGCCTCCTGCGGGCGGGATGTTCGACCATCTGGACTTCGATCAGATGCACGTCGATTGGGATGACCTGCCGATCTTCCAACGGATCACGGTCTGGGTCGACCCGGCGGTCACCGATACCGACCGATCCGACGCCCATGGCATCCAGGCATCCGGTCTGGGAGTCGACGGGAAGGTCTATAGCTTCTGGTCGTGGGAAGCCCGCACCAGCCCGGAAGACAGTCTCCGCCGCGCCATCCTGAAGGCGGTCGAGCTGGGGGCCGATACGGTCGGCGTCGAAACCGACCAGGGCGGCGATACCTGGCGGACGGTCTTCAACAAGGTCTGGCGGGAGCTGGTCGAGGACCCCGACGTCGCTGACATCCACGACGGCCGGCCCGAGCATGGCTGCCCGGTCGACGCCGAAGGGAAGCCCACCGAACGCCCGACGAGCCAACCCCGCTTCAAGTGGGCGAAGGCGAGCGCTGGGCATGGCTCTAAGGTGCACCGCGCATCGCAGATGCTGGTCGACTATGAGCAGGGCCGCATCCGGCACGTCATCGGCACCCACAACGTGCTTGAACGGGCGCTGCGGCGTTTCCCGCGAACCAAGCCCTATGACCTCGTCGACGCATCGGTCTGGGCGTGGCACGAGCTGACGCATGGCACATTCGGCTTCGCTTCGGGCTCGATCGCGGGCGTTCCCGAGGAGCCGTATGACCACGAGCGGAAGAAAACCCCACCGGCCGCGAAGTTCATGAGTGAGCTGAACCGGCTCGGGGTCGGCTAACTCGCGCCCATGCGATTGGAGCCACGCGCTATGACTGCAACAATCGACGCGCCCGTGCTCTACTCGCGCACCGGCCAGCCCTTGATTCACGCGAAAGACGCCGCCGCCGATTCCGCCGGCGTCGCCGCGGCCGGGGTTACCTTCCTGAACAACCTGCAACGCCCCCAGACCCGGCAGCTTCGGGCATGGTCACGTTCGAATGAGTGGATCCGCGCCGCCATCCGAAAGCGCCGGACGCAAGTCTCCTCGGCGCAGTTCGCGGTTGGCCCGATCGATCCCGAGAAGCCCTACAGTGACGCGCTCGCCGCCCAGATCGAGCAGCAGCTGCGGTTCCCGAACAGCCGGGACGATTCCTTCCGCACCCTGATCGAGCCAGTCATCGAAGACTTCCACGTCATCGGCTGGGGCGTCATCGAGAAGGAACAGAACGCCAAGCGGGTGCCGCTGGCGCTCTACCACCTCGACGCCTCCAAGATCCTGTTCAATCCAGACTGGACCGGCAAGAACCCGAATCAGCCCCGCTACTACTTCCGCCGTGGCTCGCAGAAGATCCCGATGCGGAACGATCAACTGATCGTCATGGTGGCTGATCCGGCGACCGACCGCCCCGAAGGCCTCTCGACGCTGGAGGTGCTGAAGAACACGATCGATGCCGAGCTCTCCGGCTCCGAGTGGGCCCGCGATCACATGCGCCACCAGGCGCCCAACGGGCTGCTGCACCTCGGCGAAGACATGTCGGACGATCAGGTCAAGACGTTCAAAGCGTTCTGGGATTCCGAGATCGCCGGACGGCGCTCGATCGCGATCACCGGCGGGACGAAGAACCCGAGCTGGACCGCCTTCTCTCAGCAGGCCGGCAAAGACCTCCTGCAGTGGCAGCTCTACTTCATCCGGAAGATCTGCGCGGTCTTTGAGATCAGCCCGCAGGATATCGGCGTCACCTTCGATATCAACAAGGCGACCGCCGAGAGTCAGGCCGACATCACCCACGACGCCGGCCTCGTGCCCCTCCTGCTGCTCGTCGAGGAGTACCTGAACCGCGAGTTCGTCTGGAAGATCGCGCCGCCCGAGCAGAACATCCGGTTCACCTTCACCCAGCTCTCCGACAAGGACCGGCAGGCCGCGGCGGATCTGGTCAAGACCCAGAACGGTGGGCTCCCCTACATCACGATCAACGAAGCCCGGAAGGAAGACGGCCGCGACCCGATCGACGGCGGCGACGTCATCATGGTGCTGACCAAGACCGGCGCCGTGCCGATCCTCGGCGAGGGCGTTCCGACCCCAGCCGAGGCCTTGCAACAGCAGCAGGAATTGCAGCAGGCGGCGACCGAAGCCCTGGCCCAGAACGGGCAGGAGCAGCCCGGCGACGAGCCGCAGCAAGGTCGCAACAATCAAGACGCGCCGCCACCCAAGGGGAAGGGCAAGGCGATCAAGCACGGCACGCCCCACTACCGGGCGAGTCTCGCCGACGCGCGGCGGAAGGCCCGGATCGCGCTCGATGCGTGGTACGTCGCCCAGGCCAAGATCATCCTGGCCGACCTCTCGGCCCGCCGAACCATCACGACCGGGATCACGGTCGACCCGCAGCAAACCCGCAACTATCTGCAGGCCGATATCCGCTGGGCCGTCGAACGGGCGATCGCCCGCGATCGGGTCGCGACCGTCATTTCCACCGGGAACCATCTCCCGAAGATCATCCGCGACCTGTGGATCGACGCCGGAACGGCGGCCATCCAAGACGAGCTCGTGAAGCTCGGAGTCGATCGCACCGCCGCCCTGACCGACCAAGGCCTGCTGACCCTGATCACCCTGCGGGCCGAGCAAACGGCGCTCACCATCCACCTGACGCTCCGGAAGGACGCGGCCGGCTTCCTCGATCGCCACCTGCCCCCGGTCGATGGCGACACCTATGACGACGCGGCCGCCATCCAGGCCTTCAGCGACTGGCTCGATCGCCGGGGCGAGACGAAATCCCGCCAGATCTCGATCACCGAGAGCCAGTACGCCGCCGCCTACCTGCTCCACCAGTTCGTGCGCCGCAACGCGCTGGAGGGCACCGGCCACTGCGAGCCGGTTGGCGCGGTCTGTACCGAGTGCGGCGACTACGTCGGCGCCGGGGAAGTGCCCCTCGACGAAGCCCTTTCGTGGGATCTGCCGGCCCATCCCTACTGTCCGCATTATGTCGAGGCATCCTATACCGACCCACCGGAAGGACCCACGTTATGGATTGGCTGATCCTGATGGCCTGCAGCTGGGCGGTGATCCCGTTCGTCGCGGTGCTGCTGCTGAATCGACTGGCTGACCGGCTGCCCCGCAGCAAGCCCGCAACCATCCGCCGGACGACCTTCCGGCGCTGAGGAGCCCGATGCATTCGTTGATCGACGCGCTTCGCCCGCTCGCGCTCGTGATCATCTTCGTCCTGACCGTCCCGACCATTGTGTATGAGCACTACCCCGAGCCGGAGCAGTCGGGCGTCCGCACGGCCTGGATCGTGGTCGCGATTGTCGCGGCTCACCTCGCCCATCTCCTGTAAGGAGGCCTGATGCCCTGGACGTGCTTCGTGATCACCCGCACCGATCGAGCGCGGGTCTACCTCCGGCGCTTCGCCACCTTCCGCGCGGGCGATACCCATACCTGTCAGGCCAAGACCTACTTTGGGGAGTGCGCCAGCGAGGTTGGTGCGGATGGAGTCGAGCGAGGGAACTGGCCGTCAGCCGGGGAGTATGTCCCGCACGACGATCCACGCTGGCCGACCCACTGCGAGACGTGCGGCCGCGCATTCACCGACGACGACCACTGGCAGCTTTTCTACGATCAGCTGTATGCCGACGACTCCGGAACGACGTACACGCTCCGAACCGCGCCAGCCGGGGCGATGTGGCGCTGCCCCTGGCTGGAAGACACCGATGGATTCCACGGCCCAGACGGCCAGAGTTGGGCGGTGATGCTGCCCCCGGGCGGCGAGTTGGCCCATGAGTGGCTGATTGACGGACCGGCGACCGGCGGCGGACGCTGGACGCGAACCGGCGAGGCGCCGACCTTCACCTGCACGCCATCCGTGTGGCGTCATGCCGAACCCGAGTATCACGGGTTCCTCCAGAACGGCGTCCTGACGGACGATATCAACGGTCGCACCTACTGAGGGAGGATGCATGCCCGGCGCGAATACGATCGAGCGGCCCGGCTCCGTGCCGGGTCTTTTGCTGCGTGGCAACAAACTGATCGCCCCCGAGGCGCTGAAGCAACCCCGCAGCGCCCCCGACTTCCGGGTCATCACCGGAGAGCTGAAGTCGATCGGCGATGCGAATGACCGCCTGCTGGCCGTCACGGCATCGTCCAACGTGATCGACCGGGCGGGCGACCGCATGGCGTTCTCGGCGCTGCAGGATATGGAGCGCGGAGCGCAGGATCGTCTGACGATCTTCGTCAACCATGAATACCGCGTGCCTGAAGACGTGTTCGGGACGGTCGAGACGGCCGGCCTCGTCACCCGTGAGGGCTTCGTCGATCTGGACATGAAGATCCGGGTCGTCCCGGCCGACCAGAACGAACGGGCCGACCGCGCCTACCGGATGATCACCGAGAGCGGGACGAAGCTCGGCGTCTCGATCGGCGCGCAGATCCTCGACTACCAGATCGTCGAGGAAGCGATCAACGGGGTCATGACCAAGCTGATCGAGCTGACCTCGCTGAACCTCCTTGAAGCCAGCATCGTCGGCATCCCGGCCAATCAGCGCTCCTGGGTCCAGAACGCGATCAAGAGCCTGCACGCGGCCAATCCGGAGAACATCAAGCGGATCTTCAGCGTGCCGGACCTGGGCAACCTGAAGAAGTGCGCCATGTGCGACTGCGGCTGCACCGCCGAGTCGGCCGACCCGAACTGCACCTGCGAATGTGCCGACTGCGCCGCCGTCCGGGCGGTCGCGAACGCGGACGCGATCCCTGGCGAGAAGAGCACCGAGCCGGAGGAGGCCGAAGGCGAGACCCCGGACGTCGCCGAGCAGCCATTCACGCTTGGGGTTGGCCCCGACAGTGTGAAGGGGATCATCGCGGTCGAGCTGGCCGAACGGAAGTTCCGCGAAACCCTGTGGGATTTGACCTACACCTTGGAACGGGTCATCTGGAATCAGATGAGCCAGGAAGATGGCGACCCCGTCGCGATCCGCACCTTCATCCGAGACGCCATCGCTGAATTCGCCACCCTGATGGACAACGCGGTCGCCGCGGCCCTCTCGGCCGGAGTGGCTGGACCGCAGGATAACGACCGGGCCGACACGTCTGAGGATGATGACTGCATGGTCCTCGACGCCGTGGTGCCGGCGCTCCTGCGCTCTGGTGACGACCCAGCCGGACAGGTCGATGCGCTGCAGCGTGCCCATGACCACCTCGCCACCAAGCTGAATCTGGCGTGTGCATCGGCGACGGCCGAGGCCGCATCGGAGTCCGGCGCGGAAACCGAGGAGGAGGAACCCGTGGAGACGGACGAACCGCAGGAGACCCGTGCGCTGCAGGAGGCTCGGGACGAACTCCAGCGGTCGATTGACGCCGCTCGGTCCTTGATCGAAGAGACCCGGGCGTCGCTGATCGATCTGGAGGGGAAGCGGAAGGGCATCCAGACGGAGATCGACACCTTGAAGCAAGAACGGGCGGCCGAGCTGAAGCGCGGCACCGGACGACCCAGCCAGGGCGCCGGCGAACCGGTCAAGGTGTCCGACATCCTGAAGATGAGCAATGAAGAGCTCCTGGCGCTCGGCGATCGTCCGCTCGATATCGACGTGAGGGAATCGGACGATCCTGCGCTCGTCGGTCTGATCTAACCGCCGCCATACCACCCGGCGCGAGCGAACCCCGGTTGAACACCGGGGTTTTTTCGTGCCCGGAATCCGGGAGGGAAGCCCCATGGATCCACTCGAATTTCAGGAATTGGTCAACAAGCTGCTGCCGCTCACCCCTGAGCAGCTGAAGCGCCGGCTGGCCTATCAGCTGGCCCACCCGCCGGAAATCACCCAGGAAGCCGATCCGGAGATCCTGGAGCGCATCCGGGCCGGCGCCGAGCCGGATCTGATCCGCGTGATGGACACCGGCACGACCGCGCTGCAGCGCCAGGATCTCGATCCGACGCTGTACGCCCTCTTCGTGAAGCAGTTCCCGTGGTGGGAGCGCATCTCGAAGCCGCCATCCAACGGTCTCGTGCACGCCTATAACCAGATCACCTCGGTCGGGACGCTCGATCAGAGCCAGATCACGATCGACGAGCTGGGCACGGTCAACGACGACACCGCCGAGTACGCCCGCAAGACGACCAACATCGCCGTCTTCGCACAGCGACGCGGCATCTCGCTGAAGCAGCAGTTAGCGGTCCGGCAGGGGGGCGCTCCCTACAACCCGGAAGCGACCGAGCTGGCGGCGGGCATGACGTCGATGGCCCAGGCCCTCCAGTACGAGCTCTTCCAGGGGAATGAGTCCGGGTCGAGCGGGGATAACTCCACCACCATTGAGGCAGGCAAATACAACGCCAAGGGCTTCGATGGGCTGCGCCGCATCCTTGGCTCGGTCGGCACCCCGAACAGCGGCAACAACAGCGTCATTGTCGACCAGGGGAACATGACGATCACCCAGGCGATCGACACCGTCGCGATGACGGCGGCCGACAACGGCGGGATGCCAACCGCGGTCCTGCTCTCCTACAAGTCCAAGATGGCCTTTGAGCTTGAGCAGAACCCGCTGGTGCGCTTCAACGATCCGAAGGCGATGATCATCCCGGGCGTCCAGGCCGACACGGTCAAGACCACGGTCGGCGACCTGCCGCTGATCCCGATTCCGGGCAACTCGATCGGGCACTATGCCCGCACGAGCGACAGCGTCGACGTGGAGGATATCTACGTCGTCTCGGAGCCGATGATCGACGCCCCCTACCTTGGCTCGGACACCTTCACCACGCTGGAGATTCCGATCGGCGCGAACGGGCAGCTCAGCCGCCTGTTCATCATCTTCGGGATGTTCGGCCTCGCGGTGAAGGCCCCGCTCTTCAACGGCAAGGTCCGACGCCCGACCGGCAACTAATCCGAAACCCATCGGCGGGCGGTCCTGATGATCTTGGGGTCATCCGGGCCGATCCGCCCCCCCCGAAAAGGAGCCCTCATGCAGATCCGCTATGGGAACGGCCTGCACATCGGGAAAAGCATGCTCGGGCTGCGCGGTGGCCGCTTCATCACCATCGTCGACGGTCTCGCAAACGTGCCGCTCGAGGTGTTCGAAGAATTGAAGCGTGGCCGGCACCCGGTCGAACCATGGCCGCCCGCAACCCCGCAGGCCGATCCAAACGCCGGTGGGCAGGGCGCATCCGCCCCGGCCCTCTGCACCGCCCTGACCAAGTCCGGCCAGCCCTGCAAGGGCAAGGCGATGGCCAACGGGTTGTGCAACGTCCACGGCGGGAGCAACGAACCGCCGGCGGACCCCCCGGCCGGTGACGACCCACCGACCGAGCCAGTGACCGAGACGGGCGATGGGGAGACGGAGACGCCGCCGGCTGATCCGTCCGCGCCGCCCTCGGACCCGGCGAGGCGCAAGCCGCGTCTCGTGGGGCAGGAAGAGGAGCAACCGAATGGCGAAACTCGCTAATCCGCTCGGCGAGGACAAGGATCTCCCGATTGGGCCGGAATGCCGCTTCGCCGCGGCGACCGGAACGACCAACTTTGAAGTCGCCATCTGGACCGCGATCTATCCGACCGTGGTCGAGCAGGTGAAGGTCGTGCTCGATGCCGCGGTGACCGGTGTCGACACGAATACCGCCTCGCTGGTCGTCAACGTCTACCGGGGCGGGACGAAGCTGGGGGCGCTGGTGACGTACGACTTCACCAGTGGCAACGACGCCGCGCAGTTCGAATCGCTCGATCTGGGGGCGCTCGATCCCGACTACCTGAGTCTGCAGCCCGGCGACGTCCTGACCCTGGCAAAGACCCATGGCGGGACCGGACTGGATCTGCCGGCGGGCGTCGTGATCGTCGACGTGCGCGAGCCCCATTGGAACGAATAGGTGACCGCGCAGGCGGGGAGCTGGCCGCGCGTCAGCGTCGTCGGCGGCTATCGCTACGCGCGATTCAACGCCGCGACCACGGGCGCCGCGATCGGCGACACGAACCCCAAAGCGTTGCACGCCGTCACGGTGGGCGATCCCGGCTCCGAGGTCGTCATCACGCTCTATGACGGAACCGACGACTCCGGCGACGTGATTACTGTCCTGAAACCGAGCGCCGCTGGGACGTTCCTCTTGGACGTTCGGGCGGACAAGGGGCTCTTCATCGTCATCACGGCGACGACCGCCCCAGAGATCACGGTGGCGTACCTGTGAAGTACCTGACTCCGACCTTCTACCGAGCCAGCGGCGAGGGCGTCCCGCTCTCGGGCGTCACGGATCTGGCGCTCGCCCGCTTCATCGCCCGGGCGGAGTCAGATATCGATCAGTATTGCCATCTCGTCTCCCTCGCCCCCCACACGATCGAAGACGAGGTGCGCGAGTGGAACCCCGCGAGTCGCCGCTACTACTACGGCGAATCCCCGATGCCGGTCAGCGCGATCAGTCGCTTCCTGATCCAGATCTCGACGAACGCCCAGACCGGCGACGACCTCGCGGCCAACGTCAGCCCGAACGACATCGTCATCAATGCGCAGGAAGGCTGGTTTGAGGTCGTCAGTATGACCACGCTCACCATGGGGTTGACGCCGGTCCTGCTGAACCTCGGCCTCTCAACCACCCTTGCGCATGTGGACTACACCTGCGGCTTCACCTACGCGATCGACGACGAACCCCTCTTCTCGGCCGACAACCTGACCTATGCCAGCGCCCGCTGCCTGTGGGATGCCGCCGTCACGCCGACCGTCAAGAAGAACGGGGTGACGGTCGAAAGTGGCTACACGGTCGACTTCACCGAGGGGATCGTGACCTTCGCCTCGGCGAATCAGCCATCGGATCAGATCACGGCCAGCTACACGCATCACGTGCCGGACACCGTTCGCGATGCCGCGATCGAGATCGTCTCGGCCCGCCTCGGCGAACGGGGGCTGCAGCAGGCCGGACTGACCGGGCTGCAGGAAGCTCGCGCCGGGCGCTATTACCAGGCCCAGCGGGCAACCGGCTCCTCGGCCTATGTGTTGCCGGATGAGATCAAGCGAAAGCTGACCCCCTTCCGGCATATGGCGATGGGGGGCGGCTAATGGTGCTCTTGCCGAACTGCGAGCTCACGATCAAGCGGATGAGCACGGCGCCGGATGCGACCGGCTCCTACACCTTGCGGACGGTCGCGACGAAGGTCCCGGCCCGCGTCGAGCCCTTCAAAGAGGACTTCGAGATGCAGGCCGGCGGCCATGCGGTCGACTTCGACACCATGGTGATCGTCGATCCGGGCACCGACGTCCTGATGAACGACCGGCTGGAGGGGTGGAACCCGCGCAACGTCGACCCACCGCCGGAGCTGATCGTCCGGCGGGCAAACGACATCCTCGGGATCGTGCTCCCGCATATCGAGATCTACGCCGACGACCTGCGCTCGAGCGAGGGCTGAGGATGGCGAAACGCTTCGTAGAGATCGTTCCGGGGCCGGAATGGGCCAGAGTGCAGCAGAACCTCAAACGGCTGCCTCTGACGCGATCTCAGCGTCTCTACGCCACGGGATTACTCGTGCGCGATGCCGGGATCGAACAGCTGAAGAAAGAGGTGCCGGTCGGCGATCGAACCGGCTTCCCGATGTATATGGGGAACCTGCCCCACATGAAGGACCTCTTCGTCGGCGCGGTGATTCCGGGCGACCCGGTGGTGGTGACCGTCCGCAACACCGCGTTCTATCGCAATTGGGTGGTGCATGGGCGGGGTGACGTCTACCCGGTCAGTGCGCCGTTCCTGCACTTCTTCGTTGGGGG
>Ga0187809_10000739_pt1 | contig 16555 bp, 17 predicted proteins | sample NC_wetland_sal_i_8_FD_132415 | JGI IMG/M metagenome (GOLD analysis project Ga0187809, IMG submission 132415) | Wetland sediment microbial communities from Neuse River Estuary, North Carolina, USA - ASW_4 | ecosystem: Environmental > Aquatic > Freshwater > Wetlands > Sediment | place: USA: North...
ATCTTGATGACCGCCCTGTTGACCCTGGCGGCGGCGATCTACAACCTCATCTCCGACCTGGTCGGAGGCGTCGAGGTGACGCTCAGCGACCCGTGAGGCCGTCGGTGGCGAGGCAGCGCCGGCGCCGGGCATCCGGCCGGGCATCCGAATTGGGTCGCCGCCCGGCCATCAGGTACCCTCGCTAGGCACGCTTGGGCCTGTAGCTCAGTCGGTTAGAGCGCATCCCTGATAAGGATGAGGCCGGAGGTTCAAGTCCTCCCAGGCCCACCCACGACGTCGATTCCGGTCGAGGTAGGTGAAGATCCGTGAAGAAGCTCATCTTGTTCGCGCTCGCCGTGTTCGGCGGGTTCGTCGCCTACCGCCGCTGGCAGGCGGCCCAGGCCGAGGAAGACCTGTGGATCGAGGCCACCAGCGCCGAACCGGTCGGCAACTCGGTCAGCTGACCGGCTGATCCCTTCGGGGACGTAGCTCAATTGGCAGAGCACCGCCTTTGCAAGGCGGGGGTTAGGGGTTCGATTCCCCTCGTCTCCACCAGATCGACTCGTCCGCGCCTCGCGCCGCGCCGGTGATAGACGACCTTTCGCGCGGCGAGGGACGCCACTGTCTAACGGGTGAGGGGAGCGTCGTGAACCGCCGTCCGCTTGGATCGACCGGCATCGAGGTCAGCGAGATCGGCCTGGGCGCTTGGCAGCTTGGCAACACCGACCAATGGGCCGGACCCGACCGCGAAACCTCCCTTCGCATCGTCGACGAGGCGCTCACCTTGGGCGTCAACCTGTTCGACACCGCGCCCGGCTACGCCGGCGGTCGCAGCGAGCAGTTGCTCGGTGAAGCGCTCGAGGGTCGCCGCGCCGACGTCGTGCTGGTCACCAAGTTCGGTCACAAGGCTGACGGCAGCAGCGATTGGGACGCCGCCCGAATCGAGCCGGCGGTCGAGCAAAGCCTCAAAGCGTTGCGCACCGACTATCTCGACGTGATCCTCATGCACAGCCCGCCGAGTGAACTCCTCGACGGCACCATCGCCGCGCACTACCGCGAATTCGAGCGGCTGCGCGGCGCCGGCGTCGTCCGGGCTTACGGCGCGTCAGTCGACTGGGGCGCCGACCTCGACACGGTCGTCAGCACCACCGACAGCCAGGTGCTCGAGGTGTTGCTGCACGCGTTCCACCAAGAACCGCTGGCGGCACTGAATAACGCGGCCTCCAGAGGAGTTGGCGCGATCGTCAAAGTGCCGCTCGACTCCGGCTGGTTGAGCGGCCGCTACGACAAGAACTCGCGGTTCTCCGACGTCCGTTCTCGTTGGACGCCCGCCGACATCGAACGGCGAGCGGCGCTCGTCGAGCAGTTCAGAGCCTTATTGCCGGACGACGTGAGCATGCCGCACGCCGCGTTGCGTTGGCTGCTCGCGCAAGGTTGCGTTTCTTCCGTCATTCCAGGCGCGAAGTCACTTGAGCAGTTGCGCGAGAACGTCGCCGCGGCCGACACCGCGCTGCCCGACGCGACCGCGAAGGCGATCGAAGCCCTGTGGTCAAGGGAAATTCAGGACAATCCGCTGCCCTGGTGATCAGCCGCGAATCAGCGGTAACCGCGCTCGGGTGTCATCGTCGGCTGGGGTGCAGACGATGATCCGATGGTCGGGCAAACCTGACACCGCGAGGCTTGTCGAGATCATCCGCAGTTCGCCCGCGACGTCGTGCCAGAACACTTTCTGTTGCTGGCCCGGTTGCGCGACGTCGTGCCGCTCCCACAGTTCGGTGAACTCAGGGCTGCGTGCCGACAGGCAGGCGATGAAGTGCTGCCACGCCGATTCACCGACGTGTTGCGCATAAGCGGAGCGAAACGTCGCGACGATCCGCGGCGCCTCGGCCTCAAAGTTCAGGTAGTGGCGACGCACGTCGGGTTCGGTGAAGCAGCACCACAACACGTTGCGCCGCTCGCATGGCTGGGTGTGCCAATCGCGCAACAGCGCTTGGTACGCCTCGTTTTGGGCGAGGACGTCGTAGCGGGCGTTCACCAGCATCGCCGGCATCGGGTCAAGCGAGTTGAGCACTTCGAGCACTTCGGCCGGCACCGTCGCGCGCTCTTCCTGCGTCGGGAAGATGTGCACGCCGGCAAGGCGCAGCAGATGGTCGTGCTCGGCGTTGTCGAGCCGCAACGTGCGAGAAATCGCGCTCAGCACCTGGACGCTCGCGTTGATCGGCCGCCCCTGCTCAAGCCAGGTGTACCAGGTGACGCCAACACCGGCGAGTTGCGCGACCTCCTCGCGACGCAACCCGACCGTGCGACGTCGAATGCCCGGCGGCAATCCGACGTCGGCTGGCGACAACCGGGCCCGGCGAGTGCGCAGGAAAGCGGCCAACTCGTCGCGTCGCGCGTCGCTCGGCCGGGCGATGCCCTGGACGGAGACTTCGCGCAGCTCAATCGCTGATTCGGCCACCATGTCGACCATCATGCGCACCCGCGCGCGGGGTTACCAGGTAGCGCTAATACCAGGATGCACAGGCTCTTAGTAACAGTGTGCGGCCTCACGCAGGCTCGACTCATGACCAGCACCACGCAACCTCGCACCGTCGTCCGAACAACGTCGCCAAGCGACCGACAGCGCTGGCTGACCCTGGCGCTGATGATGGTCGGCCAGTTCATGGCCTTGGTCGACGTCACCATCGTCAACGTCGCGCTGCCGACCATGCAATCCGATTTGCACGCGTCCGGCGCGGCACTGCAGCTGGTGGTCTCCGGCTACACCATCTCCTACGCGATGCTGCTCATCACCGGTGCGAGGCTCGGCGACATGCGCGGGCCCAAGCCGCTCTTCCAGCTCGGCTTGCTCACCTTCACCACGTCGTCCTTGATCTGCGGGATCTCGCCGAACGTCGGGCTGCTCATCGCGGCGCGCTTTGTGCAAGGAGCGGGCGCCGCCGCGATGGTCCCGCAGCTGTTCAGCGTCATCCAGCGCCAGTTCACCGGCCCGGCTCGGCTGCGCGCGCTCGGTCTCTACACCGCGACGCTCGCGCTGGGTTCGGCCGTCGGACAAGTGGGCGGCGGCCTGCTGGTGACGTCGAACGTGTTCGGCCTGACCTGGCGGTCCGTCTTCCTGGTCAACGTGCCGATCGGCGCGGTGCTCGCCGTTCTCATCCCGCGCTACGTCACCCAAACACCGGACGACGTGGCCGCGTCACAGCGCCGGCTCGACTTGCAAGGGCTCGCCGTCGTCGCGTCGTCCGTGTTGCTGATCGTGCTGCCGTTGGTGCTTGGTCACGAGGAGGACTGGCCGGCCTGGACCTGGGTGAGTCTCATCGTCGGCGTGCTCGGGTTGGTGTGGTTTGTCCGCGTGGAGCGCCGGGTCGCCGCGAGGGGCGGGCATCCGTTGTTGAACCTCGACGTCTTGCAGGCGCGCGGCATGCCGGCCGCGCTGGTCGCGCTGACCGTGGGCATGGTCGGCTACGGCGGCTTCTTGTTCAGCCTGGCGCTGCATCTGCAGGACGGCCTCGGTGACAGCGCGCTGCGCGCCGGCCTCACCCTGCTGCCTGCGGTCGGCGTGTTCGGACTCATCGGCATGTACTGGCGGCGGCTCTCCGACCGCTGGCACCACCTGCTGCCGGTGGTCGGCTACGCCATCGCGCTGGTCGGCTACCTCGCGCTCGCCGACTATCTGCGCGCTGACCAGGCCGGCGTCCAGCTCTACCTGCTGATCGGCGTTGTCGGCGCGGGCCTGGGCATGGCGTTTAGCCCGATCCTCACGTTGGCGATGGTGCATGTGCAGCCGCATGCCGCCCCAGACGCGAGCGGGCTGCTGACGACGACGATGCAGCTCTCCCAAGTCGTCGGCGTCGCGGTTTTCGGCAGCCTGTTCTTGTCGGTGGCCGGGCATCACCACGCGCACGCGTCGGCACACGCGGTGGCGACGACGTTTGCGTTCGTCGGCGTGCTCACAGCGCTCGGCGTCGCGGGCGCCCTGCAACTGGCGCGTGTGGTCCAGCGAGCGCGGGCCGCGGCGCCAACGGCGACGGCGAGCTAGCGAGACCGCGAGTCAGGACTCGTGGTGGGCGGCGTCGTCCGAGGTGAGGTCGACGGTGGTGTCGCCTTCTTCAGCCGGGATCGGGTACGGCGTCAGCTGCACCGGCTTGCCGGCCTGCGACAACCAAGCCGCCGCGGCGCCGATCGCGGCGCCGATCAGGGTGAACATGATCGCGATCGGCCAGCGGCGGCCCTTCTTGGCGACCGGTTCGGCACCGCGAAGCACTGCGGCCGCGAGCATGCCGCGCCGCATCGCCTCTTTGCGCGCCGGGGCGGACGACACCTTGAGCTCGTCGAGCTTGTGTGACGCCTGATCCATCATCGACGAGGCCATCGGCACCACGGTCGGGATGACCCGCTCCTGCATCAACACGCGGGCCTGCTTCAACTGCTTCGACGCTTCCATCGACGCCATTCGGGCCGCCTCACTCGCTCGTTGCTGCATCCGCCGCCGCATCATCCACGCGGCCGGCAGGTTCATCGCGGCCGCTTTCGCCGCCGTTGACGCGACAGAGCGGGCCGCGCTGCTCTTCATCGCGACCTTGCCCGCCCCCGCGGTCATCCCGGTCACGCGCTTGGCCATCCGCGCTTTGAGGGCGGACTTGTCGATCATCGTCTTTCCGGCCAACTTTCCGGCGAGCTTGGCCTGCGCCTTGTCGGCGCGCATGCGTGCTTTGTCGGCGTGCTCGCGCGCCTTCTCGGCCTGCGCGATCGCCTTCGCGAGGCCGCCCTTGGCCTGGTGCCGGATGGCGTCGGCGCGCGCGCCCACGGCGTCGGCGATCTTGTCTGTCGTGACGGTCATCGGTCCCTCCGCATGAGATGTCGAAACCGCGCGTGCCTTGAACCCGCCGGGCCTAGCTCTCGCTTGCCCGGCCCGCCGGGCCGGTAATCCCTGGCACCAACCGTACGACGACCGCTGGGCGCTGTCGCGTGTAAAGATGGCCACACACCGGCGCGCCGTCGAACGCGCGACCACATCCGCCGAGGGAAGGACGTTCGTGGCCGAGCAGACCTACGCGACCCTGCACACCACCAAGGGCGACATCGAGGTGCGGCTGTTCCCCGACCACGCGCCGAAGACCGTGCGCAACTTCATAGAACTTGCGCAGGGCGAGCGGGAGTGGACCGACCCGCGCACCCGAGAAAAGACCAGCGCGCCGCTGTACGACGGGACGATCTTCCACCGGGTCATCCCCGACTTCATGATCCAAGGCGGCGACCCGCTCGGCAGCGGCCGCGGCGGCCCGGGCTACAACTTCGCCGACGAGTTCCACCCCGACCTGTCGTTCGACCGGCCCTACCTGCTCGCGATGGCCAACGCAGGCCCGAACACCAACGGCTCGCAGTTCTTCATCACGGTCGCTCCGACCACCTGGCTGAACCGCAAGCACACCATCTTCGGCGAGGTCACCGCCGGCACCGAGGTCGTCGACGCCATCGTCAACACCCCGACCGGGGCGAACGACCGGCCCGCGCAGGACGTCGTGATCAACTCCGTCACGATCGACCGCCGCTAAGACCAGAGGCAAGAACGTCATGAGCACGGACGACGCCGGCTTCCCGCCGTCCGAGAACATCGCGGTCAGCGGCGCGGACGGCGCGGACGGCGCGGTGCCTCGGCAGGCGGGCGTCGTCCCGACGTGTTACCGGCACCCGAAGCGCGAGGCGCATATCCGCTGCGTGCGGTGCGACCGGCCGATCTGCCCCGACTGCATGATCCCGGCGTCGGTGGGCTTTCAGTGCCCGGAGTGCGTGCGGGACGGCAACAAGACGCAGCGGGTGGCCCGCACCGCGTTGGGCGGGAGGATCTCGCCGAACCAGTCGGCGGCCACCTTCACGCTCATCGCCGTCAATGTCGTGATGTTCCTGATCGAGCAGGCGTCGCCGACCTTCATTTACCGCTTCGGGCTGACCGCGACGCCGTTGGGGGTGCGCACCTCCCACGGGGTCGAGGTCTTCTCGGGTATCGCGAACGGTGAGTACTACCGGTTGCTGACCTCGATGTTCTTGCACGAGAACGTCATGCACATCTTGTTCAACATGTGGGCGCTGTACGTCGTAGGTGCGCCGCTCGAGCGAATGCTGGGGCGCGCCCGCTTCGTCGTGTTGTACTTCTTGTCCGGGTTCGGCGGCTCCGCGCTCGCCTACTGGCTGGCCGCGCCAGGCAGTCTGACCGTCGGTGCGTCGGGCGCGATCTTCGGTCTGTTCGGCGCGCTGTTCGTGCTTGGACGGCGATTGCGGTTCGACATCCGGCCGATCGGGTTCTTGATCGGCGTCAACCTGCTGCTGACCTTCACCATCGCCAACATCAGCTGGCAAGGACACGTCGGCGGTCTGGTGGCCGGCGCGGCGCTCGCCGGGGCGTGGGCCTACCCGCCGCGCAAGTACCGGCTGGCGGCGCAGCTGTCCTCGTCCGTGGTGATGGCCGTGCTGATCGCGGTGATCGTCATCGCGCGGACGCACTCGCTCACCGGCTGATTCGCTACCGGACTAGCGCCCGCGACGAGCCGGGACACCGAGCGTCGCCCGCGCGGTTGTCCCCACTGTGGACAATGCCTGTGGAGGAATCACACCGATGTAACTCGGCTTGGCCGCAGGGCCTTAGACCCCAAGACTCGTGCTTGGACAGCCCTGTGCCGGGATCCCAGCACGGGTTTCAGGGTCTAGGGAGATCGTTTGGGCGTGCCGGGGTGCGCTTAGCGCCACTGGGTGGCGAGCCCGAGCCCGGCGATCAGCAGCGCGAAGCCCTCGATCAGGTTGCCGGCCTGGCCGCCGAGCGCGCTGATGCCGGGGAAGTTGTACTGCGACAGGTAACCGGTGACCAGCCAGGCCACGCCTAAGATCATCAGCCCGACCATGGTCGGGGCGAGCCACGGCGGGCTGACCTTCTTCTTCGCCGACCGCCGCGGCGGCGGGGTGTAGACCTCGGTCTTGCGGACGCGGGACTTCGGCACGGCGGGCCTTTCGGGTGAACGTGTGACGAGCACGAGCGGATAACAGCTGAAAGGGACGCCGTCACGGAGCGTCCACTCGTTCGTTAGCTTAGTCGGAGGACGAGCGGCGTCGGCGGAGACGGCAGAAGGTTGGCTGTGGATTTCAAGCGTGCGATCAGCTGGCGGGCGGCGGTTCCCGTCGCGGCGCTGCTCGCGGGTTTGCTGTTCGCGACGTCCGCCAACACCTCCCACGGCGTCGACCTGCGGGTGATCGGCCACGACGACGGCGTCAGCTTCGCGCAGCGCCAGCAGCGCACGGTGATCGACCAGACCAGGCAGCTCGCCGACCTGCAAAAGCAGGTGCAGGCCGAGACGTCCAAAGCCGCGCGCACCGACAGCAGAGTGGCCAACGCGCGCGACGCCGCTGACGCCGTGGCGGACGACGCGGGCATGACACCAGTGACCGGTTCGGCGGTCACGGTCAGTCTCGACGACGCGCCGCCGCTGCCAGGCGCGCAGAAGGGCTCGGTGCCGCCCGACTACCTCGTCGTCCACCAACAAGACGTGCAGGCGGTGGTCAACGCGTTGTGGGCGGGGGGCGCCGAGGCGATGACCCTGCAAGGCCAGCGGGTGATCTCGACGAGTGCGGTGCGCTGTGTGGGCAACACCCTGCTGCTGCACGGCGTGGTCTACTCTCCGCCGTACGTCATCTCCGCCATCGGGGACGTTGATCGATTGCGGTCGGCGCTCGACGCGTCGCCTGACATCATCATCTACAAGCAGTACGTGCAGGCCTACCACCTCGGATACAGCGTGAAGACTCAGGCGAAAGTGACGATGCCTGCCTACACCGGCGGGTTGTCGCTCGCTTACGCGTCGGCGCTCGAGTCGCCGTCCGCGTCGGAGTCGTCGCCGACCGCGCCCGGGCGAACGCCGTCCGCGCCCGCGACCTCGCCCGGACCCGTCGCCACGCCCGCTCCCTCCGCCGGAACCAGCCCGTGACGCAGGCGGTCGACGACGGGTACTACGTGCGCCGTCGTCCGCGACCCGACGCCCGGACCGTCATCGGCGTCGTCGGCGAGGTGCTCATCACCCTCGGCGTCATCGTCTTCTTGTTCTTGGCGTACGAGCTGTGGTTCACCGGCTTGTACACCGCGCACGCGCAGTCCAGCCTGAAGTCGCAGCTGCGCAACGAGTGGGCGCACCCAGCCCCGACCGTGCTGCCCGGCGAGTCGCCCGGCGCGAGCGCGAGCGCGGTCCCAGGGCTGGTCGAGGCGCCGATGCCCGGCGACGCGATCGGGTTGATCCGCATCCCGCGGCTCGGTTCGACCTACGCCTACGCGATCGTCGAAGGCGTGTCGACCGACGACCTGAAGAAGGGTCCCGGTCACTATCCCGGCACCGCGATGCCCGGCGGCATCGGCAACTTCGTGGTCTCCGGCCACCGGACGACGTACCTGGCGCCATTCAACGGCTTGGGCGACTTGCAGGTGGGCGACGCGATCGTCATCGAAACCCGCGACACCTGGTACACCTACCGGGTCACGGGGACCGAGACCGTGCTGCCCACCGCGGTCGGCGTGATCCTGCCGGTGCCGGACAAGCCGCACGCGAAGCCCACGAAGGCGCTCATCACGTTGACCACCTGCACGCCGAAGTACTCCGCCTCGCACCGACTGGTGATCGAGGGTCAACTGCAGTCGAAGCTGCCCAAATCCGCCGGCCTACCGCCGGCGCTGAAGGGCGCGTGACCAGGTGTACGCGGCGTTGTGGCGAGCGATACCCGGTGGCCTGTGGGGCAAGTTGGCCGGCGTGTTCCTGCTCCTGCTGAGCGCGCTCGCGCTGCTGTTCTTCGTGATTTTCCCCGTTGCCGAGCCGCATCTGCCGTGGAACGACGTCACGGTCAACACTCCGCCGGCCGGCAGCTTGCCGTCGATCCTCGACTCCAGCAGTCCGACGCCGTCGCCTTCGAAGTAGGACGACGCGAGCCCGCGGCGCATGCGACACTTCGGTCGTGCGCATCCTCGTCGTCGACAACTACGACAGCTTCGTGTTCAACCTGGTGCAGTATCTCGGCCAGCTCGACGCGAAATGCGTGGTGCTGCGCAACGACGAGCTGACGCCGTCCGACGCGCTTGACTACGACGGCGTGCTGCTCAGCCCAGGGCCCGGCACGCCCGAGGCCGCCGGCGTCTGCGTGCCGCTGGTGAAAGAGATCGGCGGCCGGGTGCCGATCTTCGGGGTGTGCCTAGGGCACCAGGCGATCGCGGTCGCGTACGGCGGCGTGGTCAACCGCGCGCCCGAGCTCTTGCACGGCAAGACCAGCGAGGTTCGGCACAACGGCGCAGGTGTGCTCGCCGGGCTGCCCGACCCGTTCACGGCGACCCGCTACCACTCACTGGCGGTTGACGAGTCGACGCTGCCTGGCTTCATCGAGGTCACCGGCCGCACCGACTCTGGCGTCGTGATGGCCATGCGCCACCGGGAGCTCGACGTCGAGGGTGTGCAGTTCCATCCCGAGTCGGTGCTGACCCAAGGGGGCCACCAGATGCTCGCCAACTGGCTCGCCCGCTGCGGCGACGCCGAGGCGCCGGCGCGCGCCCTCGCGCTCAGCGCCCCGCTCTAATCCGGCCGCTAAGGCGTCTTACTCGGCGGCGGCGACGCCGGGCCGCCGCTGCTCGCCGGCGTCGACGGCGGCGGCGACGTCGGTGGCGCGGTGGCGACGTACACCTTCACCGTGCTGCCGATCTTCGCCGGCGAGTTGGCGCTTGGGAACGTGTTGATGACCGTGCCGGCTTGCTGTGACGAGTTTGGCTGCTCGACGACTTCCGGCGAGTAGCCGTTCTCCGACAAGGTCTGCTGCGCCTGGTCGGCGGGCAGGCCGCGGACGTCGGGCACCTTGCCGTTGCCGCTCGCGACCACGACGTTGACCGGCGAGCCCTCGGTGGCCTGGGCGCCGGCTTTCGGATCCTGGCTGATGATCGTGCCCGGCGGGAGTTGGGAGTCCTGCGGGGTTTGCGAACCGAGCTTCAACTTGGCCTGCTGCAGGGCGCTCTGCGCGTCGGCGAGGGTCTTGTTGCTCAGGTCGGGAACCTGCACATTCGCCGGACCGGTTGACACCGTGATGGTGACCGACGACTGCGGCGGCAGCAAGGTGTTGGCAGGTGGGTTCTGGTCGAAGACGATGCCCTTCTTGGCCTTGTCGGTGGCCTCTTGCTTCACCACCGGCTTCAGGTTCGCGTCTTGTAACGCCTTCTCCGCGTCGGACTGCGACAGGTTGACGACAGTCGGCACCTTGACGTCGGTGACGCTGTGCTTCGACACCAGCAGATGCCGCAACAAGATGCCGATGCCGATGAACAGGCCGATGACCAGCAGGAACAGCAAGATGTAGGTGAGCGGCCGTCGTCCGCGCGGTTGTCTGCGGACGACGCGGCTGTCGGCGATAGGCGCCATGCGCGTCGTCTGGTCGGTCAGCAACGGCGTCGCCTGAACCGGGATCCCGCTGAGCGCGCGCTCGATGTCTTCGCGCATCTCACCCGCGGATTGGTAGCGGTTGGCTGGGTTCTTCGCCATCGCCTTCAACACGATGGAATCGATCGCCGGGCTGACGTCGGGGTTGAGTTGGGACGGCGGCGTGGCGTCCTCACGCACGTGCTGATAAGCGACCGCGACCGGTGAGTCTCCGGTGAACGGAGGCACCCCGGTGAGCAACTCGTACAGGAGGCAGCCGGCGGAGTAGATGTCGGAACGCGGGTCGACCTGCTCGCCGCGCGCTTGCTCAGGCGACAGGTATTGCGCGGTGCCGATAACCGCCGCGGTCTGGGTGACGGTGGCCGATGATTGCGCAAGCGCGCGGGCGATGCCGAAGTCCATGACCTTCACATCGCCGGCGCGGGTGAGCATGACGTTGCCCGGCTTGATGTCGCGATGGATGATCCCGTTGCGATGGCTGTAGTCGAGCGCCTGCAGGATCTGGGCGGTGATCTCGAGCGCGCGGGTCGGCATGATGTGCCGCTCGGTCTTCAACACGTCGCGCAGCGTGCGTCCGTCGACGTACTCCATCACGATGTACGGAACCTGGACGCCGTCGAGCGTGCTCTCGCCGGTGTCGTAGACCGCGACGATGGTCGGGTGGTTGAGCGACGCCGCTGACTGCGCCTCGCGCCGGAATCGCGACTGGAACGAGGGGTCGCGCGCGAGGTCGACGCGCAGGGTCTTCACCGCGACGTCGCGACCCAGCCGCAGATCACGCCCGCGCAGCACTTCTGCCATGCCGCCGTAGCCCAGCACCTCGCCGAGCTCATAGCGATCGCCGAGCCGTCGTGGCTCAGTCATGATGAAGACCCTCTCGCGTCGCAGGAAGCCCTTTAACCGTACCGGTGGGACGCTGTCTCATTGCGATTCCTTAAGCGCCGCGCTCATGACGGCTTTCGCGATCGGCGCGGCGACTTTCGCGCCTGTGGCGTCGTTGACTCCGCCACCGTTCTCGACAACCACCGCCACGGCGATCTTTGGTGACGCGGCTGGCGCGAACGACACGAACCACGCGTGCGGCGGCTTGCCGGGGGCGTTTTCCGCCGTCCCTGTCTTTCCCGCCACCTTCACGCCGGGAATCTGCGCGGTGGTGCCGGTGCCCTTGTCGATGACGCTTTCCATCATGGTCGTGAGCTCGGCCGCCACCTCGGCTGAAATCGCCTGCCGGATGACGGTCGGCTTCGTGGTGTCGATGACGGCGAGGTCGGGACCGACGAGCTGCTTGACGAGATAAGGCTTCATCAGCGTGCCGCCGTTCGCGATGGTCGCGGCGACCATCGCCATCTGCAGTGGCGTGGTGCGCACGTTGTATTGGCCGATCGCGGATTGAATGGTCTGCGCGTCGTCGAGGCCGGTCGGGAAGACGCTGCTTGCCGACTTCATCGGGACGCTGAAGGTCGAGTTGAAGCCGAACGCCTCCGCCTGCTTGCGCAGCGCGTCTTGACCGAGCGTCTCCCCGAGTGCGCCGAACGCGGTGTTGCAGGAGATGGTCAGCGCGTCGATGAGCGTGGTCGTCTTGCCATCGCCGCATTTCTCGCCGGCGTAGTTGGGCAGCGACTTCGTGGAGTTCGGGTACGGCAGCACGTTCGGCGCTGGGATGCTCGACTGCGGTGTGTAGCCACCGCTGGACAGCGCCGCCGCCGCCGTCACCAGCTTGAACGTCGAACCGGGCGGATACGTCTCGCTCAGCGCGCGGTCGAGCATCGGGTTGTTCGGATCGGCGTTGAGTTGCTTCCAGTTGGCCGTGATCGACTTGTCGTCGTGCGACGACAACACATTGGGGTCGTACGACGGTGAGGTGACCAACGCCAGGATCGCGCCGGTTGACGGGTCGACGGCCACGACCGCGCCCTTGCGGCCGGCCAACGCCTGGTACGCCGCGGTCTGCAGCGCGGGGTCGATGGTCAGGACGACGCTGCCGCCTTGCGGCGTGCGACCGGTGATGAGGTTGGTCAACTGCCGCACGAACAACCGGTCGTCGGTGCCGGCGAGGATCGCGTTCTCCGCAGACTCGATGTCGGTGGCGCCGTAAACGATCGAGTAGAAACCGGTGACGGGCGCGTACACCGGGCCGTTCGAGTACGTGCGCAGGTACTTCAACGTGTCTGTGGTCGGGGTGGACGACGCGATGGCGTCGCCGGCGGCGGTCACGATGTCACCGCGCTGCCGGTCGTATTGCGCGTACAGCGTGCGGGTGTTGCCTGGCTTGTCGCGCAAGTTCTTCGCGTCGGCGAACTGGACGACGTTGGCGTTGACGAGCAGCGCGGCGAACAACAGCAAGCACGCGATGGCGACGCGACGGATTGGTTTGTTCATGGCGCGACCTCCGAAGCGAAGCGGAGGAGTTCGGGGAGACTCATAGCCTCACCACCTGGGTCGCCGCGTCGTCCGGTCTTGGTGTTGGCGGGGGCGCCGGACGGCGCGCGGAGTCACTGATGCGAAGCAGCAGCGCGATCAGCGCCCAGTTGGACACCAACGAAGAGCCACCGTAGGAGAGGAACGGCGTGGTGATGCCGGTGAGCGGGATGAGCCGCATCACGCCGCCAACCACAACGAAAACTTGGACGGCGAGGGAGACCGCGAGACCCGCGGCGAGCAACTTGCCGAACGAGTCGCGCACCGACAACGAGGCGCGCAACCCGCGGGTGACCATGACGACGTAGACGAGCAGGATCGCCATCAAGCCGGTGAGACCGAGTTCCTCGCCGATGGTCGAGACAATGAAGTCGCTCTTCGCGAACGGCACCAGGTCGGGACGGCCTTTGCCCAGGCCGGTGCCCATGAGTCCGCCGGAGGAGAAGCCGTAGAGGCCCTGCACGAGTTGGTAACCGGTGGTCTTGGCGTAGCGGAACGGGTGCAGCCAAATCTCGAATCGTTCGCGCACGTGCGCGAACAGGTGGTACGCCACGAAGGTTCCGCCGACGAACAGCAGCAGCCCGATCAGCAGCCATGACAACCGCTCGGTGGCGATGTAGAGCATGACGATGAAGATGCCGAAGAACAGCATCGACATGCCGAGGTCGCGGCCGCGCACGAGCAGGCCGACGCTGACCAGCCACGCGACGATGATCGGGCCGAGGTCGCGGCCGCGTGGCAAGTCGAGCCCGAGAAAGCGATGGCTCGCCAGGGCGAGGGCGTCGCGTTTGGCGACGAGAAAGCCGGCGACGAAGACGACGAGCAGGATCTTCGCGAATTCACCCGGCTGGATGGAGAATCCGGCGAACCTGATCCAGTTGCGCGCGCCGTTCACCTCGCTGAAGCGGGCGGGCAGAATCGATGGAATCGCCAACAACAGCACGCCGAGCAGCATCGACGTGTAGGTGTAGCGCTGCAGCCGCCGATGGTCGCGCACGACGATCAGGACGACGATGAAGCCGACCACGCCGATTGCCGTCCAGGCCAACTGCAAGGTGGCGTCGGAGTTCTCCGCCTTCGGCGCGACGAGGTCGAGGCGGTGGATCAGCACGAGTCCGACGCCGTTGAGCAGCGCGGCGCACGGAAGCAGCAACGGGTCGGCGTAGGACGCGAAACGCCGCACGGCGACGTGGGCCACGATGACCAACGCGCCCAAGCCGAGGCCGTAGGTCAGCATGTCGGGCGGCACCTTGTGCGTGCGCGCCAAGCCGACGTCGGCGTAGGCCGCCAACGCGATCAGCACGGCGAACACGAGCATCGCCAGCTCGACGCCGCGACGGGTGCGTGGCCGGCGCGGTTTGATCGCTTTGGCCGCGTGGGCAAGTCCGGTTGCGGTGGCGGAGCTCATGGCGACGCTCCGGGGGAAAGGGTGGCCGACGGCGAGGGTGTCGGCGTGCTCGAAGGGCTCGACGGCGGCGATTGCGTCGACTGACGCACACCTTCGACGATGCGCTCGGCCGCGCTGCGGCTGTGCGCGGTGATGCCGTCGACGATCCGGTCGCGTTCGAAGGACGGCAAGGAATCGATCGGGATGTGCGTGTTCTCGATGGCAGAGGAGAAGTTGATGCCGAGAATCGAGCCCTTGATTCCCTTGTAGACAACGACGTCTTGACCGTTGCTGCTGACGTAGTACTGATGTTGCGAGTACCACCAGGTGCCGCCGAACAACGCGCCGGCGACGACGACAAGCAACGCGAAGACAAGCAACGGCCCGCGCAGCCTTCGCCGCGGCATGTCGTCGTCGGCCGAGTGCCGCCGCGACGGCGCCCGCCGATGGCCACGCAACGCGGCGGCGCGCCCAGCGGCGGTGTTGGGCTGGCCGCTGCGTTCGTCGTCGCCGTCTGTGACGGAACCGCCGACGATTGGCTCGGCCACCGGCACGTGATCGCCTTCGACGACGTCGCACACGATGCACGTGACGTTGTCGGGGGCGCCACCCCGCAGCGCGAGGTTGACCAACGCGTCGACCGCCTGGTCAGGGTCGGCGATTTTCAGCGTCTCGCAGATGGTGTCTTTGCTGACGACGCCGGAAAGCCCGTCGCTGCAAAGCAGATACCGGTCGCCGGCGCGCGCCTCGCGGATCGACAGATCCGCCTCGTCGTCCGGCCGCCCATTGAGAACGCGCAAAATCACCGAGCGTTGCGGATGCAGCGGCACGTCGGCTTCGTCGAGTTGCCCTTCGTCGACGTAGCGCTGCACGAGCGTGTGGTCGTCGGTGATTTGGGTGAGCTCGCCGTCGCGCAGCAAGTAAGCGCGGGAGTCGCCGATGTGCGCGAGGCCGAGCCGGTTGCCGCCGAGCAGCAACGCGGTGAGCGTGGTGCCCATGCCGTCGAGCTCGTCGTCGGCTTCCATCATTTGCCGGAGTTGGTCGTTGGCCTGGCGAATCGCTTGGGACAGCGCTCCGAGCAGGTCGGGCGGCGGCTCGTCGTCGTCGAGGGGCGCGAGGGTGGCGATGGTGACCGCGCTGGCGACGTCGCCGGCCGCGTGACCGCCCATGCCGTCGGCGACGGCGAGCAACCGCGGACCGGCGTAGACGGCGTCCTCGTTGTTGCTGCGAATGAGGCCGACGTCGGAGCGGGCGGCGTACCGCAGTGCGAGCGTCATCGGCCAATCACCGCCGCAGCTCGAGCACGGTCTTGCCGATGCGGATCGGCGTGCGTTGCCCGACAGGTGTCGGCTGGGTGACCTTGGCGCGGTCGAGGAAGGTGCCGTTGGTGGAGCCGAGGTCTTCGACGAACCACTCGCCGTCGCGAGGGAACAGCCGCGCGTGCCGGGTCGACGCGTAGTCGTCGGTCAGCACCAGTGTCGAGTCGTTGGCCCGGCCGATCGTGACGGGAGCGTCGCCGAGGTTGATGCTGGTGCCGGCGAGCGCGCCGGCGACAACGACCAACTTGCGGGGGGCCTTGCGCGAGGGCGGCGCGGTGGCCGGCTTCTTGGGCTGTGGGCGTTGAACGCGTGGCTTGGTTCCGCCGAAGAGGTCGGAGCGCACGATCCCGAACGCGACGATGACGAAGATCCACAGCAACGCCAAGAAGCCCGCCCGCAGCAGGAAGAGCGACAGCTCTGACATCGGCGGCCGCTCAGTCTCGCGTCGCCGAGCGGAAGACCAGCACCGTCTCGCCCACCCGCAGCTCGTCACCGTCGACCAACGCGGCCGTGGTGACCCGCGCGCCGTTGAGCAGGGTGCCGTTGGTCGACTTCAGGTCGGCGACGGAGGCGCCGTCGTCCGAGACTCTGATCTCGGCGTGGTGCCGCGACACGGCCTGGTCGGCGAGCCGAACGCCGGCGTCGGCGGCTCGCCCGATGACGGTGACGGGCTGCCGCAACTCGACCTCGTAGGTGGCGTTCTTACCCTCCCGGACGACGAGCCGGCCGTAGCCGTCGGTTGACAGGGGCAGCGCGGTCGCGGCGGTGTGGACGACGCGCGGCTCGTGGGGGGCGTCGGCCGACAGCCGTGACAGGTCGAGCGGCGCGACTTCAGGACCGGCTGCGACGTCGCTGTGGACGCGGAAGACGCCCGTCTCGAGGGTGGGCTCGTGGCGCAGCTCCACCTCGACCGCGCCGACGAAGCTGTACCGCTGCTCGTCGGCGTGCTCGCGAACCATGGCGGCGAGCTCCTTGGTGAGCGGCTTCTCATACGGCGACAGCCGGTC
>Ga0187809_10000740_pt1 | contig 16552 bp, 15 predicted proteins | sample NC_wetland_sal_i_8_FD_132415 | JGI IMG/M metagenome (GOLD analysis project Ga0187809, IMG submission 132415) | Wetland sediment microbial communities from Neuse River Estuary, North Carolina, USA - ASW_4 | ecosystem: Environmental > Aquatic > Freshwater > Wetlands > Sediment | place: USA: North...
CGCCTCGACGTACTCGTTCGCGCTCTGGACGCGGACTGCCGCCCGGACGACGCGTGCGATCCCGGTCCAGAGCAGCGCCATGAGCCAGAGGCCGTCGTCGAGCGGCGTCAACGGCAGCGGCGTGTGCCAGATGCCGATGACGATGAGGACAGCGATCGCGGGTACGGCGACGACGACGCGCGTAGCCCACGACACGATCTCGTCGAACCAGCCGCCGTAAAAGCCGGCGAACGCGCCGATCGTGACGCCGATCGCCGCGCCGCCGCCGGCGCACACGAGCGAGGAGAGCGCCGTCTCGCGCAACGCGAAGAGCAATTGCGTGAAGAAGTCCCGTCCGAGCACGTCGGTGCCGAGAAGGTGGTGCGCGGTCAGAGGCGGGTGCGCCGTGCCGATGAGCGGCAGGAACTCCTGGCCCGCGTAGTACGGCGCGATCACCCCCGCGAGCGCGCCGACGAGGAACACGACGAGGATGAGCCCGACCGAGACCACGCCGAGCGGGCGGCGACGGAATCGTGCGAGCGCCTGGCGCCAAGGGCCCCTGTGCGAGACCGGGAGCTCGAAGGCCTCGGCCTGCGCCGCGCTTTCGACGCCCGCACTCACAGAAGGTGGCGGAGGGGACTCGAACCCCCGACCACCGGGACCACAACCCGGGGCTCTACCAACTGAGCTACCGCCACCGCGAAGCGGCTACAGCGTACCGCTTCGAGCGCCGACGGACGCCTTCGCGAACTGCTCGATCATCTTCTCGTTGAACGCGGGGATGTCGTCCGGCTTCCGGCTCGTGACGATGCCCGCGTCGACGACGACCTCCTCATCCACCCATTTGCCGCCGGCATTGCGGATGTCGGTCTGCAACGTCGGCCAGGACGTGAGCGTCCGCCCGCGCGCGACGCCGGACTCGACGAGCATCCACGGACCGTGGCAGATGACCGCCATCGGCTTGCCCGCGCCGGCGAAGTCGCGGACGAACGCGACTGCGTTCTCGTCGCCGCGCAGCTGGTCGGGGTTCCCGACCCCGCCCGGAACGAGCAACGCGTCGTAGTCGTCGGCCGAGGCCTCCTCGACCGTGCGGTCGACCTTGATCTTCTTCGCCGGGTCGAAGTGATCGAAGCCCTGGATCTCGCCGTCGTGGATGGAGACGACCTCCGTCTCCGCGCCCGCCTTCTCGAGCGCCTTGCGCGGCTCCTCGAGCTCGACGCGCTCGAACATGTCGGCTGCGAGGATCGCGACCTTCTTGCCTGCAAGCGGCTTGTCCGCCATGTCGGTACCTCCCGTTGTCGTGTCCGCGGAGCCGGTACCCGGTTCGGACGCCGCTGTACCCTCTCCCCTAGGCGCCCGTAGCTCAGTGGACAGAGCGGCGGACTTCTAATCCGCGGGTCCCAGGTTCGAATCCTGGCGGGCGCGTGCGGGGCGCGAGCATCGGCGGCGCCGGCCTCGAAGAGGGAGGCGCGCTAGTGCCTGACGCCGAAGTCGGTCGTCAGGATCGTCACTGCGAGCCCCTGGTAGAACCCGGGGGCCCGCGGGGCATGCACGGCTGACACGCCGATCTCGCGCCAATGCGGATCCAGCAGGTTCCTCAGGTGCTCTGGGCTCGCCTCCCACATGGCGAGCGCCTTCTCCGCATCGACGTTGGGAGACGACCAGAGAAGGTTCTCGCCCACCGACCAGTAGCCGTAGTGGCTCGACGGATAGAAGGCCTCGATCCGCTTCCAGAAGGCGCTTCCGTCGAAGGAGGAGTGGCCGAAGTAGCCATCCGCCTCCATCTCGTCCGAGTGGCTGCGCGCGGCGGCGGTGAGCGCAGGCGACAGCCGAAGCGGCGCGAGATGGTGCTCCGCGCGGAACGCATTGATATCGACGAGGACGCTCTGCTCGAGCCCGGAGAGCGAGACTGCAGGCCGGTTCGGCGCTGCCGACGCGGATGCGACGGCCAGGATGGACGACACCAGTGCGGCGACGATCGCGGTCCCCCGGCGCATGTGTGCGAGGGTCGGCAGCCGTCGCCCACGGGTAAATGGGCCGTTGGGGGGGTTCGGGCCGACCGAAGGTCCTAGTGTCCGCTTGAATAGCGCGGCATGACCCTTCGAGCAGGCCCCCTGGAGCACGACGCGACGCTTCCCGACGGGAGCGTGGTCCACGTCCGGATCGGCATTCCCGAGGACGGCTACGTCCGCCCGAAGGCGATCGACACCGTGACGGTCGAGCTCTCGCGACGCGGGAAGCATCTCGCCGCGCTCAGCACAATCCTCGAGCCCGACCAGGCCGATGCGGCGCTCCTGCTCATGCGCCGCATCGTCGAGGGGCTCGAGAGCGGAGAGCTCCCGCCTACCGCCGCCGCGATCGAGCCGCTCGCGGATACGCTGTCGACGTGAGCACCGCCGCACTGCAGACGAACCACGGTTCGATCGACATCGAGCTCTTCGACGACGACGCTCCCAAGACCGTCGACAACTTCGTCTCGCTCGCGCGCAAAGGCTTCTACGACGGCGTCATCTTCCACCGTGTCATCCCCGACTTCATGATTCAGGGTGGTGACCCGACCGGCACCGGCACGGGCGGCCCCGGGTACACGTTCGAGGACGAGTTCAACGACCATCCGGTCGAACGCGGCGCGCTCGCAATGGCCAACGCGGGACCGAACACGAACGGGAGCCAGTTCTTCATCGTCACGGCCGCGGCCTGCCCATGGCTCGACGGGAAGCACACGGTGTTCGGACGCGTCACCGACGGGATGGACGTCGTCGATGCGATCTCCTCGCTCGAGACCGACGGTCGCGACCGCCCCCGCGACGACGTCGTCATCGAGCGCGTCGCCGTCGCCGACGGCTCCTAGATCCGGGCGGCGAGCGCGAGCCCGTACCAGAGCGCGAGGATCACGCCGGCGATACATGCCGCCGTGGCTATGCCGGCCGCCGCGCCGAACAAGAACGTCGTCACCATCAGCACCGCGGCGACCATCGCGACCGCGAGGAAGAAGAACCCGGCGATCGCGAGCCGGTTGCCGTAGATGACGATTCGCTCCTTGTCGTCGGCGCGGAAGCGGAGCCGGTGGAACGACGGTGTGGCGATGAGCAGCGCGGACGACAGAGCGGTCGCGACGAGCGAGACGAAGAAGGCGATCTTCTCGAACTTCGTGACTTCCGGATAGCCGCGGCTGAACGGGACGGCGAGCAGGAACGCGAAGAGCACCTGTACGCCCGGCAGCGCTACGCGGAGCTCGTTGAGGAGCTCGATCAGCTCGCGGTTGTGGCGCTCCTTCGGGGTCTCGTCTGCGATCGCAAGCGTTATGCCCGCCGAAGCTCGTCGTATGCCCCCGCCGCCTGCTCGTCCCGCAGGAAGCGGGCGAGGTAGAAGGCGAAGACCCCGAAGAAGACGATTGCCTCCTCGGCCGCCATCGTCACACCGGCGATCTGCTGGTCGGTCTCGGGCGATGGCCCCCACGTGCGTGGGGCGTGGGCGTAGAACGAGTACACGGGGCGCGGGAAGAGCGCGAGCACGAGGCCCAGCGGGGACGCCAGCACGAACGCGGCGAAGAGGTATCCCGCCTTCGCGCCGGACGAGAGCCGGCCGTGCACGACCGGCCACCACAGGCAGATGCCGGCGACGAGGTAGGTGAGGTGCTCGACATGCAGCAGCGAGTGCGGATGCCGCAGGGCGAAGTCGTAGATCCACGGCAGATGCCAGGCGAAGTACGTGACGAGCCACAGCGGCAGCGCGACGAGCGGACGGAAGAGCGGGAAGCCGGAGGCACGCGCCGCGAGCGCCCCGGGGACCGCGAGCACGAGGAGCGCCGACGACCACTCTGCGAGCACGACGTTCTGGAGCAGGTGTGCCCAGAGGAACGTGTGGTTCGCGAAGGGCTCGAGCTTCGTCGCGAACGCGAAGAAGATCAGCGCGAGACCGACGGCGAGCGGAAGCAGCCGTACGCGCCGCGCGACGCCCGCGAGCGCGAGCAGCGGTACGAGGGCGACGGCCTCCGCCGACGGATACATGCGGCTACCCTAGATCCGCCGCGCGCCCGTGGTGTAGCTGGTAACACGGCGGCCTTCCAAGCCGCGGTCACGAGTTCGAACCTCGTCGGGCGCTTAGGGAAGTCCGCGGTGACCAAGTACTCCGGGTACAGCCGGAAGAAGCGGACGAATGAGCTCCCATACGGGACCTGCAGCCTCCGCGTCCACAGCACCCACTCGTCCAGACCATCTACGGCTCGATCCAGGAGTAGGGCGGCTTCGACCGGCCCGAGCGGCTCGACTAGGCTCGCGTAGGTGGTGCTCTCGACCGATGCCGAGCTCGTCGCCCGCTGCCGCACCGGCGACCCGCAGGCGTGGTCGGAGCTCGTCGAGCGCTTCTCGCGCTACGTGTACGCCATCTGCGTGCAGGCCTTCCGGCTCGGCGATCACGACGCCGAGGATGTCTTCCAGGACGTTTTCGCGCGCGTGTACGAGCGGCTCGACACCTTGCGCGACGACGAGGCCATCCGTCCGTGGATCGCGCAGCTCACGCGCCGGCTCTGCGTCGACCACCTCCGGGCGTCGCGTCGCGAGACGCCGGACGAGATCGAAGAAGGCGCCGACGAGCCGATGAGCATGCTCGACGAGGCGATGACGGTCCGTGCCTCTCTCGACGACCTCGGCGAGAGGTGCAAGGAGATCCTCGACCGCTTCTTCGCGCACGACGAGAGCTACCGGACGATCGGGGACGCGCTCGGCATCCCGTCAGGAACCATCGCGAGCCGGATCTCCCGCTGCCTGGCGAAGCTCCGCGAGATCCTGGAGGGAAGAAAGTGAGCCGCTCGGCCGTCCTGAGGTCGATATGAACGGATACGACGAAGCGCGCCTCGCCGCCCTCCTGCGCCTCCTGCCGCCGCCGCCCCGTGGGTGGACGGAGGCCGCGCAGGAGCTTCCGCTCGCGCGGGAAGCGATCGACCGGATCGTCGACCGTGCAGGAGCCGACGCTGCGTTCCGGGCGCGACTCTTCGCCGATCCGGAGGCCGCCGTCGAGGAGGCCGGATTCGAGGCAACCCCCTCCGTCCTCGCCTCGATCCGGCTCCGGCTCGGCGCCGGCTAGGCCGCAGGAAGGGGGCGCCATGGCGGACAATGCCGCCATGGCGTTCCCGGCCGTCTCCGGCGAGCCCATCGGCGCGACCGCGCTCGCGGCCGCGGCGACAGCTGCGGCGGACGCGCTCGTCGAGGTCGCGCGCGCGTCCGACCGCGCAGCGATGGCTGCGCAGGGCGACGTGCTGCGCCTGCGCGTCGCGGGAGCCGCGCGCGTCAACGCGCTCCGATATCCGCGCGCACTCGCGGCCCAGGAGACGACCGCCGAGCTCCCGACCGACCGCCGTGACTGGGAGATCGGCCAGGCCTACGCGCGTGCGGCGGAGCCGCCGCTCGAGCTCGCGCACATCGCCGCAGACATCGCCGAGCTGGGAGCCGAGCTCGTCGGTGAAGCGCTCGCGGGGCTCCGCGCGGACGCAGTGGCTGCGACGATGCTCGCGGCCGGTGCCGCGCGCGGCGCCGTCCCGCTCGTCGCGATCAACCTGACCGCGGTGCCGAACGACGAGCGCGTGGCCGAGGCTCGACGCTGCGCCGAGGCGGCCGAGCGGGCTGCTCTTCGCGCAGCCTCGGCAGTTGTCTGAGCGCGCGGCTCCGCTCCACTTCCGCATTGATCTCCGCCCCGAGCAGCAGCGCCATCGCGCTCAACCACAGCCAGGTCAGCATGACGATGACGGCCGAAAGCGATCCCCATGTCTTGTTGTACGACCCGAATGTCGCGGAGTAGAAGGCAAAGCCCCCCGATGCCGCAATCCAGAGCAGCGCCGCGACGAGCGACCCGGGTGTGAGGAACTGCCAGCGCCGCACCTGGACGTCCGGCCCGAGATAGAGCAGCGTCGCAAATGCGGCCAGGAGGCCGACGACGAGGATCGGCCACTGCGCGATCCACCAGATCCAGCCGACGGCGCCGGACACGGGTCCGGCGTGCGACGCGACGAGCCGCTCGACCGGGGGCCCGAACATGAGGAGCACGGCGACGACGAGGAATGCGACGCCGATGACCGCGACCATGGTCAGCGCAACGATGCGTTTCCGCACAAAGTTGCGCGCGTCTTTCCGTTCGTACGCGATGTTGATCGCCGTCATGTACGAGGTCATCGCGCCCGTCGTCGACCAGAGCGCGAGCACGGCGCCGACGGCGGTGATGACGACGCCTTGAGTCGGATGCCGGTCGAGCTGCCTCAGGCTCGAGTCGAGCAGGCTCGCGGCCTGCGCCGGCATCACGTGCGAGAAATGCTGCATGAGCGACGTGATCGTCCCCGGGCCCGCTGCGAGCGTGAACACGCCGACGACAACGAGCAGCACCGACGGGATCGCGAAGAATGCGCTGTAGGCGAGGGCCGACGCGAGCATCATCGCGTTGTCGCTCATGAACTCCTTGCCGGCACGCACGAGAATTGCGCGCCAGTCGGCGAAGGAGAGGTCGCGCAGACGGACGTCCTCGAGCTGCGGCTCGTGGCGCTCGGGCTGCGGCGTCGGGCCGTCGTCGCGCGAGGTCTCCATCCGATGATCAACGCGGCCGACGGTCGCACGGGTGCGGCGGGATGCTATGACCCGCGCGTGGACCGCCACGAGATCGTCATCGTCGGCGCGGGCCCGGCCGGCCTTGCGACGGCCGCGCTGCTGCGGCGCGAGGGCCGCGAGCCGGTCGTGCTCGAGGCCGGCCCCGGGCCCGGCACAGCGTGGCGCGAGCGCTACGACCGGCTGCACCTGCACACACCGCGGCTGCTCTCCGGGCTGCCCGGACAGCGGATACCGCGCCGCTACGGCCGCTGGGTCGCACGCGACGACCTCGTTGCGTACTTCAACGACTACGCGACGGCGCATGGGATCGACGTCCGAGCGGGAGTGCGCGTCGACCGCATCGATCCCAGCTGGACGCTCGAGACATCCGCCGGACCGATGGAGGCCGAGACGGTGGTCGTCGCCACCGGCTACAACGGCGCGCCGTTCGTCCCGGACTGGCCGGGAAGGAACGGCTTCACCGGCGAGCTCATCCACTCGTCCCAGTACCGCAACCCGGCGCCGTTCCGCGGAAGTGACGTGCTCGTCGTAGGCGCGGGTAATTCGGGAGCGGAGATCGCCACCGACCTGGCCGACGGCGGCGCCTCCCGAAGCCGCATCTCGGTGCGGACGCCGCCGCAGATCGTTCGGCGTGCGACCGCGGGCGTCCCGGCGCAGCTTCTCGGAATGGCGATCCGCAAGCTGCCGCCGCACTGGGTCGATCCGATCACGTTGACGCAGCGCCGGCTCTCGATCCCCGATCTGGCCGCGCAGGGCCTCCCGCGTCCGGAACATGGGGTTCGCACGTCGTTCCTCGCGACGGGGACGGTCCCGATCCTCGACGTCGGCATCGTCGACGCCGTGCGCCGCGGCCGCGTCGAGGTCGTGGCCGCGGTGGAGGGCTTCGAGCGCGGCGAGGTGCTGCTCGCGGACGGTTCCCGGATCGCACCCGACGCGGTGATCGCAGCCACCGGCTTCCGCTCCGGCCTCGAGCCGCTCGTCGGGCATCTCGACGTCCTCGATACGCGCGGGCTGCCGGTGAAGACCGACGGCGAGCCGGTGCTTCCGGGGTTGTGGTTCGTCGGCTTCGTGCCCACGCTGGGCGGCCAGCTGCGTGAGGGCGGCATCGCCGCGCGCAAGGTCGCGGCGGCGGTCGCCGCGTCGCACGGCTGAGTCGGGGCGGGCAGACTCGAACTGCCGGCCTTCCGCTCCCAAAGCGGATGCTCTACCAGGCTGAGCTACGCCCCGTCTGACCATGAGGCTAGCGTGCACGCGTGATCGAGCACGACCGACGTCGGCCCCGGTGGGTTCACCCCATCGAGGGACGCCGTTGGCCGACGCACGTGCAAGCCTGTGTTGCAGGCCGAGGGCCGAAGTTCGGTGGGAGGGCACGAGGGGCGCCGGGGGCGCCCCTCGTCTACTCGGCTTGCATCAAGGAGCGGAGCTCGGAGAGCTTCTCCCCACGCAGCTCGTCGCGCTCGCCACGCTCGATGCGCTCGAGGAGCCCGCGGACGAGCGGCGCCAGGTCGAGGGGGTTGAACGGCTTCGTCACGTAGTCGATCCCGCCGATGTCGAGCCCGCGCGCACGGTCGCGGAACTCGGCGCGCGCCGTGAGGAAGATGATCGGGATGTCCTTCGTCCGCTCGTCCTCCAACAGCTCCTCCGCGACACGCCAGCCGTCGAGCCTGGGCATCATCACGTCGAGGAGGACGACGTCCGGACGGTCCTCCCGGGCGAGATCGAGCCCACTCGGACCGTCGCCCGCCTCGAGCACGGTCATGCCCTCTGCCTCGAGGTTGACGCGGCAGAGGAGGCGGATCGGCGCCTCGTCGTCGATGACGAGCACACGCGTCACGACGCGCTGCCCGCGAGCGGTAGTTCGATTGCGAACGTCGATCCTTCTCCTTCGCGCGAGCTGACGGAGATCGTCCCACCCATGGCGGTCACGAGGCCGCGTGCGATGAACAGGCCGAGGCCCGTCCCGCCCGCGCCGACGCGCGCCGCCGCGTCGGTCCCACGATAGAACTTCCGGAAGATCTGATCCTGGTCGGAGAGCGGGATGCCGAAGCCCTGGTCCTCGACGAGGAGCTGGACGGTGTCGTCCTTGCGCTCCGCACCGACTCGCACCGTGCCGCCCGCCGGCGAGTACCGCACCGCATTGTCGAGGAGGATCGCGAACACCTGGAGAAGCTTTTCCGGATCGGCGTTAGCCGACACCGGCTCGTCGGGCAGCTCGACGACGAACGAGTGCCCGTTCTGCACGCCCGCCTGGGTCACCGCCTCGCCGACCACCTCTCGGACGTCGGTCGGCGCGATCCGCACCTGCAGGTCGCCGGTGTCGAGGCGGGCGACGTTGAGAAGCGCGTCGACGATCTGCGTCAGGCGCTGCGACTCCGACGCGATGTAGCCGAGGAACGTCGTCCGCTCTTCCTCGCCGAAGAGGACGTCCTGGCGCAGCAGCGTCTCGGCAAAGCCGTAGATCGAGGTCAGCGGCGTGCGCAGCTCGTGTGAGACCGTCGACACGAAGTCGGACTTCATCTGCTCGACGAGCCGGTCGGCGGAGATGTCGCGGAAGGCGAAGATGCGGCCCGAGACGGCGCCGACCGGATCGCGCATCACCGCCTCGCTGACCGAGAGCCACACCTGCTCGCGTCCGCGCATAATCGAGATGAGGCGTTCGTCGGGCGCCGCTTCCGGATCCGACTCCAGGTTGCGCTGGAGCACTTCCAGCGGCGTGCGTCCGAACGCGTCGGCCGCCGGGACGCCGGTGATCTTCTCCGCTGCCGCGTTCCAGAGAACGACCGTGCCTTCGCGATCGACGGCGACGATACCGTCGGCGACGTTCGCGAGGATCGCGACGCTCCGCTCGCGCTCGAGTGCGACACGCTGATAGAGCTCGGCGTTCGCGAGCGCAGCGGACGTGCTCGCCGCGAGCGCGTGCAGCGCGTCGATCTCCTCGTCGCGCCACGTCCGAGGTCGCGCGGAGTAGACCGACAGCACTCCGCGAGGCGAGCGGTCGGCACCCGCAAGCGGCACCCCCAGATATCCGGCGTTGCCGGCCGCGAGCATCGGATCGAGCTCGCGCAGCCGAGGGTCGGAGCCTGCGTCCTCGAGCGCCACGGGGGCCCGCGACTGGACGACGTCGCCCGAGAGCCACGCCCCGGCGGAGCTGCTCACGCCGACTGCCTGCTCGCTGCCCGCTCCGCGGGCGGCGCTGACAAGCAGCTCGTCGTCCTGCAGGATGCGGATGGCCGCCGCGTCTGCGGACAAGAGACTCTGCGCCTGATCGACGACCTCGTCGAGAACAGCCTCTGGATCGAGCTCCGTCGTCAGCATGCGGCCCGTATGCGCGAGATGCTGCGCGAGCGACCTCGCACTGCGCTCGGCCTCGTAGAGCTCGCTGCGTTCGAGTGCGCCGCGCGCCGCGCCGGCGAGATGCTGCGCGAGCTCGAGGTCGTCCTCGCTGAACGCATGCGGCTGGTCGAAGAACACCACGACGAGGCCGCCGGAACGGTCGCGCGGGCTCACGACCGGCACCGAGAGGAGTGACTCGAAACCCGCACGCGCGGCGGCCTCCCGCCAGTCGGCGGCGATGCGCCGGTCGTCGGCGAGCTTCGGCGATGCGAGGACCCGGCCGTTCGCCGCCGAGCGTGCGAGCGTCCCGGTCGCAGCCGTCTGCTCGAGCACCCGTGCGAGCTCCTCCGGGAGCTCGTGCGAGCCGCTGAGCTCGAGCCCGCCGCCGACAGGCGTCAGGGCTCCGGCGGCGGCACCCCCGAGCGCGTCCGACGCCGCCTGTGCGACCGCGTCGAGCGTCTCCGTACGTGACAGCGATTCACCGAGCACCGCGGCGATGCGATAGAAGCCGCGCTGGATGCGAGCTTGGCGCGCGCTCCGGCTGAACGTCTCGGCGTTGCGCAACGCGAGCGAGGCGAGAGCCGCGAATGCCTCCAGGACGTCGCTGTCGCGCTGGCCGTACGCCCGCGCGCCCCGCCTGCCGACACCGAGCACGCCGCGGACCTCGTCGCTCCATCGCATCGGCGCGACGATCGCGTCCGTGAACCCGGCATACATCGGATGCGGTACTTCGTCGGCCACGTCGCCGTACTCGGTCGCGACGAGCGCCCGCCCCTCGCGGATGGCGAGGCCGGAGAGGCCGCGGTCTGCGGGGAACTCGAATCCGACGAGGGAGGGATCTAGGCCGTGAACCGCTGCGCAGCGCAGGACCCCGCGCTCACGGTCGTAGAGGTAGCAGTCGGATGCATCGGCCTGGAGCAGGGCCGCCACCTCGTCGGCGAGCCGCTGCAGCACCGCGGTCAGCTCCAGCTCGCCGCTCACGACCTCGGCCGCGCGCAGGAGCGCGGAACGCTCGCCGAGCCGCTCGCGGTTCTCGTCGATGAGCCGCCCGAGCCGGATTGCGAGACCGAGCTCGACCGCGACCGCCTCGAGCAGCGAGAGCTCGCCCCGTGTCCACGCACCGGCGGTCTCCCGGTGGGCGGTGAGTACGCCGAGCTGGGCGCCGTCCGTGCGAAGCGGCGTCGAGGCAACCGAGCGGGCGCCGACCTCGCGCAGCTTCAGCTTCCCTTCCGGCGGGAGCTCCGGCACCTGCTCGACGTCGACGACGGCGATCGTCCTCGCCTCCCGCGCGGCGAGATTCGAGAGCGGCAGGTCGCGGGCGTCCTCGAGGGCGCCCACGCCGTCCGCGCACCACTGCGCGAGAATCGGGCTCGAGCGACCGTCGTCGACGCGAACGAAGCAGCGGCTCGCACCGAGCGCGTGCCCGGCCTGCGCGACGGCCGCCTGGAGCGCGGCCCCGAGGTCGAGCTCGTTTCGCAGGCGACGACCGATCGACATCACGAGCCGCTCGCGTTCGAGCGCTTCGGCGAGCGCGAGCGTGGAGCGGGTCCGTTCGAGCGCGATCGTCGCCTCGGACGCCAGCGTCTGCATGAGCGTCAGCTCGTCGGCCGAGAACGTACGCTGCTCGACCGTCGTCGCCACGGAGATGACCGCGATGACGCGGTCGGCGGTCGTGAGCGGGATGTAGGCCGCGCTCTTCGCTCCGGTGGCCGCGGCGAGCCGAGGGCTGATGCGCTCGTCATCGATCTCGCGCACCGCGAAGCCGACGCCGCTGTGCACCGCGCTCGCGATGCCGGACGCCTCATTGGACAGATCGATCCGCACGTCGGGCCACCACTCGACGTCGGCGCCGTGAGAACGCGCGAGGTAGCCGGATGCCTCCTGGCCGTCGTCCGACACGAACGACAACGCGGCGAAGTCGACCCCCAGGAGGCCCCCGATCTCGTCGAGCAGCGCGCGGACGACGCCCTCGATGTCCGATGTGCGGGCGAGCTCGGCCGCGACGCGGCGCAGGCTCGCCCGCTCGCGCTCGCTCTCGGCCATCGCGGCGCTCTGCCGGCGCGCGCTGCCGATACGGTAGGCCGTGCCGATGCCGAGACCGGCGAGGAGCGCGCCGAGGATGGCGGCGAGGCTGTCCCACGCCACGGCGACGCCTTGGACCTGCAGGTGGATTGTCTCCATTCTGGGCGGCGTGATCATACGGGCCGCACGCGCCGCCGGAAAGGCGTTTTCCACTGCGAGAACATCATCCCCACCGGTTGTAAAGATGGGCCATCCGGCCCATTGTCGCCGGTCCGGCGCCCGAGTACCGTCACAGCACTGGGCGATGCACACTGCGGCGTGCTCTGCAACCGCGGTGAGCAACTTGGGAGAGCCCGCCGCACCGACCCCCCCGAGCGGCGGGCTTTTCCATCTTTCGAGCAGCTCTTAACCCGGCCCTCACGACCCGGGGCTACCCTGGCCGTGCTTTGGTGAAGCGGGTCCTTCTGGCCTCTCCGCGGGGCTATTGCGCGGGCGTCGAGCGCGCGGTCGAGACGGTCAAGCGGGCTCTCTCCCTCTATGGGTCGCCCGTGTACGTGCGGAAGCAGATCGTCCACAACTCGCACGTCGTCAGAGAGCTGGAGAACGCGGGCGCGGTCTTCGTCGACAACGTCGCCGACGTTCCGAAGGGGGCTGCCGTCGTCTTCTCCGCCCACGGGGTCGCGCCCGCGGTGCGCCGGGCCGCCGAGGGGCGCTCGCTCGTCTCCATCGACGCGACCTGCCCGCTCGTGACGAAGGTGCACACGCAGGCGCGCCGCTACGCCGAGCAGGGGTACCGCATCGTCCTCATCGGCCACGCCGGCCACGAGGAGGTCGAGGGGACGACCGGCGAGGCGCCCGACGCCATCGTCCTGGTCGAGTCGGTTGCGGACGCCGAGCGGATCGAGCCGGGCGGCCCACGCCTCGCCTACATCACGCAGACGACGCTTTCGGTCGACGAGACGCGCGAGATCGTGGCGGTATTGCGCCGCCGCTTCCCGCACATCGAAGGACCTGCGCGCGAAGACATCTGCTACGCGACGTCGAATCGGCAGTGGGCGGTGAAGGAGCTCCTCGACGAGGTCGACCTGCTCCTCGTGATCGGCTCGCGCAACTCGTCGAACTCCTTGCGGCTGGTCGAGGTCGCGCGCGCCGCCGGGGTACGCGCGCACCTCGTCGACGACGCGAGCGAGATCGACACACGCTGGCTCGAGGGCGTCGCCGTGGTCGGTGTCACGTCGGGCGCATCCGCGCCCGAGCGGCTGGTGCGTGGTGTCTGCGAATGGTTCCGCGACCGCGGCGTGCGGGACGTCGCCGAGTTCCGGTCGGCGTACGAGGACGTCGCCTTCCGGCTTCCCGTCGAGCTGCGACGCGCCGAGCGCTCCGCGGCCTAGTCAGCCGGCTCGCTCGACGGCGAGATCGCCGTCGACGCGGATCTCGACCGCGAGCACCTCGTTCTTGATGCGGTCCTGCCAGCGCAGCAGCGGCTCGACCTCGGACGGCACGGTGAGGACGATGCGGTCTGTGACCGCGAGGCCCTGCTCCTTCCGCATCGTGTTCACCTGTCGGATGAGGTCGCGCACCCGGCCTTCGAGCACGAGCTCGTCGTCGAGGGCCGTGTCGAGCGCGACGGTCGCGCCGTCTGCCGACGCGACCGCGAAGCCCTCCCGGCCGAGACGCTCGACCAGGACCTCGTCGGACGCGAGCTCGTGACCGGCCGCGCGGAAGCGCCCACCGGGAAGCTCCTCGAACTCTCCCGACTGCAGCGCCTGCTGGACGGCGCGCAGCTCCCTGCCGAGGCGCGGGCCGAGCACCGGCAGGTTCGGCTTCACGCGCAGCTCCGCCTCGACGGCGCCGAACTCGATCTCCTTCACGTTCACCTCGTCGGCGATCTCGTCCGCATGGCCGGCCGCCGCGGGAGCCCCTTCCACGACGAGCTTTCGCAGCGGCTGGCGCAGCTTCATCCCCGACGTCGCCCGCGCCTGATGTGCGAGCGCGACGACACGCCTCACGTCGGCGATCTCGTCGAGGAGCGCGCGGTCGGGATCGGGGACCTCCGGCCAGCCGGCGAGGTGGACCGACCCAGGCCCGTCGAGCACGAGGTTGCGGAAGAGATGGTCGGTGACGAACGGCAGGATCGGCGCCATCACACGCAGCATCTGGACGATCGCGTACCAGAGCGTCTGAAACGCGGCCTCGTCGCCGCCGGCCCAGAAGCGCGACCGCGAACGGCGGATGTACCAGTTCGAGAGATCGTCGACGTACACCTGGTATGCGCGCATGACGTCGACGGTGAGATAGGACTCGTAGCCGGCCTCCGCGTCCCGCACGAATGCATGCGTGCGCTCGACGAGCCAGTGGTCGAGCGGCGCGAGGTCGCCCTCGAGATTGAGGGCCTCCCACGACGGCCGGAACGACTCGATGTTCGCGTACTCGACGAAGAACTTGACCGAGTTCCAGAGCGTCAGCAGCTCGCGTTTGATCGCATCCGCCGGACCGAAGCCGAAGAGGAGGTTGCGGTCGGGCGGCTGCGCACAGTACTGCCAGCGCATGACATCGGCGCCCATACGCGCGAACGCGTCGTTCGCGTCGATCATGTTCCCCCACGAGCCGTGCATCTCACGGCCTTGCTCGTCGAGCATCTTCTCGTAGCCGAGCACCTGCCTGAACGGCGAGCGTCCCGTGAGGACGACCGACATGAAGAGCTGCGAATAGAACCAGAGCCGGATCTGCTCGCGCATCTCCGACACCCAGTCGGCCGGGAACCACTGCTCCCAGTACGCATGATCCGGAAGGTCCGCGGTGGTCAGGCCGCGTGCAGCGCCCGTCGCGTATCCCTGCGGGACCCATTTCGGGTTCTGCCAGCCGAGCGTCGAGAACGGGACGATGCCGGCGTCGAGCCAGACGTCGCCCACCTCGGCAATGCGCCGAACGGCCTCGCCGCAGGCTTCGCAGCGGATCGGCACGCGGTCTATCCACGGGCGCCGCAGCTCCTCCAGCTGTTCTATGCCTTCGGTCGCGCGCGCCTCGAGCTCTTCGCGCGAGCCGATCACGTTCAGGTGGCCGCACGCGCACGGATAGAACGGCAGCGGCAGGCCGTAGTAGCGGCGCCGCGAGATGTTCCAATCGCCCATGTTCCGCAGCCAGTCGTCCATGCGCTTGCCCATGTACTCGGGCGTCCATCTGACCGTCGCGTTCGCGTCGAGCATCGGCTGCCGGAGGTCGCGCACGGAGATGAACCAGTCGTCGGCGATGCGGAAGATGAGCGGCGTGTCGCACCGCCAGCAGTGCGGGTAGCGGTGCTCGTACAGGCCGGACTCGACGAGCATCCCCTTCCCGGCGAGGTAGCCGATGATCTGGTCCGCGGCCTCGACCGTCGACATGCCCTTCAGCCAGCCGAACGTCGGATAGAAGCGCCCCGACTCGTCGACCGGCGCGATGACCGGGAGCTCGTGCACCTGGCTGAGCTCGAAGTCCTCGCCGCCGCAACCCGGCGCGATGTGGACGATCCCGGTGCCTTCGTCCATCGACACCTCGTCCCACGGGATGACGCGGTGCCCGACGTCGACGAGCTCGTCGAACGGCCCGGTGTACGTCCAGCCGACCATGTCGGCTCCGAGCCTTCGCTCGGCGAGCTCCTCGTCCGGATAGCGGGCGACCGCGACCCACTCGCCGTTCGTGCGCAGGCCGTACTCGGATTCGGGATTGACCGCCGCGGCGACGTTCGCGGGTAGCGTCCACGGCGTCGTCGTCCAGACGACGAGCGACTCGCCCGGACGGTCACGGAGCGGGAAGCGCACGAAGAGCGATGGGTCGGCCCGGTCCTGGTAGACGCCGGACATCGCGAGCTCGTGCTGCGAGATCGACGTGCCGCAGCGCGGGCACCACTCGGTCGAGCGGTGGCCGAGGTACAGCCAGTCGCGCTCGTGCACCGTCTTCAGCATCCGCCAGACGTACTCGATATTCGTGTCGCTGAACGTGTAGTAGTCGTTGCCCCAGTCCATCCATTTACCGAGCCGCTTGCAGGCGCCGATGAGCTCGGTGGACGACCAGACGACGACGTCGCGGCACTTGCGCGCGAACGCCTCGAGCCCGTACTCCTCGATGTCGCGCTTCGAGTTGAGCCCCAGCTCGCGCTCGACGCCGACCTCGATCCAGAGCCCCTGGCAGTCGAACCCGTTCTGGTAGCGCTGGTCGAAGCCCCGTAGCGCCTTGTAGCGCTGGAATACGTCCTTCAGCGTGCGGCCCCAGGCGGTGTGGACGCCGAGGCTCTTGTTGGCCGTGACCGGCCCGTCGATGAACGAGAACGTCGGGCCGCCGGCGTTCTGCTCCCGGAGCCGCTCGAAGGTGCCCTCCTGCTCCCAGGCGGCGAGGACGTGCTCCTCGAGGGCAGGGTGGTCGGGTACCGTCGGAAGCGGGTGGAAGACTTGCTCGGCCATTCGGGAAGCGAAGTCTAGAGAGGGACGTTCTATTCCTTGCACGACCGGATACTGAAAGGACCTAGATGGCTACAGAAGTGACCGACGCGACCTTCGAGAGCGAGGTTCTCCAGAGCGGAGAGCCCGTCCTCGTCGACTTCTGGGCGGAATGGTGTGGCCCCTGCCACGCCGTCTCCCCCGTCCTGGAGA
>Ga0187809_10000741_pt1 | contig 16533 bp, 13 predicted proteins | sample NC_wetland_sal_i_8_FD_132415 | JGI IMG/M metagenome (GOLD analysis project Ga0187809, IMG submission 132415) | Wetland sediment microbial communities from Neuse River Estuary, North Carolina, USA - ASW_4 | ecosystem: Environmental > Aquatic > Freshwater > Wetlands > Sediment | place: USA: North...
GCCGGCTACAACCTGCGGCCGGAGCGCTGACGCCATGCCCAGCGGCGCGATGCCCCGAGCAGACCGCAATCAGCCGCTCGACATGGAGGACCTGCTGCGCGTGGCGCAGAGACATGGTGAAACCACCGGCACGCGGGAGTGGGTGGACAGCCTGTAAGCAAGTCTGAACCACGGATGAACACGGACAAACGCGGATGGTCCGGTGTTCGTTCCGCTGCCGCGGGGATTCTCCCCGTGGGATATTCCCCGGCGGTCGGGCAGCACGGAGCATCGGTGATCATCCGTGTTCATCCGTGGTTGCATTTTCTTGCTGCCTGCCGATCGGCGCTTTCGCCGGACCGCCGCCCTACGCCGCCGCGATCTGCAGCCGGTTGGCGGCGCGCGTGCGGCCGATCAGCGGCAACAGCCGGTCAAGGTCCGGCCCGCCTTCTTCGCCGGTCAGCGCCAGGCGCAGCGGCAGCGTCAGTTCGCCGGCGTCGCGTCCCAGCGCCTCGGCCAATGAGCCAAGCCAGTCGGAGCAGACGGTCCCGCTCCATGGCTCGGGCGGCAGCAGGCGCAGGGCGGCGGTCAGGATCTCCCGGCCGCCTTCGATCACCGGCGGAACGATGGTGCCGGCGACGACATCCCACCAGCCGCGCGCCTCATTCAGCAGGTCCAGGCTGCCGCGCACGGCGAGCCAGAAGGCCTCGGTGGCGCCGCGCGGCAGGCGGTCGGCGACGGCGGGGTAGTCCAGCCGGCCAAGCACGGCGCGGTTCAGTGCCAGCAGATCCGCGGCGGCAAACGGCACCGCCTGCGGGGACAGTCCGGAGAGCTCGAACTCCTGCGCCAGGATGTCCAGCGGCAGCGCTTCCAGCGGCAGCCGGGTGCCCAGACGGGCGAGGCAGGCGACCAGCGCGGCCGGCTCGATCCCGTCGCCGCGCAGGCTGCGCACCGACCGGCCGGCGACGCGCCGCGACCACCGGCTGCTGCCGTCGTCGGTCAGCGCCGGGATATGCGCGAAGGTGATACGGCCGGGGTCGCCGCCCAGCGCCGCGACCATGTCGAGCTGCACGGCCGCGCTGGTGGCGTGCTGGTCGCCGCGGATGACGTGGCTGATTGCCAGGTCCAGATCGTCGATGACGCTGCTGAACACCCGGGTCGGCGTGCCGTCGGCGCGCAGCACGATCGGATCGGACACCGATTGCAGCTTCACGGAGCGGCGGCCAAGCACCGCGTCGTGCCATTGCATCGCGGTGTCAGAGAGCCGGAAGCGCCAGTGGGGACGCTTGCCGCCTGCCTCGGCGGCGGTGCGCTGTGCCTCGGTCAACCGCAGCATGGCCCGGTCGTACACCGCCGGCTGGCCGCGCTTCAGGCGGAAGTCACGCTTGGCACGCAGTTCTTCCTCGGATTCGAAGCAGGGATACAGCCGCCCTGCCCGCTTCAGGCGTTCGGCGGCCTCGGCATACAACGTGCCGCGCTCGGACTGCCGCAGCACCGCGTCCGGAGCGAGGCCGAGCCAGTGCAGATCGTGCGGGATGGCCTCGGCATACTCGGGGCGGGAATGTTCCGTATCAACATCGTCGAAGCGCAGCAGGAAGTCGCCGCCGTGCCGCCGGGCGAGCAGCAGATTGAGCAACGCAACCCGGGCCGCGGCGATCGACAGATGGCCGGCCGGACTGCACGCAAAGCGAACGCGGATCATTCGTCCGGTTCGTCCTCTCCATGACGCCGGGGATCGAGCGCGCGCCAATCGCGCTCCTCGGCGCCGGCAGGCGTATCGACGAAATCGTGCAATTCTGTGGCACTGCGCCAGCCGGCCTCGCCGGCATCGACCACTTCGGCGTCCTCGCCGTAGGCGAACCAGGCTTCCAGCACTTCCTTGGTGGAGGTCGCGGCGGTCCGGCAGCGTTCCACCGAGTCGCGGACATAGCGCCGGGCGAATGCGTTGGCCTGCATCAGCGTGGGAAAACCGCTGATTTCCTCAACGATGTTGTCCTCGGCGGCGCCGGACAGGTCGAGGATGCGGACCCGCCAGCCGCCTTCCGGGGCGAACAGGTCACTCATCGCGGCTCGCGGAATCGTGAGATGGGGTGGTCATCGTGGAGTCGTCATCGGGTGGAAGGCCTATGCAGGGTGGCGAATCGGCGAGGCGAACGGCTTTGCGCCGCGGTGGGAGGATCCCCGCCACGGCTCGCGCCGATGGCGGGGCGCTCACGCTTCCGCCGTCCGGCCGCCAGTTCGAAGGCGGATTACTTAGAGACCCGCCGGACTGAAATCAATCCGCAGCCTCTATTGCTTCACGGCCCCGGCAGTCAGGCCCGAGACATAGTTCTCGACGAAGAACGAATAGATGATCGCGACCGGCACCGAGCCAAGTAATGCCGCCGCCATCAGCTGGCCCCAGTAGAACACGTCGCCCTTCACCAGTTCGGCGATGGCGCCGACCGGCACCGTGCGCACGTCGGTCCGGGTCAGGAAGATCAGCGCGTAGAGGAACTCGTTCTGCGCCAGCGTAAAGGCGAAGATGCCGGCCGAGATGAAGCCCGGCGTGCACAGCGGCAGGAAGACGCGGAACATGGTCTGCAGCCGCGTGGCGCCGTCGATGCGGGCGGCGTCTTCCAGCTCGTGCGGCACGGTGCGGAAATAGCCCATCAGCAGCCAGGCGCAGAACGGCACCAGCAGCGTGGGATATGTGAGCATCACCGAGGTGAGTGTGTCGCCGAGGCCGAGGTGTTCGATGATGTCGGCCAGCGGCACGAACAGCAGCGGCTGCGGCACCAGGTAGGTGGCGGCGACGGCGAAGGAGATCAGCGCCGCGCCGGGAAAGCGCATGCGGGCCAGCGGGTAGGCCAGCATGACGCCGAACACCAGGGAGATCGCGGTGGACACCACCGCGACCAGCATGGTGTTCCAGGTCCAGGTGAGGAAGCTGGTCTGCGTCAGCAGGTCGACATAGTGCTTCAGCGTGGGGTGATAGACGATCAGCGGCATGATGCGGCGGTTGTACAGCTCGCTGTTCGGCTTCAGCGAGGTGACCGCCATCCAGTAGAACGGGAACAGGGTGAAGACCAGGAAGAAGCCGAGCGGCAGCCAGAGGCGTACGGCGCGGGAGATCCAGTCCTTGCGTTCAACCATGACGATTCATCCGACGTCATGGCCGGCGAAGGCCGGCCATCCACGACTGGCTGGTGGAGACGCGGAGAAGACGTGGATGGCCGGCCTTCGCCGGCCATGACGTGGTACGTCCGCACCCGTTCTTTCCGTCATGTCTTCACCGGCCGCATGTACACCGCCATGGCAATGATGATCAGCGCCAGCGGCGGCAGCATCGCCAGGGCGATCGAGGCGCCGAGGCCGAACTGGCCGGCGCCCATCGCCATGTCGAACGCATAGGTGGCGAACAGATGCGTGGCGTTCGCCGGGCCGCCGCGCGTCAGCACGTACACCAGCTGGAAGTCGGCAAAGGTGAAGATCACCGAGAACATCGTCACGATGAAGATCACCGGCCGCAGCAGCGGCAGCGTGACGTAGCGGAAGCGTGCGAACGCGGAGGCGCCGTCGATGGTCGCCGCTTCGTACAACTCGGGAGAGATCGTCTGCAGCCCGGCCAGCAGCGTGATGGCGTAGAACGGCAGCCCGCGCCAGGTGTTCACCATGATCAGCGAGAACATCGCCAGATGCGGATTCCCCAGCCAGGACGGGCCAGGATTGGCAATGCCCCAATGCACCAGGAACCAGTTGATCACGCTGAAGGACGGGTCGAGGATCCACATCCAGGCGATGGTGGACAGCACCGTCGGCACGATGAAGGGCAGCAGCATCATCGCGCGGACCAGGTTCTTGAACCGGAAATCCTGGTTCATCACCAGCGCCAGCGCCAGGCCGCCGATCATCTTCAGGATGGTGGCGGCGAAGGTATAGACGAAGGTGTTCTGCGTGACCTGCCAGAAGGTCGGGTCGTGCCAGTCGGCGATGAAATTGCCCAGGCCGATGAACACGCCCGGCTTGGCGACGGGGCGGGCTTCCAGGCTCAGCCAGATGCCATAGACGAACGGGTAGCCCACCAATGCGATCAGGAACAGCATCGGCGGGATGATCATCAGCCAGCTGAACACGTCCTCCCGCTCGGTCCAGCGGCGGAATCCGGAGCGGCGGGAGAGCACGGTTGGCGCCGGCAGCGCCTGGGTATGGGCCGACACGATGCTCAGGCCGATTTGTAGATCTGCTTGAGCTGCGCATTGGCGTCGGCGATCGCCTGCTTGGTGGACTTGCCGGCGCAGGCTTTCGCGAACATGTCCACCACCACATATTTCGCCACGCTTTCGGACTGCTGCCGGCTGATCGGCGCCGGCCAGCCGGGCAGATGCGAGGTGGCGAGCGAGTCACGATACGGCAGGTTGCGCGGTTCCGCGTGCCAGAGCGGCGCATCGTCGAACATGTGCAGGAACGGCGCGTAGTAGCTGACCGCCGAGGCGTACCAGGGACCGACCTGTTTCGGATCCATCAGCCAGACCAGGAAGTCCTTGGCCGCCTTCACGTCGGAAGCGCTGGTGAAGATCGAGTGGCTCCATGGCGCGAGGATATGGAAGCGCTGGCCGGTGGGGCCTTTCGGGTTCTGCGCCTGGCCGGTGGCCTTGCCGATATCCGGAAAGTCGCGCTTGGCGATGAACAGGATGCTTTCCGCATTGTTGGTGCAGGAGATCTGTTCGGACAGGTACGCCTTGTTGTTGCTGACGTCGGTCCAGCCGAGGACGTCCTCGAACATGGTGTCCTGGAAGAACTTGCGGCAGAAATCCACCGCCTTGGCGGTTTCCGCCGAATCGATCGCCACGGTCTTGCCGTCGGATTCCACTTCGCGCGCGCCGAACGACCACAGCAGCGGATACAGCCAGCCATGGTTGTCGCCGAAGCCGTGACCCAGCTCGAAACCGAAGGGCTGGCCGGCCTTCTTCAGCTTGGTGCCGGCTTCCAGCAAGCCGTCCCAGGTGTCGGGGAATTCCTTGACGCCGACCTTGTCGAACCAGTCCATGCGGTAGTTCATCAGCTGGCCGACATTGCCGAAGGGGATCGCCTTCCATTTGCCGTGGACGATCACCGCTTCCTTCGCCGCGTCATGCCAGCCGCCGGCCTTCTTGCCGATCTCCTCGGCGATGTCGGAGACATCGACGTATTTTTCGTCGAACAGGAATGGCCAGTTGAAGAAGTTCAGCGTCATGTCGGGGCCCGAGCCGGTCTCGGCCACGGTCGTGACGCGGGTCTGCAGGCTGCCGACGCTGACGGTCTCGTAGTTGATCTTGATGCCGGTAGCCTTCTCGTAGGCGGGCGCTGCAACGTTCTTGATATAGGCGTCGAAGGGAGGAATGAACGAACTCTCGTGCATCAGCGCCATGCTTTTGGGCGCGGCGCGGGCCGGAGCGGCGAAGGCGCTGGCGAGTCCGCTGACGGCAGCCAGCTTGAGCACGTCGCGCCGCGAGGCTGCGCGCACGATATTGGTCATCGGTTCTGGTTCCCCTGGGTCGGCTGTTCAGGCGCCGTGCAGTCGGCGTTTGCTACACCGACACTATCAACGTTATGTGGCCGCCGGCTGCGGTGTCAATGACCGCTGCGGGTTCGAACTGTCCAAGAAAGATGTAACAAATATACTTATATATCGACGCCTGATGGCACGACTTCCCGCATTGACGCGCGCGCCTGGCCGGGCGGGTCGAGTGATACGCAGTCCTGGCCGCCGTGAAATTCGCCGGCGCAGATGATGACGAGCCAGGTGCCTGCTCGGGAAGCGGCGGTTCGGCGCATTAGTATTGCGTTCGCGAATTGCCGATCGGAATGGAGGAGAGAGAGCGGCGGTGCTGGAACCCCGTCGTGGCGGGCGCAGGCCCGTCACCCATGAATGGCTGTGGGAGAGTCCCAAGGCAACTTGCGACCATGAGTCTCCCACAGCAGATCGTGGATGGCCGGCCTTCGCCGGCCATGACGTGATGCGCATTCGCGTCGGCAATTCTCGAACGCAGTATCAGGTTCCAAACCCAATTAGCCAAAGAATATGGAACCACGGATGAACACCGATGAACACGGATGGCGCGGTGGGATCCGACCGTTCGTGGCGGCTGGATCGGTGCAGGCAGTCGGTTATCTTTGCATCCGTGACCAAAGGGAAGCGCACGATTCCGCTGCGGACCATCCGTGTTCATCCGTGGTTCCATATCCTTTGGCTAATTGGTTTTGGAGCGGAGCCGCGAGACCGGGACCAGCGGCGTGACGGCGCCGCGAGTCTCCGACTACCCGCCCGCCTTGCGGCGAGCGCCGTTGCGCCGCAGCAAAAATTCGCGGCCGACCTTCACCATCGGCACGCCGTCATACGCCACGATATCCGCGGTGGCGTAGGTCTCGTGCCAGGAATCCGGAATGAAGCTGCCGGTGCCGACCACGTCGATCGGCGCTTTCGCATCCGCCATCACCCGGCACTTGTCCACGCCGAAGCCGGACGACACCACGATGCGCACCTTGGGATAGCCGGCGTCGTTCAGCGCCTCCCGCAGGCGCCAGACCGCGGCGGCGGACACGCCGGTGCCGACCAGGTAACGCAGTTCGGTCTCGCTGCGGTAGCGCCGGATGGCGCCCGGCGCGTGGCGTTCCAGCACCGCGTAGCTCACCGCCGGATCGAGCCCCTCGACGAAGCGCCCGCCATGCGTGTCCAGGCGGAACGACAGCCCGCCCGCGGCGGCCAGTTCGGGGAACCGTGCGCACACCGCCAGCGCGTCGGTGATCTCGCGGCCGAAGTAGTCCACCAGCACGGTCATCGGCTCGTCCGGGAAGGTCTCGCGGAACATCTCCGCGGCGCGCAGCGTCGATCCGGCGTAGCCGATCAGCGAGTGCGGCATCGTGCCCAGGCCGCGCGGCGCGCCGAACCAGTGCGCGGTGCCGTCATTGGCGTTGCCGATGAAGCCGCGCGCGCCTTCCTGCCGCGCCGCCGCGCTGCCGACCGACGCCGCGTAGGCCATCATCTCCTGCATCTCGCCGCCGGCGCAGTGGCGCGCCTCCATCGCCAGGAACGCGGCTTCGGGCAGCGCCAGGCACATCTGGTAGGCGTTGTGCGCGGCGACGCAGCTCGGGCCGATCTTCTGCAGCAGGATCGTCTCCAGGTCGGACAGCTGCATCAGGCTGCCGGTCAGATAGACGATCGGTTCGCCGGCGCCGACCCAACTGCCTTCGGGATGCATCAGGTCGATCTCGAAGCGGGTGCGCCGGTCGGCCGCGACCGCCTGCAGCCACTCGATCATCAGCCGCGGCGCGGCGATCACCGGGCGGCGCAGGAACACCGCGTAGGTGACGCGCTTGTCACCGAAGCGCGCCACGATCTTGCGGGTGCGGTTGAAGTAGGTGTCGGTCCGCGCGGCGATGTCCGCGGCAAACCTGTCCCCGGCGGCGGGACGGTCGCTCGCCATGATGCTACTGCGCGGCGACGGCGGGCAGCAGGCCGTTCGGGCTGCGACGCTGCTTCAGTTCCTCCGCCACCAGGAAGGCCAGCTCCAGCGATTGTTCGGCATTCAGCCGCGGATCGCAGAAGGTCTCATAGCGCTCGCTGAGATCGGCCTCGCTGAGCCGGTGCGCGCCGCCGGTGCACTCGGTGACGTCCTGTCCGGTCATCTCCACGTGCACGCCGCCGGCCCAGCTGCCTTCCGCGGCGTGGATGTCGAAGAAGCTGCGCACCTCCGACAGGATGGCATCGAAGTTGCGGGTCTTCAGCTTGGCGACGGTGGAAATGGTGTTGCCGTGCATCGGGTCGCACAGCCACACCACCTTGTGGCCGGAGCGCTGCACCGCGCGCAGCAGCGGCGGCAGCCGGCTGCCCACCTTGTCGGCGCCCATGCGACTGATCAGCGTGATGCGGCCGGGCTCGTTGTCCGGGTTCAGGATGTCCAGGATGCGCAGCAGGTCGTCCGGTTCCTGCGTCGGGCCGACCTTCATGCCGAGGGGGTTCTTCAGGCCGCGCAGGAACTCGACGTGGGCGCCGTTGGCCTGGCGGGTGCGGTCGCCGATCCAGAGGAAATGCGCGCTGCAGCCATACCAGTCGCCGGTCGTGGAATCGACACGGGTCAGCGCCTGCTCGAAGGGCAGCAGCAGCGCCTCATGGCTGACGTAGAAGTCGGTCTCCCGCAGGTCGCGCGTGGTGGTGCTGGTCATGCCGCACGCGGCCATGAAGTTGAGCGTCTCGTCGATGCGCGCGGCGAGGTCGCTGTAGCGCGCCGCCAGCGGCGAGCGCTCGACGAAGCCGAGGTTCCAGCGGTGCACCTCGTGCAGGTCGGCGTAACCGCCGGAGGCGAAGGCGCGCAGCAGGTTCAGCGTGCTGGCGGACTGGAAGTAGCCGAACTCCATGCGCGCCGGATCGGGAATGCGCGCCTCCGGCGTGAACTCCGGCCCGTTGACGATGTCGCCGCGGTAACTGGGCAGCGTCATGTCGCCCTGGGTTTCCGTGTCCGAGGAGCGCGGCTTGGCGAACTGGCCGGCCATGCGGCCGATCTTCACCACCGGCAGGCTGGCGCCAAAGGTCAGCACGACGGACATCTGCAGCAGCACGCGGAACGTGTCGCGGATGACGTTGGCGGTGAAATCGGCAAAACTTTCGGCGCAGTCGCCGCCTTGCAGGACGAAGGCCTTGCCTTCGGCGGCGAGCGCGAGATGCGCCTTCAGCCGACGCGCCTCGCCGGCGAACACCAGCGGCGGGAACGTGGCAAGCCGGCGCTCCATGGCGTCCAGCTTTGCCGGGTCCGGATAGGCGGGCACCTGGCGGATCGGGCAGTTTCGCCAGGAATCCGGGGTCCAGCGCGGGTTGACGGTCATGACAGGTCTCCTCGACCGCCCTTATGTCGCGAATTTTGCTGGTTGGCTACGGGGGCGAACGATCCGGCCGGCGCCGGTCCACACCATCGCCGCAAGGCGCGGAGGGTTCCCCCACCTCACCCTGACCCTCTCTGCGCAAGCGGGGCGGAGAGGAAGCCCGCAGGAAATGCCGCGCCCCCGCCAGCGGAATTTGAGAAGTGCGCTCGCGATACCCCCGGCACCGGAACAGTCGGGCCTGCATCCGCTTGGGTCATTCCCCACCCGTCATGCCGCGGCACGGGTCCCCCCAATCCCGGGTTGCATCCCCTGCCCGCCTGCCGCAGAAACGCGCGGCAACAGGAGATTGCCGTACCTCATGCGCACCGGCCGGGTCATCACCCGACTCGACGTCTACATGTTCCGCCAGCTCGGGCTGGCGCTGATCGCCGTCACCGGCGGCCTGGCCGCGCTGGTCTGGCTCACCCAGTCGCTGCGCTTCGTCGAGCTGGTGGTCAATCACGGCCTGTCCTTCGGCGTGTTCCTGCGGCTGACCGCGCTGCTGATCCCCAGCCTGGTCGCGGTGATCCTGCCGATCACCACCTTCATCGTCACCCAGTTCGTCTATCAGCGGCTGGCCGGCGACCGGGAGCTGACCGTGATGCGCGCCGCCGGCCTGTCGCCCCTGACGCTGGCGCGCCCGGCGCTGGCGCTGGCCACGCTGGTGGTGATCGCCTGCTACGCGCTGAATTTGTGGATCGTGCCGCTCAGCTTTTCCGCGTTTCGCGACTTCCAGTGGGAGATCCGCAACCGCATCGCCGCGTTCATGCTGCAGGACGGGGTGTTCACGCCGATTTCCAAGGACCTGACGGTTTATATCCGGTCGCGCGACCCGGACGGCACGCTGCATGGCATCCTGGTGGATGACAGCCGGGACAAATCCGCCCCGGCGACCATCCTGGCGGAACGCGGCCGGCTGGTGCAGGGACCGCAAGGGCCGCGCGGCTGCCGTCGATCAGCAGCCCGCGAGGAGATCGCCCCGCAGACCGGCCGGCTGAACCTGCTCACCTTCAAGCAGAACGAAATCGACCTGGGGGATCGGAACCACAGCGATTCGGCCCGCGTGGCCGACATGTCGGAGGTGTCGCTGTCCGCCCTGCTCAATCCGCATCCGCAAAATCCGAAGGATGCACCGAAATGGATCGCCGAAGGTTACAAACGCATCAGCTCCCCGCTGACCGCGATGTCCTACGCGCTGATCGCATTGCTGTCGGTGCTGACCGGAGCGTTTCGCCGCCAGGGCAGCTTCGTCCGCCCGCTGGTGGCGATCGGCGCGGTGGTCGGGCTGCTCGCCGCCGGTCTCGCGGTCGACAACCTCGCGGCGCGGGATAACGCGCTGATCCCGCTGATGTGGGTGCAGGCCGCGCTGCCCGGAATCATCTGCGGCTGGCTGCTGCTCAGCCCGCTGCTGTTCGGCATATGGCGGCGCCCTGCCATGCCGCAGGGCGAGTCGGTGGGAGCAGCGCCGTGATGCCGGATCGGCAACCTACGCTCCGCCGCGGCGGGCGCTCGCCCACCCAGGGCTGGCGGCGGGATACGCGCGGTGCGGCCGGCGTGCAGGTTCAAGCTGAGCAGGTTGGGGGTCGAACCGGGCAAAGCGTGCCAGGTCGGGGCCGAGCGGGCGAAGCTTGGGCGGTGGCCCTGCGACCATCCCGGCCGGGGACCCTGCGGATGGCACGATGCCGGTGACCATGGCCTACACCCTCTCCTGGTACATCACCCGGCAGTTCGCCCTGTGGATGACCGCGATGCTGCTGGCCCTCACCGGCCTGGTGTCGCTGTTCGATTTCCTCGAGCTGTTGCGCCGCTCCGCCAGCAAGCCGGACGCGACACTGGGCATCGTTACCGAGATCGCCGCGCTGCGGCTGCCCTACATTGCCATGCAGATCCTGCCCTTCGCGGTGCTGCTGGGGGGCATGCTGTGCTTCTGGCGGCTGACCCGTTCCTCCGAACTGATCGTCGCCCGCGCCGCCGGCGTCTCGGTATGGCAGTTCCTCGCCGCGCCGACCCTGTGCGCCATGCTGTTCGGCATCATCGCCACCACGGTGGGCAGTCCGCTCTCCTCCGTGATGTTCGGCAGGGCGGAGCTTCTGGAGAATGCGTGGCTGAGCACCGATGGCGGGCCGCTGGCGCTGCATGGCGGCCAGCTGTGGCTGCGCCAGGCCGACCGCAAGCTGGTGCCGGGGGGCGTCGCCATCATCCATGCGCATAACGTCGCCCTGCACCGCAAGCAGTTGACCGCCCGCGACGTCAGCGTGTTCCGGCTCAATGGCAAGGACCAGCTGCTGGCGCGCATCGAAGCCGCCCGCGCCGTGCTCGGCCAGGGCGACTGGCAGCTGGAAGACGCGCGCACCGTGCGGCCGGACCAGGCCCCCGACAAGCCACGTCTGATCATCCTGCCGACCGACCTGACCGTGTCGCGGGTGCAGGACAGCTTTGCCTCGCCGGACACGCTGTCGGTCTGGGCGCTGCCTGACTTCATCGCCCTGCTGAACCGCTCGGGATTCTCCTCGATCCGCCACCGGCTGCACTTCCAGGCGCTGCTGGCGCTGCCGTTGCTGGCGGCGACCATGGCGCTGGTCGGCGCCGGCTTCTCGATGCGCCCGGCGCGGCGCGGCGGCGTCGCGCGGATGATCGCCGGCGGCGTGGCGGCCGGCTTCACCCTGTTCATGGTATCGAAGCTGGCGGAGGAATTCGGCCAGTCCGGCGCGCTGCCGGTCGCGCTGGCGGCCTGGGCGCCCGCCGGCGCCGGGCTGATGATGGCGCTGGCCCTGCTGCTGCACATGGAAGACGGCTGAGCATGAAGCGCGGCATGAAACTTGCCACCCTCAACGGGCTGCCATTGGCGCTGCTGCTGGCCGCGGCGCCGGCCCGGGCGCAGCTGGGCGGCGTGGTCCCGTCGTCGAGCGCCCCGCCGATCACCAAAAACCAGCCGGTCACCTTCACCGCCAACCAGGTCGAGTACGACAGGCCGAACGGGCTGGTGATCACCATCGGCAATGTCGAGGCCTGGCAGAACGAGCACGTGCTGCGTGCCGACCGCATCGTGTTCAACCGCAACACCGGCACGGCCGCCGCCATCGGCCACGTCGTGCTGCTGGAGCCGGACGGCGAGGTGCTGTTCGCCGATTATGCCGAACTCACCAAGGACATGCGCGACGCGGTGCTGAAAGACATGCGCGCGCGGCTGGCGGAGAACGGCAAGCTGGCGGCCAACGGCGCGCGGCGCACCGGCGGCCTGCTGAACGAGCTGTCCAAGGTGGTCTATTCGCCCTGCAACCTGTGCAAGGAGAACCCCTCGGCACCGCCGTTCTGGCAGATCCGCGCCGCCTCCGCGACGCAAGACCTGGAGCACAAGCGCATCGAGTATCGCGATGCGGAGCTGCAGATGTTTGGCGTGCCGGTCGCCTGGACGCCCTTCATATCGATGCCGGACCCCTCGGTGAAACGTTCCTCCGGCTTCCTGATGCCGGGCGCCGGCGTATCCTCCCACCTCGGCGGCTTCGTGGACGCGCCGTACTACTGGGCGATCGACGCGCAGTCGGACGCGACCATCACGCCGGTGATGACCACCAGGGCCGGGCCGCAGCTGCAAGGCGAGTATCGGCGGCGCTTCAACAACGGCTACTTCACGTTCAACGGCACCGCCGGATACCTGGATAATTCGCCGCAGGGCACCATCAGCACCAAGGGCCAGTTCAACTGGAACGACACCTGGCGCTGGGGTTTCGACATCAATCGGGCGTCCTCGATCGATTACGTCCGCAACTTCCGCATCGGCGACGCCTATCAAGGCGACACCAATGTACTGGCGAGCCAGATCTATGCCGAAGGCTTCGGGGTCGGCGCCTATTCCCGGCTGGACACCAGGTTCTACCAGGGGCTGACCGGCACCAGTTCCACTGCCGAATTGCCGATCGTGCTGCCACGCTACGAGTACAGCTATTTCGGCCGGCCGGATGCCTGGGGTGGACGGCTGTCGCTGGATGCCGACGCGTTCAACGTGCTGCGCAAAGTGGGCACCAACGACCGGCGCGCCCGGCTGACCGCCAACTGGGACCGTCCCTTCACCGGCGCGCTGGGCGATCAGTGGACGGTCACCGTGCATGCCGATGCGGTGGGCTACGATGCCAGCCAGTTCGAGCAGCAGCCGAATTACGGCACGCATTCGCGCCTGGACACCGCGCGCGCCCTGCCGCAGGCGGCGGTGGATGTCCGCTGGCCCTTCATGCGGGATTCCGGCAGCTGGGGCATCCAGGTGATCCAGCCGGAACTGCAGCTGATCGTTGCGCCGACCGTCGGCGACAGCCAGTGGAACCGCTATCCCAACGAAGACAGCCTGGACATCAACTTCACCGACGCCAACCTGTTCAGCTTCAACCGCTTCTCCGGCGTGGACCGGCTGGAAGGCGGCACGCGGCTGAACGCGGCGCTGCGCGGCACCTGGTACCTCGGCGGCACGAGTTTCGACGGCATCATCGGCCAGTCCTACCGGGCCGGCACGGATACCTCGTTCCCGCAATGGTCGGGGTTGCGCGACACGGTGTCGGACCTCGTCGCTCGGCTGACCATTGCCCCGACCGAGTGGCTGGACCTGACCTACCGCACGCGGCTGGACCACCGCACGTTCCAGACCCGCCTGGCGGACGCGGTGGTGTCCGCCGGGGTGCCGAAATTCCGGGTGAATGCTGGCTATATCTACACCCCATACGATCCGTATGTGCTGTACGATCAGCCGCTGACCCTGGCGGCGACGCCGCCGGCCGGATCCGCCTTCTATAACCCACGCAATGAGATTACCCTGGGCGCGTCCTCCACCTGGGGGAAATACCGGATCAGCGGCTATGTCCGGCGCGACCTCAGCACCAACAAGATGGTGGCGGCGGGCGCCAATGCCTCCTGGGAAAACGAGTGCTTTATCTTCAACCTGCTGCTGTATAGACGCTACACGTCGATCAACAACGACAACGGCTCGACGGCCCTGCTGTTTCAATTCACCTTCAAGACGCTCGGACAGATCGGCTATCGCGCGCTCTGAGAGCGGGAGTCCCACCATGGCTAAGTCCCGGATCCGGCCGTTCGGCACGCTGCGTCTCGCCAGCCTCACCCTGGCCGCGATGTTCGCCGCGCCGGTCCTGCCCGCGGCCGCCGCCACGCCCGCGGCTGCAAACCGCGCCGCCAGGACGCCCGCCGCGGCGCCTGCCAGCAGGGATCTGACGCGAATCGTCGCCACGGTGAACGGCGACGTCATCAGCAACATCGACCTGGATAGCAGAGCCAGGCTGTTCGCCATGTCCACCGGCCTGCCGACCACGCCGGAGGTGCTGGACCGGCTGAAGCCGCAGATGCTGCGTCAGCTGATCGACGAACATCTGCGCATGCAGGAGATCGAGCGGCGCCACATCGTGGTGCCGGACAAGCAGATCGCCGCTGCGATCGAGGATATCGAGAAGCGCAACGGCATGCCGCCGGGCGCGCTGACCGCGCGGCTGAAGAAGGACGGCATCAGCCCGCTGACCCTGATCGACCAGATTCGTACCCAGCTCGGCTGGACCCAGGTGCTGCGCCAGCAGCTGGGTGAGAAGGCGGACATCACCGAATCGGAGATCGCCGACCGCCAGCGCGCCCTGAAGCAGGACGTGGGCAAGCCGGAATTCCGCGTGGGCGAGATCTTCATTCCGGTGGACGACCCGAAGAACGACGCGGACGCGGAGCGTTTCGCCAATACCGTGATCAAGGAGCTGCGCGCCGGCGCGCAATTCCCGCTGGTCGCCGCACAGTTCAGCCAGAGCCAGTCGGCGCTGAACGGCGGCGAACTGGGCTGGGTGCAGCCCAACCAGCTCGATCCCGAGGTGGCAAAGCTGGTCGAGCAGATGCCGGTCGGTGCGATCAGCAACCCGGTCAAGGTGCCCGGCGGCCTGACCATCGTCACGCTGCAAGGCAAGCGGGAGGTTGGGCACGATATCGCCACCGTGCTGTCGCTGCGCCAGGTGTTCCTGCCGTTCGTCGGCGCGCTGAACCCACAGAGCCCGACGCAGCAGCAGATCGCCCAGCTGGAGAAGGCGCGCCACATCAGCGCCACGGTGCACGGCTGCGACCAGATGGAGCAGGTGGCGAAGGACGAGCATTCCACCCACCCGGCGAACCCGGGCGACGTGCGGCTGGAGGGCGTCAACCCGCCGGTGTTCCGCCAGATGCTGGCAAGCCTGCCGATCGGCCAGCCTTCCAAGCCGCTGGTCTCCGGCGACGGTATCGTGGTGATGGTGGTCTGCTCGCGCGACCAGAAGAACCTGGCGCAGGAGAATACCCAGGAAGTGCACTCACAGCTGCTGGCGGAGCGGATCGAGAATGCCTCGCGCCAGTTGCTGCACGAGCTGCACCGCCGGGCGCAGATCGATATCCGGCAAAGCGCGGCATAGGGGATTCCGCTGCGGCGCGCGCCGGCCATGTCCATCACCGCCGCGCCTGCTGCGGCGCCCGGGCGCATGGCGGAGCTGACGGCCCGCGCGGTCCCGTTGCTGTTCGTGCTGCTGTGGAGCAGCTCCTTCATCGCCGCCCGGGTCGGGCTGCGTCACCTGACGCCGCTGTTGTTCGTCGCCTTGCGCATGGTGGCCTGCGCCGTGGTGCTGACCGCGGTCATGCTGGTGCTGCGCCGGCCCTGGCATGCGCTGCGCGGCCGGGTGTGGCTGCATTGCGCGGTCGCCGGCGTGCTGGTGAACGGCGTGCTGCTGATGACCGCGCATGTCGCCATGGTGCACACGCCGGCGGCGCCGATCGCGCTGATCCAGACACTCAATCCGCTGCTGACCGCGGTGCTCGCGGTGCCGTTGCTGGGCGAGCGGCTGCATCCGCTGCAATGGCTGGGCCTGCTGCTGGGGCTTGCCGGCGTGGTGCTGATCCTCGGACTGGCCGCGCTGCATAGCCGCACCGAGTTTTCCGGGCTGCTGCTGACCGCCGGCGGCGTGCTGGGGCTGGTCGCCGGCACGCTGTATTTCGGCCGCTTCTGCCGCGGCGTGCCGATGCTGGAAGGCGCCACCGTGCAGTTCATCGCCTGCGCGATCGCCTGCGTGATCTGCATGTTCGTGTTCGAGACGCCGCATGCCGACTGGACGCCGGGCGCTGTCGCCGCGGTGGCGTGGAATGGGGCCTTTGTCTCCCTCGGCGGCATGGCGCTGTATTTCACCATGCTGAACCGCGGCGCGGCGGCACGCGCGGCGGCGAACTTCTACCTGGTGCCTGGCACAGCGGCCGTCATGGCCTGGCTGCTGCTGGGCGAGGCGCTGGCGCCGCTGACCGTGCTTGGCCTGATCATCTCCTCGGTCGGCTGCGCATTGGTGAATCGCCGGATCCCCGTGGCCAGGACAAGCCCGGCGGAATCACCTCTCCCGCTGCGCGGAGTCGGGCCGCGAAGCGGACCGACGCGCGGAGCGGAGCGACGCGGGTGAGAGGCGGCGCATCACGTTGCTTCGCGATGAACCGCCCCTCTCCCGGCTCACTGCGTTCGCCGCGCCGGTCCGTTTCGCGGCCCGACCCCGCGAGCGGGAGAGGTGAAACGTTCGGGCTGAGGTAAAAAATTCCGGCTGAGGCGCCGGATGCGCGGTCAGTGACGCATGAACAGCGGAAGATCGGCGCTGGCAAGCATGGTCCGGGTAACCCCGCCGAACATCATCTCCTGCC
>Ga0187809_10000742_pt1 | contig 16531 bp, 15 predicted proteins | sample NC_wetland_sal_i_8_FD_132415 | JGI IMG/M metagenome (GOLD analysis project Ga0187809, IMG submission 132415) | Wetland sediment microbial communities from Neuse River Estuary, North Carolina, USA - ASW_4 | ecosystem: Environmental > Aquatic > Freshwater > Wetlands > Sediment | place: USA: North...
CGACCTCGGGCTCGATGGGCTACGGCTTCCCGGCCGCGCTCGGCATGAAGACGCAGTTTCCCGACCGCACCGTCGTGTGCGTCGCCGGCGACGGCGACTTCCTGATGACCGGTCAGGATTTCGCGACCGCAGTGCAATACGGCCTGCCGATCATCGTGGTCATTTCCGACAACGGCCTCTACGGCACCATCCGCATGCATCAGGAGCGGGACTATCCCGCCCGCGTCGTAGCGACGGAATTGAAGAATCCGGATTTTGCCGGCTATGCGAATGTGTTCGGCGGCTTCGGCGTCAAGGTCGAGAAGACCGCGGACTTCGCCGCCGCCTTTGCCGCCGCCAAGGCGTCGGGTAAGCCGTCAATCATCCATCTCAAGGTCGATCCGGAAGCGCTGACCATCGGCGCGACGATGTCCGGCATCCGCGAGAAGTCGCTCGCCGGCAGCGGCGGCAAGGGGCGGTGACCAGGCGGCCGAGGCCGGGCAAAGCTAAGCGCGCTTGCATGAGACGCGTGAATCACCATTCACTCGTTCCATGCCGTATCGCCGCACGGAGAACGTGGTCCGCAGGCTCGCCGCGCGCGAGCAGGCGATTCTGACCGCGGCGCTGTCGCTGGCCGGGGAGGGCGGCATGGAGGCGGTGCAGATCGCCGCGGTCGCCAAGCGCGCCAATATCGCCGCCGGCACGGTCTATCGCTATTTCCCGTCGAAGACCGACCTGATCGGCGACGTCATCGCGGCAGTGCTGGAGCGCGAGATCGCGGCCATGCGCCGCGCCGCCGATGCCGCGCCCGGGCCGCTGTCGGCGCTGGCGGCCTGTGTCGCCACCTTCGCCGCGCGCATGCTCGCCGAGCGAAAGCTCGCCTGGGCGGTGCTGGCCGAGCCGATCGAGCCCGAGGCCGAGGCCATGCGGCTCGACTTCCGCCAGTCGATCGCCGCCGAAATCGAGGCTCGGATCCGCGCCGCGCGCACGCGCCAGCTCCTGCCCGAGCAGGATGCGCGCGCTACGGCGCCGGCGATCGTCGGCGCGGTGCTGGAAGGGTTGATCGGGCCGCTCGCGGCCGCACCGGCGGACGCCGCCGCCGCGCGGCAGGCGGTGCAGGAGACGACCCTGCTGGCGCTGCGCGCGCTCGGCGTCATCGACGCCCGCGCCCGCGGCCTCGTGGCGCAGGTGCCGCTCGGCTAGAGCAGCGCCTCCGACGGCAATTCGGCCAGCGGCAAGGTCACGAGCTTGACGCCGCGCTCGCTCAGATCGTCGCGCACGTGGAAGCCGAGATGCTCGCACATGTGCAGCATGGTGACGTTTTCTGCGAGCACCTGGCCGCGCACCGTGTCGAGCCCCTTGTCCTTGGCGTTGGCGATCATGTGTTTCATCATCAGCCAGCCGAGGCCGTGACCTTTCAGCCGCGTGCGCACGAGGATGGCGAATTCGGCGGTCCGGCCGTCGGCGTCGTCGTGCAGGCGCACCACGCCGAGCATCTTGGCCGTCGCTTCATCGATGGCGAAAGGCCATCGCCGTTTGCGGATCGTAGTGGATCAGCTTGTCGATCAGCGCCGGGTCGACCTGCCGCATCGGCGCAAAGAAGCGCAGCCGCAGGTCGTCCGGCGCCACCTCGGCGAGGAAATCGGGATAAAGGGCCGCGTCCGCGACCGTCAGCGGCCGCAGGAACACCTTCTCGCCGTCGCGCAAGGTGACGTGGCGTTCACGCATTCTCAGTCGTCCCGGGCGAGCGTCAGCGAGGCCCGGGACCCATACTCCGTGCCGCCTCGATAGGCTGAGGCGTATGGGTCCCCGCCATCACAAGTCGGCTGCAGCCGACTTGTGCACCATAGTAGCAGACATCGGGTGAACCCGATGTCTGTTGGGGACGACAGAATAAATCGATCGTACCCGCTGGCAACCTAGTGCGACATCAGCACCGGCACGGTCATCGCCTGAAGGATGCCGCGCGTGGCGCCGCCGAGCACGAACTCGCGCAGGCGCGAATGGCCGTAACCGCCCATCACGATCATGTCGGCCGAGGAGTCGGCCGCATAGGAGAGGATGGTCGAGGCGACGTCGATGTCGGGCGAGGTGATGCGCTTGACGTCGACCTTGAGGGCGTGGCGGGCGAGATGCTGGCCGAGATCGGCGCCGGTCACTTCATTGGCCTTGGCGCGGCCGGAGGCGACGATCACCACTTCCACGTCCTTGGCCTTCTTCAGGAGCGGCATCGAGTCGGCGATGGCGCGGGTTGCGGCGCGGCCGCCGTCCCAGCACACCATCATGCGGTCGAGCTTGGCGCCGGACTTGTGGATGAACGGCACGAAGATGACCGGCCGGCCGGATTCGAACAGCGCGCCTTCGTCGACGACTTCTTCCGGCACCGTCTCTTCGCGTTCCGGCTGGCCGAGCACGACGAGATCGAAGCGGCGGGCGAGGCGGCCGAGCTGGTCGGCGGCGGCCGACAGGCTGGCGCTCAGGATTCGGTGCTCGTAGGAGATGCCGGCGCGGCGTGCGCGCTCTTCGAAACGCGCAACGGCCGCATCGGCCTTGCTGCGCGCTTCGGCGCGCTGAGACTCGATGAATTCCGGGGGAATGCCGCCCATTACCGCGCCGGGAATGACCGGCTCGTAGGCGAAGGCGAGGCCGAGGACGTGGGCCTCGAATTTCTCGGCGAGGGAGATGGCAAAGTCGCCGGCCGGATCGCGTTCGCCCAACCCTAAATTGACAATCATATCCTTCAGCATGGCAGTTCTCCTGAACGAGCAACGAGGCTCACGTCGCCACCATGCAGGGTCAACCCTCTCCCGGCCTTGACGGAAGTCAAAAGGCAGGGAGCGCCAGGCTCAGGATCAATACGGGGGTCTACTTCTTCTTCCCGTCCGGGCCGAACGAACTGAGATACGCCCAGAGGCTTTCCGCCTCCTTCTCGTTCTTGATGCCGGGGAAGATCATCTTGGTGCCCGGGATCTTGGCGCGCGGGTCCTTGATGTAGTCGAGGAACTGGGCCTTGTTCCAGGTGATGCCGGAGTTCTTGTTGGCGTCGGAATAGCTGAAGCCCGGAGCGGTGCCGGAATGACGGCCGTCAATGCCGTTGAGCTCGGGGCCGACCTTGTTCTTGGCGCCTTCCCCGATCGAGTGACAGGGCAGGCATTTCTTGAACGACTGCTCGCCGGCGGCGACGTCCTGCGCGCGCGCGGCATTCGCGCCGAATGTGGCGAGCGACAGCGCCGCCAAAGCGATATGAGCTTTCATTGCTATCCTCCGAAGCACCCCGCATGGGGGGCGTCATGGCCCGTGTGCGGTATGAGACACGTTGTGCCAGCCCTATGTGATCTGCGTCAAACGCTGATAGTGTCCCGAGAGACGAAGCCGGGAGATGACAGGTCATGTCGGTAAGGATGCCGGAGCCGGATCAGGCGGTGCTTGCGCGCCGGGCCCGCATCGTCGCGACCCTGCGCCAGCTCGTGCCCGGCGAAGGCGTCATCGCCACCGAACGCGAAATGAAGCCGTTCGAAAGCGACGGCCTCACCGCCTACCGGCAAATGCCGATGGTGGTGGTGCTGCCGGAGACGACCCGGCAGGTTTCGGAGGTGCTGAAATACTGCCATCAGGAGGGCATCAAGGTCGTGCCCCGCGGCGCCGGCACCTCGCTGTCCGGCGGCGCCCTGCCGCTCGAGGACGGCGTCCTACTCGGCATGGCCAAGTTCAACAAGATCCGCGAGATCGATTTCGGCAACCGCATCGCCGTGGTCGAGCCCGGCGTCACCAATCTCGGCATCTCCACCGCGGTCGCGCATGCCGGTTTCTATTATGCGCCGGACCCGTCGTCGCAGATCGCCTGCACGATCGGCGGCAACATCGCCGAGAATTCCGGCGGCGTGCACTGCCTGAAATACGGCATGACCACCAATAACGTGCTCGGCTGCGAGATCGTGCTGATGGACGGCGAGATCCTGCGCATCGGCGGCAAGCATCTGGATTCGGCCGGCTACGACCTGCTGGGCCTCATCACCGGCTCGGAGGGCCTGCTCGGCGTGGTCACCGAGGTGACTGTGCGCATCCTGAAAAAGCCGGAGACGGCGCGCGCCGTCCTCGTCGGCTTCCCGACCTCGGAGGACGCCGGCGCGTGCGTGTCGCGCATCATCGGCGCCGGCATCATCCCCGGCGGCATGGAGATGATGGACAAGCCGGCGATCCACGCCGCGGAAGAGTTCGTGCACGCCGGCTATCCGCTCGACGTCGAAGCGCTGCTGATCGTCGAGCTCGACGGGCCGTCGGCGGAAGTCGACCATCTCATCGGCCGCGTCGAGACGATCGCGCGCGAGTGCCGCGCCGTGTCTGTGAAGGTGTCGCGCTCGGAGGACGAGCGGTTGCTGTTCTGGGCCGGCCGCAAGGCGGCGTTCCCGGCGGCGGGCCGCATCTCGCCCGACTATTACTGCATGGACGGCACCATTCCGCGCGCCAAGCTGCCGCTGGTGCTAAAGCGCATGAAGGAGATGTCGGCGAAATACGGGCTGCGCGTCGCCAATGTCTTCCATGCCGGCGACGGCAATCTGCATCCGCTCATCCTCTACGACGCCAATAAGGAGGGCGAGCTCGATCGCGCTGAGGCTTTCGGCGCCGATATCCTCAAGCTCTGCGTCGAGGTCGGCGGCGTGCTGACCGGCGAGCACGGCGTCGGCGTCGAGAAGCGCGACCTGATGCCGTCAATGTTCTCCGAAATCGATCTCGCGGCGCAGCAGCGCGTCAAATGCGCCTTCGACCCGAAGGGGCTCCTCAATCCCGGCAAGGTATTCCCGCAGCTGCACCGCTGCGCCGAATTGGGCCGCATGCACATCTCCGGCGGCAAACTGCCGTTCCCGGATATTCCGCGGTTCTGATTTGATATGACCGACCAATTGAAACCCCGCGACGCGCGCGACGTCGAAGAGGCCCTGCGCTGGGCCGTCGCCGAAGAGAAGCCGCTCGCGCTCGTCGGGCAGGGCTCGAAGCGCCAGATCGGCCGCCCGAGCCAGACCGACCTCACGCTCGATCTCTCCGGCCTCACCGGCGTCACGCTGTACGAGCCGGAAGAACTGGTCCTGTCGGCGAAGGCCGGCACGCCCATTGCCGAGATCGAGGCGCTGCTCGACAAGAACAACCAGCAGCTCGCCTTCGAGCCGGCCGACTACGGCCCGGTGCTCGGGCAGCCGGCGGCGCAGGGGACGCTCGGCGGCGTCGTCGCGGCCAACCTGTCCGGTCCGCGCCGCATCAAGGCGGGGGCCGCGCGTGACCATGTGCTCGGCGTCACGGCGGTCACCGGCCGGGCCGAGACGGTCAAGACCGGCGGCCGCGTCGTGAAGAACGTCACCGGCTACGACCTCTGCAAGGTCTTGTCCGGCTCGTGGGGCACGCTGGCGGCGATGACCGAGATCACCATCAAGGTGTTGCCGAAGCCCGAGACCGAGGCGACCGTGCTGGTCGAGGGCCTCACTGACGCCGACGCCTGCGCCGCCATGGCCGCTGCCACGGCCACCTCCGCGGACGTTTCCGGAGCGGCGCACATTCCCGACCATGTCGCCTCCTGGTTCGAGGGCCTGCCCAAGGCCGACGCCGCGACCGTGTTCCGCCTCGAGGGCGTGGCGCCCTCGGTCGCGCACCGGCGCGAGCAACTCGCCGCGCACCTCAAAGCTTTCGGCCGGGTAACGATCCTCGAGGAGGCCGCCTCGCGGGCGCTGTGGCGTGACATTCGCGACGTCAAGGCGTTTGCCGTCCCATCTGCCCGGCACAGGCCGCTGTGGCGTATCTCGACGGCGCCGGCGGGCGGCCATCGCCTCGTCGATTTCATCACTCCGGCCGCGCAGATGTTCTACGACTGGGCTGGCGGCCTCGTCTGGGTCGGCATGCCTTACGAGGACGAAGCGGATGCCGGCTCGGTGCGCACCGCGGTCGCCGAGCTCGGCGGCCATGCGACGCTGATCCGCGCGCCGGCGGCGGTGCGCGCTGCGGTCGACGTGTTCCAGCCGGAGGAGCCGGGCGTGCGCGCCTTGAGCCGCCGCGTGAAGGAAAGCTTCGACCCCAAGGGCGTGCTCAATCCCGGCCGCATGTGGGCGGGCGTCTAATGCAAACCTCATTCACCCTCGCCCAGCTCGCCGATCCGCAGACCGCGGAAGCGGAGAAGATCCTGCGCGCCTGCGTGCATTGCGGCTTCTGCACCGCAACCTGCCCGACCTATGTGCTGCTTGGCGACGAGCTCGATTCCCCGCGCGGCCGCATTTACCTGATCAAGGAAATGTTGGAGCAAGACCGGCCAGCGACGCCGGAGGTGGTCAAGCACATCGACCGCTGCCTCTCCTGCCTGTCCTGCATGACGACCTGTCCATCGGGCGTGCATTACATGCACCTGGTCGACCATGCCCGCGACCACATCGAGAAGACCTACAAGCGCCCGCTCGCCGACCGGCTGATCCGCGGCCTCCTGGCGCGCGTTCTGCCGGACCCGGCGCTGTTCCGCTGGGCGGCAGTCGCCGGGCTGATCGGCAAGCCGTTTGCGCCCGCTTTGAAGGCGCTGGGGCTCAAGCGCCTCGCCGCCATGCTCGCACTGACGCCGTCGCACGTGCCGGCGCCGCCGTCCGACCGCAGCCGCAAGGTCTATCCGGCGCAGGGGGCACGCCGCGGCCGGGTGGCGCTGCTCGCCGGCTGCATCAATCCGGTGCTGGCGCCCTCGACCAATGAGGCGGCGATCCGCGTGCTCAACCGCCACGGCATCGAGGTCGTCATCGCCGCGAATGACGGCTGCTGCGGCTCGCTGGTGCACCACATGGGCCGCGAGGACGAAGCGCTGGCGCAGGCGCGCAGCCTGATCGACGCCTGGACCGTCGAGATCGACGGCGATGGCCTCGACGCCATTCTGATGACCGTCTCCGGCTGCGGCACGGTCGTGAAGGACTACGGCTTCCTGCTGCGCACCGATTCGGCTTATGCCGAGAAGGCAAAGCGCGTGTCGCGGCTGGCCCGGGACGTCACCGAGTATTTGTGCACACTCGATCTTGCCGGCGCGCCCGCATCAAAGCCGCTGACCGTTGCGTATCATTCCGCATGTTCGCTGCAACACGGGCAGAAGATCGTCGCCGCTCCGAAAGAATTGCTTTCCAAACTAAACTTCATCGTCAAAGATGTACCGGAAGGGCATTTGTGTTGCGGCTCGGCGGGCACCTACAACATCCTCCAGCCCTCTCTGGCTGACAGGCTGCGTGACCGCAAGGTCGCCAACATCGAACGGCTCGAGCCGGATGTGGTCGCAGCCGGCAATATCGGCTGCATCACCCAGATCGCCGCCGGCACCGCCATTCCCGTCGTCCACACGGTCGAGCTCATCGATTGGGCGACGGGCGGGCCGGTGCCCGAACGGCTCAGCGATCTGGCCGAGGGCAGGGTGAGCGCTGCCGCGTCCGGCTAGGGGAAGCGAGGTCACGCCGCGCCTTAAAAGGCGTCCGCGGCCTCGTTGAGGTCGGCGTGCGTGGTTGAACCATTCCGGAGGACAAAGGTCATGGCGAAGAAGCGTAAGAAAGCGAAAGCGAAGAAGGCCAAGAAAGCGGTGAAGCGCGCCGCTCCGGCCAAGAAGAAGAAAACGGTGAAGGCCAAGGCGAAGAAGCCGGCGAAGAGAAAGGCCGCGCGCAAGCCGGCCAAGAAGCCCGCGGCGGCGCCGGCCCCGATGCTGCCCCCGATCCTCACGACCCTGGGCGGCATGCTCGGCGGCGGCAAGGACGGTCAGTAAGCAGGATAGCTCGCACAGCGCGACCGGCGGCTGCCCCTCTGTGGGGCGGCCGCCGTTGACGTCCGCGCCCTCGGGGCGACGCCTCACGGTATGCCTGTCTTGCGCGCGATGCGGACGCGTCCGGACCGGTTCCCGCGGCTCCAGAACCCCCGATTGCATCACCTCCATGCGGCGCTTAGCATTGCGCCCGCAGTGGTCCCGCCGTTGGCGCGGGAACCGACTTTCTGCGCAATTTCAATACGATCGAAAAAAGGGAGCCTGAGCATGGCAGCGCAAAAAATTCTTCTCATGGGTGCATCCTACGGATCGCTGCTCGCCTCCAAAATTTTGTTCGGCGGCCATTCCGTGCACCTCGTCTGCCTGCCGGCCGAAGCCGACCTCATCAACGCCGAAGGCTTTCGCGTCTTCATGCCGATCAGAGGGCGCCAGGATCGTGTCACCATCGATTCCCGCAAGCTGCCGGGCAAGGTGACCGCGGGCGGCGCCGCCGGCGTCAATCCGGCCGATTACGATCTGGTCGGCCTCGCCATGCAGGAGCCGCAGTACCGTTCGCCCGGCGTGCGCGAACTGCTCGACGCGGTCGCCAAGTCCAAGCGCCCGTGCATGTCGATCATGAACATGCCGCCGCTGCCTTACGTGAAGCGCATCCCCGGGCTCGATTACGAAGCGCTGAAGCCGGCGTTCACCGACCCGACCGTATGGGATAGTTTCGATCCCGGCCTCGTGACCCTGTGCAGCCCGGACCCGCAGGCGATCCGCCCGCCGGACGGCAAGGCCAACGAGCTGCTCGTCACGCTGCCGACCAACTTCAAGGTCGCGAAGTTCGAGAACGACAAGAACACGCAGGTCCTGCGCGACCTCGAGAAGGACATCGACGCGGTCCGCTTCGATCCCGGCGACGGCACCAAGATCGAGCTGCCGGTGAAGCTGCGCGTGCACGACTCGATCTTCACGCCGCTCGCCAAGTGGTCGATGCTGCTCGCCGGCAACTACCGCTGCATCACCAAGGACGGCATGCGCACGGCGCAGGAAGCAGTGCACACCAACATCGACGAGGCCCGTGAGGTCTACAACTTCGTGTTCGACCTGTGCGTGAAGCTCGGCGCCAAGGCCGAGGACCTCGTGCCGTTCGAGAAATACGCCGCCGCGGCGCAGAGCCTGTCGCGCCCGGCATCCGCCGCGCGTGCGCTCCAGAACGGCGCGCCCAACATCGAACGCGCCGACAAGCTGGTGCAACTCATCGCCAAGCAGAAGGGCATGCAGAATAGGTATGTCGACGCTATCGTCGCGCTGGTCGACGAGCGGCTGGCGGCCAACCGGAAGAAGGCGGCCGCCTGATTCCATCGGTGCGTCTGCGCATCAGCCCCGTCGCGGCCTGCCGCGGCGGGGTTTTCTTTATTGAATATACGCTCGTGGCTGTGGATGGCGGCCGCCGGCAATTGATTTTTGGCAATCCAAAATGTGACCGCCTTGCAACAGCCGGGTCTATTCCTCGGGACCTGGCCGGAAACGCCCAAAAAGGCAGCAACTGCAAAAGTTTTCGTCTTGCCGCATTTGAACTGTGAATGCGTAAATCCCCCATAACGCACGTCCTGTTGCGTACGGGTCGATCGCAGCCGGGGTTGAAAGAGTACGCAAGGGGTGACGGGCGCTTGTATCGGCTGAAGTCCGATCGAACCGTAAAGGGGCAGGCTGAATGAATAAGAAAGTTGCTTTGTCTGTGGCTGCGGCGCTGGCGTTTGCGGCTGCCGCTCCCGCGTTCGCGGCTGACATGCCGGTGAAAGCGAAGAAGGTCGCAGTCGTCGAGACGCCGTCCCCGTGGGACATCGCGTTCGGCGGCGGTCTGATGACCGACTACGTATTCCGCGGCGTGACGCAATCCGCGCACCATCCTTCAGTGATGGCGTATTTCGAGCCGCGCTATAACATCGATCCGAACTGGCAGCTCTATGCCGGCATCTCGGGCGAGAGCATCAAGTTCGCCAACAACGCGGCGGCTGAAATCGACTTCTACGGCGGCGTCCGTCCGACCTTCGGTCCGGTCGCCTTCGATGTGGGTCTCTTCTACTACTACTACCCGGGCGGCAACTGCTTTAACGCCAACGCCGGCGTTGCGGGCTGCCCCGCGCAGCTGATCAACGCCAACGCCGCGAAGGCCAATGCCAGCTTCTACGAAGTCTACGGCAAGGTCACCTACACGATCGGCGACTTCGCGCTCGGCGGCAACGAGTACTACTCGCCGAACTTCCTGAACACCGGCGCCTGGGGCAACTACCTGTCGGGCACCGTGAAGTACACCGCGCCGTCGAGCTACGCGATCGGCCCGGTCGGCTGGTACGTTTCGGGTGAGTTCGGCCGTCAGTGGCTCGGCACCAGCGATCCGTTCTACGGCGTCGCCGCCTTCCCGAACGGCATCGACTACAAGGACTACAACACTTGGAACCTCGGCGTCGGCTTCACCTACAAGGTGTTCACGCTCGACCTGCGCTACAGCGACACCGACCTGAACAAGGGTGATTGCAACGCCTTCACCAGCGATCCGGGTGCGACCGGCACCTCGAACGTCACGCCGAACAATCCGGGCGGGCTCGGCTCGAACTGGTGCGGCGCGACCTTCATCGCCAAGCTGACCGCCGACCTGACGCTCGGCAGCCTGAAGTAAGCGAAGCGAAACTTCCGATCTGACGGGCGGCGGCCGGCAACGGCCGCCGCTCTTCTTTTGCGTGCGGACTATTCGGCCGGCGTCGGAGCGGTCTCGCTCAGCAGGGCATGATCCCCGGCGCGGACGACGTCGAGGCGGCGGCTGTGGAAGGCGGCGAGCGTGCCGCGATGGCCGATCGAGATCACCGCCGCCTGCGGCAGGCGCTCGCGCAACAGCTTGTAGACCGCGCTCTCCGCCGCCTCGTCGAGCGAGGCGGTCGCCTCGTCGAGGAACAGGAAGTCGGGCTTGTGCAGCAGCGCGCGGGCGATGCCGAGCCGCTGCTGCTCGCCGAGCGACAGCATCCGGTTCCAGTGCGCCTCCTCCTCGAGCCTTCCGGCGAGCGCCGGCAGGCCGGCCGCCGTGATCGCCGCGGCGATCGTCTCCGGCTCGTAGCTCTCGACCGAAGCGGGATAGGCGACGGCGGCGGCGAGCGGCGCGATCGGGAAGTATGGCCGCTGCGGCAGGATCATCAGCCGCGCATCCTTCGGCAGGCGGATGCGGCCCTCGCCGAACGGCCATACGCCGGCCAGCGCGCGGAACAGGGTCGACTTGCCGACGCCGGACGGGCCGGTGACGAGCACATGCTCGCCGAGGCCGATCGTGACGTCGCGCGCATTGACCAGCGGCACGCCGCTCGGCAGCCGCACCGCGAGGTCCTTGAAGGCGACCGCCTTGTCTTCGCCCGGCGCGACGTCGATGCCCTTCGCCGCGACCGCAAGCCGCTGCGCGGCGGCGACCGATTGCTCGAAGCCGGAGAGACGCTCGATCACCGCGCTCCATTCGGCAAGGCTGCGGTAAAGTGTCACGAACACCGAAAGCGCGCCCTGGACCTGACCGAAGGCGTTCGCGGTCTGCATCAGCCCACCGAGCTGCACCTTGTTGGCGAAATAAGCGGGGCTGACCATGATGAAGGGGAAGACCACCGCCGCCTGCGAGTAGCTGGCGGTGAAGAAGGTCAGCTTCTTCTGCCGCGTCATCAGCGCGTACCAGTTGCCGACGACGTTGCTGAACCGCATCAGCAGGCGTTCGCGCTCGGCCTCGTCGCCGTCGAGCAGGGCGATCTGCTCGGAATTCTCACGCACGCGCACCAGGTTGAAGCGGAAGTCCGCTTCGTAGCGCTGCTGCTGGAAATTCAGCGCCACCAGCGGCCGGCCGATGAGATGCGTCAGCACGGTGCCGAAGACCGCATAGATCAGCGCGCCCCACACCAGATAGCCGGGGATGTCGACGCCGAACAATGTCAGCGGCGCGGTCTTCGAAAGGGCCCACAGAATGATCACGAAAGAGAACAGCGTCACCGTCGAGTTCAGGATCTGCAAGCCGATGGTGAGCGTGAGCTCGATGAATTGCCGGATGTCGTCGGCGATGCGCTGGTCCGGATTGTCGGCGGCGTCGCCCTGCAACTGCATGCGATAGTGCACGGAGTGCGCCAGCCATTCGCCGAGATAGGTGCGCGTCATCCAGCGCCGCCAGCGAATCTGGAGCCACTGATTGAGGTAGAGCTGGTAGACCGCGAGCAGGATGAACGCTGCGGCGAGGATGCAGAAGTAGCCGAGCTGATAGACGAAGGCGCTCCAGTTGTGCTCCTGGAGCGCGTTGTAGAAGACGTTGTTCCAGGTGTTGAAAAGGACGTTCAGCCCGACGAGCGACAATTCGATGGCGACGACGGCGCCGAGCAGGACGCGTCCCGCCCAACGATCTTCCGAGCTGAAATAGGGGGCGGCAATTCGCCAGACGATGGCGAGGGTCGAGAGCATGCCTCTCACAGGCGATCTCCAATGGGCAGGGGGATGCAGCCGGTTGCACTGCATTCAATAGCGCCGGACTGCGGCGGTCGATCTCGTTTCGCGCCCGTTCACGAGGAGTTGGCGTGGAAAACGGGCTTCAAGAGGGCAGGGCGCCAGCACCTCATTGTTGCATCCGGCTACGGCTTGCGCCTACGATTGCGGCCAAAGGGTGACGGTACGGGCCGTAAGTGTCCGGCCGATCAACAACAACCCTGCACAAAACAATCGGCCTATCGGCTAGTCCCAAGGGAGGGCGACTGATGACTCAAGATATCTCGAAGCCTGCGACCCGCCGCAAATTCCTCGGCGGGGCGGCAATCGCCGGCGCGGCGGTTGCAGCGCCGTACATCCGCAACGCCGAAGCGGCGACGACCACCACCTGGAAGATCCAGACCTCATGGCCGGCCGGCGTCGGCCTCAACACGTTCAAGACCTGGGCGAACAGCATCAAGGAAAAGACCGGCGGCGAGCTCGAGCTCAAGCCCTTCGCCGCCAAGGAAGTCGTCGGCGACTTCGAACTCCTCGACGGCGTCAAGAACGGCGTGCTCGAGGCGATGAACTCGTTCTGCGTCTACTGGGTGGGCAAGATCCCGGCAACGGCGTTCTTGTCGTCGTACCTGATGGGCCTGCGCTATCCGCACGAGTGGGACATCTTCTTCTACGGCAAGGACGGCGTGAAGATGGCCCGCGAGGTCTACGCCAAGCAGGGCCTGTTCTGGGTCGGCCGCGTGCACCACGGTCCGAACATCATCCACTCCAAGAAGCCGATCCGCTCGATCGAGGACTTCAAGGACCTCAAGCTGCGCGTGCCGGGCGGCATGATCGCCGAGGGCTTTGCGGCGGCAGGCGCCCGCACGACGCTGCTGCCGGGCGGCGAAGTGTTCTCGGCACTGGAGAAGGGCACGGTCGACGCGGCCGACTACACCGGTCCGGCGGTCAACTGGGACCTCGGCTTCCAGCAGGTCACGAAATACATCTGGACCGGCCCTCCGGGACTGGAGTCGATCTACCAGCCGGTCGACCTGATGGACATCGTGGTCAACATGAATGTCTGGAACAAGCTCTCGCCCCAGATGAAGCTCTGGTTCGAGAACGAGGTGGAGGCCTATTCGGCCTTGCACTTCGGCGCGATCCAGAAGGCGGACATGGAGACCTGGCCGAAGTTCGAGAAGGCCGGCACGCAGATCCTGCGCATGCCGTCCGAAGACCTCGAGAAGTGGCAGCGCATCGCCACGCCGATCTGGTTCAAGTGGGCGAACAAGGACAAGGACGCCGCCCGATTGTTCAAGGCGCAACTCGAGATCATGGAGTCGCCGACGGTCGGCTACGTCACGCCCGACATGTACAAGGGCCTGAAGGTCGATCTCTAGGGTCGACGTTCAACGGCACGGCGCGGGGATGCCTTGACGGCATCTTCCGCGCCGTGACGACCTGCGCCGGGGGAAGCATCCGTCATGCCGCATCTGAACTTCGTGCTCCCGCACTGGATGTATTGGGGCACGCTGATCTTCTTTCCGCTCATCGCGATGTATCTGGTCAAACGGCAGCGCCGCAACGGCGTGCCGCACGGACCGTCGCTGTTCATCGCCTACCTGTTCTGGCTGTGCTCCGGCTTCATGGGGCTGCACCGGTTCTACCTGAAGAGCCTCTGGGGCTTCGCCTTCATCCCGGTCTTCCTTCTGGCGCTGCATATCAGCGACACGATCCGCGACCGCCGCGAGGACGTCTCGCGCACGCACGCGGCCTACGAGGCCGCGGCCGGCCAGGTGCGCCGCCAGACGCTGCCGCCCGGCGTCAGCATGACGCCGACCGAGACGACGCGGCTGGAAAAGGCGAAGGCCGACGAGGCCCAGGCCAAGGTCGAGCGCGACGCCGAGCTGGCGCGGATGGAAAGCTGGCAGAGCTATTCGCGCTATGTGGCGATCCTGCTCGCGCTGATGCTCGCCGTCGATGCGTTCCTGCTGCCGGGCCTCGTGCGCCGCGCCAATGCGCGCGAGGCGGCCGAGCGTGCCAACGCGCCGCCCGAGATCGTGGCGCCCGACGTGCCGCCGATCGGCACGCACGAAGACCCGACCATGAACCTGCACACGCGCGTCACCGACGCGCTGGAATGGCTCAACATCCGCGCCGGCGAATTCGTCGCCTATTGGGCCGTGGTGTCGGTGTTCGCCTATTACTACGAGGTGATCGCGCGCTTCGTGTTCAACTCGCCCACCAACTGGGTGCACGAGAGCATGTTCCTGATGTACGGCATGCAGTACATGCTGTGCGGCGCCTACGCCTACCGCGAAGACCAGCACGTGCGCGTCGACGTGTTCTACACGAAGTTCTCGCCGCGCGGCAAAGCCATCGCCGACATCGTCACCTCGGTGTTCTTCTTCATCTTCATGCTGACGATGCTGTGGACCGGCGCTCGCTTCGCGATGGACGCCATCAACAATCACGAAGTGTCGTTCACAGAGTGGGGCGTGCAGTACTGGCCGGTCAAGCTGATGCTGCCGATCGGCGCGTTCCTGATGGTGCTTCAGGGGCTTTCGAAGCTCATCAAGGACATCGTCTTCGTCACGAAGAGCCGGAGCGCCTGAGCCATGGGTCTCGAAATCGATATTGCATGGCTGTCGCTGCTGCTGTTCGGCTCGCTCGCCGTGCTGCTCGCGCTCGGCCTGCCGATGGCCTTCTGCACCGGCAGCCTGGCGACGATCTTCCTGTTCATCTTCGGCACGCCGGCCATCCTGAACATGATGCCGTCGCGCATCTTCCCGTTCATGACCGACTACCAATTGTCGGCGGTGCCGCTGTTCATCTTCATGGCGGCGATGCTGGAGAAGGCCGGCATCATCGAGGAGCTATTCGACGCCGTCTATAAATGGCTCGGCTCGGTCAAGGGCGGGCTCGCCGCCGCGACCGTGCTGGCCTGCACGGCGCTCGCGGCGATGGTCGGCGTCGTCGGCGCCACCGAAGTGACCATGGGCATGATCGCGCTGCCGGCCATGCTCAAGCGCGGCTATGACGAGAAGATCGCGTGCGGCTCGCTGCTCGCCGGCGGCACGCTCGGCATCCTGATCCCGCCCTCGGTCATGGCCATCGTCTACGCCGTGGTGGCGCAGCAGTCGCTCGGCGAATTGCTGGTCGGCTCGATCTTCCCGGGCCTGCTCTTGTCGGGTCTCTATGTCGGCTACGTGCTGGTGCGCTGCTACATCAATCCGGCGCTCGGGCCGGCGCTGCCGATCGAGGAGCGTGTCGACGGCCGCGAGAAGCTGCGGCTCTTGAAGAATACCATCGCTCCCATCCTCCTGATCGTGCTCGTGCTCGGCGTCATCTTCGTCGGCATCGCCACGCCGGTCGAGGCGGCGGGCATCGGCACGTTCGGCGCGCTGTTCATCTCGGCGCTGCATCGCCGGCTGAACTGGGTCGCGGTCGAGGAGGCGGCCATTGCGACGCTCAAGGCGACCGCGATGGTGATGTGGATCTTCTTCGGCGCGACGATGTTCGTCGGCTTCTTCATCGTGAAGGGCGGCCAGGAATTCGTCGCCAATTCCATCCTCGGCACTGGCCTGCCGCCCTACGGCATTCTGTTGCTGATGATGCTGATCCTGTTCGTGCTCGGCATGTTCCTTGACTGGGTGGGCATCCTGCTGCTGACCGTGCCGATCTTCCTGCCCATCATGAAGGGCCTGCCGTGGGAAGGCCTGTTCGGCCTGCCGGGCGTCAAGCCCAACGACGTGGCGCTGTGGTACGGCGTCATCTTCATGGTCAACATGCAGATGGCGTTCCTGTCGCCGCCCTTCGGCTACTCGCTGTTCTATCTCAAGAGCGTGGCGCCGCCGCAGATCACCATGGCCACCATCTTCAAGGCCGCCGTGAACTTCATGGTGCTGCAATGGATCGGCGTCGGCCTGTGCATCATCTTCCCGCAGATCGTGCTATGGTTGCCCAGCCTCATCTACGCCGGGCACTGAGCACTCCAGGGAAGACATGGCGGCCGACACCGAACTGACATCGCTCACCGCCATCGAGGCCGCCGAACTGATCGCCGCGGGGGAACTGACCTCCGAGGCCTATGTCGGCGCCTGCCTCGACCGCATTGCCGCCATGGACGGCGACGTGCACGCTTTCGTGCACATCGACCCGGATGCGGCGTTGGCGCAGGCGCAGGCGCTCGATGAGCGCCAGCGCGCGGGCGCGCCGCTCGGGGCGCTGCACGGCGTGCCGGTCGGCATCAAGGACATCTTCGACACCGCCGACTACCCGACCGAGTGCGGCTCTGTGGCGCTGAAGGGCCGCCGCCCGCGCGAGGATGCCGCG